>Ga0194113_10000757_pt1 | contig 43362 bp, 32 predicted proteins | sample TA2MahC200mmetaG_FD_146193 | JGI IMG/M metagenome (GOLD analysis project Ga0194113, IMG submission 146193) | Freshwater microbial communities from Lake Tanganyika, Tanzania - TA2015017 Mahale Deep Cast 200m | ecosystem: Environmental > Aquatic > Freshwater > Lake | place: Tanzania: Lake... | reverse complement strand
GCTCCACAGGTCGCTGCGGGACTTGGGCTAGGGGTACCTCTGGGCTCGGGCCAGGAAAGAAGCTCGGATTCGACCCCATACGCGCCTGCCACTGCGCTTGCGTCACTTCGTAGCGGCCCATGTAGAACGCGTTTGTCAGTGTCACTTGGTGGACGGGGTTCTCCCAGGAACCGCATCCATACGACTGCGACGCGCTGCAGCCCATGTTGAATGTCCCAGGTGGGATCAGCACCATTTCGATCTGCGTGGCCGTGTCCTTCACGCGCCACGCCAAGCTTGTTGCCACGATCGCAGCGCGCAGGGTGGCATCGGTCACTACAGATGGATCTGGCTGCGCCTCAAGCAGCGTGGCCCATGCAGGCACGCCTGGCACGCACGGCCCCCACGACGCGAGCAGTGCCGTCAAGTCCGAACCGCCCACCACGCCGCTACCGTCAATGTCCGCATCTGCGTTGTTGGTTCCCCACGCCGACAGCAGCAACGTGAGATCTGTGCCATCCACAACGCCGTTGTTGTTGATATCAGCCGCCGCGCACTGCGCCGATGCGCGCTCGCCGCCACCGAGTACTGCAAGCAACACACCCACAAGTAGGAAGTTGAAGATGGACGGACGGCGATCGATTTGCATTGGGTGATACTCCGCTCTGTGCGACGCGCAGCCTGCGAACCCGGGCAAACTCCCGTGCTGCAAGATATCCCACCCCCGACCCGCGGCAAGTCAAACACGCTTCATTTGCGCCACTTTCCACACCCACCCCCCCCGCTTTCTCGCCAATGTGCCACCGCCCGCGCGCGCACGAGGCATCCCCTGCTGGGCGAGTTCTCGAGCCTGCGAACGCGGACCGCAGGTCCGTGGAGCAGGCGAGAGCTGTCTGAGCCCCAGCAGGGTGCATGCCGAGTGCGCGCGCGGACCAGTCGCGCCGAAGGGGCGAGGATCGCGCGCGCCGAAGGCGCGAGGATTGCGCGCGCCGAAGGCGCGAGGATTGCGCGCGCCGAAGGCGCGCGCAATGGAAAAAGGGTCCCTCGGCATTGCCGAGGGACCCTTTGTTCAAATCACCTTGTTCTCGTCCAGGCCGCGCAGGCGGCCCTTCCTTTCAACTGACTTGCATCAGCCGGTCGGGCATGCGCCCCAACCGCTGAGCAGGATCGTGAGATCCTGCCCGTTGGTGGTGCCGTCGCCGTTGACATCGCCGCTTGGGGTTCCCCAAGAGGAGAGCATCACGGTGAGGTCCGAACCGTTGCGCACGCCGTCGTTATTGAAATCACCCGGGCACGCTGGCGCGTTGCAGGAGGCTACATCGGTGCCATTCGCCCTGACGATCCACTGCGCCGTGAACGTCGCACCGAGCGACTCCGCGAGAACGTACTGAGCAGCAGCGTCCGCACAGCTGAGCCGCACATAGGTGCCGGAGTCCTGACCCGCAACGGTGCCGCCGCCAGCACGGAGACTGTAGCCCGAGGCAGCGGGGACGCCCGGCTGACCGACAATCATGTCCGGGCAGTCCATGATGACCACCAGGTTCTTGGTTGCGTAGTCAGACACGCAGACCGGCTGGGGGTAGTTGAGCGTCGCGACATAGGCTCCGCCCGGGACGAGGACATCGACTTGCTCGATTAGTTCCAGATCGCCGCCGTCGGCACCGCCATCGGCGGTCTTGAAGCGAGGAGTGCCGCCGTCAAGGTCAGCATAAATGCCGACCTTGGCAGGAAGCGCGATATCGCTGATGTAGGTGGCGCACGCAGTGCCCGCCGCATTCTGGTCGCGAGCGACGCAGAACACGCCGAGGTCGAGGCACGAAATCTCACCAGACATCTGACCGGCCGGGATCACCTTGGCGAACGAGTTGGCCCCAGTTCCGCCGCCCGAGCAGTTCGGGAACGCCGGGGCTGCAGCGCAGGCCACGAGTCCCCCCCCAGCAGCAGCCGTTGAGGTCGAGTAGCTGTCCGGACCAGGGGCAGCGCATACACCAGGCTGCGTGGCGGTGCCGTCGAAGCCACCCGAGAGGGTGATGGGGCACGTCGCAGGAGTGCCGGACAACGCGATGGAGTACTCGTTGACCAGTCCTGCTGCGCAGGGCGCTCCAGTGAAACCGGTGATCGCCACGAAGGCGTAATAGAGTCCTGGAGACAGACATGACGACGCCGAGGTTGGGCAGGTACCAGAGCCCGTACCGAGGACCTGCACTCCACCACAATCTGGAACAGTGAGATCACCCTTGAGCAGCAGAACCGTTGCCAAGCTTGACGACTTGACGTCCACAGTGACCTGCGTCGGAGCCGTGACTTGGAACTGGTAGAAGTCCGTATCACGAGTGTCCTGGTCGGCCCAGAAGTTGCCACGGATCGTCTCCCCGATGTTAATGTTGGCGAATCCACCGGATGCATTGCAGCCGTCATTCGAGTCACTACCGCAGTTCTCGCCCTCAGCTCCACCCGAAGGCAGGACGCAGGCTTGCGGAACTGTGACGCGCATCGTGCCCGTTCCGGTCTCGCCGGTGGCGAAGGAGCCAAGGCGGATGAGGTAGGTGCGACCCGCAACAACAGTCACCGTCAGTTCGGAGGCGTAGGGGGTTTGTGGGGTGCCCGTCGTGTTGCAGTTCGTCCCGTCATCATTGCAGCCAACGAGAGCTTCAGCGAGTTCGTTGTAGTCAAACGCAGCGGGGTCTGTGCCGAGGTTGTACACGGCGAGCTTGTTGTCGTAAGTGACCGACCCGCATGTCGAGACCTTGAGCGAACCGTTATTCGCAGGAACGATCTTGTACCAAATATCATGGTCAATGATTTCGCTGCCTGACTGGCAGGCCGCGCCTGGGTGATCAGGTCCGTCCATCGTGGCGGCGGCGGTATTGAAGTTAAATTCGCTGTCCGCGCTGCCCGGACACGTAATTGGCGACGTTGCGCAGTTGTTTGTAGGCGCACCTTGCACAACTGGGCAGAAGTAGTAGCCGCACTGCTCAATAGCGGTCGTCACGCAATTTTGGTCCCATCCGACGTCGCAGCAGAGCGGGTTGAAATTGCACACCGCTTGGCAGCAGGCCGCGTCGTTGCAACCAAGTCCAAGGTGCGCGTCATTGCACGCGCCCGTCGCACCGAGGCACGATGAGGAAGTGGCCGCAAAGATTGCGACGACCTGGCCAGAGCCGACTTCACCGTCATAGCCTCCGATGCGGATGAACACGGTCTGACCTGCGGTCATGGCAATGTCGGTAATGCGTGAGTAGTAGGTTTGGCAACCGCTCAGTCCAGCGCCGTCGCCGTTGCAGGCGATGGCCGTCGGGGAACCGCAAGATCCTGAATACACCACGACTGATGTGTCATAGCTGCCAGACTGGCAGGTGTTGACTTCGAGCAAGCCAGACTCAGATGCCGTGTACTTGAACCACACATCTTGCTGCGTGGGGAGCCAGTTGAGGAAGGTGTCAGCGCAAAGCGCGTCGTCCACTGCGCCTGCGCTTGGGGTAGCCGAGGTTGTATTGAATGCTGCGGGCGTATCGCTCGCAAGCGCCGTTGCACCCGAACACTCATCGCTACCTTGCGCCGCCGCTCCGGCAGCAATGAAGGCCGCGGCGAAAGTGCCAGCGACCAATGATCTGTTACAGACTCCAGTGATGTTCATCTGAACTCCTTACTTAATTTGCCGACCGAACGAAGGTGAGTGAAATTGAACAAAGTCGTGCAATGCGAATGAATCGCCATTGCGATAAACACAAGCCGAGAATCGGTTGAAACATAGAGCCAGTGAACAACCATGCCAATTTTGTTTTGAATTTATGAAAAATTGGTCAATAATTGTGTTATAGGACTCATTGCTTCTCCTCAGCGCCAGTCGATGACAACCTTGCCAAACTGCTCCCGTGACTCGAGCCGCTCAAAGGCTGCCCTCGCCTTCGAGGGAGCGTGGACGGAATCCAAAACTGGCTTGATAGCACCACTTTGCAGCAGGGTTGTGACCGCTCGAAACTCGGACATATCCCCCATGGTGGATCCCAGAATGGACAACTGATTCCAAAAGACCCGTGTCAGATCGGTTGTTGCATCGCCACCCGTGGTCGCGCCACACGTGACAAAGACACCGCCGCGCACCAAGCATTTGATGCTTTGCAAATGCACTGCCTTTCCAACCGAGTCAGCCACCACGTCGATCCCCCGCCGACCGGTCCACGCGCGTACTGCCCTCGACCAATCCGATCCATCATCGAGCACCCCGAGATCTGCTCCAAGCGCCACGGCGCGGTCCAACTTGCTCTGATGCCGACTCGTCACGACGACTCGGCAACCGAAATGCTTCGCAATGTGAAGAAGCGCAAGCGCAACGCCCCCGCCAATGCCCGTCACGAGCACGGTCGATCCAGCCCGAAGCCGAGCCTTCGTGACCAGCATTCGCCATGCGGTCAAGTGGGTGAGCCCGAACGCGGCTGCGTGCACCGCGTCTGTGTTGCCGATATCGAGCAGGTTTGTCACGGGCGCCGTAAAGAATTCGCGCATGGTGCCTTCGACATGCTCGCCAATCATCGAGATGTCCTCGCCAGCCTCTGCGCGGTCCGGGTGCGGCTGCGGTTGCTGTACGACTGCGGCATTCAAGAGAACGCGTCGGCCCTGCCACGCCGGATCAACGCCCTGCCCAACTGCAACGATCGTGCCCGCTCCATCCGATCCTGACGAAAACGGATAACGCGTCTCGATTCCAGGGAGGCCGCGCCCGACCCACAAATCGAGGCTATTGAGCGCCGATGCCTCCGTGCGCACGAGCGCTTCGCCTGCACGTGGCTGGGGCTGATCGACTCCGTCGACACAGGAGACATTCGCTGCGACTGGGTTCCCTTGCCGCTCGATCACGATGGATTTCATATTCGCGATCCTATAGTGCGCCGATGATGAGCCCTCGAAGAGCGGTTGGCGCCGTGTTCCAATACATGGCTTTCGCACCCGTCTGGATCGTGATGATCGGATTGTGGTTCACCCAGCCCATCTTGGCACAGGGGACAAACGCAACCATCCTTGTCGACCCGCCGTTCATCAGCCTCGGACTGATGCAGCCGCGAGACACAGTGACGCGGTCGTTTCGGCTCTCGAACATCACCGACAATCCGATCACGATTGCGTCTGTTGTTCCGACGTGCACATGCACGACTGTCGACGCCACGGGCAAAGTCATTCCCCCCAAAGGAAGCATCGAGATTCCACTCACGATGAAGGTCGCCGCATCCACGGGCGTCAAGACAGCTGCGGTGACGCTCACCTTTTCTGATCGAAGTGCTCCGATCACGTTGCAGATGCAGGGCGAGATTGCGTATGCCGTGCGGTCCACGTGCATCGATGTGATCGAGAACAAGCGGGTGCCCTACATCAATGTCTTTGCTGACCCGCAGCGCAGCCCCTCGGTCGCGCCGCCACCACTCGTGGGCGAGATGAAGGTGTCGTGCACCGATGGCCGACCGTTTCGAGTGCTGTCGGTCATGGGGAAACCGCCGCAGTTCATCGGGTGGAACCCGGCGAGCGACGAACCGCAGACCGCCTACGACGTGGCGTACGACTTTCAGGGCATTCCCTGCGAGCGCATGCCCCCATACCTGATCATCGAGACCGACCACCCGCTGGCTCCGGTGATCGACATGCGCGTGCGGCATGCGTGCACCAAGATCACGCCTCAACTGCCCTTCGCGGAATACCGTGCCAACCTCGGATCGCTGCAGATGGGTGTCCCGCTGCCGTTCGATTTTGAACTCAAGCGTGCGCAGGGTTGGACTGTGACGGGCGTGCAATCGAAGGACCCGCGCATCGATGTGAAGTTTGTTGGACAGCGTTCCGACAGCGATGGCGCCATGGTGTCGATGGTTGCGACTGCTCCTGTGGGAGCCGCGGCTGTCGCCACGGCCACGACCGACCATACGAGAATCCTGCTCGCACCCATAACGATGACAGCTCGGGATCCCAGCGGCAACACGCGCAGCAGCGACTTCTGGGTGTATGCGAAACTCATCCCGGCCGAAGTGCCTGCACCGATGCCGAGCGCCACTCAGAAGGTGGGGTCGTAGACCTGCTTCCGCACGAACGCCTCGATGTCCTCGGGTCGATCGACGCGCGCGAGCCCAGCATCGAACACAAGCGATGCGACATCGATCGCGATACGGATGCTCTTCTCAAGAATCGATGCAATGGGCGGAAAGATGAGCCCAACTGAAAGATCTTGATCGGTGGTCTGCGCAGCGAGCGACTCCGCAGCCCGCAGGAACATCTCATCGGTCACTCGCCGCGCCTGCGTGGCAAAGACCGCCATGCCGATCGCCGGATAGATGTAGACATTGTTGCCCTGCCCGGGCACAAACAACTGGCCTTGGAAGTGCATGGGCGGGAAGGGGCTTCCCGTGGCCACGATGGCTCGGCCATCGCTGAAGCGGATCGCCTCCTCCGCCGTGCACTCGGACTTCGATGTCGGGTTCGACAGCGGAAAGATGATGGGCCGCGAGTTGATGCGGGACATCGATCGAATCACCGCCTCGTCGAACGAGTTGGGGACGGCTGATACCCCAATGAGTGCCGTTGGACGGATGACCTCGACTGCATCAACCAGTCGAGTGATCGGCGAGTGTTCGTTCCCAACTATTCCGGACGGCACGGGAGCAACGATGGGATGCGCGTACCTGTGCAGGTAGTCGGGCAGACCGGTCATGCCCGCGTGCACAAGTCCGCGCGAGTTCATGAAGTGGCAGCACGCGAGCGCGTCGCGTTGTGGCACACCGATCGATTCGAGGTGTCGCACGAACAAATCTGCAATGCCGACGCCCGCATTTCCTGCACCGAGGAAAAGCAGCCTCTGTTCACGAATATCGCTCTTCGTAACACGGCAGGCGCCAAAGATTCCCGCAACGCCAACCGCTGCGGTGCCTTGGATGTCATCGTTGAACATGCAGACGCGGTTTCGGTACCGCGCGAGCATGGGCATCGCATTGCGGTTGGTGAAGTCCTCGAACTGAATGCAGCAGCGTGGGAACACTTCTTGGACCGCATCGACGAACTCATCGACAAACGACATTGCCTCGTTTCCGTCAACGCGCGGCTGACGAAGTCCGGGGTACAGGGGATCTTCCAGGAACGACTGGTTGTTCGTCCCCCTGTCAAGAACCACAGGCAGTGTGGCCTCGGGTGGAACTCCGGCACAAGCCGTATAGAGCGCGAGCTTGCCGATCGGAATCGGCATGCCGCAGACGCCGAGATCGCCCAATCCGAGGATGCGTTCACCATCGGTCACCACGATGAAGCGAATGTCTCGAACAGGCCAGTTGCGGAGCACCTTGGCGATACGACCACGGTGACGGATCGAGATGTACATCCCTTTCGGTCGCCGCATGATGTGTCCAAAGCGCTGGCACGCCTCCCCGACCGTCGGCGTGTAGACGATCGGCATGAAGCGCTGGAAGTCGCTGCGAATCAGTGCGAAGAAGAGGCGCTCTTGCCGGTCGTGAAGCGCCGACATGAACTGGTAACGCCCAAGGTCGGTGAGCTGCGCATCGAACTGCGCTCGAGCGCGGTGGAGCTGCAGAGGATGAGATTCCACCGCGTCGGGGAGAAGGCCCTCAAGCCCAAGCGTGACGCGTTCCTCCTCAGTGAATGCACCCGCCTTGTTGAGGCGAGCATCGAAGAGGAGTTGGAATGCACTTGGTCGAGAGTTGTCGGAATCAGACATAGGAAGAACAGGTGTACCACGGGGGGACGCGAGTGTGTGGAGGGCGGTGCGGCGGCGAGCAATCGGCATCTACACTCGTACCGCGATGGATCGCGCCACATCGAATGCCGTCGACGCGTCCGCTGTGCTGCCGTGGCCGCCCGACCTCTGCGAATCGCTGCGTACGGATGCGGTGTTCTGGTGCCGCCAATGGAACGATGAACGACTCGCGCACGAGTGCCGCGTTCGCTGGAGTGGAAGGATGGTTCGAAGCCTCGGCCGCGCCTACAGCGGACAGGGGCTGATTCGGCTGAACAATGGGCTTGCGCAAAGCGGCTGTGAGTTGCTGCTTCGTGAAGTTCTCTGCCACGAGTTGGCGCATGTGGCCGTGTATCGGCAGTTTGGCCATCGGGCGCAGCCACACGGCTCGCCCTGGCGGCACTGCATGCGGCTCGTGGGTTACGAACCCCGTGTGACGATTCCCATGGAATCCCTGCCGGCATCCCTGCGCGACTTCATCGATGCCCAGCGACGTCCCCTGCGGCGAAAGCGTCGGCGCAAGCGTGCGCGTCACTTCATGACAGAGTCCATTTGGGCACGAATGCGATCCGCCTGCTGGCCTTGGCCTGCGGCACGGAGCGCATCGACCAACATCGATCCACAGCGATACCAGTTCGTTTGACGCGCGAAAATTGGGCTGATTCCTTTGGGCGCCTCCATATTCCCAAACGCGCGCTGCACGAATTGGATGATCCCCATCCCGTTGCCCTGATGGCGAAGAATCTTGGCTCCCGAAAGCACCGCATCAAATGCAAAGGGGCCATCGTTTGCATGGTCCGAAATGATGCGGTCATAGCAGCGTCCCGCGGCCGTCAAGTCGCCTGCGGCTTCGAACAGCCGAGCCTCCTGCATGAGGATCTGCCCCACGATGTCTCCGCGACTGGAAAAGACGCCCGCAAACCGATCGAGTGTGCGAACGCGTTCCTGCGCATCGGGAATCGATGTGATCATCGGCTCAATCATGCGCCACGAGAACTCGGGATAGGAGTCAAGGCACAGCGTGATCACATCGTTCGACCACTGTGTCTTCTGTGCATCGCTCATCTTCCCGCTCGCGGCCGCACGTGCCACCACATCCCATGACCGTGAATCCGTGGTGCCGATCTTCAGCGCAAGGCGCGCCAGTTCGAGTGCATCGTCGACAGAATTCGCCTCGGCCGCAGCGATACGAAGCCCAGCCACCAACCTTCGATCGGCGGCGGGCATTCGCCCGTACTCAGTCAGCATCGGCATCAGTGTGCTTGACACCGACTTCCCCGTCTGTGGATGCAGGATCATGCCTTCGACTCCCGTATATCCGCCGAAGCGTCCCCACTCGGCCCACGTTGGACCACCACGCCCACGCATCGCATAGCCGATCCAAGCATGACTCAGACTGCCATCGCGACCGACCGTCACCGCGGCGGGCGCACCGAGCGACTTGCTGACTGTTGCACAGAAGTAAGCCTGATCAGCGCAGACACCCCCATGCTGCAAGATGTTCCGCAAGTTCCACCCGGCCTGCGTCACCTTCTTCGGCGTGCCCTTTTCGAGGTGGTCGTTGTCGTACTCCACTTTGTCGTACAGCGCACCCAGGTCTTGCTGCTTTGCAAACTGCTGCACGGCCCACTGCATCTCCGCTTCCGACGCAGCGACATCCACCACAAACACCCAGGCTTCACTTGGAACATCCTTGATCCCGAAGATCATGCTGCGCTCGTTGCGGCAGAAGTGATCGAACACCGGCAGCGCTCCGCTCCCACTGGCGAGATTTTCGTTCACCTGCGCAACGACGGGCGCATCACAGACCACCGACACAGCTGCCGCGAGTTCGGGCGCTGCATCGACCGCGCGAGAACGCTCCTGCATCAGCAGTCGTGCGACACGCTGCACCTTCCCCCCATCTTCACTGCTGAGATCGACGATCAGCGCCAGAGCGCGCGCGAATGTGGGGTGCGTGAGATACTCCTGTGCCACACTCATCCGCTCCGCATCGGGCGCACTGCCCACCAATTGCATGATGCGAACAGTTGCCGCCGCCTGTGTGAGCGCTTCCAGTTTCGGTTGAAGTGCAGCCAACGCCGGGCCTCGCTTGGACGAACTGCCTGCGTTTGCCTTTGTCTTGGGCTGCTTGTCATTCGATGCCTGCAGAGGCTTGACTGCCGCCAAGACTTCCGCTGCATTCTTTGATAGGTCTTCGCGAGCGCCCTTCAGTTCCTCATCGGCCTGACCTAACCCACCCGCAAGCCGCACAATCCTCTGCTCACCCGCCTCGCCAAAACAATCGAGCACACTCGTGGGCGCTGCAGCGCCGCGTCCGGTCGGAACAGATGCCGAAAGGCAGACGACAGACACGATCACCCCAAACGCCCACGTCATCCCTGCACGCTTCTCCGCCACGACTGTGACAACGCATCCTTGCGCGTATTGCATGTGTCGACCGCATCGTTGAATATCAGCGATGGTCCATCCAGTTCCAATGTGTATTCGCCTGGTTCCTCGGGACAAATAATGGAACCCAACTGGTACCGCAGCGTGATGCGAGTTCCTTTGAACACACAACGACCGATGAGCGGATCGATCCCTCGGAGTTCCAGAACGAACACGCCAGAGTCGGTGAACTCGATCGAATCTCCAGAGTTCTGGCCGAACCACTTCCCCACCAGTGGGGTCGGGACGGTCACCGCGCGGGGCCCGCTCGAGCACGCGGCAAGCCACAACACGGTGAAAGTGGCTCCACGCGGGTTCCGCGCGCTAAGAAGCGAAGAGAACCATGCGCGATACCTATCTGGCTTCGCAAGCGGCACTTGCGATTTGGGACGCAATGGCTCGCACATCGCTGTCTGTCGCATCGGAGGAAAGATTAGCTCAAAAATCCCGTTCTTTCCTTGCGGTGTGTGCCTAGGAATCTCACCGTTGTTCCAAGCCCATCGGTGCGGTGAGGTTTCGCAACAAACAACCGTTGGCCAACGAGGCGGGTCGGCGCACCTCAGCGGGTGCCGACCCGCCAGTTGCTTTTTTTGAAGGCGTTTACGGCAGCCCAAAGAGCCGTCTCCGTCCCTCCCGAGCGCACAAGACTGCGAAACTCTTCTGCATTGGCGTGGCGTTCGTGCATTGAAAAATCCTGCTGGCCGGCGAGCTGCTCAGCATCGGCCTGCCTTTGTCTGCATGAGCATTCCCCCGAGGATCCGCCGTGGTGTCGTTTGGCGGAGTCGCAGGCTTCGAGCAGAAGTCCTTCACGATCATCGCGCCCACGCTGCCCAACGATGCTGCCGGCCACAGATCGGGCAGCGGTCGATTCTTCAGCGGAAGTTTCGACATCACACATTTGCACCAGACGGACGAATCGAGGCTGGCGGTTGACCAGATGTTCAGCGTGACACGCAGGTACTCGGTGCTGCCGAGATTCAGCGTGCCCGACAAACCAAAGATTGCCAGCACCTCCTCGCTCACTGCTTCCGATCAAAGGAGACTGGGGCTTGTATCTCGACTTGGCGACGTCAAGGCCCTCCTTCGATCCGCAGATCCCTTCGCTTGGCTCCCAGCCAAGATCGACGAAGCCCCACTCGCGCGACTCAGTCGCTTGCGGCTTCTCGCGGTCCCTTTCCGCCAGGACTTCGAGTACTCCTCGCTCGAGCTGCTTCTCGAAGAAGATGATCGCGGCGCCCATCCACCGCAGCAGGTGTGTGGATCGCATCGTGCCATGTGGGCGGCGCAGCGGCTTGCACCGTTTGACCTTGATCGTCGTCGGGCGTGGCGCGCTTCAGCAGCGGTGAAAGATCGATGTATTCATGCACGCTCGCGTCGGGCGGTAGATCGCGCACTGGTTCGCGCAGCACATGCAGCATCAGCCGCTCGTACAGCTCGCGATCCGTGAGATGGTCGGTGTGCAAGAGGGAGATGCCGAGGTCTGCGAGCGCATCGATCAGTTCCCACAGCACGAGCGACAACTCCGTGTCGCCCACCTCGCCCGGCGCAGGCGGGTGAATGCCGATCTCTTCCAGTTGCTGCAGGTTGGTCGTCCACTCTGCTCGCTCAAAGTCATGCACAATCGTCCAATACATACGATCCGTGCAACCGCCTGTGTCACGCGCCTCCGATACCAGACGGTCGATCGCCTCGGCGCGCACGCGGCGCTTCTGTGCATGGAGTTGCTCGATCTCTGCGCGCGATGGCGCATGCCTGCATGAGTCCTTCTGCTGCATATGGTCCCCCTGAGTTGCCGTCGTTCTACCCCTCCGAAGCATCGGCGCACGTGCGCCGCGTTGCGCGGAACACTAAACAACCGCAAAGCACGCACGGCATATGCAGTTCATTTTCTTCCCGCCGCCTTGCACACACCATTTCGACCAGACATGCCTGGCTCTTCCGATCGTTTCCACCAAGCCATTTCGGCGTGTGCATGTATCGGTCTTGGATCGATGCGTGCCGTTACCCTGCAGCGATGGGTTCCGTGCTGCTCACCATCATCGCCGTCGCGAGCATGGGAGCTGTCGGCTTTGGCGTCTGGAAACTGGTGAACTATCAGGAAGCCGGCGACCGCGACCTCCAACGAACGCTTGATGCCGATGACGAACGCGCACGCCTCGCGCGCGAGAGCCGACTCGAACCGTACAGAGACGCGGCGCGTGATGCGGAACCGAAGGCGGAACAGCGATCAAGCGAAGAAAACTGATCGACGGATTGGAAGACGACACTGCTGGCGTCTGGGAATCATGCGATCGCGCGGCGAATGCCGCTCATCTTGCTCTGCATGTGTCGCCCGGGGCATGCCGTACGCGCACTCGACCACTCCTGATGAGAACGCACCTGCGTGCTCCGAAGCCCATACTTTTTCAGACACATGCGCAAGTGCCGATCCAGTGCTGCCAGCTGAGCCATGCTCGGCGTGTGGAGATCGAAGTTGCCGACCATCAGGATGCCTACATTCCCCTCGTTGTTGTCCTTCACATGCGCGCCTTGATAACGGATATCGCGCCCCTCCCAGACCCTCCCAGCACGATCGATCACGTAGTGGTACCCGATGTCGGCCCAGCCCTTCCCGCGGTGACCATTGCGAATGAGTTCGAGTCGCCCCTTGCATGCCGCCATGTCCGTTGCGGTGAACGCAGTCATCCCATCATGATGGACCGTCACCCACCGAACGGGCAGCATCGGGTCGATGTTGCGCGTATCCGGGGTTCCACTTGTCCAGGAACTGCGCGGAATCACCCCCGTCATCGGCGGCGCAGGGGGGAGCGGCGCTGGTGGCGGCGGAACAACAGTCGATGAGGCGGCGAGCAGTGTGTCATCCGGCCACAGCGGCGAAGGAAGGCGCGTGGCGCGGCGCACGGGTGTTGTCGCACATCCCGCGAGCACACCCAAACCGAGCATCAACATGGTGCGCCGCGGAAGGTGCGGCAGAAGCCGCTCCCTCCCGACTTCGGGAAGATCATCGGACGCTGAGTTGGACATCGTTCCTTGCCTCCCTTGCTATCGGCCCAACCCGCGAGACACCTGAAGATTACGATCCGTTTCCGCCCCCGGTTCGGGTAGACTTTCAAGTCCTTCCGGCGCCCTGAGCGCCACTCCACAGATGACCCAACAGACTGAGCCAGAAACCCGTTATTCCGCCGAAGACATCCAGGTTCTTGAGGGTCTGGAAGCAATCCGCAAGCGCCCTGGCATGTATGTCGGCGGGACGGGCCTGAATGCCCTCCACCATCTGGTGTACGAATGCGTGGACAACTCCATTGACGAGTCGATGGCGGGTTTTGCGACCCAAGTACTTGTGCGGCTTGGCGTGGACGGATCATGCACAGTCATCGATGACGGGCGCGGCATGCCCGTCGATCCAATGCGCAGCGACAATCCGAAGATTGATGGTCGCCCCGCAATCGAAGTCATCCTGACCGAACTGCATGCGGGCGGCAAGTTCGACAACAACGCCTACAAGGTGTCCGGGGGTCTGCACGGCGTCGGTGTGAAGTGCGTCAACGCCCTGAGTGCATGGACGGAAGTCGAGGTGCACAAGTCCGGTGTGGCGTGGGGCATCTCGTTTGAGCGCGGTCAGTGCACCAAGCCGCTGCACCGCATTCGTGAGACGGGCGTCACCAAGAACGGGACTCGCATCACCTTTCTCCCCGATCCGGAGATCTTCCCCGACACGCAGTTCCGAGCGGACATGCTCGAGTCGCGCCTGCGCGAGTTGGCATTCCTGAATCCCGGCGTTTCCATCCGCTTCATCGATGAACATGTCGGCTCGGACGGTTCGCAGCGCGATGTGACCTTCTGCGACAAGGCGGGGATCGCTTCGTATGTTCGGTGGCTCAACGATGCCAAGGTGACACAGAGCCCCTGCATCGCGGTGCGGCGAACGGACAGCGAGCGCGGTCTGGAGTGCGACATCGCGATGCAGTACACCGACGCGACGGCAGAGAATCTGTTGGCGTTCGGCAACAACATCCGCAACCCCGATGGCGGCACGCATGTCGCCGGCTTCAAGTCTGCACTGACTCGCGTGGTCAACGGCTACGCCAAGCGCGAGGGGATCGTGAAGGATCTCGTACCGAGCGGCGACGACCTGCGCGAGGGACTGACGTGTGTCATCAGCGTGAAACTTCCCCATCCGCAGTTCAACAACCAGACGAAGGAGAAGCTGCTGAATGAGGAGGTCGAGAGCTTTGTCAGCGCCGCGGTCGGCGAGGAGTTGACGGCATGGATGGATTCCAACCCGCGCGATGCGAAGCTGATTTGTCAGCGCGCGATCCTTGCGGCGGAAGCTCGGGAGGCGGCACGAAAGGCGCGCGAACTCATCAAGCGCAAGGGGGCGCTCGGCGACAGCGCGTTGCCACAGAAGTTGTCCGACTGCTCGAGTGATGATGTTGAATCCACCGAGATCTTCATCGTCGAAGGCGACAGCGCAGGGGGAAGCGCAAAGGGCGGCCGCGATCATGTACACCAAGCGATCCTGCCTCTGCGCGGCAAACTCCTCAATGTGGAGAAGTGCCGCCTGGACAAGGTGCTCGCCTTCGAGGAAATCCAGACGCTTGTGCAGGCCCTGCAGTGCGGCATCGGCAGCGATCTCGATGCCTCCAAGCTTCGCTACGGACGCATCATCATCATGACCGACGCCGATGTGGATGGCAGCCACATCCGCACGCTGCTGCTGACTTTCTTCTATCGACAGATGTACGAACTCGTCCGGCAGGGACGCGTGTTCATCGCGCAGCCGCCGCTGTATCAAGTGATTCAGGGCAAGCACAGCACCTACGTGCTCAATGATCGCCAGATGAACGACACGCTTGAGGGTCTGGCGCTGCGCAACACAGTGCTCATGATCCGCGATGACCACGGTGCTGTTGTGGCGACGCTCGAAGGCGATGCACTTCGCAAACTCCTGCGGATCCTTCACCGTCTCGATGATCTTGTTGGTGTCGTGCAGCGACGAGGCATCCCCTTCCAAAAGCTGCTCGAGGCGCGCCGGAACGATCCCACCCGCGCTCATCGGCTTCCCACCCACCATCTCACATGGACAGGCGAAGACCTTCTCGCATGGAGCGAGGAAGAGGCCCACGCGCAGGCTGCGAGTCGTGGGCTCGTGATCGATGATCTGGATGCATCGGCGAAGACTGGTGGCGGCAGCGCCGAACCCATCGTCCCTTCGGGCAGTGCACGAGCTCGTCTTGCTTCCCTGCGCGAGATGCATGAAGTCGCCGAACTGGAGCGGATATTCGGGCAACTCACTGCGGGAGGCATCCACATCGAAGACTGGTCGTTGGCACAGGAAGAATCGATCACGGGCGAACGCCTGCCCACGCGCTTCTGCTGGAAGGCGACACCCGAGAAGGGCGAGCCCACGCTCACGGAGTGTCCAAATGTCGCGAGCATTCTCCGCAGCCTGCACGAGTGTGGCCGACGCGGCATCGAAATCAAACGGTTCAAGGGTCTCGGTGAAATGGATGCCGAGCAGTTGTGGGACACCACGATGGATCCATCGCGTCGTGCTCTGCTTCGCGTGACGATCGAAGCGGCCGCCGAAGCGAGCAATCTCTTCACGGTGCTGATGGGCGAGAATGTGGAGCAGCGCCGCTCCTACATCGAGCGGCATGCGCTCGAAGTCAAGAATCTCGATGTCTGAGAGGTGCGTGGCGGTTCACCGAATTCTTGGATCGACGAGGTCGGCTGATGCGAAGCCCGCCGCGCGGATGCGGCATGAGTCACACTGCCCGCATGGGCTGCCATTGTGCAGCGGGTCGTAGCAACTGGATGTGCGGGCGAAGTCGACGCCAAGTTCATCGCCGAGTCGGATGATCTGCGGCTTGCTCAAGTTCAAGAGCGGTGCGTGGAAGTGAAACGCAAGGTGACCCTGCTGCGCCGCTTCGACACCCGCCCGTGTCGCCAAATTGGCGGTGGCTGAGAAGGATTCGAGAAATGCCGGACGGCAATCGGGATAGCCCGAGTAATCGACGGCGTTGATACCCAGCGCAATATCGCGCGCCCCGCGCGCCTCCGCGAGCCCGAGTGCAAGCGACAGGAACAGCGTATTCCGCGCAGGAACGTAGGTGATCGGTATGCCATGGGACGCGCCATCCTTGGGTACAGGATCGCTGCCTGTGAGCGCACTTCCGCCCACCGCACGCAGATCAATCTGCTGCACGAGGTGCTCACGCACACTCGCGTGGGCAGCGAGCCGCCGTGCACACTCGAGCTCCACATGGTGCCGCTGCCCATAATCGATCGTCAGTGCGATGCACTCGAATCCCTCGCGCTGCATCCACGCGAGCACCACTGCGGAGTCAAGTCCGCCCGAGACAAGCACCACTGCCGTTCGACCAGCCATCTCCGGCAAGATTAGCCCCTCGTCAACCCAGTGCTGTCTACGATCACCGCATGGCATCCGTTGGTCCGCTTGATCTTCGCAGCGACACCGTGACCCGCCCCACTGCCGCGATGCGTGAAGCCATGATGGCTGCGCCGCTTGGGGATGATGTGCTCGGTGACGAGCCCACCGTACAGCGGCTTGAAGAGCGCGTGGCGAAACTCCTCGGCAAAGAAGCTGCCCTTTTCACGCCCAGCGGAACGATGGCGAACCAGCTCGCGATTCGTTGCCACTGCGAAGCCGGCGACGAGGTGATCGCACACGGCGAGAGCCACATCATTCACTACGAGACGGCTGCGCCCGCGGCGATCGCCGGGTGCATGGTGCGACCCGTCTCAGGTCCGCGAGGCCTCTTCGATGCGGAGGCTGTTCACGCAGCGGTTCGTCACGCGGATATTCACTCGCCGCGATCCCGCTTGGTTGTTGCAGAGAACACTCACAACCGCGGCGGCGGCTCGGTCTGGCCGCTCGCACAGTTCGAACAGGTTGCGGATGCGGCGCGGCAACATGGCTTGGCGGTTCATGTCGATGGTGCGCGGCTCTGGAACGCCTGCATGGCGGCGGGCTACTCCGCGGCGACGTTTGCCGCGGCTGCAGATACGGTCAGTGTCTGTTTCTCGAAGGGACTCGGGGCGCCAGTCGGCAGCGCACTCGCCGGACCGCGTGCACTCATCGGGCGCGCACGGCGCTTTCGCAAGATGCTCGGCGGTGGCATGCGCCAGAGCGGACTGCTGGCGGCTGCCGCGATCTGGGCGCTCGATCATCATGTGGAGCGCCTTCGCGAGGATCATGCAGCCGCGCGTGCGCTTGCAGCGGCGCTTGCGAGCATCCCCGGCGTGACGGTCGATCCCGCCCCGAGTGCCGTGGAGACCAACATGGTGTTCTTCACGATCGCCCCGCACCTGGGCGATGCACGGACCTTCTGCGAAAGGCTCGCGTCCGAGGGCGTTCATCTGATCGCGATGGGGCCGTCACGTGTGCGCGCAGTGCTGCACCTCGATGCGGGATCGGATGCGCCTGCGCGCGCCGCAGCGGCGGTGGAACGCGTCACGCGTCTGCCGTGACGCCATGACTGCGGCAGCCGCAATCTTTGATCTCGACGGCACACTCGTCGACTCGGCGGACGCGCACGAACATGCATGGACCGCACTCGGCGTTCACCTCGGGCTGCCCGTCTCACGTGACTTCTTCCTGCGATTCTTCGGACGGCCCAATCCGCCGATCATTCGTGCACTCTTTGAAGAGCACGGCCGAACGCCACCCTCGGACGAGGAGATAGCACGCCTCGCCGATCACAAAGAAGCGATCTATCTCGATCGGATCGGTGTTGCATTCCCCCCCATGCCGGGCGGGGTGGCGCTGGTGCACGCGCTCGCAGCGATGAACTGGTCACTCGCCATCGGATCCAGTGCACCACCAGGCAATGTGCGATTCATGCTCGATCGGCTTTGGCCCACGCAGGATGCGCCATTTGCCGCCGTTGTCACGGGCGCATGCATCGCGCGGGGCAAGCCATATCCCGATGTCTTCCTCGAAGCCGCTCATCGCCTGGACATCGAGCCCAGTCGCTGCATCGTGATCGAGGATGCAGCCCCAGGTATCGAGGCTGCCCACCGTGCGGGCATGCGCTGCGCTGCGCTTTGCAGCAAGGGACACACGCCCGAAGAACTCGCCGCCGCGGATCTTCTCGTGCACCACCTTGACGAACTCTCCCCCGCGCGTCTCCAATCACTCCTGCCATGAACGACCCTCGCTTCCAAACGCTTGCCAAGACCATCGTGCATCACTCCTGCCAGTTGAAGGCGGGCGAAAACATCCTGATCGAGGCATTCGACATTCCAGAGCCCATGGTCTTGGCACTTGTGGATGAGGTACAGCGTGCCGGCGCCCACGCGCATGTGGATCTCCGCTCAACGCGTGTGATGCGCGCCCTGCAGTCCGGCGGCTCCGAGGGGGCGCTCCGCAGCTGGGCATCGTGCGATCTGCACCGCATGAAGCAGATGCAGGCCTATGTTGGACTCCGCGGCAGCTTGAACGCCAGCGAGATGGCGGGCATCGACGAAGCGCAGATGCGCGCGGTCGGCAAGCTGTATCAGCATCCCGTCCATCTCGAACAGCGTGTCAAGCACACCAAGTGGGTCGTCCTCCGCTGGCCAAACGCCAGCATGGCACAACTGGCCAAGCGCAGCACAGGTGACTTCGAGAACTTCTACTTCCAGGTGTGCTGCGTCGACTATGCGCGCATGGACCGTGCCGTTCAACCGCTCGTGAAGCGCATGAATGCGGCGAAGCAGGTGCACATCGTCGGTCCCGGTCCGACCGACCTCCGCTTCTCCATCGAGGGCCTTCAAGCGGTCCCCTGCTCTGGCGAACGAAACATCCCAGACGGCGAGTGCTTCACCGCACCCGTGCGTGACAGCGTGGAAGGCATCCTGCAATACAACACTTCGACCCTCTATCAGGGCAGCACCTTCGGCAACATCCGCTTTGAGTTCTCCAAGGGGCGCATCATCAAGGCCACCTGCGATGGCGATTCGCAGCGCCTGAACGCCATCCTCGACATGGATGAAGGCGCTCGCTTCATCGGCGAGTTCAGCCTCGGCTTCAACCCCGCCATCCTGACCCCCATGCTCGACACGCTCTTCGACGAGAAGATCGCGGGCAGTTTTCACTTCACGCCTGGACAGGCGTACGAGGGAGAAGCCGACAACGGCAATCGAAGTCAGGTGCACTGGGACATCGTGTGCATCCAGCGACCAGAATTTGGTGGTGGCACGGTCGCCTTCGACGGAGAAGTCATCCGCCGAGATGGGCTGTTCGTCGTGCCCGACCTCCTTGGCTTGAACCCCGACCGCCTCGGCAGCGCGTGATTGTTTGGCACATACGAAGTCGTACCATCTGTCGCATGTCCAATCGGCACACCTTCACTCCCCGCAGCTTCACCCTCCGTGCTTCGCTGATTCCGTGCGCGCTTGTTGTGGGCACACTGCTCACAAGTGCGCTTGTGGCGTGCGAGGAAGAGGATGAGGAGCCAACACCCGCCCCTGCGCAGAGCGATCAGCGCCCCTTCGATCAGCCACCCGCGGGCGGCAGCAAGTCTGCTCTTGGCAAAGCGCGCGATGCTGCTGTGAGCGTGCGGGATCGCATGCAGGAGCGTGACGCGGAGATTGGCAAGATGGCGGACGATGTCTTCAAGACGTCGCCCCCATCAGAAGCGCCGCCCGAAACTCCCGAGTGACCACCGCACTTCCGTCGTGCGGTTCATCCAAACGGCGTGATCCAGTCACTTGCCAGCAGGCTTTGCCGGCTGCACTGTCTGAACCGGCGGCGGTGTCTTTGCGCCACCCGCGGGCGCGCCACCCGCGGCGCCGCCTGTTGCAGGATCACTCACGACCTTGAGGAGTTCCACATCGAAGATCAGCGTCGCCTTGGCAGGGATCACAGGCGGACGACCACCGGGTCCATACGCCAGCTCGAAGGGGATGATCAGCTTTCGCTTGCTACCCACCTGCATTGATCCGACCCCCTCCGTCCAACCCTTGATCACATTCGACAGGGGAAATGATGCGGGCGAGCCGCGATCGACGGAGGAGTCGAACTTCGTCCCATCCACGAGGTATCCCGTGTAGTGAACCTCGACGACCGCGCCCGGACCGCTTGGCGCCGCTCCCGTGCCAGGCTGCAGTTCGATGTACTGAAGTCCACTCGGCGTCGTCACGATCTCGCCCGTGGCGTCGACACCCGGGAACCGCCCACGCACGTTCTCTGAAACGACTGCGCCATCGACCGCGCCAATCACGATCGTGTGGATCTTGTCTCCGCTCAATACTTCGACCGTATAGGTCGGCGGCGAAGCACTGAAGTTCGACGCGACACTGCGCACCACACCATTCACTTTGGCCTGTGCCGCCGCCAACGCCTTCGGTGGTGTCACGCGGATCGCCTGCACTTCACCTGTCTGTCCGTTGACCATCACGGTCTGTGCAACGCCACCCGAAACGCAGACCACTTCATACATGGCCACATCGCCGTTCAGCTTCGACGACGCAGAGACGACGCCCCCACCCGAAGCCTGCGCGGCCATCTCCATTGCCTTCGCAAGATCGACCTTCTGCGCCGCCAACTTCTGCGCAGTCTCCGCAGGATCGACAGGCATCGTGGTGTAGTCAGGTGTTGTGCCTTGTGCCAAGACCACTGTGGAAGTGATCAGCAGGGTGGATGCCAAGAACATCGTGGCGGACACGAACCGAGAGCAAACGATTCTGAGTGTGGTGGTCATAGTTGGATAGGTTGTGATGGAAGAGTTGAAAGTGATAGCTCCAAGAAGGAGCGCTGTGTACAGCGGACTGAGGAGGCTACAGCAAAGGTCGCGTTCAGCGGGCGGCTGCCGATGCCGCGCCGGTGCTGTATCGCATCTCGATCGCCTGCACCTTCGCAAGACGGCGTGCATGACGCTCCTCGTTCGTATACGTGGCGTTCAGAAACGCACGAACCATGTCCTGCGCGAGCGCAATGCCGACCACGCGCCCGCCGAGCACCAGAACATTCATCGCGTCATGCTCGACCCCTTGATGCGAGGAGTAGTAGTCCACACAGTTGCCCGCACGGATACCCGGCACCTTGTTCGCCGCCACACTCGCCCCGATGCCGGATCCGCACAGCAGGACCCCCCGCTCCACGCGTCCCGACACCACTTCCGCTGCGATCTTTTCCGCAAAGTCTGGGTAGTCGCAGGGAGTCGTCGAGTGCGTTCCCAGATCCGTCACATCATGCCCGAGCCCGCGAACGAAATCCACCAACTGCTGCTTCAGTTCGAATCCCGCGTGATCCGAGGCCAGTGCGACCTTCATCGTCCCGCACTCCCAACGCGCTCGACCACTGCCTTGGCACGTGCTGCGATGGACGCGGCATCGAATCCAAAGTGCTTCATCACGGCCGACAGCGGTGCCGATGCGCCGAAGGTGGTCATGCCGATCGTCTCGCCATCGATGCCCACATAGCGATCCCAACCGAATGTTGACAGCATCTCCACGGACACGCGCGCACGCACGGATGGCGGCAGCACCGAGTCGCGGTATGCACGATCCTGGCGGTTGAACAGTTCGCAGCACGGCATGCTCACGATGCGAACACCGATGCCCTGCGCCGCCAGCAGATCCGCAGCAGCGATGCAGAGCGAAACCTCACTGCCCGATGCGATGAAGATCAGATCCGGCTTGCCCTTCGGCGCGTCGCGCAGCACATAGCCACCCTTCGCGACACCCGAAGCAGGCGCGAACACGGTGCGATCAAGCGTCGGCAGATCTTGCCGCGTCAGTGCGAGCACGGCGGTCTCGTGCGTCAGCGGCGCAATCACGCGCCAGCATTCGGTCATCTCGTTCGCATCGGATGGACGGAACACCAGCACGCCAGGCATAGCCCGCAGCGCCGCGAGTTGCTCGATCGGCTGATGCGTTGGCCCATCCTCGCCAACACCGATCGAATCGTGCGTGAAGATGTAGACCACAGGCAGTTCCATCACCGCCGAGAGGCGGATGGATCCCTTCATGTAGTCGCTGAAGATGAGGAACCCCGAGCCATAGGGTCGAACATGCGAGAGGCTGAGACCGTTGCAGATCGCGCCCATCGCATGCTCGCGGATACCAAAGTGCAGATTGCGACCACCCGGCGTCGCGGCTTGGAACGACCCAGCGCCATCGAATCCGAGCAGCGTCTTCGTGCTCGGCGCAAGATCTGCGGAACCACCGATCAACCAAGGCAGCCGCTTCGCGAGTGCGTTCAGCACCTTGCCGTTGGAGATGCGCGTCGCCATGCCCTTCGCATCGGCGGGGAATGTGGGCAGGTCCGCGGCCCAGTCGTCGGGCAGCTCGCGCGCCTCCATGCGGCGGATCTCTTCCGCCTCCTTCGGGAACGCCTTCGCGTACGCGCCGAAGCGCTCATTCCACGACTTGGTGAGTTCTGCGCCGCGGGCACCGAGTCGCTCGTTGAATCGCTCGCGCACACCCGCGGGCACCAGGAACTTTTGATCCTCAGGCCACCGGTAGAACCGCTTCGTGCCGATGATCTCCTCATCGCCGAGCGGCTCCCCGTGCGCAGCGCTCGTGTCCTGCCTCGTCGGCGCGCCGTAACCGATGTGGCTGTCGACGATGATCAGCGTCGGTCTGTCCGTGGTTTCGCGCGCTGTCGCATAGGCACGCCGCAGCAGATCAAGATCGTTCGCATCCGCCACGCGCAGCACGTTCCATCGGTAACCAAGGAAACGCGTGGCCACATCATCGTCGTACGCCAGCGATGTGCTCCCCTCGATCGTGATTCGGTTGTTGTCATAGATCCAGCACAGGTTCGAGAGCCGCAGATGTCCTGCGAGACTGGCCGCCTCGCCCGAAATGCCCTCCATCATGCAGCCGTCGCCGCAGATCGACCAGACGCGCCAGGTGTAGAGATCGAAGTTCGGTCGGTTGTAGCGCGCCGCGAGCCATCGCTGCGCCATCGCCATTCCAACACTCGTGGCGAGCCCCTGCCCGAGCGGTCCCGTCGTTGTCTCCACGCCCGATGTCAGATGCGATTCGGGATGACCAGGGCAGAGCGACCCAAGTTGGCGAAATGCCTTCAGATCATCGATGCGCAAGCTCGGCTCACCGGTCGGTCGACCATCCTTGCCCACCCGTTGCGTTCCACTGAGATGAATGAGCGAATACAGCAGCATCGATGCGTGTCCATTGCTGAGCACGAAGCGATCACGATCTGGGCAGCGCGGATTCGCGGGGTCGAATCGCAACACATCCTGCCAGAGTTCGTACGCCACGGGAGCGAGCGCCATCGGCGTGCCAGGATGTCCGCTCTTTGCCGCTTGCACCGCATCCATGGAGAGCGTGCGAATGGTGTTGATCGCAAGCGAGTCAACGGCAGGCACATCACCGGGAGCACCGCTCATCGGTGTCGTGATGGCGGGCTGCGGCTTTGATGAAGGGGGCATAGCTGTCGAGGACATGAACTTTCTCCGTGAGCCACTCAACCTTTGCTTGGACTGACCGCACCAAGCGTCCGTCTTTGATCCAAGCGGGCGAGAGGATAGCCTCTCAACATGATGATGAGGAATGCTCTCTCGGTGCTCGCCGCGTCCGTGATCGTGACCGCCGCGGCCTCTGCACAAGATCCACGCGAAACAACAACCTCGTTCGATGGACCACCGCGTCAGATGGATGAAAACGCCACTCCTCCGGGGATTGGCTTCAACCAGTCATCGGGAGGCGAGTTGAGTGCAACAGCGCTGGAACAAGAAGCGATCGGATCGGCATCCGTTCGCTACCACTACTACGGCACGGGCTTGCATCAGAACAACACGCTTGGTGGTCAGTACGGTCAGGGGTCGGCACCCACGGAAGCAACGCGATCTTCAACGCAGGGCGTGGCACTAGGCCCTGCTCAAACTTCCGTACCGGGCGCACCAGAGACACAAATGCCCACACAGCCCGTTGGCTACGCGAAGCAGCAGTTCATGACGCCGATCAGCAACCCCACCAACACATCCTGGCATCTCTATCGCGGACCAATCACAGGAATGATGAACACGAACGCCGCACCGAGCGCTTCGAGCGTCTATCACATCAATGGAAACGCCCCCGATGCGACTCCAGGCGGACCTGGCTACGGTCGCGGTTCGCTCATGGGGCACTTTGCTCCCTACGCGTTGGGCGGAAACGGATTCGCGTTCGGCTGTGCACTGCCGTTCGGCTACGACTGACGGACCACTGGGCACATACCGAGATCAAGAAAAGGACCCGAGAGGGCTTCCCCACGAAGGAGCCCACTCGGGTCACCGGAGTCATACGCCTGTTTCACAGGCGCAGTACTGATAACGCGAGTCAGCGCAAAGGCAAATGGAATCCAAGACTTTTTCATGAATTGGCCCCGCCATGCGCGAACCGCATGCGCATTCACACAGAGCAGATCCGCACCGCCTGCGCCAGTGACTCGAAGGGCGCACGCGAAGGGATGAATTCCTGCGCGAAGTATCCGCTGAATCCGGTCGCCGTCAACGCGCGCACGATCGCCGGGTAGTGAAGCTCCTGACTGCCGTCGATCTCACGCCGACCTGGCACGCCGCCCGTGTGATAGTGCGAGATGGCTGCATGGTGCTGCTCCATCGTTCGTATGACGTCACCTTCCATGATTTGCATGTGATAGATGTCATAGAGCAGTCGGAATCGGTCGCTGCCCACACGCTGAACAAGTTCTGCTCCCCAAGCCGTGTGATCGCACTGATAGTCCTTGTGATCGACCTTGCTGTTGAGCAGTTCCATGATGATCGTCACGCCGGCGGATTCCGCAAGAGGCATCAGTCGCTTCAGCCCAGCCGTGCAGTGGCGCAGCCCATCCGCATCGGACAGCCCTGCTCGGTTGCCCGAGAACACGATCATCTGCGGAATGCCTGCGGCCGCCACGCGCGGCAAGAGTCGTTCGGACCCCGCGATGATCTCGTCGTGATGCTCAGTCCTGTTGAAGCCCCTCGTAATCGATGTCGGCCCATTCGCCACCGCACACTCAAGCCCCGCCGCACGCACCTGCAACCACTCCGGTTCATCAAGCAGCTCGATCGACGAGATGCCGATCGCCTTCGACTGCTTGATGAGTTCATCGAGGGAAACGCCCGAGTAGCACCAGCGGCACACCGAGTGTCGCCAGCGAGCCGATGCGTTGGCTGGCGTCTGCGCCCCGCTCGGTGATGCCGCAAAGGCTGACCCAGCGTCCTGCGCAGAAGCAACCGAGCGCACCACAGATCCCGCGGCCATTGCCCCTGCCGAGTGAAGTGTGGCCGACTTGAGAAAGGTGCGCCGTCTCATGTTCGTCGGACAGGCTAGACGCCATTCACCGAAACACATGCCGACAAAAAAGCACCAAGCGCCCGCGAGCGGACGCTTGGTGCGTGTATGCAAGAGAGTTGTTGGATGCCTTCCGACGCCGTTTCCGACGCCGTATCCACCACGAGGGTGGACGAGGTTGCGTTGACGATTTCGCTCAGAAGATCGCTCTTCTGATGCGTCTAATAATATTCCATTAGAAAGGAGGTGATCCAGCCGCAGGTTCCCCTACGGCTACCTTGTTACGACTTAGTCCCAGTCACCAGCCTCGCCGTAGGGACCCCTGAAACGGGACCACTTCGGGCGCTGCCAGCTCCCATGACTTGACGGGCGGTGTGTACAAGGCTCAGGAACATATTCACCGCGGCATAGCTGATCCGCGATTACTAGCGATTCCAACTTCATGGAGGCGAGTTGCAGCCTCCAATCCGAACTGGGGTGCCTTTTAGCGATTTGCTCCACCTTGCGGTCTTGCGTCGTTCTGTAGGCACCATTGTAGCACGTGTGCAGCCCTAAGCATAAAGGCCATGAGGACTTGACGTCATCCCCACCTTCCTCCGGTTTGACACCGGCAGTCTCGCTAGAGTGCCCAGCATGACCTGATGGCAACTAGAGATAGGGGTTTCGCTCGTTGAGGGACTTAACCCGACACTTCACAGCACGAGCTGACGACAGCCATGCAGCACCTGTGCACGTTCCGCCCTTGCGGGAGTGGCTTCCCTTTCAGGAAGTTGATACGTGCATGTCAAGCCTAGGATAAGGTTCTTCGCGTTGCTTCGAATTAAGCCACATGCTCCACCGCTTGTGTGAGCCCCCGTCAATTCCTTTGAGTTTTAATCTTGCGACCGTACTCCCCAGGCGGCGCACTTAGCACTTTTGCTACGACTGAGAAGGCGTCAAGCCACCTCAGTCTAGTGCGCATCGTTTACGGCGTGGACTACCGGGGTATCTAATCCCGTTTGCTACCCACGCTTTCGTGCCTCAGCGTCAGAACAGGCCCAGCAGGCTGTCTTCACCTTTGGCGTTCCGATAGATATCTACGCATTTCACCGCTCCACCTATCGTTCCACCTGCCTCTACCTGACTCAAGATCTCCGGTTCCCGTCGCTGTTCCACGGTTGAGCCGTGGGATTTCACAACGGGCCTGAAGATCCGCCTACGCACGCTTTAAGCCCAGTGATTCCGATTAACGCTTGAGCCCTCTGTATTACCGCGGCTGCTGGCACAGAGTTAGCCGGCTCTTCCTTTGGGGCTGGTCATGTATTCCTAACCCCTGACAGCAGTTTACACCCCGAAGGGCTTCATCCTGCACGCGGCATTACCCCGTCACGCTTTCGCGCATTGCGGAAGATTCGTTACTGCAGCCTCCCGTAGGAGTCCGAACAGTGTCTCAGTTTCGATGTGGCAGGCCGTGCTCTCACACCTGCTACCCGTCTTAGGCTTGGTGAGCCGTAACCCCACCAACTACCTGATAGGACATTCCCCGCTCCCAAGGCGGTAAACCTTTGATCTTGCGACCACATCGAGTATTACCCAGGATTTCTCCTGGCTATCCTCGACCTTGGGGTACATAGGAATGTATTCCTCACCCTTTCGCCGCTCAGTCAGCATTGCTGCTGCTTCGCTCGACTTGCATGTTTTAGCTATGCCGCCAGCGTTCAATCTGAGCCAGGATCAAACTCTTCAATTGATTGGACAGGCTTACGCCTGATTCTTCGAAAGAAGGTTGCCTGGCGACCCATCACGAGGATGGGTCGGTCGTCTTCATCGGTCCGAGCCGATGCCAGCAATTGGCGATTGCTGGGTTTGACCAAACATCCTTGCCCGTTGTCTGTTGCCTTGCGGCCCAGACGCAGGGAAAGGTCTTCGGAAATGACCATTCACTTGGACATCACAGAGGATGTTCAGTCTCTCCTGCTGTGGCAGGAGAGGGTTTCTTCGCGCGCAGACCCTGTGAGAGTCGGCGAACGAAGCCACATCCTCGCGGCGATCCAACAACTCAATTGTCAAAGATGAACCTTTGGTGCCGAAACACCGCAGGCCCCGGGCTCAAATGAGCCGGGTCGATGAATGTAGCAGAGCCTGCAGCGCGTGTCAACTGCACGCAAGAGTGTGAAGAACTCTGCAGCATGGGTCGCAGACAAGCCTTGGCGCGGCGTTCGCCAGGCATGGTTCTCGGACCTCGCTGCGTTCATAAGCCACTGCAAAACATGTGTTTCTGGATACGCAGGTCACGCGGCGGAAACGATCGCTGCGGCGATTCGCGCATGCGGTGTGTGCGCACGAAGGACTTCGGCAACTTCACGCAGCGTCGCACCCGTCGTCTTGACATCATCCACAATCACCCACTGCCGCACTGTCATTGCGCGCTGCCTGTCGAGGAATCCGCACATGTCGAACGCAGGTGTCCGCCAACGCATACGCCCGCCACGCGTCACACGTGCGGAGCGATCGAGTTTCGCTTGATTCACGCCAGGCTGCTGCGACAGCACGCGCATCAAACGCATCGAAGATGCTCGCGCAAACGCCTTCGCAATCACCTGTGCATGATCGATGCCGCGCTCGATCCGCCGAGCCCATGGCATCGGTACAGGAACCGCACACCACTCGCTGCCGCATTCGTGCCGCAGTGAAGGCAGTGCGGCGAAGACGCGCATCCACTGTTCCGCGAGGCGCTCTCCAAGTTGCTCGCCGCAGCGGCGATCTCGACCGTACTTCACGGCAAGAACCGCATCACGCCAGTTCCCTCCGAACGCGCCAAGTCGTACGACTGCCGTCCACGGCCTCGACGATCCTGCACACGCCGCGCATGAATACGGCGGCCAATGCGGCGGCGCGCTCACGCCGTCCACCGTCGCACCGCAACGCAGACACCAAGATCCAACCGCATCGGCCACCGGTAAATGCAAAGTGCGCTTGGACGCGCACAATTCGCGCTCCAGCAGAGCCCCAAGATGCAGCCAGCGGCGTATCGGATGCATGCCACCGCACCGTATCGCTCGGCGCGACCCGTGCTGACTTATCGCCGAAAATTCCGCAGCAAATCAGCTCCGACCCGACGCCATGCGACGAAGCACCGTGTGCAGAATGCCGCCATTTCGGAAGTAATCGACTTCGACGGGCGTGTCGATACGGCACAGTGTCTCAAAGGGCACTTTCGTACCGTCGGTACGTGTGGCCACCACTTCGACTTTCTGACGCGGCTCGATGCGATCATCGATGGCGACATCGAAGGTCTCTGTGCCGTCGAGCCCGAGCGAATCCGCACTCTGGCCGCTCACGAACTCAAGGGGAAGCACTCCCATGCCCACAAGGTTGGAACGGTGGATGCGTTCATAGCTGACCGCAATCACCGCGCGCACGCCAAGCAGTGAAGTGCCCTTCGCTGCCCAGTCGCGGCTCGAACCCATGCCGTAGTCGCGTCCCGCGAGCAGCACCAGCGGCGTTCCCGCAGCTCGGTACGACATCGCCGCGTCATAGATCGGCTTCTCTGCACCGCCGGCAGTGAAGTCGCGCGTCCAGCCGCCCGTGCGAGCAGGCGTCATCTTGTTGCGGATGCGCGTGTTCGCGAAAGTACCGCGCGTCATCACGCGATCATTTCCACGGCGGCTGCCATAACTGTTGAACATCGCCGGCGATACGCCATGCTCCACGAGATACTTGCCGGCGGGAGAGTCGGTCTTGATGCTGCCCGCAGGGGAAATGTGATCGGTCGTCACACTGTCGCCGAGCGATGCGAGACATCGTGCGCCGCGTACTGCCTCGATGGGCCGTACGTTCATCGTCATGCCATCGAAGTATGGCGGGTTCTGGATATAGGTGCTCCGTTCATCCCATCGGTACATCTCGCCCGCCGCACTCTCGATCGACTGCCACGCACTGCTGCCGGCGAATGCCTGTGCATACTCGCGCATGAACTGATCGCGCGTCACATGCGCTGCCACGGCGGCGTCGACCTCCTGCTGTGTCGGCCATATATCCCGCAGAAACACGGGCTTTCCATCACGTCCCGTGCCAAGCGGCTCGCTCGCGAGATCGATGTCCACGGTGCCAGCCAGCGCATACGCCACGACAAGCGGTGGGCTCGCGAGATAGTTCGCTTTCACATCTTGATGGACGCGCGCTTCGAAGTTGCGATTGCCAGACAGCACGCTCGCGACCACAAGATCACCTTCCTTGATCGCATGGCCAATGTGATCGGGAAGCGGTCCGCTGTTTCCGATGCAGGTCGTGCATCCGTAGCCGACCACATGGAACCCCACTTGCTCGAGCGACTTCAGGAGCCCCGCTTTCTGCAGGTACTCCGTGACGACCTTGCTGCCAGGTGCAAGACTCGTCTTCACCCAGGGCTTTCGATTCAGCCCGCGCTCCGCCGCACGGCGTGCGACCAATCCCGCGCCAATCATCACGCTCGGGTTGCTCGTATTCGTACAGCTTGTGATCGCGGCGATCACCACATTGCCGTGTGTGAGCGCAAACTCATGCCCATCCTCATCGCGTACGGCGACCTCTGCGGGCGCCTGAGCGACGGCGGTTCCGCCGCCCGATGCGGCTGCCGCCTTCCCACCTGCTGCCGCCCGTTCAAGCATGCGCGGCAGTTCGGTGCGCCACGAGGAACGCATCGCCGAAAGTGCAACTCGGTCCTGCGGACGCGCAGGACCAGCGAGACTCGGCTCGATGGACGCCAAATCAAGATCAACCACCGCGGTGTAGGCGATGTCCGCAGATTCATCGCGCCACAGCATGTTCGCCTTGCAATACTGCTCGACAGTCTGCACAAGCGACTCGTCGCGCCCCGACAATCGCATGTAATCGAGCGTGTGGCGATCGACGGGAAAGAACCCGATCGTCGCGCCGTACTCAGGGGCCATATTCGCGATGGTCGCGCGATTGGCAAGCGTCATCTCATCAAGCCCGGGTCCGAAGAACTCCACAAACTTATTGACGACACCGAACTTGCGCAGCAACTGCGTCACCGTCAGCACAAGATCCGTCGCGGTCGTTCCCTGCGGCAGGCGACCCGACAGACGCACGCCGACCACCTCTGGAATCAGCATCGACACAGGCTGGCCGAGCATCACGGCTTCCGCCTCGATTCCGCCCACGCCCCAGCCCACCACGCCAAGCCCATTGATCATCGTCGTGTGACTGTCTGTGCCGACGAGGCTGTCGGGGAACAGCGTGCCGTCACGCTCCCACACGACCTTCGCCAGATACTCCAGGTTCACCTGATGCACGATCCCTGTGGCGGGCGGCACCACGCGGAAGTTTGTGAAAGCACCCTGCCCCCACTTGAGGAACTGGTAGCGCTCACGGTTTCGCTCAAACTCAAGGTCGCCATTGATCGTCAGCGCTGCGCCCGACGCAAAGGCATCCACCTGCACGGAATGGTCGATCACCAAATCGCATGGCACCAATGGATTGACGCGCTTGGGATCACCGCCAAGTCGCCGCATCGCATCACGCATTGCCGCGAGATCAACGATGCAAGGCACGCCCGTGAAATCCTGCAGCACCACACGCCCCGGCATGAAAGGGATCTCCTCCTGCGCAGGGCGGCGTGGGTCGTAGGCAGCGATCGCACGCACATGGTCCTCGGTGTAAACGCGCCCATCAAGGTTGCGCAGCACGCTCTCAAGCAGCACACGAATCGAATAGGGCAACCTGCCCACCGCACCAAGGTTGCGCAGCGCATCGAGCCTGTGATACGTGCGCTTCCCCAGCGGCGTGTCGAGTGTGGCGGCTGCATGAAACGGATCAGTGGGCGGCATGGGTTCTCCTCATCAAGCAGTTCGTTCACCCGCTGAGATACGCGCTCATGCGCGCCGCAGCGCAGGAATCCGAGTTTAGCGAGAGTGCGAGGAAGCCGAAACCCTTGGCACGGCACGCTCAAACTGCTCGGCAGCGAAGAACTCCCCCACTCGCATACCGAAGATCGATGCGATGAACGACGACGGCACCGTGGTGACTCGCGTGTTGAACCCCGCCGTCGTGCCGTTGAACTCATCACGCGCGAGAGCGATCCGGCGCTCGCAGTCGCTGAGTGCCTGCTGCAGCGCGAGGAATGCGCCCGAAGACTTCAGGTTCGGCATCGCCTCCGCCAGAATCCGAAGCTGCGGCGCCACCGGGACGGCGCGCGCGTTCGCACTGGCCATGTCCATCATCGCCCCCTGTGCGCGAATTTCGGCGATCACGCGCTGGAGTCCTGCTTCGTGATCGCGCAGCCCACGCACGGCACCCATGAGTTGCGCGATGAGATCATGCCGCCGGCGAAGCTGCACATCGATATTCGAACGCGCGCGGAGTACGCGATTGCGCAAATCGACAAGATCATTATGCGTCCAGATCGACCACGCCACCGCCCACACCACTCCAAGTGCGCATGCGACGGCCGCAGCCGTCCACGGCACCAAGCGCTCCTCGCGGTACCTGTGCACATCGCTCAGAACGAGAGCCAACGGCGCGAGTGCTGCGCCCACCAGCCACATCCATGCCACAATTCCGAACCGCCATGTCACTGCTTCTTCATCTTTCGTCGAAATCAGGAACATCCGTGGACGCGCATCCGCCGTGGCAGTCCCCTTGCGACCACCCGCGGCGATCTCGACATCCACCGCGTCCTCGCGCTCGCGCGCGTAGCCAACCACGAACAGTGGCGCATCCACCTCGATCGCATGCTCCGTGAAAGTACGACGCCCATCTGAACCGGCTACTGCTCTCTGCGGTCCATGCTCGTAGTAGATGCGGTCGCTGCGCCCAACTGTCTCGCAGAATGTGCGCTTCGCCTCCAGTTTCGCCTCTTCTGGCAGCACCTGAACCTCTCCTGTCCCATCGTCGAGAAGCAGGAGCGATGACTCACCGCCTTGCGCCACCGTGTCCGTCCCCGAGTAGGTGACTGTGCGCGTCGTCGTCCTGCCCTTGCTGTCGGTATGCGTCTGCGTGCGTGTGCGCGTCCAGTGTTCCTCCGCAGTCCAGCTGTAGAGCACGACGGATGCGCCACTCAGCAGTGCCGTCAGCGGCTGCGGCGTCTTGGCGCGCCCCTTTACTTCCACCTCGCCCACAAACACACCTGCAATCGGTGTTGTCGGCATCGCTCGCAGCGCAGCACGCCGCCGAAAGCTGCGGAGCGCCAGCAGCAGCATGGGAAACGCCACGACGCATGCAACGCCGCATGCGATCCACTGACTCGGATCACTCCACACAACCTGTGCGAGCCACATGCTCACGCAGTCCCTGCGAGCCGCCGAACAGTCGCCATGAAGTTCGCCTTGATGGACGAGTGCAGTCCGTACACCACCGCGATGTAGATGATCGTGGCAAGTCCAGCCCCACCGAGCAGCGACACGATGCGCGAGACAGGATTGCTGAGCGACCCTTCGATCAGCGGCGCGGGATGCACAGCTGCGAGCACCAGATTCATCGGACTGGCGGCGTTCAATCCAGCGCCAAGAAACGGCACAGAGTGCCCGAGCCCCAGACCACACAACCCAACCGTGCCGCCGATGGCGATCACGATCGCTGCCGCCGCAACCACCGAACTGATCGTTCCCTTGCTGCGCACGGACCACTGCAGCCCCACCATCACACTCAGCGCGGTGAACGACACCAGAACGAGCGGCAGCGCGATCGCGCTCTCGGGCAGCACCATCGGCACATCGACCATCGACGTGCCAACCGATTCCTGCACGGTGACCGTCATCGCCTTGCCGAAGCCGCGCGTGGTCACGAAGAGCGCCGCCAGACCGAGCGTGACGCACGGCACAAGCATCAGCGGCAGCAGATACTGGATCAGTCCGCGCAACTTGCCTGCGATGTACTGCCCTGGCTGGATCGGCGTGGTCAGCAGAATGTCCAGTGAACGGTCCTCGCGCTCACGGCTGACCGCCGTTGCGCTGAGATTCAGTGCGGTCAGCACCACAATCAGCACTTCGGCGCCGAGCACCGCCGCAAGCGAGAGACGCGACTCTTCCAAGGTGAGCGTTCCCGAACGAGTCAGCATCAGGATCACCAGCCCCACCGCGAGCGCAGCAGCCACGAATCCCCAGCGGAGCGCCTGCACACCGATCGAACTGCCGCGCAGGTGCATCTCGCGCCACGCGATCGGATTCGCCCATACGCGCCGAGGCTCGCGTCCCGAGAGTGCGCGCGCCGAACCTGCAGCACCCACGAGCGCGCGCCCGAGCAGGCGAACACGCAGCGTCGAATACACCACGAGCCAGCCCGAGATCAGCGTGAACAGCCACAACTGCGTCGCCACGGGCGAGCCGAGCCACACGCGCACCAACCACAAGTGCCCCGTACCCGCGAAGTCCTGTGGAACATACGAATCCGAATCAAGAAGGACACGAAGTGTCAACAGAGGATTCAGTGGCGTCATCACAGTGGTGAACACCGCGTCGCTTCCCAGCGCAACGGGCTTCACGAACGCGAGGTCTGCTGCGAAGGTCGCAAAGAGAAAGAGCACCACACATGAGTAGAAGATGAACACCGCACGGCGACCTGCCGATCTCGTCACGCTCAGCGTGATCGCGATGGCGCCCACGAGAAGCGCAGTGGCTGCGGCAATCGCATAGCTCTGCACGATGGCAGACCCAGGAACGCCGCCGAAGAGCCGCGTGACCGCGAACAGCGGCAGCGATCCGAGCAGCAGTGCGAGCACGAAGAAGAGTCGACCAAAGAGGTTGCCGAGCACGATCTGCAGCGAAGTGAGCGGCGATGTCAACAGCACATCCCACGTCTGCGGATTCGATTCCTGCGCGATCGCTCCGGCCATGAACACGGGCGCAAGCAAGCAGATCAGCAGCACCTGTCCATAGCTGACAAGTGCGAAGGCGGTCGCCCCTTGCTGCGCAAGTTCGCGCATGGTGCCCACCGAACCGAGCATCGCGACCAGCAGCACCACGATCAGAATGCCGAGGTACCCCGCGCGGATCAGCAAGTGGCGCGTGCGCACCGACCCGCTCTGCACGAGCCGGACCACAATTGGATTCAGCGGCAATATCCGCAGGATTTTTGCGACTGCGCCGCCCATGCAGGCATCATAGAAATCCGTTGACGAGCCCAACCTGCGCCACCTACTCTCAAGGGAACCGCCTCCAAGCGGACTTCTTGACACCACCTCTGCGGCGAATCGGCCGACGAGGCAGTAACTCGGGCCTCATGCCCGACAGCCCAGGATGGGCTGCCATAGATCTGACGCGACTTTCATCATTGCTTCACGCACCGTCACACCCACCCGCCAAAACGACTGCACTCCACGCATGACCGTACGAACGCAACGCGCCTGATCAACACCTGCCTCGCCGACCGGTCGAGCCGCCGATCCTCCTTTGGAAAGGGCTGACCGATGGCTGCGACTCTTGCTTCGCTCGAATTCAATATTGCAACGCTCCTGCTGTCCCTCGGCTCCATCGCCGTGGGCGTTCTTGGCGCGTGGTGGCTGCAGTCGAGCCTCAGCGCCCGAAGCCTGAAGCAGGCACGTGAGCAATCTGTGCAACTGACGAAGGCCGCGGAGGCGACCGCCACGGCGCGTGCAGCGGATATCCAACTTGCAGCGGAACGTGCGGCGGCGGATCGCCGCAGCGAAGTGGACCGTGAAGTGAAGGCGGCGCTGCAGGGCATCCAAGAAACGCAGGCGCGCAGCGAGCGGATTCAGGAAACGCTTGAACGCAAACTCGCCCACATGCAGCAGCGCGAGGAGCAGGTGGATGCGCGCGACCGCGCCTCGACGCTCCGCGAGCAGGAACTCGCGCGCGAGACGACCGCGCTGAACGAGCAACGCGCCACGGTGCGCACGCGTTTGGGTGAAATCGCGCGCCTGACCGAGGAGCAGGCGCGTGCGCTCTTCCTCGACGAGATTCGCGCCGCGAGCGAGCGTGAAGCGATGCAGCTTGAGCAGCGCATTCTCGATGAGGCAAATCGGAAGGCTGCCGAACGCGCGCGGGAGATCACGCTGATGGCGATCCAACGCTACGCGGCGGAAACGGTCGCCGACGCCACGGTCCGCACGGTGAAGATCCCCAGCGATGACATCAAGGGACGCATCATCGGGCGCGAGGGACGCAACATACGCACGATCGAGAAGATGACGGGCGTGGACATCCTCATTGACGACACCCCGGGCGTGATCGCGGTCTCCTGCTTCGACAAGGTCCGCCAAGCCATCGCGGCCGAGGTTCTGCAGAGGCTGATCGCCGACGGTCGTGTCCACCCCACGCGCATCGAGGAAGTCGTCGAGCAGGTGCGCCGCGATGTGCAGCAGCGCGTTCTGCAGCATGGCACGGAAGCCGCACTGGAAGCGGACATCCAAGGCCTCCACCCGAAGCTGATCGAGGCGATGGGCAAACTGCACTTTCGCACCAGCTATGGCCAGAATGTGCTGCGCCACTCGCTCGAGGTCGCGTTCCTCTCACAGATGATCGCCGACCAGCTCGGACTCAACGGCGCCGTTGCGCGTCGCGCGGGATTCCTGCACGACATCGGCAAGGCGCTCGATCATGAGGTCGAGGGTGGTCACCCGGCCATCGGCATGGAATTCGCCATGCGGCACGGCGAGCGAAATGAAGCCGTGCTGAACGCTATCGGCGGACACCACAGCGACATTCCATCCACGACGCCGTACACGCCGATTGTCATGGCAGCGGATGCACTCTCAGGTGCACGCCCCGGCGCGCGCCGCGAGTCGATGGAGCTTTACATCAAACGACTCACCCAACTCGAAGCGATCGCACGCGAGCAAAGCGGCGTGACGGAGGCCTATGCGGTGCAGGCGGGGCGCGAGGTGCGCGTCATCGTGGATGCACGCACAGCCGATGACGCGGCGACCCATCGCATCGCGTCAGCCATTGCGCAGCGCGTCGAACAGGAAATGACCTTCCCAGGCGAAATCAAAGTCTCAGTGCTGCGTGAAGTGCGCGCCGATGCCATCGCCCGTTAGGATCTCCTCGTGGACGATCAGACCTTCCCTCCTGGAATGGCACAGCCTTCGGGATTCGCGGGCTCCCCTACGCAGCAACAGCTTGAACAGGCCAAGTCCAAGCGCGTTGCCGCTGGCGTCCTAGGCATTCTGCTTGGTGCGTTTGGCATCCACAAGTTCATTCTCGGCTACACCGCGGCGGGGCTCATCATGCTGCTTGCCTCGCTCGCTGGGCTCGTGCTCGGCTGGTGCTTGTGCGTTCCCGCCATCGCACCGAGCGTGATGGGCATCATCGGTCTGATCGAGGGCATCCTCTACCTCACCAAGACCGATGAGGAATTCCTGCGTACCTACATCCTGCAGCAGCGGTCCTGGTTCTGATCCGCAAACTGCGTCCAAGCGTGCAAACTCTGACCGAGATCCGCGCACTGCTCCACGCGCGTGGCGCGACCCCGCGCCACCGGTTCGGACAGAACTTCCTCCACGATCACAACCAGCTTCGCCGCCTTGTCACACGCGCCCGCGTCGCACATGGCACGCGTGTTCTTGAAGTCGGGCCAGGCACGGGAACCCTCACCGAGGCCCTGCTTGAGGCGGGCGCCACCGTCATCGCCTGCGAGATCGATCCTGTGATGAGTGCGATCGTGCGCGACCGCGTTCTGCCGATGGCTGGCGGCAGACTCGACATCGTCGAAGGTGACTGCCTCGATGGCAAGCACCATCTCTCCGCTGCGCTGCGTGCAGCGATCGATGCGCGTTTCGGCGGCGCAGCGTTCCTGCTCGTGGCGAATCTGCCCTACCAGGCAGCGACGCCACTCATGCTCAACCTGCTGACATCGGTTCCGCACTGCAGCGGACTCTTCGTGACGATCCAGCGCGAAGTAGCGGACCGCCTGTCGGCCGCGCCTGGCAGCAAGGAATACGGACCACTCTCGGTGCAGGCACAACTGCTCGCACGCATCGATTCATTTGCGGTCCTTCCGCCATCATGCTTCTGGCCGGCACCCGATGTGCACAGTGCGTTCGTGGCGATCGAGCGAATCGATCCGCCCCCGACGCACAATCCTCTCGAACTCGGTCGCTTTCTTCAGCGGGTGTTCAGCAAGCGGCGCAAGCAACTTGGCAGCGTGCTCGGCCGTGGCGGACCGTGGCCAACTGGCATCGATCCCTCGATGCGGCCCGAGCAGTTGAACCCACACCAACTGCTCGCGCTTGCTGCTCTCCATCCAACGCCCATCGAGTGATCGGACAACCAAGCCCGCCCCACGTGGCAAGCGCGGCACCTACGCCAGCGAACTGCCAAGTTCAAAGGAGCTGTCGCAAACTCCCTCCCGCACAAACGCCACCGCGCGGCGGAACATCTGCAGACCGAGCGGCTCGCCCTTCAACTCACGCGCATCGAGTCGCGTCCAACGCGGATGCTGCGTCCAACGCGTGAATCGCTCGGGGTGCGGCATCAGCCCAAGCACCAGCCCCGACGGATCGCAGATGCCGGCAATCGCGCCGACCGATCCATTGAAGTTCTCCCCTGCTCCATACCGCACCGCAACCTGCCCCGCTGCCTCGAGCCGCTCGAGCAGCGACTGCGGCGCAACGAATCGTCCTTCACCATGCGCGCTCGGCAGCACGCCAGTATCACCATCGCAGCGCAACCCACTCGTCCAGATGCAGACCGTATCGCGCGGGATCTCCACGCGCGTCCACACATCGGTAAAGCGCGCACTCAGATTGTCGGCAAGCGCCACCGTTGCCGCCGCCGCATCGTTCGGCCACGGCTGATCCCCCACCTCGGGGCCAGGCAACAGACCCGCCTGCACAGCAATCTGAAATCCATTGCACGGGCAGATGATTGGAACGCCATCCTGCACCGCATCGCGAAGCGCCGGATAGATCGAACGCGCCATCAACGCACCCATGATCCTTCCAGCAGCCACGTCATCACCGAAACTGAATCCGCCCGGCAACCCGATGATGTCGTACTGGGCAATCAGCGATGGCTCACGCATCAAGGTGGACAGCGTGGAGCCGATAGGTTCAGCACCAGCCGCTCGAAACGCTTCCGCCAACTCCAAGTCACAGTTGATCCCAGGCGCCGTCATCACAAGAGCTTTCGGAGCAGTATGTCTCATGAGGCACCTCCGTGCACAAGCGCATCACCACGCAACTGAGGTGTCTCCAGCGCGCCGCGTTCCCACGCGGCACGAAGCGCATCCACATCTGCCTCCATCACACGCTCCGCACCACGCCGAACAACCATGCGCGCGGCAGCCGTCACGCGCCCAATCACGGCAGCAGCGATGCCAAGCGATGCGCACTCTGTACACAACGCCTGCGCATCGCGTTCATCCATCTCCAGCAGATAGCGAGAGGGATCCTCGCCAAACGCAAGCGCCGTATCTGCCAGTTGCACGCCCCCCAAGACAGGCACCGCACCGAGATCGACATCCACGCCTAGTCCACCTGCAAATGCCATCTCGCTGGCAGCCACGAGAAACCCACCTTCGCTGCAGTCGTGCGCACTGTGCACCGTTCCACCAGCGATGGCACGGGCCACAGTCGCCGCCACCAGAGGCGCACGCGCAAGATCAACCTGCGGCATCGGCAGTCGGTCCTCTGCATCAAGACCTGCCACCAAAGACCAATGCGATCCGCCGAGCAGCCCACTCGTGGAACCAATCAGCACGATCACCCTCTCCGCGCGCTTGAGATCCATCGTGCAGCAGCGCCGCACATCGGAAACGATGCCGAATCCACTGATCAGCAGCGTGGGAGGAATCTGTATGGTCCGCCCCTCATCCGTGACGAACTGATTGTTCAGGCTGTCCTTCCCAGAGATGAACGGGGTTCGGAACGCCTTCGCGCCGTCGTAGCACGCCCACGCGGCACGCACGAGCGCACCGAGATTGCGCGCGTCCTTGCAGGATGGCCAGCAAAAATTGTCGAGGATCGCAATCCGCTGCGGATCCGCACCGACACACACCAGATTGCGCACGCACTCATCGATCGCCGCAAGACCCATGACATATGGATCGCGCGCCAGACCAGTGGCGAGTCCATTTCCCATCGCAAGGCCACGCATCGACCCAGAGACTGGCGCTATCACCGCACCATCGCCAGGACCGCCGCTACCGATTCCCTGCAGCGGCTTCACCACGGACATGCCCTGCACCTCGTGGTCGTACTGGCGGATGATCCACGCCTTGCTCGCAATGTTCGGATGCTGCAGCAGCGCTTCCAGCCCATCGCCCATCGACCGAGCCGCCGTATCCGGCGCGGTACGCGACGAACTCAGTCCAGACTCCGCAGCACACCACGCCGCATCCCATACCGCATCCCTCTCGGGCATCGGAATGCCACCGTGCAGGAACGCGGTGTCGAGCCGACCAACCTCCGTCCCATTCCAGAGCAGACGGATCGAACGGTCCGCGGTGCCGAATGTGCCCAAGCGGCACATCTCAGCATCGTGTACGACACAGATGGCCTCCAGCGCGGCCAGATTTGCCTCTGGTACTGCCAGCACCATGCGCTCCTGTGCTTCGCTGATCCACACTTCGGTCGGCGACAGTCCCTCATACTTCAGTGGTGCGCGATCGAGATGGACTTCCGCACCGATCGTTCCACCCATCTCGCCGACTGCACTCGAGAAGCCACCAGCCCCGCAGTCGGTCAGCCCGTGGAAGAGCGGGCCGCCCGCATGATCGCGCGCGGCGAGAATCGCATCGAGCGCACACTTCTCCGTGATCGCATTGCCGATCTGTACCGCGTGACTGAACTCATCCGCATGCGTGTCCGTGAGTTCCGCGCTCGAGAATGTCGCACCATGAATGCCATCGCGTCCCGTGCGTCCACCGATGACCACGATCGCATCACCCTCTTTCGCGCCACCATGCGTTCGACTGCGCGGCATCAGCCCGACGCATCCGGCAAAGACCAGCGGATTGCCGACATGGCGATCATCGAACCACACGGCGCCGTTGAGCGTGGGAATACCCATGCGATTGCCGTAGTCACGAATGCCGGCGACCACCTGCGTCAGCACTCTCCGCGGCGGAATGCAGCCGCGAGGAACCGCGTCCAGATCAGGGTGCGCCACACAGAACACATCCGTCGCCGCGATCGGCTTTGCGCCCTGACCCGTTCCGATCACATCGCGGATGCATCCGCCGATGCCCGTGGCCGCTCCGCCGTAAGGCTCGATCGCACTTGGATGATTGTGGGTTTCCACTTTGAAGCACACGGCATGCAGATCATCAAACGCGATCACGCCAGAGTTGTCCACGAACACGGACAGACACCAGTCGATGGGTGCCACATCCTCGCGCACGCCCGGACCAGGAAGGAGCGGCTGCCGACCGATCAGTTCGTGGGTCGCCGCCGCCACCGTCGTCTTCAGCAGATTGCGGATGAGCACCGTATCGCCGCTGCCTTGACTCGCCGTACCGCCGCCGAATTCTTCATGGCCCGGGCGCGCATGAACCCCGCACCGTGTTCCGCGGTAGCGGATCGTTGACTTGAGCGTCTTATGGACGCAGTGCTCGCTCCAAGTCTGCGCAATGGTCTCCAACTCGATCTCGCGAGGATCACGCCCCTGCCTACGGAACTCCACCTGAATCGCCCGCATCTCATCGAGCGAGAGGAACAGGTGCGCATCCCGCGAAAGCCGCTCCAGCGCGGAATCATCGAGTTCCCGCACGGGAATCTCGCGCATCTGAATGGGCTGCGTTCTCCCGCGCGGAAACACGCGCGGATGATGGCGACCTTCCACCACCGCATGCACGACTGGGTTCGCGGCCGTCCGCTCGATGGCGGCGCGCGCCGCATCCGCGCCAACACCGCGGAAGTCGTAGCGCACGCCCGTCTGCACATCGACCGATTCGCCAATGAGTACACGCGCCGCGGTTTGGACACTTGCCGCCGCCGGATCCATCACACCAGGCAGCGGATGAACCTCGACTGTCACCATCCCCTTCATGCCTTCCGTCCGATGCGCCGCAGGGCCGCGTGGCACGCCGCCCAAGCGGGTCCAACACCACTGCTGTGTCGTCGGGTGGCTCAGCAGTTGCTCGGCTAGACGGTCGCACGCGCCGTCCGTCAGCGGTCCACATACGAGATAGACCAAGACGCGCTCAACCGTCACCCCACTGCCCAGTTCCGCTGCGCGAGCGAGCGATGTGGCACGCGGATCAACTGCGCCCGGCGCAGACCACACCTCAAAGCGCACCATCTCTCCGCCGCCTGCGTGCATCACTGAATATTAACGAACCGCGCCCGTCAGAACATCAGCTGAAGTTGTGCGCGCAGCACGAACTCATCGCCCCCCGACACTCGCCAACCCGTCTCCGGTGCCGCGTAGGAGGGATACACGGGATTGAACGCCACGCCGAAGTCCGTCGTGAACTTCAGGTCTTGCCCATCAATGTAGTAATTGAATCCTGTCGTCATCAGTGACATGTGCCGCTGCTGGAAGAGGTAGTTGCCAAGCAGGCTGTCAATGATGGGTGCATTGCCGGACTGAGAAGCCGTTGTGTGCATGTACTCGTAGCGTGTGAACGCCTCCCACTTCGGCGCCAAGTACACCGAGGGCTGCACCACGAATCCGAGTGCGTTCACATTGCCGGCATTTGAAAAGGTGGTGCCCGACACATTCTGAACGAAGTAGGCCGCGTTCGATGTCACATAGTTGTAGTAGGCGCTCGCGAACAGCGATGCACCACCAAACTGGAGCGTCACATCGGTCGTAACTCCGAGCCATGTGTTCGAGTGGGAAATCGATCCAGTTGCCAAGGGTGGAATGGGGCTCCCCGTCTCGGGCTTCGTCGACTGCGCGTTGAGCGCGATACCCACCAACCACCCTTGCTCGGTTCCTTCGGGGCTCGTGAACTGATCGAACTGCGACCAGCTTCCCTCGCCCTTCCAGTCGAAGCGAGTCGTGACTCCGAAGCTTGCTGTCTGCGCATACCACGGGGAGTTCAGGGGTTGAGACCCGACTACTTGAGCGGGTGCAACGATGTTGTCCGTCCCACCATCGTTCAGTGAAATGCGCCAACGCGCTTCGTTGCTGAGGTACTCCAGTTCGATGCCTTGCGTGTAGCCCATGCCGTAGTGCAGCGACACGAGCGAGCGATCGACCGCCATCTGATACTGCTCGAGCACCAGGAACTCGCGACCGTACGGCGCGCGGAACTGACCCATGCGGAAGGACCACTCGTCGGTCAGGTTCAGTCGAACCCACGCATCGAGAAGCTGGAAGTTGCCCGAGTTGGATCCTGAAACCAGCGATGGCTGCGGCGAAGTCTGGTTCGCGCCGTTGCCCACCAGCTGAATCCCGACATCCTGATTCTGCGACACGAGTGCCTTGACCATGTACTGAATGTCAGGCGAGAGGATGTGACCGCTGCCCCAGAGTTCGACATTCTGCACATCAAAGCCATACTGGTTCTGGACAGTGTCGAAACGGACTGGATTGGTCAGCCGCGATGGCGCCACATAGGTGCTGCCGAGCGCACTCCAGACAAAACGCGCCTGAATCAGTCCACCCACATTCAGCCGAAAACGGTTGTCGGCGCTGGCGATGAAGAATCCGTTGTCCCAGCCAGCCGTTGCCGAGGTGGACTGCAGCGAAGTGCGTGTGGCGCTGTCGGCGAGGATGTCCTGCACCAGCGACCGAACCTCCGCAGCGCGCTCCTCGGTCAGCCACTGCTCGCCCGTCTGCGCCCGCAGTTCCGTGACTTGGCTTTGGAGTTCGGCGTTGCGGCGCTCAAGGGCTTCCAGCCGTCGCGCCATGTCATCCATCTGCCGATTCGACTGATCGGCAGGAGCAGGCCCCTGACCAAACGCAGCGGCCGCCACTACGGGCGCAAAGATGGCTGTCGATACTCGCATCATCTGGAGTATCGGCGAGTCTAGCCGAACACTTCAGACGGCGTGGAAGGAAGCGGCGAAGTCAACTTACAAAGGAAAAAGGGCCAGTCCTTTCGGACTGGCCCCTTGCGTCTCGATCATGTTGGACGAGGGTCGCCTCGAC
>Ga0194113_10000756_pt1 | contig 43384 bp, 51 predicted proteins | sample TA2MahC200mmetaG_FD_146193 | JGI IMG/M metagenome (GOLD analysis project Ga0194113, IMG submission 146193) | Freshwater microbial communities from Lake Tanganyika, Tanzania - TA2015017 Mahale Deep Cast 200m | ecosystem: Environmental > Aquatic > Freshwater > Lake | place: Tanzania: Lake... | reverse complement strand
ATTCGCGCATAAAAAGAAAAAAACCTTCGCGTTTATTAGCGGAAATTCGCGGATAAAAAGGAAGGCCACGACAGAAAAAAGATAGGGTCAAGAATTTTCGCCCACGTGTACTAGCAACTTAGGTTAATTAATACCTTTGACGTGAAATATTTTATCTTATCTGTCTAAGTGTCTAAAGTGTTAGACACTTGTGGCATCCAAAAACACTTAATTCCACATCAGAGGTATAATACCTGATAATAAATTCTGATATTTTTAGACTCACCGATTAAAACGGGCAACTCTGCAAATGAGCATAGGGCCGATTCATCGCCGACTTATCTCCTCCTTGGAGTGGTAGGGGTGGGTAAAATCAGTCGGGGTCTTCTCGGGAATTGAGCTAAAAAAGACGGAAATTTGTTAGCCATCGCTCCTTACTTTTGATTCCTTAGTGTTTCTTTTGATCAAACTTTTCTTTTTAAAAGAAAAGTTTGGTTACATCCTTGAAAACACCGAGGGGGAAATATTCTTTCATTTTATCAACAAACTTCAGTGAATCTTTTAAATTTGTTCTCCAGTTTGTTGGACACATTGCGAGAATTTCTACCAAAGAATATCCTTTGCCGTCAAGCTGGCACTGGAACGCTTTTTTAAGTGCTTCTTTTGTGTTTTTAATATCTTCCCTGCTATTTACTGCAACCCTTTCAATATAAGTTGGACCATCCATTGTCGCTAATAACTCACACACTCTAACTGGATAGCCTTCACGGTCTATTCGCCTGCCTTTAGGTGTTGTGGTGGTAATTTGGCCGGGTAAAGTTGTCGGCGCCATTTGTCCCACCGTCATCCCATATACTGCATTGTTAATAAAAACAACGGTTATGTTTTCACCTCTGTTTGCCGTATGTACTGTTTCATTTGTGCCAATGGCCGCTAAATCGCCGTCTCCCTGGTAAACCAGAACAAACCTGTCAGGCAGACATCTTTTTATCGCCGTCATAACAGAGGGCGCCCTTCCATGGGCGCATTCAATAACATCTACGTTCATATAATTATAAAGGAGAACAGCACAACCAACTGGCGCAGCGGCTATAGTCTTTTCTCTAATATCCAGTTCATCAATGAGTTGAGCAATTAGCCTGTGGACCGTAGTATGGCCACAGCCAATACAATAATGCATCTTTGTATCTTTAAGTGTTTTTTCTATGCTCATTTTTTATTTCCTTCAATTTTTGAACAATCTGTTTGGTATCAGGGTACCACCCTCCTCCATAGCCAAGAAAATGAAATGCGCCATCGCATTCCAAGCTTAACTTTACATCCTCAATAAATTGGCCATGGCTCATCTCCACAACTAAAAATTCTTTTCCTTTGTGTTTTTCGAAAAAATTATCAGGAAACGGCCATAAGGTTATTGGTTGTATTAGCCCTGCTTTTATCCCGTTTTCTCTTGCTATATCAACAGCTTCCTCGCCGACTCTAGCAGTGATGCCATAAGCGGCTATTATTATTTCTGCATCTTCAGTTTTATATTCTTTACATAAGCTTAACTCTTGCTTAATTTTCTCATATTTTTGCTGTAAATGAATGTTATGTTTAACTAATAAATCAATAGGACTTAATAATAAAGTTTTAATGACGTGTGGTTCTCTGCCTTTGCATCCAGCCAATACCCAGCTTTCTTTCGACGGCAAGTCTAATATTGGATGATATTCCTTCAGTTCGACAGGCTCTACCAACTGTCCCAGTATGCCATCGCCTAATATCAGAACGGGGTTTCTGTAATAGTCAGCATAATCAAAAGCGTTCATGGTTAAATCATATAATTCTTGTAGTGTAGAAGGCGCCAGAACGATTAACTTATAATCTCCATGGCCTCCGCCTTTAACAGCTTGAAAATAATCTGCTTGTGAGGCTCTTATATTTCCTAAGCCAGGGCCGCCTCTTACTATATTGACAATAACGCAGGGCAATTCAGCCGCAGCAATATAGCTTATGCCTTCTTGTTTTAGAGAAATACCGGGTGAAGATGACGATGTCATGCATCTAAATCCTGCCGCAGAGGCACCAAAAAGCATGTTTATAGCCGAAAGTTCAGCCTCTGCCTGTATGAAAATTGCATTGAAATCTTCTGCTCTTTTTGACATATATTCAGCAGCTTCACTTTGTGGGGTTATAGGATAGCCTGCATAGAATTTGCAGCCAGCTTGTAAAGCGGCTTCTATGAAAACTTCGTTTCCTTTCATTAATTGTTTTTGGGGCATTTTTAATTTATCTTTCATCTAAATTTTATTTGAATGTCTAAAACTTTTGTGTGAGTTAGATTGTACTCATAATACGTAATACGTAATGCGTAATACATAATTTCAGTAGCTCACAATAAGCGGACGCCCCAGCTTGTTGGGGCTTTTTCCCGAACAAATTCGGGCTTCCATAGATAGCCGCTCTGCGGCTACAGTTGCTTCACCATCTCGACAAAGCGAATAAGTCATATCTCATTTGATGTTCTCCTTTTGTCCGGATACATGGTGCTAAATTTTGTTTTTCCAGTAGCACTTTCCGTCATCCAGATTGTACATAACGCCAAACTCTTTCCGTTAGGGCCGACTAATTTTCCTCTGATTTCATACATCCGACCGTATTCTGTATTTTCCAACGGTGTAGCCTCAGAGTGAAGCGTAGCGGAGCCACCGTTGACGTTTTTAGGTTACTCTATCCAAGTTTTAACACATTCTTTGTACCTGGTCAACCAAAATTTCGACTTTTCAACGCGTGATACCTGAAAAATGAAACGTGATTCGTGAAACGTGAATAAATCATCATCACTTATATTCTTCCTCTTATTTCTTTTGATCAAACTTTTCTTTCTTAAAGAAAAGTTTGTACGTTTCACGCATCACGTTTCCCATTTACGTTCAGCATCTCCCTGGCATGCGCCAGAGTAATCTCAGTCTTTTGTCCTCCCAACATTCTTGCAATTTCATGCACGCGTTCTTCCTCGTTGAGCCGTCGCGCTTCAATCTTTGTACGATTTCCATATACTTTCTTTTCAACTAAAAAATGCGCGTCTGCCATACAAGCTATCTGCGGCAGATGCGTGACGCAGAAAACTTGCCGTACTTTCGCTATCTGTTTGAGTTTTTGACCGATGATATACGCGGTGCGTCCGCCGATGCCCGCGTCGATTTCATCGAAAATCATCGTGGGCATTTCGTCGATTTCGGCTAAGATGGTCTTCAACGCTAACATCACCCGCGAAATCTCACCGCCGGACGCTATTTTGGTCAATGGTTTCAACTCTTCTCCGACGTTTGGAGAGATAAGAAATTCGATATCGTCGATGCCGTCAGGGCCAAGCTCATACTGTTTGCCATCGTATTTTATGATAGAAAGTAGATTACTTCTTGGGCTATCATTTTCATAATCCAAAGCTGCTGATGACCGAGTTGAAGCCTGCCTCCTTTCGACCAATACTTGAAAAACGGTTTTTTCCATTGCCAATGTATGCAGCTCATTCTCTATTAAACGTTCCAACTCCTTAGAAAATTCCTGCCTCTTCTCCGATAATTCGATAGATAGTCGTCCGGCTTCTTCGGTCAATTTATCGATTTGATTCCTGAGCTCCGAAATCCGTTCAGAACTTAGACTTAAATCATCCAGGGTTTGCGCTAAATTAGCTTGATATTCCAGAATCTCTTTGATTGTATCGCCGTATTTTCTCTTGAGCTTGAAAATTAAGTCCAGACGCGATTCCACTTCCTCTAAGCGCACAGGGTTAAATTCCACGCTATCACGATATTCTCGTATCAGCCGAGTGATGTCCTCCAATTCATAGAGACATGATTTCAAACGTTCATCCAATTCTTTTTTCCCAGCATCGATTTGACAAATCTTTGACATGCTGAATCCAAGACTTTTCAGCCCATTTATAATTGAAAAATCTTCCGTCTCGCTACCGCCATATAGTTTGGTATATACGGTATTTGCCAATTCAAACAGCATCTCCGCATTATTCAGGATTTTCCGTTCAGCAAGCAATTGTTCATCTTCGCCCTCTTTGAGTTTAGCTTCCTCCAACTCATTCAATTGAAATTCTAAGAATTCCTTCTCTCGCAGTTGTGCCTTTCTATCTTTTTCCAAATTCGCTAATTCACTATGGAGGCGGAGAATTTGATTGTACTTTTCCGTCACTTTTTCTTGAAGTGAAACAAGTCCACCGAAACTATCCAGCAGTTCCAAGTGTTTCTCAGGACGAAACAGGGATTGATGTTCGTGTTGTCCATGAATATCCACCAGCAAATCACCCACATCTTTCAACAGCGAAATTGTCGCTAAACGACTATTGATGTGGCATCGGCTTCTGCCATTGGCGGCAATCTGACGCGCAAGCAGTAGCATACCATTGTCCTCTGTTGAATGCAGGTCGGCTTCTGTCAACAACCGGCGGACAGAGCGATTCGCCGAAATATCCACCGCGGATTCAATAATCGCATTGCTTGTCCCTGCGCGGACGATATCCGCAGAACCCCTCTCGCCTAAAACTAAACTGACCGCTCCAATGATGATGGATTTACCTGCGCCGGTTTCGCCTGTCAATATGTTTAATCCAGAAGATAGTTCAAGCTGAATTTCATCAATCAAGGCGAAATTACGGATGTTTAATTCTTGTATCAACTTAATCACATCCTATACGTGAAACGTGAAACGTGAAACGTGAAACGGAACACGTAACACGTTTCACGTTAAAAATGGATTTTTTGATGTACTGATACTCTTTTGATTCCTTCCCTCTTATACTGGTTTAGGCTTGATGCTTCCGACGTAATGCGTAATGCGTAATACGTAATCTTTTTACGTATTACTATTACGCATTAGTTGCTTCACAGACAATAATTTATACCAGCAAATCAATACAATCTATCGAATTCATCATGGGTACCAATAAACACCCAGACGTACGTATCGCCATCTTTGAAACACGTTGCTCGGTATCCCATGGTAATTGAATATTCATAGTGTGGAAACTCCCAGTCCTTAGTTTTCTCAATCATTCCTGCACGAAACGAAGGATGATTTGGGTTATTCAAAAACAGCTTAAACTTGCTATCGGCGATTTTCCTGATGTGCGGTGGAAGTTTCTCGTATTTTTGCTTGAATTGCCACTTCCGATATGACTTTATTTGGGCCATTCTTCTAACATACCTGCTCTATATTCCCGAATTGTTTCTTCTGTTAGCTTTTTGTAACCTTCTGATTCGTAGACTGAATTATCTCTCTTTAGCATCCAGTTTAATTCCGCTATCGTTTTTTTCAAGCATTGTAGATTATCTACTTCAGAACCTTGTTGCTCAAATTTATGTGCAAGGGAAACGAGATGCTTAGCAAAATCTAAAGCTTCCTCAGATAATTCTTCAATTTCTTTCTGCATTTGGTCAAACGGATAGTCCTCCTCAGTTGCAGCCAGAAAATTATGGCGATTATCGCATTCATGTATCATGTCAACAAAAGTCAGAATATCTGAGATAACTATTGATATCTCGCGTGCAAGCCATTCCAGTTCTTGTTCTGTCTGAACTTGCTTCCAAATTTCCTTTGTCGCTTTATCAAGATATATTTGCTTATGATGCGCAATTTGCGTAAAATTGTTCATGTTTTACTCCTATTACACGACACCTTGCGTTTCTAATTAAAATATCTCATCGTACATTTGCCGAAACTTTTTATCCGTTAATCTTGCTTTCCTTATCTCGGCATGAAGCAGACGTCTATCTACTTCCCGATGATTTGGGATAGAAATATGAAGTCTGGAATCTCGCTTAGTCAAGATAATATGATTTCCCTCACTACGTATTTCCCAACCGAATTCGACAAATACTCTCGCCGCCCGTTGTCCTGAACATATAGGTAATTCTGAAATAGCCATTAGATAGTCTCCAATTTCATTGAAGCAATTCTCAATTTATCGCTTTCTAAGATGTCGTATGGCAGTTTCGTTGTTCTTTTCTTTTGAGTAAATAGGTCTTCCATGATTACAGAAAGACATGCTGTTATAGCATCTTTAATATTTTCTTTCGCTTCCTCTATTGTTTTTCCTTGTGACATACATCCAGGTATCTCGGGACATTCAGCGATAATGAAACCATCAACACCTTTTGTAAAGTAAACATTAAAAATCGGTGCTGTCATGTTAATTCCTCCATTTGCTAAATATTTTTAACGAAGCGGTGTTGGCTTCGTTAAACTTATTACGCAAGCAAGATGCTTGCGCTACATTGCTACGGCTTCATATTCATTATCCCATGTAGTTTACGAAGTAAACCTGTTCTCACTTCCCTTAAATAATATTGTGCTAAACATTTGCGCAAGCTACGCCCTGGATAAAAATACCATCGGCTTGCTTGAAATTACGGAGGATAAATCCAGCCTCCTTCAGCGCCATTTTGAATTCGTCGGCAGTAAACAATCCTGCTTCAGGATGACCAAGTAATCGCTTAATCAGAGGAATATCCAGGAGAGGCTTGGTTGGTTCTTCGAAAAGAAAATATCCCTCTGCTTTCAGCACATATTTAACCTCTTTTAACGTGGCTCGCCAATTGGGGACATGGTGCAACACACCGAAGTCAAAGACCGCATCGAAAATATTATCAGCAAAACCGAGATGTTCAACATTGCCAACAAACAAACTGACTTTCTCGGCGAGATTCCCGCGGGCAATATATTTCATCGCTCTACGAACTTGATTGAAATCCACATCAAAAGCAATAACCTTGCGCGCCTTGAATAGCTCAATAATAATTTTTGTTCCCACTCCCCTACCACAGCCAATTTCCAAGCAGAGAGAACCGTCCATCGATTTCGACGCTTTAAGCATATAGTCAGCGACGAACTTCTGCTGTATCATTTCTCTGATTGGATTATTCATGAGGTAGTTATCAAGATTCATAAGGTATAAAGCGTAAAACGTAAAACGTAAAAAACTATTAGCGTGCATTCGGAATATTACATATTACGTTTTACATATTTACTCCCCTCTCTCACCTAATTTCAGCTTCGTCCTGAGTACCTCGTAGTAACTCCTATTCCTGGATTTGATTAATTTAATTGTTTTATCGGCTTTGCTGACTTTAACGACGCAATCTGGTTCAAGGCACACGGTATCTCCGTCGACGGCAAGAATAACACCGTTATGTTCAGTTGTGGAGACTGAAATCTGTGAGTCAGGGTGAGCAATGAATGGTCTGATGGTAAGAGCGTGAGAGGCAATGGGGGAAAGAATAATCGCGCTCATATTCGGTTCAACAATCGGGCCGCCAACCGCCAGTGAGTATGCCGTTGAACCGGTGGGAGTAGCGATGATTAAGCCGTCAGCGTTGTACGTGACAAAATATTGGTTATCAATATAGACTTCAATTTTAATCATACGCGATGGATGCTTAATAAATGCGTCATTGAGGGCAAGGCTTTGCAGCTCTATCTTCCCCTGATAATAAAGCTGAACTTTGAGCATCATACGTTCTTTAATCTCGTAATTACCATCTAAAATATTTGTGAGTGCATGATATAGTTCCGTTAGAGCAACTTCGGTCAAATATCCTAAGTGTCCGAGATTTACGCCCAAAATCGGCACCTGGTCCACATAAGGGATATGCACTACCCCCAAAAGCGTGCCATCCCCGCCGAGCACAATCAAAGCATCAGATTGCATTACAACTTGTTCTTGAGTGTATCCATCACAGGTAATTCCCAAAGCAGCAGCTTTATCGTAGGGCACTAACGGTTTAATCCCCTTGCTACTTAACCAATGACAAACTTCAATTACGACTTCGGCAGCTTTTGGTTTTGATGTGTTGACGATTATTCCAATAGTTTTCATTTTTTATATTTTGGTAATTTTTTAGGCTCTTTGCGATTTAGTGTGTATGATGAGTGATGAGTAATGAGGATTGTCGATTGTCGATTGTCGATTGATGATTGAGGGCTGGCAGGGACGCACCGCCCCTACTTTTCAATCGACAATCATCAATCATCAATCATCAATCCATTGCCCACTTATCACTCATCACTTATCACGTTTCACATTTTACTCTTCTATAGCCTAAAAAAGACGGAATATCGAAGAAGCTCCATACGTCACTATGGTGACAACAATGCCGGCAAGGATGACTCCAGCGAGAATCGAAGGAAAGGCATATCGAAGTCGAATACCGAACAAAAATGCCGCTATGCAGCCTGACCATGCTCCTGTGGCAGGCAACGGAATTGCTACAAAGACTATCAGACCCAATGCGCCGTACTTTTCGATGTTTGTTCCAATTTTCCTCTTAGTACGCTTAAACAACCATTCAAAAAATCGGTTGAATATTTTTGAATGCTTTGAAAGAAAATTGGACATAGGTTCAAGAAACAGCAAAATAGGCAACACCGGAATCATATTGCCGATAACGGCGATAAGAAAAACTTTCCAGATGGCAATATTAACACTGAATATAGCCGCTACAGGAATCGCCCCGCGCAATTCAAAAATCGGCGTCATAGCAAATAGAAAAATAATTATTTCTATTGGCAAACCATGAGAACTCAACCAATTAACTAATGCTGTTTTATCCAAACACGCCTCCTATTTTCATGATATATTAACATTGGCGCTCACCATCTGTTTATAACGTTTCACGTTTTACCTTCTTGGCAAAACCAAAGTAAATAAAAAGATTCCTCTTATTTCTTTTGATGGAACTTTTCTTTCTTAAAGAAAAGTTTGGATGGTGACTACCACTGACATTGACTACTACCAGTTCCAATTGGACAGTTCCTTCATCATCTTATAGTCGGTCAAATCCAATTGCAGGGGTGTAATGGAAACTTTCTTCTGATGAGCTTCGTATAGGTCAGTACCATCTGGGTTCTTTGGATTTTCTCGATATCCACGGAGCCAATAGTATTCAAACCCTTTTGGGTCGATGCGTTTTTCAAGCGTTGGAGCATAGGCTGTTCTATCTTGTCGGGTAATTTCTATCCCTTGAAGCTCTGACAGCGGTAGGTCTGGTACGTTGACGTTCAACAGTGTGCCTGCGGGAATACCATTTTGGAGGACGGCTGTCACGATGCGGAGAGCGATGTTTGCTGCAGTCTCGTAGTGATAAGGTTTAATATCAATTATAGAAATCGCTATGGCGGGAATTTTTAGAAATGCTCCTCTGATTGCAGCGGCGACTGTTCCAGAGTAGTAAATGTCAGTTCCCAAATTACTACCTTCGTTGATACCTGAAATCAGTATAGTCGGCCATTCTGGCATCAATACACCAAGAGCTAAATTCACGCAATCTACGGGTGTACCATCGACCGAATAGGTTCTTTCTTTGATTTTTTTGACTCGTAGCGGATGACGCAAGGTAACAGACATGCCAGTAGCGCTACGTTCTCTGTCAGGAGCAACAACGTACACTGTATCTAACGTTTCCATTACTCGCACTAATGCTTTCAGTCCTTCAGATTCAATTCCATCGTCGTTGGTTATTAAAATCATTTTTCAGTAGATAAATATTCTTAAAAAACATCCGTGTGAAAAGATACATCTCCCTGAGAGGTTTGACGTTACTTATTTCGTCTTCATAGATGGTACGAATCGGCAAAGTCTCAATCCGAAATCCCATTCTGCCCGCTTTAATTAGAAATTCGGACTCGGTTTCATATCGAACGGTTTCCAGAGTGATTGATTGCAAAACCTTGCTTTTGATGAGTCTAAAACCGGATTGGAAATCAACAATCCTTTGTCCGCAGAGCCATGAACCAATCTCTGAAATTAATTTATTATTCAGCCTTCGATGCAACGGCATTCTTCGTCTTTCAAGAACCCGCGCGCCAAGAAGAATGTCCGCATTATTTTCTTGCAACCGCGCTAAAAATCTTGGGATATCCGCCGGTTCATGCTGTCCATCGCTATCCATTGTGATGATGACTTCGTAACCATGCTCTAAGGCATATTCAAACCCGCTCCTCAACGCCATACCCTTACCGCGATTGACTTCATGTTGAAGGACAACAACATCTTGTTCATGAGCGATTTGAGCGGTATTATCAATTGAACCATCGTCTATCACAATAATTGATTCAATATATGTACGCGCTTCCGAAATGATACGACCAATAGTTTTGGCTTCATTGTATGCGGGCAGGAGTAAGCAGGTTTTCATGGTGAATTTGGATAAAAATTTCTTTCCTTTTCTGAAGCGTAGTGGATATGTTCGCTTCGCTCAGCAGTTACTTCGTGAACTGCCTTTTGTGCAAGGGCTCCAGCTAAATCATTTGCCGTAATTTTCCCTCTTTCGGCAAAACGTCGGACAAGCAACTGATAAACTTGTTCGGAATATTTCCATATCTCTTTTGGTTCATCACTGTTCGCTACGCTCACCGACGCCTTCGGCTTACGGTAGTCTATCAATTCATAAAAACAAGGTTTGCCTTGAATATATACGGAACAGTCTCCATTCCAAACTAAAGCATTGTTAATCATCTCGCTGGGTTTACCGCGTCCACGTCTGAAAGGATGTAAGCACATATCTAAATGACAGCTATCTGCCATGAAAATACATGTATCACATAGTCTCTTATCGTTTAAAACCATTATCTTAGCCTCTTCCTATATGCATCAGTTCTAATTTCACCCGGTTCAGCTTCATATCTCAGTTCCATGCAATCCTCCGAGGAATCTCCTTATCAAACATCGTGCTGCTTCCTCGATATCATCAGCCCCGGCAACAGCGGAAATCACGGCTGCGCAGTCTGCACCAGCTTTGGCAACCTCCCCGATGTTATCGGCGGTGATGCCGCCGATGGCAACCAATGGAACAGTGATATATTTTTTAATTTCAGTGATAATCTGTGTACCGACCGCATCTCCGGCATCGGGTTTGGTTTGGGTCGGGAAAATAGAGCCGATGGAAATGTAGTCTGCGCTGTCCTTTACCGCATGGATTGCCTCCTCTACGCTACCGACAGAAACACCGATGATTTTATCCTCTCCAATTATTTTTCGGGCAAGATTGATGGGAAAATCATCCTGTCCTAAATGCACACCGTCTGCATCCACTGCCAATGCTACATCAACGCGGTCATTGACGATGAAAATCACGTTCTTTTCTTTGGTCAATTCTCGTAGCGCTAAACCGTCCTTGATAAGTTTTTTTGCCGTGGATTCTTTGTCGCGCAGTTGGATGATGCCCGCGCCGCCTGCGATTGCTTTGGCAACTACTTTGGTAATTAAACGCCCTTTGGAGAGTGCGTAGTCAGTGATGACATAGAGGTGAGAGTGTCGGAATTTATCTTTTATCATTTGATATTATCCCTCATATATGAAACGTGAAAAGTGAATATATCATTACGCATTACGTATTACGTTTTACGTTTCACGGTACTACAATTCTCGCGAAGCGTCGCCCCACTTTCAGAATGGCGCCGGTTTCAAGAGGGAGGTCAATAGGTTCCGTGATTTTTTCGTCATTCAGGATAACAGCGCCTTGCTCGACTAACGTTCTGGCTTCTCGGTTGCTTTGGGCAAAATTGACGTGAGTGAGCAATCGAACAATCCAAATTTTTCCGTTTTTGAACAAGCTATTGGGGACGCTCACAGCGGGAATCTCTTCTGGCAATTCATGGTCTCGAAATACTCGCGTAAATTCTTCTTCGGAGGCTTGAGCAGCTTCCAATCCATGATAAATCGTCACGATTTCACGCGCTAACCGTTGCTTGACTGTTTTGGGATGGAGGGTTTCATTGCGTAGTCCTTGTTCAATCTCTTCAATTTCTGACATTGGCATGTCAGTCGCCAATTTAAAGTAATCTATCATCGGCTCATCGGGAATGGACATCACTTTTCCGTACATTTCATTTGGCGGTTCAGTGATGCCGATATAATTACCGAGGGATTTGCTCATTTTTTCTATGCCGTCGGTTCCGACTAAAATCGGCATAGCGATGACAACCTGCGGCTCTTGACCGTATTCACGTTGTAAGTCGCGCCCCACTAAATTGTTGAATTTCTGGTCGGTGCCGCCCATTTCGATGTCAGATTTGATAGCAACAGAATCGTATCCCTGGCACAGAGGATATAAGATTTCGTGCATGTAAAGCGGTTGATTTTGGGCAAGGCGACTGGCAAAATCGTCCCGTTCTAAAACGCGAGCGACGGTGTATTTAGACGCTAACTTAATAACATCGGCAAAATTCATTTTCGCAAGCCAATCACCGTTGTAGAAAACCCGGGTTTTGTCTTCATCGAGAATCTTGTATAATTGTTCAACGTAAGTCCTGGCATTTTCTCTGACCTCCTCCTGACTGAGCATGGGACGGGTTTTCGATTTGCCGCTTGGGTCACCAATGGTTGCAGTAAAATCGCCAACGATTAAGGCAACCTCATGCCCCAAATCTTGAAATTGTCTCAGTTTCCGCAACACGACAGCGAAGCCTAAATGAATATCTGGCGCGGTCGGGTCAATTCCCAATTTCACCAGCAAAGGACGCCCTCCCTTCTGGGATTTTTCGAGTTTTTGTATTAATTCATCTTCTGGGATAATTTCTGCGGTACCGCGTTTGATAATTTCGAATTGTTCTTCTATACTTACTGACATAGGTTATATAACTCCTTTAAACGTCTGTCGTCTTTCAACAATTTAGCAACTTGTATTGATGATAATCCTATTCATAAACTCTCTTGAATGTTCCCTTGCCTTTGTACTTTTCCATTGTTTTTTTCATCTCTTCTACATAAATAATATCATCTAAAATCTTGTTGATTGTTTCTTGTTCGGTTTTTATACCATAAATCTGCATCACTTTCTGGATTTTTGCTTTATCAACCTCAAGTGACAATGCTTCCTGGCTTTCCATTGTTACCACTCCTTGAATTACATACTCTTCACTATGAAGTCGTATTGGTTTCATAACATTAAGGTAAAATGGAGTGCGCTTCCTATCGATAGGCAAAGCTGGCAACCTCTACAAGACGCTCAACAGCAAAGCTGTTGCGATGAAGTTTAATGCGTTCAATCTCGTGGAGTGTTTCTGCTGTAAAGTAACTCTCGCCGCAATTTGGACAACTCACCATGGGGATATCTTCTATTACCAGTAAATCCTCGCCCTTACCGTAGGTTTCGGTAATTTTACGGAGGTGTGCACCCTCTCGTCCACAAATATCACACACCATTTAAATTCCCTCCTTTTCTCATAGCTTATATACAGTAATAACGACCAGTTTGCCGGTCGAACTTAACTTTGCAATCACTTCGATTTTATCACCTTCAAGTGTTTCTCCTCCAACACGGTATTTCCATTCAGCAGTCACTCTATCCTTTTGACGTTCCAGTATTTCGCCAGTCAAGATACCACATTCAACGTCGTAAATTGTTAAACCATCGTCGTTCATCTCTTTCCCGGCATGATGCGTCATTACATACTGCCGATTACGAATCTTTTCACGCAAACGTTTCAAGATTCGCTCCAACACAGTTTTGCCCTCCGCATTCAGTCGTCAAAATATTTCCTGCATTCCATTTCATATAACGGGTGCGCACGGGGGCAGTCTCACCTTCTCAAAGCAGTTTCCACAATTGGGCGAAGCATTCCCAAAATGCTTCGCCCGTATTCTTCTATCCATACTTAAATACTTCTCTTACACTATGGGGCAGCTTTCCTTGGCTGGTTTCTTCTATTTCTCTCATAGTTTCGTACCTGATTTTTTCAAGTTCTTTTTGTTTAGTGTCGAATTCGCTTTTGGGATACAGTTTCTCAGGATGCATAAAGATAGAATCTACAGTCCTTACTGCTTCTGGGACTTTAAATCCTGTTGGCGAGTCCGTCCAATCTTCTAATCCTCCTCTTAATAAAGAATCCAGAATTCCCATCGTGTGTTTTATTTCTATTTTTTTGTAAGATTCATCTTCGCCTACTCCGCCAGTGTTTATGAGATAGCAATTCAGGTGAGGAAGTCCCTGTAAAATTTCGTAGAATATGGTTGCATGTTCTACTTTATCGCCGGAGATAAATGGGTCATAAAAGAATTCATTTCTAATCTGCCCCGCTTTAGTAGGGTCACCCGCTGAAGATTCCATTGCTTGTCCCAGAACCATAAGCGCCACTGCCTGTTCAGTAGTCAATTTGGAGATTGCAGGTATTAATGGGCCTCTGGTAATGAGAATCAAATTATCAACTTTATCAGCATCAATATGTCGACTTGCATGCATGAAATCTTCTCTTCGTATGACCGCTCTTCCATTGGCGGTCTTGTCACGATTAAAAAAGTCAAAATCTCCCTCTTCTGTTACATAGACATTTTCACAAAGCGTCGCAGGTTTTAACAAACCATAGTATATTTCAAGTTGCTCTTCAGGAATAACATCTTCTGTTTTGACAAATATACCCCCGGCTTCAAAGCCAAGGAAAGCGCCATCTTTAGTCAAAGTTCCACCATCATCCTGGACCAGCCATGATACTTCTCTTTCCTTTCTGGCGAGAACTTTACCTGTGGTTGTCGTTTTGCCATTAGCGCTTAGAGCCACTAATAAAGAGGTAACATTTTCATAAGCACCATGAACAGTCTGTAACCGGTCTTCTCGACAGCCGGCATGCAGAAAAATGCCATCGCCATCGGCTTTTACTTTCCAATCAACGGAGGCAAAAACACCTTTCTTATATTCGCCAATATAGTTGCTATTTCTACATACTTTAATAATTCTTCCCTCAGGCAACATCGCCAGTCTTATCATAATATTTTTCTCAGGGAGAGGCTTTGATTTGTTCCTTTCATAATCGTCATCAGTAAACAAAATAATCTCGATTGTCGGTTCCTCAAGGGATTTAGGTGTAGGCCAAAATAGATTCCCACCGCCATAAGCAATGTGAGCAAAACGTTCAGAGATGATTAATCTGGCAGTTGTTTTACTGTGTTCCGGGCTGCCGACTATTCTATCAATCGAAAGCAATTTCTCGTGGGCTAAAGCTTGTTCACATTGGTTTAATAAATTTTCTTCTGCCTCACCAAAAGGAAAATCAACACTGTTTTGGGTGAATTTTGCGGCTCTTGAAGTGGGTTCACTGTCGGCAACAAGATTCCCATATATTGTTCTCTTTACTCCCGGCTCATTCTCGGTAATTTTTCTTAATTCTGCAAGCGACGGATTATCTATCAATCGCCCTTCTTCCAATGCTTTCTTTCTAATTCTGGCGCTAGTCTCCGCAAATCTTTGTAAAGCAAAATGTGACATTAGTTTCTCCTTTAAGCAATTTAAGTGATGATAAACGTGAATTTTGGTATGTTAAACAAGTAACCAAACTTTTCTTTAAGAAAGAAAAGTTTGATTAAAAGAAATAATAGGAATAAGTGATGAGTAATTTACTCATTACTCATTATCTTCGAAAGTTTTCCTTCGCGACCAATGGGAATAACATTAGTTACATCAATTTGAGCGCAGAATTCTAAATCTTCAGCAAGTCCAATGCTGGCGAGATATCGACCATGTTCGCAATCAAACAGCATTCTTAAAATATCCGTAGAATAATATTCATAAAGCAAACAAGCGATTTTTGCCGCGTCAGTCAATTCTACATCTATTTTGGCCTTTAGTGTATACACACATAAACCTGCGAATACCAAATCCTCTATGCCGACATTACCCTCTTTACCAGCACATACGATGGCTATGTCCCGTTGTGAAGTCCATAATTTACTTTGAACAAGATAGTCGCATACTCCCTGTTTGTTCAGAAAACAGCCCATCAACAATTCGGCGGCATTAGAACAAGCATGGAATGCTCGCGTGCCGTTAGTCGTTGTAAAAATGAGTTTTTTATCGCGGACAATTTCGGGACGATATTCTAAAGGCGAATTGCCTAAATGGAATCCTTCAATCCTCTTTCCATGCCGTTCACCGCAGAGAAGGAAAGACTCATCATGATATTCAGCGAAGGCGTTTTCGGGAGTTAAAACAGGCAAAACACACCTTGCGCCGTTTGCCAACGCCATCGTAATTGTACTGCTGGCACGCAAAATATCCACGACAAGGGCTATTTTTCCAGAAAGGTCAACATAAGCCGCCATCTCTGGGATAAAAACGACATCTATGCGAACATCGCCAGAAAAGTTTCCCGCGCTCTTTCTTTCCATTCTCCCATCCTTCCAATTGATTACTTCTCAAAAGGCAAATTATATTTCCTCCTACGGATTAACCAATGCCGCATTGTTACTCGTCTGTTGCAACCTATCAAGGTAATCAGTAAGATTTATGACGTACCGTTTTCCGTAGGTAATAAGCAGGCGAGCGGTATAATAGACAATCCTGTTATCCACCTGTTCATAATCATGCACCAACCGATTACGAAAGCCAACGAACGTGTTCTGGAAACGGAGACAAACTTCTTCCTCTATCGCGCCAGGTTGATGCACTGCTTCAAATGAGTCACGCGCTGATTCGGGGATTGCTCCCCCAGTGATACTGATGAGGAGCTCATTTGCGTCAATGGCGCATTCAATCGCCACCTGGCAATTGCGCTCAACGAAACCATGCAGTATCCGTCCCGCGTTCAGATAGTCCTCTACCTCTGTCGGAAGTTCATTTTCCAGTTCATCCAAATACTTGAGCATACTGCAAAGTTTTCTGCGGATAGTCTCAAATATCTCTTTCTCCATTTAGGCATCTCCTCTTCAAGTATTCCCAGGATAGGCGGCGAAACTTTGCATCATCATAGAATCGCCGCGCAGCATAGGAGCGAAATTGGTGAAAAGTATCCTTCTCACGCTGGTAAAGGGGGATGCCATATCGAGCCACCTCATATAGTAGCGTCGAATTGGCGCGGTTCAAAACCACTAAATCGACCCCCTCGGGTGCTTTGAGAACTGCGTTGAGGTCATCGAAAAGCTCCATTTCCCAGAATGCTTTGCTGTCATCGTCTCGCATCGCGTAATCTTTGCGGGTTGTATGGACGGCGATGTCCATGTCGCTTGATGGGCGGAAAGTCCCTTTGGCATACGAGCCGAACAGCACAATCAGGTCAAGTTGGTAGCGGTCAGCAATTCGCCGTATTTCGAATATATCTATATCTGAGAACATCATGGTGTTCATCTTTTCTCCCTAAAGCCGGGGAAGCAACCTTCACGTTTCACGCATCATCCCTCAAAAGAATCCAGGAAATGCGTATAGACCTGACAGTTCAAAAAGCGTTCATCTTCCATTATTTTCTTATGAAAAGGGATGGTCGTTTTGATGCCTTCAATGACAAATTCATCCAGTGCTCTACGCATACGTACTATTGCCTCGTTACGGTTTTTGCCGTGAGCAATCAGTTTTGCCACTAAAGAATCGTAATAAGGCGGTACAATGTATTTATTATATGCATGACTATCTATACGAATTCCTGGCCCACCTGGCGGGTGATAAATTTGAATCATGCCAGGGGATGGTGTAAAACCATTCTCTGCGTCTTCGGCGTTAATGCGACATTCAATGGCATGTCCCGAACAAGTAATAGTTTTTTGCTCTATATCGAGTTTTTCACCTGCGGCGAGGCGAATTTGCTCTTTGATAATGTCAATGCCCGTAACCATCTCTGTAACGGGATGTTCTACTTGAATACGGGCATTCACCTCAAGGAAGTAATAATTATTCTCATTGTCGACCAGAAATTCTATCGTGCCGGCATTGGTATATTTGATGGATTTCGCTGCTTTTACAGCATCTTTGCTTATGTTCTCGCGCAGTTCATCACTTATAGCCGCCGAGGGAGATTCCTCTAAAAGTTTTTGTTGCTTTCGTTGAATCGAACATTCACGCTCACCTAAATGAATGACATTGCCATGTTTATCCGCTAAAATTTGGACTTCAATGTGCCGCGCATTTTGAATCATTTTTTCAACGTACACCTCTGGATTCCCAAAGGCGGCTTTGGCTTCCGCTTTTGCCGTCTGAAATACATTGATAAGACTGATATCATTATGAGCCACGCGGATGCCACGCCCTCCGCCACCCGCCACCGCTTTGACCATAACCGGATAGCCGACATCATGAGCTATTTTCTGCGCCTCCTCCTCAGTTTGCACAACACCACGCTTTCTACGGCGACTTCTACTGCCGGGAATTAACTTCAACCCAGCCTTTGCCATTGCATCTTTGGCTTGTATCTTGTCGCCCATGAGAGCAATATTTTCGACCGAAGGCCCAATGAACGTTATCCAACTTCCTTCGCATCCTTCTGCAAACTGAGCATTTTCCGCCAGAAATCCTGTGCCTGGATGAATAGCATCCGCATCGGTTACTTCGGCCGCCGCAATGATATTAGAATGTTTGAGATAACTCTCCGCGGCTTCTGGCGGGCCAATACAAATAGCTTCATCGGCATACTTTACATGCAGTGAATTCCTATCGGCGGTTGAATATACGGCAACCGTTTTGATGCCGAGTTCTTTGCATGCGCGAATAACGCGCAGCGCTATCTCTCCTCGGTTTGCAACCAAGACCTTATTGAACATTTTCCTCATGCCCTTACTTTCTCCTGACCTTGAACAACGGTTGGTCATATTCCACCGGACGGGAATTTTCTACAAGGATTTCAACAATATAGCAATCAAATTCCGCTTCAATAGGATTAAACAGTTTCATCGCCTCAATAATACAAAGAATATCGCCCGCGTGCACTTCATCCCCAACTTTCACGAATGGTGGGTCATCAGGAGATGGGGAATTATAAAAGGTACCGGGCATAGTGGCGCGGATAATCTCTAGACCTACCGCGCCATTTTGAGCAGAAATTCCCACTTGTTGAGGCGTCTGCGGCGATAATGCTGTAAACCCACGCTTCACCTGTAGTTTGATGCCATCCTCTTCAACACAAACTTCCGAAAGGTCTTTCTCTTCCATGAATTCAACTATTTCGCGCAACCTTTCCATGGCAGATTTTTGATTTTTTTCAGACATTAGTTAAACCCTCTCAACATATTCTCCCGTACGAGTATCTACCCGCACAGTTGAGCCACTCTTAACGAAGAGTGGCACCTGGATAACCGCTCCTGTTTCCAATTTGGCGGGTTTGGAACCCCCACTTGCAGTATCTCCTCTGACGCCCGGGTCAGTCTCAACTATTTTCAAATCTACAAAGAAAGGCAATTCCACTACCAGCGGTTCATCATCATGAAATTTGACTGTAACTACCGTATTTTCTTTGAGAAACTTTAACCCATCTCCCAATTGAGCTTCGGTCATCGCTTGTTGTTCATACGTTTCGCGATCCATGAAGTGAAATAAGTCATTATCTCTGTATAAAAATTCCATCTCCCGGCCTTCCAGGCGTACCTCTTCAACATATTCGCCCGCGCGGAATGTGCGGTCGATGACACTACCATCAGTAACCCTTTTGAGTTTTGTCCGGACAAAAGCCCCGCCTTTGCCGGGTTTCACATGTAAAAATTCTACAATAGTGTAAATTGCATCATTTAATTTGATAACTAATCCATTTCGGAAATCACTTGTCGTCGCCATTTGTTTTCTCCCTTCTTTTAAGTTTAGACTTCCGAAGTCTTCAAGACTTCGGAAGTCTAAAGTGCATCATTTTCCTTTTAAAACTTCAATCATTGCCCTCAATGCTAATTCATAACTCAACGCGCCAAATCCACTGATGACTCCTGTAGCTATGGGCGAAATATACGAGAAATGCCTGAACGATTCGCGTTTATAGACGTTTGATAAATGTACCTCGATTACTGGCAACTTTACAGTGGATAACGCATCTCTAATAGCAACACTTGTATGGGTATAAGCTGCTGGGTTGATAATAACTCCATCAGCCCAATCTATGTTCTCACCGATAAAAGAGACAATTTCGCCTTCATGGTTTGACTGCATAATTTTTAAATTAGCGCCACTTTCTTCAGCAAGAACAGTCAAGCGAGCGTTTATATCGTCTAACGTCTCTCGTCCGTAAACCTCCGGCTCGCGTTTTCCCAGTAGGTGTAAATTTGGTCCGTGAATAATTAAAATATTGATAGACAACCTCCTTAAACTCTATTGAGAAGCTCAAAGTAGCGTTCCCGCGACATTCTTGCTTGATGCAAGATTGATTTAATAACTTCCACTGGTACAGACTTATATGTTGGAACTGTAACCAAACTTTTCTTTCTTAAAGAAAAGTTTGGGAAGAAACGCTTGCACAATTGCCAAAATTTCCCTTGCAAAATTGATTTCAATCATCGGCGTCCTCCTTTAATCGTTAGAGCTTTCTCAGAAAGTCTGAAAGCCATGATGCCGTTTCCTTTCCAAGCTTCTGTAAAAATCCGCGCAATCTCTGATGCTATATCTGAAACTCTTCTTCCAGAAGTTTCAATTGTATAGTCCGCTCGCGCATAGTACGGCGCGCGTTGTTCTAACAATTCGCGTATTCTCTTCATTGGGTTTTCGGTCTGAAGCAGAGGACGGTGAGTTTCATGAGAAACCCGTTTAAAGATGGTCTCTGGCGTTGCGCTCAAACAGAAGACAATGCCATTTTTTTTGAACTCTTGAACATTAGATTCTCTGATAACGGCGCCACCGCCTGTAGAGATGACATATCCATCTAAGCGAGATACTTTTCTCACCGCTTCACTTTCTAAATCGCGGAAGTGCGGTTCGCCAAATTGGACAAAAATCTCGGAGATTATCATGCCGCTATCCTCTTCGATTACGTCATCTGTATCAATCAACGGCATATTCAATCTCTTCGACAGCTCTTGACCGACCACCGTTTTCCCTGTCCCCATGAATCCGACAAGTACAATGTTTGGCATTATTGCTCTACTACCTCACTTTCGTCATGAAATTCAGCAATAAGAGTCTTCGGAGTTTTGACTTCGAGCCCTTTGCCTGCAAAATGGCGTATATTCTATGTGATGAAAATGACGCTCGCAAGTTTCGCAGAGTAGAATTGGACTGCATCCTCAAAATCGAACCTCGTATCTTGAAGAGCTATTCGTAAAATCTCGCGAGCGACGAATTGCTTCCTCCCAATCCAGGCCCATACCACCTCTATCAACAGGTCGGCGTAGTTTGTACTGAATATGATTATAAAAAGCAAAAACAACGTCAGGCGATACAAAAGCTTCAAGATAACCCGTAATTATTGCATCAACTACTTCTATCGATGCTCTAGTGGTTCTTTCTCCAAAAAGTCTTGCATGCGCATATCGGAACAAGACATCCTTGTCTAAGTAGATTCGGAATTTTATCACACGAAATCCTCCTCTGTTAGTATTCCACTGCTAAGAAGTTCTTTATCCTGGCGTTTAAGTCTTTCATCAATATCCATTGACCATTGCATCATATCAATATCTGTTAACTCGTCTTCCGATAGCGGCTGAATGGAGAGTATTATCCGATGCCCCGCGCCATAAATCAACACTTTGCTATCCTCTTGAATTTCGCAAAGATTGAGTAAATTTTGGGGAATATGTATGGTATCATCAGATGAAGCCTTCACTTTTGCAAAGATTGTTGTCATTGCTATTACACCCTTCCTGAGATTTGGGATTGAATCGTTACCAGAAACCCGTTTTCTTTGAGAAAACGGGTTTCTTTTATAACTTACACACATACTCTGCATACGCCTCAAAATTCCTGCGCATCTCACTCAAGCTATCGCCGCCGAATTTTTCAATCATCGCATTCGCTAATTCGATTGCAACTACAGCTTCTGCAACGACACCAGCCGCCGGGACGGCGCAAACATCAGCACGTTCTTTGGTCGCTTCAAACGGCTTCTTGGAAATGAAATCCACTGACTGAAGCGGACGACGTAAACTTGGGATGGATTTCATCGCGGCGCGGATAACAATAGGTTCACCGTTGCTGATGCCTCCCTCAATTCCACCGGCATTATTCGTAGGGCGATAGAAGCGTTTTTCCATATCATCGTATTTAATTTCGTCGTGAACTTGCGACCCCAATCTTCTTGCGGCTTCAAAGCCCAAACCGATTTCTACGCCTTTGATAGCGGGAATTCCCATTACAGCGCCTGCTAAACGGGTGTCAAGTCTTCTATCCCACTGCGCATAAGTACCCAAACCCACAGGCACGCCAGTAGCGATAATCTCCACTATTCCCCCGAGAGTATCGCCATTCTGACCGGCATCGTCGATTGCCTTCATCATTTTTTGTTCCGCCTCTGAATCAGGGCATCTGAGAGGTGAATTATCAAAGGATAAATCTAAATCTTGTTTGTCTTTTTTCTCAATGTCGTTTATCGCAATATCTTCGATTTTTGCCTGTATTCCTCCAATTTCGACAACAAAGCTGATGATATAAATTGAAAATTCTTTCAGCAAACGCTTTGCCACAGCGCCGATAGCCACACGTGCCGCTGTTTCTCTTGCGCTAGCTCGCTCTAAAACATTCCGTAAGTCTTTATGGTTGTATTTGATTCCACCAGCCAGGTCTGCATGCCCTGGGCGTGGGCGAGTGACTGTCTCTCTATCCATCACAGCGCCTGGGTCGGGGGACATTATCTTCTGCCAATTTTCCCAATCTTGATTTTGAATAGTCAGTGAAATTGGACTGCCCAACGTGACACCATCGCGAACACCCGCAGTAATTTCGACGCGGTCGCTTTCTATTTTCATTCGCCCGCCGCGCCCATAACCAGCTTGACGCCGTTTTAATTCGCTATCAATGTCGCTTGCTAATAATGGCAAACCAGCGGGCACGCCAACTAAAATAGCAGTCAGACATTTTCCATGAGATTCACCCGCCGTGAGAAAACTTAGCATATATCCTCGGCATGTTTCAAATTTTCCGCCGGATTGAGTTTATCGAAATCCGCCGGATTGAGCTTGTCATCTCAAAAATTAGTTGACAAAGTGATGAGTGATGAGTGATGAGTGGTTTTTTACTTATCACTTATCACTCATCACTCATCAGCCCGAAATGTAAACTATTTTCTGAAACATGCCAAATCCTCCTTGCAAAATTTAACCTATAAGTATACCTTGCAAAATCAAAATTGTAAAGGGAAAAGTTCCAACCTTTTCTTTTAGAAAGAAAAGGTTGATCAAAAGAAATAAGAGGAATTCATATAAGTTATTCTTGACAGGTTAAGCATATTCTGATAAAATACCTGTATTTCACATCCCCGATTAAAAACCAGGTTTTGGGGGAAAAACCTGGTTTCTGTGTATTCGTGCAGGAGACGCAATTATGACAAACTTAGAAGCACTCTTTTTGACATCCGATAACATGGCAATGGACACTGACCTATATCAACTCACGATGGCAGCCGCATATTTTGAAAATGGAATACATTATCCAGCAACGTTCGAGTTATTTGTACGCCGGCTGCCTTATAACCGTTCTTTCCTTGTCGCCGCGGGCTTGGAGCAGGCTTTGCATTACCTTCTTAACCTTCGATTTACTGAGGAGGCGATTACTTATCTTAGAAGTCAGCCGCCGTTTCAAAAAGTTAGCGACGCCTTTTTTGACTATTTGCGCAAATTTAGTTTCACAGGCTCTGTACATGCGATGCCGGAGGGGACAGTCTTTTTCCCCGAGGAACCAATCTTGCGTATTACCGCGCCGATGATAGAAGCGCAGATTGTCGAAACTTATCTGCTCACCGCGGTAAATTATCAAACTCTTGTAGCGACAAAAGCCGCCCGAGTAGTTCATGCCGCGCAGGGACGCGCGGTGGTGGATTTTGGTACCAGGCGAGCTCATGGACCGCAAGCAGGTGTCCTGGCAGCCAGGGCGTCATTCATCGGCGGGTGTGTCGGCACATCGAATGTTCTCGCTGGTTATAAACTCGGCATCCCAATCGTCGGCACCGCTGCGCACTCATTTACGATGACTTTCGATACTGAAATGGAATCTTTTGAAAAATATCACAAAGTATTTCCCAACCATACGATTCTATTAATTGATACCTACGATACCATCGAAGGCGCAAAAAAAGCGACGCAAATTGGCTCCAAACTCAGAGGCGTAAGATTAGACAGCGGCGACTTAGTGAGCCTCAGCAGACAAGTGAGGCAAATTCTCGATAAGGCGGGTTTAACCGAGGTAAAAATCGTTGCCAGCGGCGACTTAAATGAATACAAAATCGCTGCTTTATTATCCCAGGGCGCGCCGATTGATATATTTGGAGTAGGTACAGAATTAGTAACGTCAAGAGATGACCCTGCTTTAGCCGGCGTCTATAAATTGGTCGAACAGGAGAAAGACGGCATAGTCAGTCTTAAACTGAAACTCAGTTCTGAAAAGACGACTTATCCTGGCAAAAAACAAGTTTATCGGCGAATTGATGAACACGGTAATTATCTTGAGGATATTATTTGCCCCATTACTGCCAGGAAAAATCAGCAGGGAGGCAAGAGAGCACTAATCATAAAAGTCGTCGAAAATGGCGAACTGTGCTATGACCTGCCGAACATGAAGGGAATCCAGGCTTGGACTATCCAAAATCTATCGCATTTACCGGATAATTATAAATGGATTGAGAATGCAGACCACTATCCTGTCCATAAAAGTTCGGAATTGGAAGCGTTGAGAGTATCTTTTACCCCCCTTTGAAAAAGGGGGGTTGGGGGGATTTCTACAGAAGATAAAATCGGCCGTGATTGAGTTGAAATTGAGTCACTTGAAATTATTTTTAAGCGTTACTTTATTGATATTGGGTTGTTTTAGTGTCTCCTGGGGCATTTCATATCCATTTGAATTAGCGCGTCCGTTGTATGTTGGGGCGCGTGCATTGGGCATGGGCAACGCATTCACTGCAGTCGCCGATGATGCGACAGCAGGTTTTTGGAATCCCGCTGGACTAATTCAATGGCAAGGGTTTAAGGTGTTTGGAGTGAATAAAATTTATGACCGGCGAGATTACGCCTTTGACCCGAAAGGCATTGGCTATTCGTATCAAGGCAACGCCTTCTTCTGGGGCAATAAAATTGCTTTAAGAGTTGCCAGTGGAACGCCCGACTTTAATTACTATTCTTTTGCTCGTCAACTGAACGCCTATGTCGCGGTCGGATTGAGTCTGAAATTTAAACGCAAGCATCCTGCCAATTATTATCAATTCTTTGGCAGTGACCTTTCTTACGATGTAGCCCTTTTGAGTAGACCATCCTCCCGAATCCAAATTGGCGTTCTAATGCAAAGTTTGCCACCAAAACGAACGATAAATTTGATTTCGCTTGGACTTTCATATCGCCGCGCAAAAATAATGGCATCGACTGATTTCGCATTTTCAATGTCCGAAATCTCCGAATCCGGAATCCATATCGGAGCAGAATGGACGTTCAACAAATATCTGCGCTTCCGAGGAGGCATATCTGAGACTCATCCTACATTTGGATTGGGCATCGTAATTCGGAGCTTAAGATTGGACTATGCGTGGATTCGGGAACAAGGATTCTATTCTCACTTTGTATCCGCCGAGTTCAAAGGGTGAACGTATACGTAAATACGTAATACGTAATGAGCTAATTAGATAAGGAGAATAACATGAAAACAAATTACACATTAGATATGGGTATTTTCCCTCCATTTGGGAATGACCACGACAGGAACATTGCATTCTGTTTAGACACGGAAGTATACTATGTTGCTTTAGGTTCGGGACAGATTGCAGGACAAAGTCCCAAGGGCATTCCCAGTACAACGCAGTTTGTAGCTGTCAAAGAAAAATATCTCGAAAGCGGCATCAGACTCCAGGCTATCACGCCTCCGCGCATCACCTTCGAGGCGCTTGCGGACAAGTCAGTGTGGTCAGCCGAGATGGATGTCCAGAAGAGTATCATCAAAAACATGGGCGAAGCTGGAATCCCTCTGCTACATATCTACGTCAGCGGCGTGCAAGCGCCAACTGATGAATCAGAGCGCGAGACTTACATGAAGCGGTTGGTCGATTACTACCGTGAACTCATCGATGCCGCAGAAGAAGCTACAGTTAAAGTGTCTACCCATCACTATCACCGTCCCGACCGGTTACTCTGGAATTACGAGACGATGAACCGGGTGCTTTCGGAAGTCGATAGCCCCTACAATGGAGTGACCTTCTGCTTTGGTAAGTCTTACATGGCTGGCGATGACATTGAAACCGACATTCATAGCTACAAAGAAAAGATTATTATGGTTCACTTGCGGGATGTACAGACGCGTCTTCCCGTAGGGGCGTCACGCGAAGTTGAAAAGCGGTTGGCTGAAATAGGATATTTGGAAGTTCAGCCAGGCCGAGGAGAAATCGATTTAGTTGTCGCTGTCCGCGCCCTCAAGGAAATCGGATACAAGGGTCAAATCTATCCTGAACACTATCCAGCTATCGCCGGCGACCACGCCGCCGGACTTGCCTGGGTTATTGGACATTTCCGGGCGCTGGATTCCCTCATCTCGCCTTGACTTACCTTTCACCCAGACTGGATTGCCAAATCCAGAGCAGAACTATCGGATTTGGCAATCAACTCTATGGCGCCTTAGGTGTTTTCTTTAATGTCCACTTCGATTTCCATTAGGTCAGAAGCTAAAATAATTTCCGGAAATATTGTCTGAAATGCAGGCAGGAATTTTTCCAATGCGGTATAGCGTGGGCTAAAATGAGTTAAAACCAATTTTTTCACTCCTGCTTTACGAGCTAATTCTGCCGCTTCCCGCCAGGTTGAATGACCAGTTTTACGCGCGAGGGTTTGATGTTCATCAGAGAAAAAAGTACCATCGTAAATTAACACATCCGCCTCAGAAGCTAATTTCTCCGCATTTTCACCAGGACTCGTATCAAGACAGTAAGCGATACGACGCCCTTTTCTCGGCGGCCCTAAAATGTCATCTGGGAATATTCGCGTACCATTATCCAGAACAACCTCTTCACCGCGCTGAATTTGAGTTCGTATCGGGCCTTCTGGAATACCTAATTGTTCAGCTTTTTCCACATTGAATTTTCCCGGTTTATCCTTTTCAACCAATGCGTAGCCAAGCGTGAATATTCGGTGTTCCAACGGCGCACAAGCCACATAATAATTTTTTTCATCACAGATAACACCGCCAGAGACCACTCCCCCTTTATCAAAGGGGGCCGGGGTGATTTCCTTAATCACGAGTTCATATCTAATGCGCGCTTGCATGAGACGTATCGACATTTGGACATACTCTTCCAAACCTGTTGGTCCGTAAAGAAATATTGGAGAATCTCGCCCGCCCACTTGCAGAGACATCAAAACACCTAACAGCCCGATGATGTGGTCGCCATGCAAATGGGAGATAAAAATTCGGTTGAGTGCTCCCCAGCGTAGACCCACCTTTCGGATTTGCATCTGCGTACCTTCGCCGCAATCGAAAAGAAATAGTTCCCCATTATATACAACTGCGGTTGCTGACAAACGACGTTCTTTGGTTGGAACCCCTGAAGTGGTGCCTAAAAAAATGATTCGCATTATTTCTTCTCCCCAAATTATCAATCGCTATAGTTTTTGGCAACGCGCGAGATAAGTCTCGCTACTCCAACAATGATTTAGTGAGTAATATCGGCAAGTTTGACACTGGTAGGTTCATTGCGCCGGGTTTCCCATCGGAATATTCCCTTTTTCATCAGGGTATCTCTTGCTTCCTTCCAAACTTTTCTTTTTAAAGGAAAAGTTTGGTTTGGATAAAACCGTCAAGCTTTGGGACACTTACTATTTGTTTCTATCCCTTTCTTTTGAGGAATTCGCTGCTAAGTTTAGCATGCTCGATTTGTTTTGTCAAGATAAAAAGGAAGGATGACAAGTGCATAGAAGCCAAGTTTTGGGAAAACCAATCTTCACGTTTCACGGCGGTTTACGAAGCACACACAACCCCCTGGCCCCCTTTGTTAAGGGGAACTTTTGAGCGAAGTGAACATATTTCACTTGGACTTTTAATCTATCTATGGTAAAATTCTTTATCATTTGCAAGGAGGTCAACATGAGATGAGTGAAACGTGAAATGTGATGATGCTTAATCATGTTTCACGCATCACGTTTCATTCTTCACGTTAACATAGAGGTACGAACAATGACTAAATTACATAAACGTTGCTTCGGAATAGCGCCGCTGTTTGAACCGAACAAAGGAACAACAGTGATTGAACCGCTTTCTAGTGGCTCCGGTTGGTGGGCAGGCGCGCCAAGTGTCCTGTATGATGATAATGTGAAAAAATTTTATCTTTACTATCGTATCAGAAAGCCGCGCGAATTGGGCCGGGGGACGAACTGTTTCATCGCAGAAAGTAACGATGGCGTGAAATTTAAAACTATCTGGGAAGCAAGCAAGGAAGATTTGAACACCGCTTCAATGGAGAAGGCCGCGCTGGTCAAAATGTTAGACGGTCGTTTTAGACTATACATCAGCTTCATTGACCCTGAAGATAACAAATGGCGAACGGATATGCTGGAATCGGATGTTTTTGAGCGACTTGACCCAAAGAAGCGAGTGAAGATTATTACAGCAGATGATGTGGGTGTTGAAGGCGTGAAAGACCCTTACGTGATGATTGTCGGAAGAAAATATTACATGATTCTAAGTTACGCGCCCAGCCCGAAACGCTCAGAGGAATTAAAAGAAAAGATGCACGCCACCGCTGATGTCTATAACACCGGGCTGACAAAATCTCATTCAGCATTGGCAATCAGTAGCGATGGAATCAACTTCCAGTGGTTGGGAGATGTATTTTCGCCGCGGGAAAGCGGTTGGGATGCTTACGCCGCGCGGTTAAGTACCGTTCTGTATATTCCGCCGGTCTTTAATGTGTTCTATGACGGCAGCGCCAGTGTTTCGGAAAATTACGAAGAGAAAACAGGACTTGCTATCAGCTTTGATTTACAACACTACGTCAGAGTAACGGAGGATGGGCCAATTTTGACATCTCCGCATGCGTCTGGTTCACTGAGGTACATGGATGCAATCATGGTCAAAGATAAAATCTACTACTATTACGAATACGCCAGGCCCGATGGCTCGCATGAGCTGCGATTGAATATAGTTTAATTGTGGCGCAGAGCATTCTTGTCTGCGGGATGTGCAGGCAAGAATGCCTGCACCACTTACATGAGCTACGATTGAATATAATCATATAGTTCCTTAAATGGACAGAAAAATAGCTACGATTTTATGGATTCGATACTATTCCCCACGCCTTTGAATAGCATCTGATAAAGATATTCGCGCTTGGTATTCTTCCACCAAAGTCCCACCCTGCCTATGGATCTCGACTTGTTTGTTTGCAAGGTCCCTTAATTGTTGGAATATTTCATTATCTGTAATGGTCAACGACATATTGAACCCAATTTGCTTCACCGCAGAGACGCAGAGAACGCAAAGGAATCAAAGAACGACAAAAAGGAATCTATCCACTACGGCTAAACTTTTTACTTCAACATGTCTTTGACTAATACAGAATATTTCATTATCTTCCTTGTCTATCAAATCTCTTTCCCGAATAGTTTCCTCCTCTGTGAGGATTTCTGCATTGGCAGCGTCAAAAAGAGCCACACGCCTATCACTTAGTTCCATCCCCCTTGTGTTGAGTATGTTACGCAGTTCATGAACTTTTCCCAACGCTTCCGTCAATCTTTGATATTCAGCAGGACTGATAGATGGCTTTTTCCATGCAGTGGCTTTAATAGGCTCATCCGCTGAAGACGTCGTATTTTCACCCGTGAAAACCGTTTCCTGTGCATTGAGGCCCTCATCATCTTCAGATAATTCGGGTTCTGCCAACATTTCGTTGAGTTCCTTAAGGACTGCTTTCCAATCTTCACTGTTGTCTGATGTCTTTTTCGCTTTTTGAGTTCGTTGCGTCTTGTGGGTCAGTAGCGCTTCGCGTTTTGCTTTTGTTGCTTCGCGTTCTGTTCTTTGTTTAAAGATTTCCGGAGCTCGATATTGCGCGAAGTAAAAAAGATAGAAAACACCACCCAACGCCAATGCACAGACTACACCCACTAAGAGTTTTTGAAGGAAATTTTTATTCATATTTAAACTCCTCAGTGTTTCTTTTGATGGCATATTTCAAATTTTCTCGAAAATTAGTTGACTGACGTGAAGAGTGAAACGTGAAAGGGGGGGAAAGAGGGGTGGAAACGTGAGAAGGGAAAAATCACTCATCACGTATCACGTATCAAAATGTAACCTATTTTGGGGGAACTTAATGTGAATGTGGAATAAAAAATTATTGCATTGATCTAAAGATAAAACCTAAAGGTACGATGCTGGTTTTGAATAGAAATAAACCAACACCGCAACTTTAGCTGATGTCTTTAGACCGGTGATAATCAAAATTCATTACGGGCTATTCCCTCTCCGGGAACACAACATTGAGTCCAACCTCTTTGTCTCCCTCTTCGATAGTGAACGCGCTTGTCGTTTTACGCGGTTTTGGGCGTTCTGGGGGTTTGCCTGCGCGGGCGGCGGCTTCCATCTCACCTGGGGAAGGAAACGTGACCACTTCTGCTTGCAGTTGGTAATCTCCCGGCCGTAGCCCTGCAATTTCGTAATGTCCATCGGCATCAGTAATGGCAGTGCCTGAATATTCAAACCTGATTTCGTCAGACAACGGTTTTTTCGCGTCTTTGGGAGTTCCCCTCGCATAGACGGCGACGTTTTTGATAGGTGAGCCATCTGCCTCAGTCACTTTCCCATATAGCCGTGTACTGCCTGTTCTGAGAAAATTGAGCGTTTTGGTTTCACCGGGTTGCAATTCAAGGTAAGTACTCCTTCCAGATTTTGCAAATCCTTCTCCTGGAATCATTTCCACAATGTCATATTTTCCCGGAATAAGATTCTCAAAGCGATAGATATCCTTGTCGGATTCTCGTGCTTCGAGGAATAATGCCATCGGATACGGATGTTCTACCAGGGATAGTATTATCCAGGGTCCAGTGCGAGTCGCTTCTGTTGTTCGACGTCCAGGAGCAACACCGTGGATATCTAATGGATGATTTTTATCAAAGGTGGAGATAAATGCGCCGGCGAGCGGCTTGCCAGTTTCGGCGTCTACTACGATGCCTTCGATGGACGTTTGCTTGTTCATGCGGATAATCAGGGGTTCTTGGTCATACGCGCCTAATACCACGCGCGGAACGTAAATAGGCGCATAGCCTTCCGCTTCGACTTGCAATGCAATCACCATCCCACGAAAACGCTCGAAGGTTTTAAATTCGCCCATGTCCGATTGGAACGCAAATCCCCTTACCCAATCGTCAGGCAATCCGTGACAGCGCCTACAATCCGCATACCTGGAAGTTGCATATTCAAAGCATCTGCCGCGACAAAGCGTATCGCGGTATCCTCGTCTTTAAACGCCATTTCCAACGGTTCGCGGACGGCGGGCGTTTTGGGGTTAGCTTCTCCGCGTTCTACCTGGCAAACTGTTCGCAGATATTCCGCCTCCTGGCGTAAGTCATCTTTAGTTTGCGCGTTCAAGACATTTTGAAATGCTTTCAACGCTGTCTTGTAATTTTCCTGCTTTTCCTCGTTCGCTTCTGCCCAGCTACCCTTGCGCAAAAAGCAACGTCCCAAAAGCAACTGCGCGACTATCCACTGTTTGCTGTTTCCGGGAATTATCATTAACGAGTTAATTGCGTTATCTGTTCGCTCACCTGTAGTCCAATCCCATTTGTCGAGCGACATTCCGAGTCCGTAGTAAGCCGCGAACTCAATTTCATCATCCGATGTGGAATCGATAAGCAGGCGATATGCGTCGAAGGCTTGTCGATACTGTTTCGCTGCCAGTAGCGCGTCGGCTTCCGCCAGCGCTTGCGCATCTTTCTTTGTATCTGATACATAGAAACCGAGTTTTTGGGAAAAACTCGGTTTCTGAGGCGGTTCTAAAACTTGCGCCGATGGTTGTCGCACCTCGACCAAAATAAAGGACGATACTTCTGACATTTTAGTATAATGAATCTCTTCTGCAAAAAACGAAAGGATGCCAATGAGCACACACGCCACCGTAGCTAACGCGATGGGTATTTGCCGCAATAAACTTCCCTGCCACGCCGGCGGCATCGTTGGGCGAGATATTTGTTATAGTTGTTCCATAACTTGCATGATAAATCCTCCCTTGAGTTTGTTTTTTGACAATGTACGCCCATAAAGTTCGTTAAGGGCATTGCCAAGTTGTTGGTGAGCCCTGTGCAATTTGCCTTTTACCGTGTTGACTGAAACGCCGAGATATTCGCTGATTTCTTTTAACGAACAATCGCTCATGTAAAACATTGACACGGCGATGCGATTGTCCTCTGGCAACTTTTGCAGGGCTTCCTGAAGGTCAATCTGCCAATCCGTGGGCGTTTGCGCGAAGGATGGTTCAAATCCAAAATCATATTCCGACGCTTCTTCCCAATTGACCTCTTTTTCCCGACGCAACAGGTTTTTAGACAACCATCGCTTGCATTCATTCGATGCGATAGCATAGAGCCAACTGCGGAACTTGTGCGGGTATTTGAGTTTTGCAAGATTGCGATACGCTCGAATAAACACTTCCTGCGTGATGTCTTCGGCGTCGGCATAGTTTGAAACCTTCTGATAGGCGTAGGCATGCACCAGGCCTTACTTAGATAATTATGAAGTTAATTCTTTATTTTACTTATAGCCGCTGATATTCAGAATACGCTGATTGGAGTATTGTTTATCAGCGATTTCTGTAAATCAGCGGCTATTCTTTGTACGATAGAAAAGTTAAAGAACCAGTTTCATAATCACTTATGCCTTGAAAGATTGAAAAGGTTCGGTGGGATGTTAATTTTTTACGGGGACCAAAAAGCTCGGATAGTTTCAAAAACTGCTCCGAGCCTGGCAAATTGGGCAGATGATACCGCTGACCTAACTGACGCACGCGGAGAAAACAGTATCTACGCAATAAAATCCATCCGCGTTCGTCCATAGAATCCGCGGTATCTAAGTTCTATAGCAGTCTACTTTGTAAAACGCTTCACTCAATCTTGAACTAAATGCAAAGCAATTCATGCTCCGGCGCTGAAGTTGGACCGCAATTGCAGACGTAATAATCAGGCGTCTGACCATGTCTTGCAAAATCTTCAGCGAACTCATCCCACATGACTCGCGGCGCGCGACATAAGGCATAAGGTGTCCGAGGGCTTATGCGTTCCAATTCGTCGATAATGAACCGATAAACTTTCTTTCTATAGTCATGAGGGATTTCACAGCCTTGAAGATGTTTTTCCCCTTGATTATCTTTCATCACCTGCACAAACTCAGGCTCCAAAAGCGAAAGGTCGAAACTATTCTCAATGGCATCGTAATTGAGGAATCTCAGTGTTTCAAAAGTAATGACATCAGGGCGAGTTTCTGCAAAGAGATGCTCAATCATCTCACGGTTTTCCTTTTCCCAATTTCGCACCGGAATGATGGGCGAAAATCGAAATCGAACATGATATCCCGCGTCCTGGCATCGTTGAGCGGAAGCTATCCGGTCATGCATGCTTGCTGTTCCTGCTTCGAGGTATGTACTCTGAGTTTCTCCGCTAATACTCCAACAACATACCGTATGTCCACGATGGTCGAAGTCCAACAGATAGTCTATATTGTCACTTTTGCCAACGTACAATTCCAGATATTCATTCTCTCTTTTGGCAAAATATTTCACCAGGAGACGAGCGCCACCATATTCGGGCTCAAAGCAAACTGTATCTGTGCCGTTATCATACTGATAAAGCATTTGCCCTGGAGCCTTCTTGATATATCCGTCCAGACGCTCTACAAACTCTTCCAAATTCATCATAATATTGATGTACTGCCCCAATGAACAGTAAGCGCAACGGTAGTGACATCCCCAGATAGTATGAATCTGCCACGCGGGCTGACAGACAATGCCTGTACGTTCTTGATATGTTTTCGAGCCGCTATCGCGCCAGTCGAACCCGCCGTATCCGGAGAGATTGTGTCTGGCATTCGCAAATAGGGCTGGAAATTCGGCGCGCCGTTTCTCTTTCGTTTCAGGCGGTTCATCAAAGCGAAATTTATTGAATATGACAATCGGTTCAAAACCAGGGCGCATACCGTGTCGAATAGACGAGTTGAGTTTGTTTTCGATGACGATTTGATTTAGCTCCGCGTCTCCTACATGCTCAATTGAATCTGCTTTGATGCCATCTTCAAGCCTTCGCGCTCTTTGGCGTAATACGTCCACCTCTTCAATACCTTCAACAATACAAATTTGCGATGCTTTAAGCGGAACCATTTTTACCAATCCTTCCTACGGCGATTAATACGATTTTTTCAGTTATCGCACCGTATATTCTCTCATCTCCTTCCATGCTTCGACCATAGCGATAACATTCTCCCAGGTCTCCTGAGAAGTATCGCGAACATTGTCCACAGGCGAGAGAATAAATCCACCACCGGGCGCTAACGTCGTTATGGCGTTGTGGACGGCTTCTCTGACCTCTGCCTTGCTTCCGCGCTCTACGGTTATAAATCCATTGACGCCGCCCCATAGACCAATGTTGCCTTTTAGTTTCTGCTTCATCATCACTAAATCGGTGCTTTTGCCCTGAATGGGGTCAATGCCGATGAGCACATCAAGTCCCGCTTCCACAAACATATCAAGCAACGGCATAGAGCCGCTGGTCATAATGTAGCCGAATTTTGCGTCTGCTTGATGAGCCATTTCAATCTCTTTTTTCAGATAAGGAAATATAAATTGCCGATAGAGACGAGGCGACCAGAAGTCGGTGCCTTCGTACCATCCACGCCGAATGAAAAGGTCGATGCCTGCATCCAGAAAGAGTTCCATCCGCTGGCGATTCCAATGGTATAGCAATTCTGCAAACTCTTCTACAAAGTCTGGTTCGTCGATAGCTGCAATGATGACATTCTGCAATCCGTACAACCATCCGGCAGCCTCTATTCCCACTCCTCGCCCTCCAGTTATTAACAGCCCATGTTTGACAGCAAACTTTTTGGCTGTTTGCGCATCTTCACGGAATGCTCGAATATCATCCGCTGTCGGCGGAATCAAGAGGTAGCGAAGAGCCGCCAAATCTTTCCGATTCGCAATGAGCAATTTCTGTGAGCGAGGAATCAGGTAATCATCGAGAAATGGGATATGGTCAACGTGCGGCCAATCATCTGTTTGATTGACTACGGTTCTTAATGTGCCGCCGGGTGTATGGTATTCTTTGAATAAAACAGGATTCTGCTCTCCTGTTCGTTCTTCTTTCCATGCACGGATTTTTACCTCTGGGTGGTATCGAACCGGCAAGCCGCGAAGGTCGGAATGGTCAAACTCTACATCCGACGGCGACATTGGAAGTTCCACTACCGCATCCAATCCCATCTCCAACTGTTTTTCCACAAACTCGTATTTATCTTTGCACCTGTTCTTCAGCGCGGCGAAAATCATAAAACAACAGGGAACGTAGTCCGCCTCACGATGACAGAAGGCTTCCAACATCCGTTCCCGAGAAGATAGTTTTTGTTGCATAGGAGTCACCTCTCAAAATAATTATAGCTTGACTTTGGTAGATTGGTTCGTAGAACAAGATTCATGGATGGTGATTCAATTTTGGGGTGATACATACTTAAAGGCACCGGCCTAAAGACAAAATCTAAAGATCTAGTGTTGGTTTTAAAGACCAGCACCTTGTCTTTAGACTGCATCTTTAGATAGGTGTTCTGCTGCATCCCATTTTAATTTACCAAAGTCAAGATAGATTGTCCATTGGGTTTGAACTATAATATAATCATGTCACATACGGTCGATATTAATTTCACATGATAATCTTTTGGGCAGAGGAATAATATACTCATAGACAATTTTCCCCAAAACGTCCACCGCTGAGAAGGAATAGGAAGCATCTTGCTTATGATTGAAGAAGACAAGATAACCGTTAGGAAGGTTTTCCTGAACGAGATAATCGACAATTTGTTCCCTTGCCTCATTTTGGTACGCAGGGCCGCGCCAAACTTTACATTCGATGACCGTCTTTTTGCCTCTTTTTTCAAAAACTACGATATCCATCCGCTTGTGTCCTTGATGGACTTCTGCTCTTGCATGTCCGCCAACGTGATAAGCAAGGATGTCAAATTGGCCAAGTAGAAAATAGTAAGGAACAATCTCCAAAGGTGTCTCTTCTGGGAAATAAAACTTTGGGTCTACTTTCGGCAGAAAATACTGAAAGTTTTCAATTACCTGTTGCGGTCTGATGAATCCATCGGTGTCAATCACTGGGCGATAACCTTCTGGGAAAAATTCTTCTGGTGTGCCATTGTTCCAGGGCATGTATGAATAAATAATGGTGTGGGCATAAGCAGGATTACTGATGACACAATATCCATCCTTCTCCTGAATAATTCCGAACGTGATTAATTCCTCTAAAATTTCGTCGTTTGGATTATATCGTACATTGCCCCGAGTAATGATTGACAGCAATCGTTCTTGATTCTTCATCTCTTGAATTCTTCTTCGGATAGAATCCAAATTGGTATTGCCCCTCATGGTCAACATTCTCATATACGCTGTTTCCGCATCAGAGATGGTGATAGGGCGATTTTCGGAATATGGTTTGACCTCTTCTGTCAGGATTTTCGCGACGAGATTTACAAGGTACGGTTGCCCGCCTGTTTTGTCAGCAATGAAATTGATGACTTCTTCAGAAAAGACTTCTCCTGTTTCCTTTGAATACTGCATCAGTAATTCTTTGACCTGTTCGGCTGTGAAATACGGAAGCGAAATGGATTCGTGGATATTAAAAGGCGAAGAGGTTCTTGCAAAGGTCATTTGGCTGATACTGCGGACCCCGATTACACCCACGGAGTGAAGAATATTGTACTTCTCATTTCTCTGTTTTCTCAAATAGATAGAGCGTAAAGTGTGTAAAAATCTATCCAGCACCTTTTGTGGAATGCCTTCAAATTCATCAATAAACAGACACAGATGATATGGAATCTGTTGATGAAGATTTTGCAGTAATTCGACAAACGATTGCTGAGAATGACATTCATGCGCTAAAATTTCAATGTCTCTTTCCTTTTCCTCCAATCCAACGCTAATGTCAAAAAGAAGCATTTCAGCAAATAGCTGATAGAATTTTTCTTCATCAAGAGAGTCGGAAAAATCTTGAAATGTCAGGTATAAAGCCAGGTGCTTATCATCATGCCTTAACTTTTCGATAACTTCCTGAATCAGTGATGTTTTCCCCGTTTGCCTTGCGGCGTAAATAACAAAATATCTCCCCTTTTCTATTTTATTTAGGATTTTTCCGATTTCCGGCCTATCCTTGAGCGCATAGTATCCTTCCTTTGGAATTGGCCCGCCAACACAAAATTCTCTTTTAGGTTTTGAGAGATTATTGACTAAATCCTTCAAAATTATCTTCCCCTTAAATTTGTCTGAATCTATTAACGACTGTTAATACGATTCCGCATTCCGTTCACCTACAGCCTGAGCAAAAATATCTTCTAAGGAATGTCGTGTCTCCGCAAGATGCCTTATCTGGAGTCCGTGTTCAACTGCGACTTTGAAAAATATATCGGCTTCAATTCCATCAGGCAAAGACACCCTCAATATATCATCTTCTGCCGAACGCCATTCGTATCCTAACCCTTCGAGAGCAGAAGTAAAAATGTTCTTATCGCCTTTAATCTTGACTTCAAACAACCTGCGATGGTTGCCTTTCAATTCCTCGATATTTCCTTGGATAACAATTTTGCCTTGATGAATCACAACGATGCTCTGGCAGGTATATTCGACATCGGGTAGAAGATGGGACGACAAAATAATATGGATATCTTTCGCCGTGGAGATGTCTTTGATTAGGTCTAACATTTTCTGACGGCCGCTTGGGTCCATGCCACTTGTGGGTTCATCGAGAAATAGTAACTCTGGGTCGTGGATTAACGCTTGCGCAAGTTTAACCCGTTGTCGCATGCCAACTGAATATGTTTGAATCATCCGATACCGCTCTTCACCTACATCTATGTAGTCCAGCACTTCATGCGCCCGCTGTGTTGCATCTGAACGCCGCATCCCGCATAACTCTCCCGCATAAGCGACAAAACTAACCGCATTCATTTCCGGGATGAAACAATCATTTTCGGGCATATATCCCACCTTCCGCCGAATATCCAATTGACGGGTTTTAATGTCCAGGCCCAACACATCGCCGCTGCCAGCATGAAGCGGCAAAAAACCCAACAGCGTTTTCAGAAGGGTAGTTTTCCCAGCGCCATTGGGACCTAAAAGTCCGATTGAGCCGCCTTCGATGTTCAAGGAAATATTATCTAAGGCTAAAAAATTACCGTAAGAAATGGATATGTTGTTGAGTTGAATAATCACGTTCAATACCCTCATAATGCGTGAAATGTAAAACGTAATGAGTGATAAGTAATAAGTAATGAGTAGTAATGCGGTTTACTCATTACTCATTACTCGTTAAAATGTAAACTATTTTCTGAAACATGCCCCTTTGTAGTAAAATTTGTCAAAACGCTTAAATTATACCATAAAAAGTTATTCATGCCAATGTAAAACGAATTCTTAATTCGTACTTGACATTTAGTTAGAAATATTGTACACTTGAAAAACATAGAAATGTGAAAAAAAAGGAGGAAATTATGGCTACAAACCATGACATCAAAGCCTATTTTGATAAATTAGAATTGGATTATAAAACCGTCGGCGAGGGAATATGGATTTTGAACCTTGAGGACCAAGGCGTTAGTAATCTCGCCATCAGCCATGAACCACCGGTACTTTTTCTCCGAATTAAGTTGATGGATGCGCCGGAAAAAAACCGCGAGCAATTTTTTCAGCGCCTACTGGAATTGAATTTAACAGACCTGCTTCACGGCGCTTATGCGTTAGAAGGAAATAGTGTGGTTTTGGTAGATTCACTTCAGACGGAACATCTTGACCTGAATGAACTGCAAGCCTCAATAGAATCGCTGGCTTTTGCCGTGACCCAACATTATGAGGAATTGTCCAGTTATCGGCAAGTCTAAAAAATTAACCATAGTTCATCTGCAGAAGAACGGAACAATAATAGGAGGTGTAAATCATGGGAATCTTTGCCCGCATCTCATCAATATTTAAGGCAAAGGTGAACCATCTGCTCAACAAAGCTGAAGACCCGGAGAAGATGCTCAATCAGATTGTTTTAGAGATGAACGAACAACTAACGAAGACCAAACAACAAGTGACTATGGCTATAGCTGATGAGAAACGCTTAGAGAAGCAGTACAAAAATGAAGAGATTGAAGCGCAAGAATGGGAGCGTAAAGCGACATTAGCTCTTCAGAAAGAAAATGAAATGCTTGCGAAAGAAGCGCTGGCGCGCCGCAATGAACATCAAAATTTAGCCAATGAGTATAAGATTCAGTGGCAGAAACAGAAGCAGGCGGTTGATGGACTCAAAGAGAGCTTGAGACAGTTAGAGCGTAAAATCGAAGAAGCCGCCCGGAAGAAAAATCTCCTCATCGCCCGGCAAAAACGCGCAGTTGCTCAAAAGCAGATACATGAGACGATGGCAGGCATGAGGGACGGCAGTGCGTTTGATACTTTCAACCGTATGGCGGAGAAGGTAGATGAAATGGAAGCTCGCGCTGATGCGGCTGTCGAGATGGCTCAAACAGAAGAGGTTAAACTCGAAGAGCAGTTCGCTGAACTGGAAAAAGAGGGTAATCTTGATGATGACCTGGCTGCGCTGAAGGCGAAAGTAGCGGCGGGGTCACAGCCATAGGAAGTAAAAAGGGAAGGAGGGCAGATAGAATATATTCATGCAGGTTTGCTGTCCTCTCTCCTGCGTAAAAATAGCAAAGTTATTGACATTTCCACTGATGTAATATATTTTCGTGAAAACGAGGATTGAATTTATGAATTCAATATTAGCTAAAAAAATAGATTCTTTACTCGGCCGCATGTCCGAAGAAGAACAAATAGAGCTTATTTCATACATTGCTTCAAATCTAAAATCTTCACGAAAACGCCGACATCCTTTAGATTTAAAAGGGTTTTTAGTCGGTAAAGTAGACCCCAATTTCGATATTGATTCAGCATTAAAGGAAATGCGGGAGGAATGGTTGAAGGAATTGGAGGAATTATGAGCAAGTACGTAACTGACACTCATGCTTTATATTGGTATCTAAGCGACGACAAGCGTTTAGGAACAAAAGTTAGGGCAATATATCAACAGGCGTTGAAAAATGATATATTGATTTTTATACCGAGTATCGTTCTCGCTGAACTTTACTGGATATTAAACAAACAGGACAAGGCAAACATTTTTCCGATATTGTTCGATGTGCTTGATGAAGCCAGTCAATTTTGTTTTGTTGATTTTCAAGCTGAGCATGTACTTCTTTTTGACGAACTTTCTAAAATTCCTGAAATGCATGATCGAATGATTGTCGTAGTAGCTAAAATTTTAGGAATTCCTTGTCTAACTAAAGATGAAAAGATTATAAATAGCAATCTTGTGGAGACAATTTGGTAGTGTGGGAAATGAATAAATTATTCGCCATCAAAGAAAGGTATACATTGTCCATAAAAATTAATAACCAATCATATCAATATAAGATTTACCATTTTCTCTTTTGGAGTATTTTTCTAACGGTAGCTTTTCTAATCAGTTCATGTACCTATCCAGGAGGACGCGGAAAAGTTCCAGAAATTAGCTTGACCATTGAAAATCCCCTCCCAATAAAACGGACAGATGTTCCAATTATCTTAAAACTTGACGACTTAAAGAAAGTGGCGGATAATTTTTCGTTGAATATGTTCCGGGTTACCATAGCCGACAAAAGCCAGGATATTCCAAGCCAGGCGGATGATATAAATTATGATGGCAAAAGGGACGAATTGGTATTTCTCATTGATTTAGAACCCCAGCAAACTAAAGAGATAATTATCATGTATACGCCTCAGGATGCGGCTATAAACCCTGGTTACCAGAATATGACTATCACTCTTGGTTATCCAAATCGTGTTCAAGCGGGTGTTTTTCCTGAACTGAAGGGGATAGCCTGGGAATCGGAGCTTATTATGTATCGCCTGCCGTTCAATGAAAGTACTGCCGTAGATGTGTTTTGCAAAGAAACCAAAGGTTTGTCATTCGCCCAGCTCATAGCGGATATTCCTACCGGACGGCAAACATCAATGCCGATACAACCAATTGGTAATTGGTCTGGCTGCGGCGGATTTGCTCTTTGGGACGGTAACTCCCCCCAACCCCCCCGTGGACAGGGGGGTGAGATATTGATACCAGTAGACTATCAAAGTAACCGATATCCGCGCGTAATTGCCAATGGGCCTATTCGAACGGTGGTTCAAGTGGTTTTCGAGAACTGGAAATTTCGTTCTGATGTGCTGAAGGTAACGTCTACATTTTCCATCTTTGGGGGCCAGCAGTGGTCGAAACATCACCTGAAAATCGAAGGCAATAGCACTCCCATCCAGATTGCGACCGGGCTTCCCCAACCGGAGAATATTAAAATAATCCAGAATGAAAAAGAAGGCTTCATTTACACCTGGGGAAAGCAATCCAACTGGTCTTTGTCTGATGAACTTGGATTGTCAATAATTTATCCAACCAACTATTTCGATTCTTACAAGGAACCCCTATTTGCCAAAGGCATTGAAAAGCAAATTCCCAGCCGTGCCGTCATTTTGAATCTCAATGAAGAAGGTCAACTGCAATACTATTTTATAGCTGCCTGGAACCGCGGCGAAGGCGGTATAAAAAGTGAACCAGATTTCGCCAATTTAGTGAAATTCACCGCCGCAGAAATTAATGCGCCGCCTATTGTAAAAATCTTACCGAGGGCATCAGCGAAATGAATTATGAGGAAAGAACATATCGTAAATGGATTAAGCATGATGATTTGACGGTTGTACGTGTTGCGGAAGGGGAGACGGACTTATTGATATCAGGCGATTTCGTTTGCGTTGGACGCAGCAATGCAACTATAGTAAACAGCATTGATGAGCACAAGGCAAACAACATTGACCTTAAAGAAAAGGCGATTACACCGGTAAAACAATATCGCCGGGATATTAAACAGTACATAGCGCGGAATCACAAGTTTCAGACATCACTTTCTCCAATAGATGTTGAGGATGACGCGCCTGAAATCGTCAAAGAGATGGCGGCGGCCGCCCAAAAAGCCGGAGTGGGCCCAATGGCCGCTGTCGCTGGGGCAATAGCTGAATTTGTTGGGAAAGATTTGTTGAAATTCAGCGAGCAGATTATCGTTGAAAACGGCGGAGACATTTTTATTAAAACCTCGAAACAACGGAAACTGGGGATTTACGCAGGCAACTCACCATTTACAGGTAAAATGGCATTAGCCGTTGAAGCTGACCAAACTCCTTTAGGTATCTGCACATCATCAGGCACAGTTGGACATTCTCTTAGCTTTGGCAAAGCCGATGCCGTTATTATTTTTTCCAAATCAACATCACTCGCTGATGCTGTTGCTACTGCTACCGGGAATATAGTTTCCAGGCCTGATGACATCGAAAAAGGCATTGAATTTGTCAAATCTATCGACGGTGTTGAAGGTATCGTTATTATCGTTGGCAGTTCATGCGGCGCGTGGGGAAAGGTAACGATGGTAAAAGCGTAAGATTTACTTTAAATTTATACTTGGCGCGTATGAAAATTGTTAAAAGTGTTATACACGTGGCGTGAAACGTAACCAAACTTTTCTTTAAGAAAGAAAAGTTTGATCAAAAGAAATAAGAGGAAAAAAAGTGAAACGTGAATAGAGAATACCTTTCACGTTTCACGCATCACGCATCACGTTTCATTAAATTAAGGAAGGAACTAACGTTTAATTATGGTATCAAACAAAGTTGTACTACATTTTCCACGCGAGATATCGAACCAACCTATCATCTATCAATTAGTCAAAGAGTATGACTTAATGTTCAACATTCTCCAGGCAAGAATTGACCCAAATGAAGAGGGATTGCTCATCTTAGAGCTAAGTGGTTTAAGAGAAAACTATGCAGAAGGCATCAAGTATTTGCAAAGCCAGGGCGTTGGTTTTCAATTGCTCAGCCAGGATATTCACCGAAACGAAGGTCGATGTACCGATTGCGGCGCCTGTACATCAATTTGTCCCACCGAAGCATTATCCATGAATAGAGCAGAGATGACAGTAGAGTTTGACAGCGCCAGGTGCATCGCCTGTTTGCTTTGTATGCGGATGTGTCCACAAAGGGCTATTGAGGTGACTTTGTAGTTTTAGAGAAAGTTTATGGTTAAAATCAGTTATTTTATGGTACAATAACTCTCACTTTTGTTTGTATAATAATAAGTTCCTATTTTCCGCACCCTACAGTAGGGAGAAAATAAGTTTTTGAAGTAAACTTAAAAAAAATCGGCCTGTTTCAGAAAACAGTCCCCCGAACCTTCGGGTGCCAGGGGGTTGTTACACTTTATAAG
>Ga0194113_10000753_pt1 | contig 43424 bp, 38 predicted proteins | sample TA2MahC200mmetaG_FD_146193 | JGI IMG/M metagenome (GOLD analysis project Ga0194113, IMG submission 146193) | Freshwater microbial communities from Lake Tanganyika, Tanzania - TA2015017 Mahale Deep Cast 200m | ecosystem: Environmental > Aquatic > Freshwater > Lake | place: Tanzania: Lake... | reverse complement strand
TCAAAGAAAGTAAAGCCATCTACGGTTCCTCCAGACATAAGATTAGTCTCGTTTTCTATTTTTAATTGAACAACTATTATAACATAAGCGAAAGATAGGGTCAAGAATTTACGCCCACGTGTACTAGATGTCTTATCCCGCGATATAGAAGTGTACGAGACCTTTCTGCTGATGACTCATCATACGCCCCCGGACCTTCTAGCAGACATCAAGGAGCATCTGCGCGCCGCAAATCGGGATGATGCAGTTGAAGCAGACAAGGCGGAAGTCAGCGACGCCAAGGCAGAAAAATGGCTTCAGGAACTTCAGGAAGAACGAAAGCAACGGCGGGATTTCCTCACTGAAATCCTGCCTAAGCCTCACGGCCCTCGGTTGCCGGTAATTCTCTGGTCGCGGCTGTATTTTGATTTGGAGCCTTATCTCATCGAACGTAGCGCGGATAGCACATCACTTCTGACTTTCTACCACCGTCAACTCGGTGAAGTTGTGGCAAGGGAGTATCTGGCCGGTGACGCAAAAAAACACCGACACTGTAGTTTAGCGCAATACTTCGGAGACCAATCGTTGTATCTTGATAAGGACGGCAAAAAAACTCCTAACATCCGCAAGATTTCTGAACTCCCCTGGCAATTGGCTCAGGCGCGCGAGTGGGAACGGCTGTGTAATCTTCTGGCAGACCCACTTTTCTTTGTCGAGTCCTGGGATACGAACGAGTTCGATGTCAAAGCCTTCTGGCAACAGGTTGAGACAAATTCTGATTTCAGGATGATAAACGCATACAAAGCGGAATTGGACAAACATAAGGATGATTTGGTTCTTCTCCAGCGTCTATCGCAGCTCTTTCAAGATAGTGGCCATTGGAAACATGCAGGGGAATGTCTACAATATAGGCTAGAGGCGAGTCGAAAGCTTTCTAATAAGCAGGAGGAAGCGGTATCTTTGTACTCGGCTGGGTATAATGAATATCTGCAGGGCAAGTATAAAGAAGCGTGTGAGTTTTACCAAGAGAGTAGGCAGATGATGGAAATGCTCAATGACCGCAAGGGACTCGCCAAAGTGCTTGACCGGCTCGGTATCATTGAAACTTCGCGCAGCAATTATGAGAAAGCGAAAAATTTATACGCGGAAGCTCTCAGACTTGTTGAGGATGCGAATGATAGGAAAATGATTTCTCGGATTCAACATAAACTCGCGAAAGTTCAATTAGAACAAGGGCGATACCCAGGAGCCCTAAGGTTATATCAGCAGTTGTTGGAAGGGCTATCACAAAGAGAGGATGCCTTTTTCATCGCAAGCGTGAAGATGGAAATTGGACGCATTTACTTTTATCAGGGACATTATGAAGATGCCCGACGGTACTATGAAGAAAGCCTGGAAATCAGCGAGAGAGTGGGAGATAAAAATCACATTGCTACCGCCTGGCATAATTTGGGAGATGTTTTCTATAAGCACCGCGATTACGAACAAGCACGCAATTATTATGATAAAGCTATAGAGAAATTCAACGAGCTTCCCAACCCAAACGGAATCGCCCATACCCTCGCCCAAATAGGCAATACTTACTACATGGAGGGACATGAAAGGAAACAGCGTTGCTTCTATGATAAAGCACGCGGCTATTACAATAAAGCCTTAGAAATCTTTGAAAAACTGGGACACAAGGGAGAAATCACAAGAGTCTATAATCTCTTCGGAAGTATCCACTTAGATATAGGGCGGTTGGATTATAACTCACAAAGTGATTATAAGGAAGCGGACAAATGGTACAAAAAGAGTTTAGCGCTCAGTGAGAAACTAAACAATAGAAGAACAAGCGCGATTACGCTACGGAATCTGGGAACACTTCGGACATACCAGGGAAAGTACGCAGAAGCCCATGAACTCTTTCGCCAGAGCTTAGAAATATCACGGTCCTTGCCTGATTGGCATGGCACTGCAAGCACTTTAGAAAATCAAGGATTCGCTTATGAATCAGTCAATAATCTGCCGCTGGCAGCGCAAGCGTATGAGGAAAGCCTCAAGATATACAAAATGCTTGAGCTTCCAAAGGAGGTCACAAGAATCAGACAAAAGATACGTGAGATTCAATGGTATTTCAGAAGATAACAATGTTCAGAGGAGGAACACAAAATGAACAAGCAAAATATAAAGTATGCTACGCATTTCCCGAAAACGCTGATGGGAGCGCTGCTTGCCCTATTGTTAATTTTTGGCGTTTTTAGCAACGTTGCTGGGTTAAGTAGCTTAAAAGAATCGGGATTAATGCCTCTATTTGATATTACTGTCCTTTTTGAGGGACAACTTCAGCATATCAGCAAAGTGCCGAAAGACATTCAAGAACAAATCCTAAAATCGGTAAAAGTTGAAATCAAAGGGCTTGGCAGTAACGTCGGCTTGAATTTGCTTGCTGAGAATCAAAGCGATTTTGGTGTCGTCTTGAGCTCCAGGTTAGGAATCCCATTGCTGCCCAAGGACAGGGCATTTCAGGCTAATCCTGCCCCAATTTTTGCAGCCCCGGGTCCCGGGGGGCAAGTGATGCTTCCTCTATCAGGACCAGGTTGGCAAGATGATTTTGTGATGGGCACTTTTCCTCCTGCTGCCCCATCGTTGACCCCCGAATTTGTCCAGGCACAACCGAACACTCTTAATGTGATTCTCGATGCAATTTGCATTGAGGCGGAATTGAACCCGCCGGGTGAAAATGATATCTTTGTGGTGCCGGATGAAGCAAAGCATCCAGATATCTTCAAGAGAACACGTGCTGCATCAGTTGTGTTCCGTGCCATAGGCGAGCTTGAGGCGAACGAAGTTGTAGAACTTAGGAAGAAAATTACAATAGAAGAGGATATGATATTTGGGGAGTCACCTTTAGATGTGTTAAGTCTGATATTACTATATGCTGTTGATTGCACCGAAAATCCAGACGGAGCTGACGTTTGTGAGATAAGTCGTGCAGGGGCAGCCCAGTGGGCAGTGTGGCAACAGACCGATAATGCAACCCATTTTGACCTCAGGAAATTTTGGGAAGAGAGACCAATTGAGGAACGTGGGACTCAGGAAGAGATTGAGAGGGGTATATATCATATCTTGGATGGAGTAAATCTCATTCTAAAAAAAGCAGGGATTATCGAGGAAATCCATGCGAATCCCAATTTTCCGACATGGGACGTAAATTGGGATTATATCATAGATATCCAGGATATGAGGAAGGTTGGTAGCCGTTATCGGGAAGCAAATGTTGAACCTGATTTCGGCAATCCGGATGTGAACCGCGATGGCGTTGTCAATGTAATCGACCTTGTATTGGTTGGACAACGCTTTGGAGAAAAGTATAATGGTGCTGAAGCCCCCGCGCCGCCCCTCCTCTCGAACTTGGCAGATACCATAAAAGTCTGGATACAGCCAGGCGAATGGAGTGAGGAAACTTTCACTGCCACGATTATGGTAGAACACGCAAGCGAACTCGCTGGCTATCAGTTTGATTTGGTGTATGATGCGGAAGCATTTGAGGTTATCAGCGTAAACGAAGGAACACTATTGAATGGTAGTGGTGAAACGTATCGGCTTCCGACCAAAATATTCGGTGGACAGTTACGCCTTGGATCCGTCAGGTTAGAACCGGATGGAGTAGACGGTAGCGGCGCATTAGCTACCATTCATTTTAAGGTAAATGCCGCTAAGCTAAATGCGGATACATTGACCGTCTTCCCACCATTGCAATTGGAGAATGTAAAACTGGTTGATGCCGAAGCGAATTTAATCCCAGTTACAGTGGCTAGCTCTATGCCGTATTGGGAGAAGAAGCTCATTCCAACTACATCCCAATTATTGCCGAATTATCCGAATCCCTTCAACCCAGAAACGTGGATTCCGTACAAACTCGCATACGATACTGAGGTAACAATTCGAATCTACAACATGCGTGGAGAGTTAATTCAGACTTTACCGTTAGGAAATAGAAGCGCTGGAAGTTATCTTAGCAAAACTCGAGCAGCTTATTGGGATGGGGAAAACAGCAAAGGTGAAGCAGTTAGTAGCGGTATCTACTTCTATCGCCTTGATGCAGGTAAATTTTCGGCAACCCGGCGAATGGTCCTATTGAGATAGAAGAATGTCATGCCTGTGAATTTAATGTTTTTTTAACTGGGTAGCAGAAGTCCCCGCTGTGCGGGATGCAATCACCTAACTTCTGTGGTGTATGACAACGGTGCCATGTACGCGAAGCTATCCCGATAAAGTCGGAGGCGGTCTGCTACCCGTTATCATTTGCTTAACTTCACAGCAATAAGAAGAGTGTTACTATCAGCTTTACAGCGGTATATGAGGAGGGAGATATGATGAGAACCTTATTTAAAAGGCCGTTTTATGGTGGACTATTTCTAGCCATCACCGTGTTTGGGGCGTTATTATTCCCAGAGCGTTTTGCTATAGGGGAAACCATCGTCAAAGTGGACCCTTCAGAAAAAAAGTTTGAAGCTGGCAGCACCTGTGATGTGGATATTCTTGTAGAGAACGTGGAAGATTTAGCAGGTTTTGAGTGGAAACTTGTTTTTACACCTAACTTGTTAGAGACCAAAGAAGTCAAAGAAGGGGAGTTTTTAAAGAAGGATAAGGCGGAAACATTCTTTCAGGGCCCATATATTGATAACGAATTAGGCAGCGTATCGGGTGTAATCGCCAGGATAACTTCTGGTGGAGTAACTGGTAGTGGTACACTTCTCAGCCTCTCTTTCAAAGCCAAGCTTGCTGGGAGTATTACTTTTTATCTACAAGAAGTTTCATTAGTTAATCCGAAGGGACGCCTTATCCCCCGTCGGGTAGAACCGAGATGTTCTGGGGATGTTATAATAAATCCGGGCGAAAAGAAGGAATTAAAACGAAAGCTGAGTAATTGTCTTGTCAACGTTGACCTTCATGTTTTCGATGAAACAATCATCGCAATACCAAGCTTCATCCGATTTTCGACAATTGGTTTGAGTGTACCAGGAGAAGTTGATTTACCAACAATTTCGTATTCCCTTGAGGCTTTGAATACAGCTCAGCCTGGATGCTATGATGTGATGGTCAGATATGAGTTCTTTAATTTTTTTACCAACGCTCGTGTTTGCTTTGAAGACTTGAATATTAGAGTTGAAATCCCCTCCCCTGATTTTTCTCTTTCAATTTCCCCTTATTCACGCGAAACGTCTCCAGAAGGAAAAACCGATTATACCGTTGAAATATTCTCTCAAGAAGGGTTCAACGCGCCCGTTACCCTTGACGTCGTTTCTTTACCCTCTGGGCCAACAGGAAATTTTGTCCCTAACCCCGTCACACCGCCGGCCAATGGTTCAGTGAATTCAACCTTGACGGTTTCAGCTCCAACCTTGTCGGGAACTTACACCTTGAGCCTCTCTAGCATGAGCGGAACGCTACAACATACGATTCAAGCGACACTATTGGTAAAGAATAGCCAGCCTCCATGGGACGTGAACGACGACAACCTCGTGGATATTAGGGATGTGATTTTAGTCGCCAACCATTTCGGTGAATCGGATTCTATAGGCGACATCAATAACGACGGAAAAGTAGATATTGCCGATTTGGTTTTAGTAGGCATCCACTTCGAAGCAAAATAAACTTTATCAGGGAATGATAAATTGCCTTGACAACTGATTTTTTCACAGATTCCAGTTCCACTCAGCTAAGGAAATAGAGGCAGGGAAGGGAAGGAAAGGATGTAAGGAAGTGAGAAACCCGTTTTCTCGTAGAAAACGGGTTTCTGGCGCATCACATTCCAAATTCCGGAGGAATAAAAGATGATGGTAAATTCTATAGATATTTTAAACGCAGACGATGACAAATTATTGCAAATCAGCGAACAAGGATTATTAGCGCTGAATCTCGCGGAGATGAAAGCGATTCAAAATTATTTTAGGGAACTTGGGCGGAATCCGACAGATGTAGAATTGGAAACAATAGCGCAGACCTGGTCCGAACATTGTGTGCATAAAACTTTCAGAGGATTAATTGAATATTCTCAAGAGGGCAAAACCGAAATAATTGACAGCTTATTGAAGTCAACTATCATGAAAGCAACGCGGGAGATTAATAAACCGTGGTGTGTTTCGGTATTTTCCGACAATGCGGGAATCATTGAGTTCGATGAAAACTACAATGTCGTCTTCAAAGTTGAGACACACAATCATCCTTCTGCGATAGAACCGTATGGCGGCGCAGGAACGGGCATCGGCGGCGTGATTCGCGACCCGTTGGGAACCGGCTTGGGCGCAAAGCCTATCTTAAATACGGATATTTTCTGCTTTGGTCCGCCAGACCAGCCTTATGAGGAATTGCCGCGCGGGACATTGCACCCCAAGCGCATTTTCAAGGGTGTCGTCGCAGGAGTTCGAGATTACGGCAATCGCATGGGCATTCCTACGGCTAACGGCGCAATCCTCTTCGACCGGCGGTATACTTGTAATCCGTTAGTTTACTGCGGCAATGTCGGGCTTATTCCAAAAGACAGATGCCGGAAAAAGGTAAATGCAGGTGACCTCGCTGTCGTCGTCGGAGGCAGAACCGGGCGTGACGGAATTCACGGCGTAACCTTTGCGTCCTTAGAATTGGATGAGTCGTCGGAAAGGTTAGGGAGCGCAGTGCAGATTGGCAATCCCATTGTGGAAAAGAAAATGGCTGATACTCTACTTCAGGCGCGGGATAAACAATTATACAACGCAATTACAGACTGCGGCGGCGGTGGATTATCCTCTGCATTCGGCGAAATGGGGGAAGAGGTTGGACTACGCATTGACTTAGAAAAAGTGCCGTTGAAATATGCGGGTTTAGTGCCGTGGGAAATCTGGATTTCGGAATCCCAGGAACGTATGGCCCTCGCCGTTCCTCCGGAAAAAATCGACGAGTTGCTTGAAGTTTTTCGCGCGGAGGATGTTGAAGCAACGGTCATTGGCGAATTTACAGGCGACCATAAATTGCGTCTTTTTTATGAAGGCAACCTCGTCGCCGATTTGGACATGGAATTTCTTCATGGCGGCTTGCCGCGTATCACGAAAAAAGCTATCTTCAGCAAACCAACCCATCCCGAACCTACTTTTGAGGACCCATCAGATTTAACTACATATCTTCTTCAAATCCTCTCCAGCCCCAATATCGCAAGTAAAGAGTGGGTCATTCGGCAATACGACCATGAAGTCCAGGGCGGTAGCATATTAAAGCCGCTTCAAGGCGTCGAGAACGACGGCCCAGGCGACGCTTGTATCGTAGCCCCTGTTCTAAGTTCAAAGCGCGGCATTATCATCTCCAACGGCATTAATCCCAAATATAGCGATATTGACTCATACAGTATGGCGGCATCAGCCATTGATGAAGCGTTGCGCAATGTCATAAGCGTTGGCGGCACACTTGAACGCACTGCTTTGTTGGATAACTTCAGTTGGGGCAATCCCGACAAAACCGACCGCTTGGGCGCGTTAGTGCGCGCTTGCCAAGCGTGCTACGATATTGCCGTCGCCTACGGTACACCATTTATCTCCGGCAAGGATAGCCTGTATAACGAATACCAGGATACTGAAACCGGCGAACAGATTGCCATTCCTCACACCCTGCTCATCTCCGCAATCTGCGTCATGGACGATGTGACCAAAGCGGTCTCAATGGACGCCAAAGGTGAAGGCGATTTAATTTACGTCGTCGGCAAAACGTACAATGAAATGGGCGGTTCGCACTACTGGGCTAGCACGGAGGCACGCCCCTACTATGCCGCGCGCGGGTTTATCGGCAACAGCGTCCCGCAAGTTCGTCCCAAAGAAGGCAGACGAACAATGGAAGCGCTCAGCACCGCAATCCAAAGCGGTTTAGTGCGTGCATGTCACGACTGCTCCGAAGGCGGCATCGGCGTCGCTGCCGCTGAAATGGCTTTCGCCGGCGGATACGGCATGAAAATAGACCTGCGTAAGGTCCCCAAATCCGCTGACGCGTGCCGTAATGATGTTCTCCTGTTTTCAGAATCCAACAGCCGGTTCATCATGGAAGTTAAAAGAGAAGTGCAATCTGAATTTGAGCAAGCGATGGAGGGGACAAATTTTTCACTTATCGGCGAAATAATAAAAACGAAAACCTTTGAGGTTATTGGTATGAACGGACAATTGGCTGTCTCAGCGCAGGTTGAGAAACTGAAATCGGCGTGGAAAAATACTTTTGATTGGTAGGATGAAAGAACTCTCCAAAACACGCAACCGTTCTGACAAACTCCTGTGGTATGCCGATGTCATACCTTTCACCTTTCACAATGCAGGCATATAGTCCATTTTGCTGCATGAGAGTTTCCATTGCGTCTCGCAATTGAAATTCCCCGCGCTGCCGAATATTGTGGCGGATGTTATATTCAAGGATTGCAAAGATGCGTGGGGTAAGAACATCAATTCCGAAATTACAAAGATACATTCCTGACTCTAACGCTTCTATCCGCAGGTGTTTTCGGGCATATTCGATGTCTGGTTTTTCTTTTAAAATGGTGACTTCAAAAACTTCAGGGTCATTTGAGATTTTTCTGCCTTGAATAGCGCCGAAGGATTTTAATTGCTCTTCTGGTGTTGGCGTGACAGTTGTTACGGATTTGCCGTATTTAAAAAAAACGTCAATTGCCTGTTTTGCGCAACGGGACGGACTTTTAGAGATATAAATGTGGTCGCCCAACAGCAACAAAAACGGCTCCTCGCCGACAAAATCTTGCGCACAATATACGGCATGCCCAAATCCTTCCTGTTCGTCCTGAATCACATAAGTTATCCTGCGACCTAATTCAAGGATATACTCCGCTTGCGCCCGTAAATCGGTTTTTTGTTTGAGGGTTTCGTTGATATCCTTAGAAAAGTAATCACTAACGGCATCGTACTGGTCATCCTGTGTAACCAAACACACTTCCTCAATCCCCGAAGCAATAGCTTCTTCGATGATGATTTGAATAATTGGCTTGGCGATGCCGTCGATATCGACGATGGGAAATAACGCTTTGATAGTTGCTTTGGTGGCGGGAAATAGCCGCGTGCCGTAACCAGCTATCGGGATGACACACTTTTTTACCGGTTTGAGATTCATTTCATCCTCCGTTGAAGAGAGCTGTTGTCAACTCTCTGAAAAATTCATCCGGTGTGACAATGCTTAAACCTGTTCGCTTCGCTACAGCATCTGTGAAATGTTCCGTATTGTGTGTGATAAACCAATCTGGTTGAGCAACCTGCGCAGATAGCAACGTGGTTTACGAAGTAAACCCGTCCTCACAGGTACATCAGGAAGGTGCCGAATCATACCACGATGCCTTTGAACTTCAGAAACTGATGGCGGTGGAATAATTTCTGGATGTGCTAATTGTAGAAATCTATCATAATCACTTAAGAGCAGGTCTGAATCTGCCCTGGAAAGCGTTTCGGAATGTATCAACAAGTTTTTTTCGATTTCAAGCCGGACGACTTCCGCAAGAACCAGTTGGATAATTCGTGCTGCACACAAGCTTAGAATCGCTTTATCTAATCCCCAAACAGAAAGGAAGCCTGCGAGAATTACGTTGGAGTCAAGAAAAACTCTTAGACGATTTCTATGAATCATTATCTTCTATCTCTCCATACAGTTCCTTAAAAACTTTGTGACGAGCTTCGGGGAGAGTTGCCAAAATGTCTGCCTCCGTTTTGCCTATTTTGGCAAGAGTCTGCCGAATTCGTTCGCAGATAGTTTCCAAGGCGGTCTGTTGTGGCAGTAATAAGAGACCATTTCCCAGGAAAATCAATGAGACTTCACTACCAGCCTCCAAATGCAATTGCTTTAGCATCTGTTTAGGCACCTTCATTTGTCCTTGTCGTGCTATTTTTACTGTCATAACATTTCCTAAAGAAAGTTCTTCGTTAGTGTTCATTTGCATAATTCGATTCCTCCAACAAAGTGCAATGTCGGAAACCGGTCTTTCACGAAGCCTGCCCTTGAGCAACGTTCCTTCGGCAGGCTCAGGACAAGCTCTGAACAAAGTGAAGGAACAGTTCAAGGACATGGTTTTTCGCAAAAACTCGGTTTTTAGTTACCTAACATAGCGATACTTTACTAACCTTCAGTTCTTAAGCAAGTTCCAAAAAACATTGTAACCTTTTCCTACGTCGTTTTTTCTAACCGCAGAGGTCGCAGAGGAGGCGCTGAGAACGCAGAGAAAAGATTATCTCTGTATCCTCTGCGTCTTCTCTGTGTTCTCTGCGGTTTCAAAAGTCAACAAACTTTTTTGGAATTTACTTAGAAAACTGAAGGTTACTAAAATAGCGATACTTTAGTTTCCCAAATGCTTCTGCGCCTGGGGATGAACCGGAGAATATTTCTGCGTCGATTCCTGTTTTAGCTTTGTAATGTGAGATTACTTGCTCAAGTGTGTTAGATAGATTGCTTCGTTCCTCGCAACCGACACAAAGCACTGCAACTGTCCCGCCGCCACCACCGCCTGTGATTTTAGCGCCGAGGAAACCGTTTGCCTCACCAAGTTCACGGATTTTATTCACGATTACATCGGTGTTTGATGAGCCCAGGCCGACCCGCTGCCGATAACTCCAATGGGAGGCGTACATCAATTTACCCGCTTTGATTAAATAAGGCATCGCTGAATTTGGGTCAGGGGCATTATGCGCTGATTTTATACATTCGATAAACTGTTGAACGCGAGCGTGTTCATAGATGGGATGTTCAACCCTGCTGCGGACTCGGTAAGTTTTCTTTGGGTCAACCTTTGTTATAGGGTCAATTGTTTCGCCGTAGCGGTCTAAAAATTGCTGTCCATTAATTTCTTTTGGCAGAGCATTCCAGTATTTTTGTCTGAAGTCCTGTACAGAAAGTCGGCAGAGATAGCCGTTTAGCTCTTCGAGGTGAAATTCTTTGGTGAGGATGGTAAGTCCCATGAACGCCGCGGTGCGGGTGTCGGTGTACGCGGAACCGGCTGTGCTGCGTTTCACTTTAGAGTTTATTCCAACGAGATGCGTATTTTCAGGCAACTCTACCAATTCTAAAATTTTATCTGGCTGACATAAAATTGACACAACTTTGCCCTCTTCACCAGCCACAGATGTGATTTGATCCATTATACCGCACGGCGCACCCACGACTTTATTTTCCACAATTTGCGCTAATCGAGCGATTTCAAGCGGCTCAAGATTCAGTTGGTATTGTTCATTTATCGAAACCATCGCGGCGATTTCAATGGCGGCGGAGGAACTAATACCTGCACCCATCGGCACATCGCTTTGCAGCACCATATTCAAACCATGCCTAAATCCCCCCTTCCCCCCTTTGAAAAAGGGGGGATAGAGGGGGGATTCACCCTCTTTCAACAAAACATAAAATGCCCCAAGTACGTACCCAGCCCATGATGTTTTCGCATCGCGTTTAAAAATTTGCTTTACTTCCTCGTAAGTTTTTAAGTCATTTCCTGTATAGAAATCGTTGAGTGACATCCGTAGCGCAGGAGTTAGTCCTTCGGCTTCGATGCCAATGCTGAAAATCTGCAATTGTTCATCCTGCCGCAACTGGCTGCCCATGACAACAGCTTTGGATAGCGTCGCCTCGAAAACGTTAGCCCCGCAGTAATCGGCTATCCCGCCCATCAGGTCAAGCCTTGCAGGGGCTCTCACGACGATAATATCGTTGTGATTATCAAATCCCAATTCATTATAAGCGATACTGTTGCTATCCTGAAGCAATGCTTCAAATTTCATAAATCCCCCCTTCCCCCCTTTTTCAAAAGGGGGATAAAGGGGGGATTTCATTCCATTTTTGGAAATAAGTTCAATAGTCATAGCCTTCCTCAATAATTATCTATCTTCGCAGGGTGGTTTACGGAGTAAATTACAGAGCGAATGGATTTTTCCACATATCAATAATTCTTTTCGTTTTTTATCAGCATACCATACGATTATGGGCGTGTCAATGGAAATTTCGTACGCTAATAAAAAAGGCGTTCCGCGTAGAGCGAAACGCCTTTGCTGAACTGAAAACGGATTTGATTGACGCTTAGAATTTCGCCTTCAGTGTGACATCGAATTGGTTTCGCATCCAGTCGACTTTTTCGTCATCCGTCGTTCTCATGTACATACGATAAAGGAAATCTAACACCACTTTATCTTTGAGCGGGATGAAATAGTTTACTTTAGCATAAGGGTTGGTCAATTTAACCGCTTTTGGCAATTTATCCGTTTTGCTAAAGATAAACATATCAAAACGCAGGTCTAAAGTTCCTGGCCCTAACCCCTTGATGGATGGACCAGCGGAGAAGCCAATAGTATTATTATCAAGGTTATCCGTACTTATCATACTATATCCTGCTCCGAAGCCGACGGACACCTTTTGATGGACCGCAAACGAGCCAGAAGCGCCGCCGGTTATACGAATGTTGCCGATGGAATCGAGCGCTTTATCGTCGGCGGTCGTTCTAACTGCTGCTGCAGGCCTGAGTTTCAACTTACCTGCTAAAGCAGTTATAGGAACAGCAAGGATAACGTCATAAGAATCATGTTCAGCTATAGTTTCACCCTTCACTTCCTTGGAGCCGAAACGCTCTGTGTCTGGCGAGGCAGCTATTTCTATATCCACACCAGTATTGCCCTTCACCAGAGGCGTTGAGCACATGAAACCTTCGAGAGCGTTTGCATGAAACACCAGGAAATAATCATCAACAGCGCCAAGCCCTGCTGCAAGGTTTGGATTAAAATGCAGGTCAGCTAAAAAACCGCCACTATATGGGAACCTGCCACCGGTAAAGGTCACTTTATTTTTAATCTTCCATTGTAGATAGGCATATTGGAACGTAACTTCCGGAAGATTCTTGGTTCCCTTTCCCATGTCAATAAAGTTAGTTGGTGATTCAGAAGCCAATCGGCATCCAAGAGTGGCATTATCGCTAACTGACGCCTTGACATCTACACCAAACCGATAAATATTGTACGAGTTAATTTGACTTTCATCTTTCTTTTCGAATTCACCCGTGGGTTTGCCATCCTTAGTTTTTTCTACCTCAGACTTATCATTGTTCAGTTGCAAACGTGTGCGAACCAGGGCATCCCCTGAAATTTGCACATCAGCAAACACTAACCCATTAAAGGCGAAAGCTATTACAATCAATGTTAACAACTTTGCCCAAAGGCAAAAATTTTTCATTTTTTACCTCCATTCGAGAATAGTGCCTTGTTACTTTTGAATTGATGGGTTCATGTCATCCCTTCGGCTTAGTTCAGAGCAAGCTCTGAACCCTTCACCCTGCCCTCGAAGCCTTCGCTTCGCTCAAGGATAAACTTCGTGAAGGGTTCAAGGGTAAACTAAGTGAAAGATGCGTGAAACGAAGCATCCCAAAAAAGAGATTCTTCGCTTGCGCTCAGACGCTGCCCTGAACCCGTCGAAGGGATGACAAAACAAAAGTAACAAAGCAACAGTTTAAATTTTAATATATTTTTCCCTTTAAGTCAAGAAAAATTTAGAATGTTTCACTTTTGTGTCAAACCATCCCAGCCGTTTCGCTGTTTAATTCAGCGCGCAAAAGGTCAGCGACTTCATCTGCCAGGTGGAGTTGGTCGCTCAAAATTCGGAAATGTTTCTGCCAGCGTTCAGAAATTTCATCAACCTTATAAACTAATAGATGTGACTTCGCCGCCCAAGCATGCTGTAAAGCAGTTCGGAGCTGAATTTCAAACGGAACAGGTGAATCTTGTCCTGCTTGCTGGTAAAGCGCGTTGATATGAAGAGAACGATACCCTGTGGCTTGGGGCCTGGCAATATAATCCTCAACTTGTTGGTCTGTATTCAATTCAATCCCCGGAAGTTCGCGTAACAACGCAATAATATTTGGAACATCGCTCAAAAAGTGAATGATGATGCGGAAACCAATGATATCCAAAATTTTCTCTCGCAGTTGTTCTAACCCAATACCCCGCTGCACCATTTTTTCCTTAATGCTCTCTGCATCTTTTAATCTACCTTCAACCCGGTCAATTATTTCTTTGCGTTGCTCAAGAGATGTTATCAGAGGAACTAAAGCGCGGAAGGTGCCCAAATATTCTTTATCCACAATGTGCTTAATAGTTATTAAATATTCTTCACTGAATTTATCTTCCTCACTATTCATATTTTTGTTCCTGGCTATCGGTTAATTTTTCCACTTCAAAGGTCGTCGCCCCTTTAGCCCAATCAGGGAATGTTTTCAGAAAATCTATAGGAGAGTGGGCAATACCGATAAGTAACGTATAATCTTTCATAGGATACACCTGATGAATCTTTTCAGAGGTATCACTGACTACTTTGACAAATATGTCACCGGGTAATTCCTTGGGAACAACATACATCTTGACAATCATCTGGTCAGATTCTCTTCTTACCATTACATACGTATCCTTATCCATTTAAATCATCCTTTCTTCGTTTTCTAACTTATGGTTATAATTCCCTAATAGACTTAGGTTCAACCAGCTTAACGCGCACGGGCAACCTCAACGCTTCTGAGATGCTATCCTGAATACGTTGTTTTAGCGCAACCAATCCTTTTATTTCATCGCTGAAAATATCCTCGGAAACTTCAACCCAAATTTCTAACTCTTCTGGTATCTGGTTCCTATCGACAATTAATCGAAAATGCGGTTCAGCGCCTTCTATCTCGGCAAGAATTTTCTTAATAGCCGAAGGGAAAACGTTTACGCCTTGAATTACTATCATATCGTCGGTTCGTTCCATTACCCTCGACATTCTCGCCAACGTTCTTCCGCAAGCGCAGGGAGCCTGTTCTAAACTACTGATGTCGCCCGTCCGATACCTTATCATTGGGAAAGCTTCTTTCGTAATCGTCGTCAGCGCCAGTTCGCCTTTTTCTCCATCGGACAAGACTTCTCCTGTTTTGGGATTGATAATCTCTGGAATGAAATGTTCTTCAAAAATATGCAGTCCGTTTTTCTGTTCGCATTCGCAGGAAACTCCAGGCCCGATGATTTCACTCAGTCCATAGTTATCTATTGCCGTAATATGGAGGATATCTTCGATTTTCCGGCGCATTTCTTCCGGCCAGGGTTCGGCTCCAAACAAGCCAACGCGCAACGATAATTCTGCAAGGTTTATTCCCTGTGCCATAAATTTTTCGGCTATTTGAAAAGCAAAAGTTGGCGTGCATATCAATACTGTTGTTCGATAGTTGCGCATAATCGCTATTTGTTTTTCTAAGCTTACTCTGGAACAGGGGATAACCGTCGCGCCAATTTTTTCCGCGCCGTAATGAAAACCCAAAGCGCCTGTGAATAAACCATAATCGAAAGAGATTTGAACAACGTCATCTTTTGTAACACCGCTCATCGTCAACACCCGCGCTATTAGTTCCGTCCAATGTTCAATATCGCGTTGAGTATAGCCAACTACAATCGGTTCGCCAGTTGTGCCCGAAGTCGTTTGTAGCCTGATTACTTCGCGCAAAGGCAACGCAAACATTCCATAAGGCTGATTTTCTCTAAGCATCTCCTTCGTCGTAAAAGGGATTTTTGAAAGGTCAGACAGTGAGGTAATATCCTCTGGAGATATTTGGGCATCATCAAGAAATTTGCGATAAAAAGAGACGTTTCGATATGCCCTGTTTACAGTTACTTGCAATCGTTCTAATTGCAACTGTTCTAGTTCATCCCGCGGCATCTTTTCATAGTTTTCATTCCTAATTGCCATTATTTTTTCCTCCATGTCACTTAATCAATGTTACATAAAATTGTTCCCAACTTATTTTAGATTTGACAAGGAAGCCATCTTTTACCCATTCTTCACCTTATTGAGGTCAATTCCATTAATTACTGGAATTGAAGCGCCGCGTCGGCGTTTGACAAGAATCCAATCGCGCAAAACAGATACCAATTCACGCTGGCACTCGACAAGTGTCTGCCCAAATGCTACAACGCCTGGACAATCCGGTATTATTCCTGAATAGCTCTTATCCTTGAGCTTTTGATAGTCAGCCTTTTCAATCGCTGCTGTAATGTAGTGTTGACACAATGTCTCAAAATCGTTAGAGGGCTCATCAACTAAGAAGGTGATGATGACCTGGGATTGGCAAATATCCGGTGGCAGCTCTAAAGGATGTACGACGCCGTTTTCATAAATTCCTCTGATGGTTAATAGGGTCATGGTAAATCCTCCTAAGTTGCTTTTGCCAGATATCTTGACTGGCTACGAATTTTGAAGTATAATTAAGGCTAAGTTTACATTTCCCAAAATCTGCAAAAGAAACTTCCCTGTTTGGAGGGATAAAAAATGCACAAGATAGATGCAAATACAGCTCAAAATATCGCCGATACCTTTTTGGCGAATGAAGTCGGCAATTTGTTGATGACAGGCGAACCGAAACTAACTAAAAAGGGCAACTTCTACTGGACAATGCCTATTCTGCTGGGCAATGCACGTAGCGGGTTGTTAGGAGAAGTTGGAATACTCCATGTCGATGCTAACAATGGGAGAGTTCTATTCAGTCTAAAAGAGAAGGAAAAAGTAACCAAACTTTTCTTTTAAAAAGAAAAGTTTGATCAAAAGAAACACTGAGGATAAAAGTAAAACAAAATGCCAAAATCCTCTTTCATTCACCCCCACCTACGCCTCCCCCATCAAGGGGGAGGAATTATATCCACAATCTCTTGACTATACATCCGTTCCCGCTTGCGTCGGGATGTTCAGCAAGCCAGCGGCATGCTCTACTTCCGCCTTCCGATTACTCCCACACCTCTTTATAGCCCTTTCCTAAATATGCCCGTTTAACCTCCTGATTTTCCATAAGTTCGCTTGCAGAGCCTTGCAAGACAATTGTGCCTGTTTCCAACACATATCCTCTATCAGCGATTCCCAAAGCGGCGCGCGCATTTTGTTCGACGAGGAGGATGGTTGTTCCACGTTCGCGCAGAGATTTAATAATTTCAAATATTTCACTGACTATCATCGGCGCAAGCCCCATTGAAGGTTCATCCAAAAGCAACAGCTTAGGTTTTGACATTAACCCCCGACCGATGGCAAGCATTTGTTGTTCACCGCCGCTTAACGTGCCAGCAAGTTGTTTTCGCCTTTCTTTAAGAACGGGGAAAATCTCAAATATTGAATCCAGTTCAGAATAGATTTGTTGTTTCGTTTTTCGCCGATATCGTGGATAAGCGCCGAGGAGCAAATTGTCTATGACCGATAATGGTGCAAAAATCTGCCGCCCTTCGGGTACTTGAGAGATTCCAAGCCTTACAATATTCTCTGGGGAAAGTCCTATGATATTTTGGTCGGCAAATAAGATTTTTCCACTTTGCGCAGTCACAAGCCCAGAGATTGTATTCAAAATTGTCGTCTTCCCTGCCCCATTTGCGCCGATGAGCGTTACAATATCTCCAGGACTTACGTGGAGTGAAACGCCCCTTAACGCCTGAATTTTGCCATAAGAAGCAGTGATACTTTGGATTCTAAGCATTTTAATCTCTTCCTCGTTGCCAGCGTAACCAAACTTTTCTTTAAGAAAGAAAAGTTCCATCATAAGAAATAAGAGGAATAAATAAATTATATTCACTGAAGCGTGAAACGTGATAAATGAATGTGAGAAGTAATCATCACTCTTCACGTTTCACGTTTTACGTTTTACAATGTGAAAACCATGATTTTCATTCACCAATCCAGCTTTTCTACTCTCCCAGGTATGCAGCAATGACATCCGCGTTATTCTGAATTTCACGCGGTGTCCCCTCTGCTATCAATTTTCCGTAATTTAGCACGATAATTTCATCCGAAATATCCATCACTAACGACATATCGTGTTCCACTAAAATGACTGTCACACCCATCTCCCGAATTTTCCGGATAAATTCGCCGACTTGTTCGGTTTCGCTGATGTTCAATCCTGCCGCAGGTTCATCTAACAAAAGCAGTTCAGGATTCGTCGCCATCGCTCTTGCGAACTCCAAAATCCGTTGCTGTCCGAAAGGAAGATTCGCAGCTAAATCTTCCGCATAAGCATCCAATCCAAAAAATTCAAGCCATTCCATCGCATCTTCAGCTATCAGCTTTTCCTCGTGTTTGGAGAGCGGCAGACGAAACGCCGCGCTCAACATTCCGGAAAAGGTCCTCGGATGGCGTCCTACCATTACACTTTCTGAGACGGACATATTATTAAATAACTCGACATTTTGGAAGGTTCTTGAGATGCCTTTAGATGCTATCTCGTAAGACTTCATCCCGTTAATTTCTGCGCCTTTAAATCTAATTTTACCTGCTGTCGGCGAATCGACACCCGTGATGAGGTTAAAAGTTGTCGTTTTGCCCGCGCCATTCGGGCCGATAATGGCTTTGATTTGCCCTGGCATTACGCTGAAACTAACATCCGAAACTGCAATAACACCGCCAAATTTTTTAAACAAATTGGAAACTTCCAAAATCGGTTCTTTCAACAACAATTCTCCTTGTATAAAGAATGAAAATTCTTTTGTCAGGAATCCTCTCTGCGTTTATAAATTCCTCTTTGTTTCTTTTGATTAAACTTTTCTTTGTTTGCTTTTCACAAATTAATTCGATAATGGTTATGATTTCTTATAAACGTGATATAGTCTGGTTTGATTTTGTTTTTTTCTGCGACCTTGAGTGCTGTCCTTAACCCAGATAGCATCGATTGAAACATCATTTACCCGTATTGCTGGTCTTGCTGTAAGACCAACCATCTGTATTGCGCGTTGGGAAGGTTGACTTAAAGTATCAAGCCAAGCACAAACTCGTTTCTTGAGAGTAGCCCAGTCGGCACTTAAACTATGGAGACGCAACACCTCATCGTTGCGTTGTTCCCCCACCAGTTCGCTTGGGTTGCTTTGTGGAGAGTAGGTCGGCAACCAAGCGGGAACAATACCCGTTTGGTTACGTTTCACGTTTCACTCTTCACTATGCCCATCCGCGGATATCTCCTCCCACACGTTCCTTCCGTACCTTATCCATATAGCCACTATTGCGAAAAGCCTGCAGGGGATTTGGTTCAAGCCCCATTTCAATCCTGACTTGCTCAAGAAGTGGACGAACATCAGCATTGTAAGCGCGCTTGAGAAGCTCTTCCGCATCGATTATCATAGCGGCGTTCTGTGCTCCGGCAAGCACGGTTCGATTGACCATCAACGCTTTGGCATAAGCTTGTTGCAGATTGCAGACCGATTGAATACTGGCTTCGATTTTCGGCTTGAGATTGTGGCTCTGGTCTATCATGTAAGCGATATCTGCCTTGATATTTGGGTCTAATTCTGCCGCGACTAATTCATTGTAAATCAGAAACAACTCCTGTGGGTTGATGGAGCCGACAGTCAAATCATCATCGGCATATTTCCGGCAATTGAAGTGAAATCCGCCGAGTTTTCCTTCATCAATTAACCAGGCGACGATAAACTCAATATTCGTGCCTTGGGCGTGATGTCCGAGGTCAACAAGCACCTGCGCTTGCTTGCCCAACGTAGTAGCCATCACATACGCGCTGCCCCAATCAGATAAATCAGTATGATAGAAAGCGGGTTCAAAAAATTTATATTCAATCAACATCCGCGAACCATCAGGCAAAGCTTTATAGACTTCTTCGAGTGATTCGTATAGCCAGTGTTTTCGCTTGCGGAAATCACCTTGTCCAGGAAAATTTGTGCCATCCGCAAGCCAGATGCTCAGAATCTTTGACTCCGTTTTTTTCATGATGTCCACACATTCTAACATATGGTCTACTGCTTGCCTGCGGATGGCAGCATCAGAATGGCAAACGCTGCCTAATTTATACGCGTCATCCTGGAATAAATTCGGGTTGATAGCGCCAATTCCAATACCTAAGCCTTTGGCATATTCAGAAAGCGCTTGCCAATCTTCAACTTTATCCCAGGGGATATGCAAAGCCACCGTCGGCGCAATACCAGTGTAGTGGTGAACTGTCGCCGCGTCCTGTAATTTCTCATAAACATTCCGCGCCGCGCCAACCTGTCGGAAAACAAAAAACCGAGTTCCCGAATCCCCATAGCCCCATGAGGGTGTTTCAATGTGTTGCTTTTTAAGTCTATCCTTGACCTCTTCAACATTGATACCTTGTGTTTCTAATTCCTCTACTAATAGTTCATATCTTGGATTCATCATAAAATCACCTAAAAACTGTAGTTTGACGATACTTTTGGCACAAGTGATGACACTATCTATATGGTTTACTGACAGGTGCAATTTATATCATAAACAGCCATCTTTTGCAACCACTTTCTGGAAAGTCTACTGGAAATTTCTTCCAATTATTTCTTTTGATCAAACTTCCTCTGTGTTTCTTTTGATACAACCCCCTAACCCCCTTTGATAAGGGGGACTTTTCTTTACTAAAGAAAAGTTTGGAATTTTATTTACATTAAATTTTCCTTTTGGTAAACTTTTAAACATAAAATCCTGCGTTTGCTCATAAAATCCATTTCTAGAGAAGAGAAAATGACACCCATTATTCTTTTGACAATCTCAATATTTTCAACCAATGCCTATATAAGTAGTAGTTTGCCTCCGGCAAATCCCCTGCTTTTGTCGGTGAATTCACCCCGTGAGATAATTGTAATAGAACATCACTGTTCCAGTACATCTATCTCACCGGGTGAATCTTCAGACTCCCAGCTTTTATATGCTGATGCCTTGTTTGATGAAAACGATTTTGATGCTGCTATCCTGGAATTTAAGCGATATATCTTTTACAATCCCCAAAGTGATGTTTTAGATTATGCTCTTTACCGAATCGGACAAAGCCACTACTATAGCCACCGGCCCGCCGATGCGCAAAAGACTTTAGAGCGATTATTGAAAGAGTACCCACAATCACCATTCCGGCTCTATGCTCGATTCATGTTGGGGAAAACGTTTATGGACAACGAAAATTTCACCAGAGCCAGAAATGAATTTGATATAATCACCCAGTCTAATGAAGATAAAAAACTATCTGCGCAAGCGCAATATCTGCAAGCATGGTCATATTTATCCGCAAGAGACTGGTATTCCGCTATCGCTGAATTTCGCAAAGTCGGGCAATTCCAAACTGATAGTCCGTTCAGCATAAAAGCAGAGCGTTTAGCTGATACAACCCTCGCGGGTATTCGTTTGCCGCGCAAATCTCCAACTCTTGCTCGTTGGATGTCCACCTTCCTTCCAGGTTCAGGGCAGATTTATGCTGGCAAAATCACCAATGGCCTGATTTCAACGGCATTCAACGCTGCTTTCATCTATCTTCTTGCCGATTCTATTCATGATAAACGCTATGTTGATACAGTAGGCATTTACATGATAGGAGCCAGATTTTATTGGGGAAATATTTACAATGCCGCGCAGAGCGCATTGGAATACAATCGACGTTTAGAAGATAGATTGCTTGAAGGTATTATAGCCGCTGATTATCAGACGACGCTGATTGATAAATAAGTATCAGCGCTGTCTGGGAATCAGCGGCTATAAAGTCCACGTTCGCCCATAAAGTCTTAACTACTGAGAACTTTGACTTCTTAACACATCCAAAACCACTCGAATATCTCCTGGAATCGGCGCGGTAAATTCAACGTATTCTTCTGTGGAAGGATGGCGGAACCCCAATAAATGAGCATGGAGGGCTTGTCGATTTAACTCCGCTATCATTTGTTTCAGTTTGGGGGAATGCGCTTCATTGATAGCTCTTTTGTAGCCGCCGCCGTAGACCTGGTCGCCAACCACAGGATGCCCAATATGCGCCAAATGAACCCTAATTTGATGAGTCCGTCCGGTTTCAGGTATAACTTCGACAAACGAGAAACCATCGTATCGTTCAATAGCCTTAAAATGGGTAATTGCTTCCCTTGCGCGGAGATTAGTAACTGCCATTTTTTGGCGGTTTCGGATGCTTCGCCCAATGGGCGCAATTATCGTTCCGTTATCTTGAGCGGGAATTCCACAAATCAATGCGAGATATATTTTTTTTACCCGATGTTCCTTGAACTGAACAGCGAGGCTTTGGTGCGCCCAATCAGTTTTGGCGACGACTAACACGCCTGAAGTATCCTTGTCCAAACGGTGGACTATACCAGGACGTTGCACTCCGCCAATGCCCGATAAATCAGGACAATGGGCGAGTATCGCGTTGACTAAAGTGCCTGCATAATTCCCCGCCGCTGGATGGGTGACCATACCAGCGGGTTTATTGATGACGATTATCGCGCCATCTTCATAAAGCACATTTAACGGAATATTCTCAGGCTGCGCGTGGGCTGGCTTGGGTTCAGGCACTATAATCTCAACTCTATCGTTATCCCTTAGTTTATGACTCGGTTTCGACGGCTTATCGTTGACAGTGATAGATTCTTCTTTGATGAGTTTCTGGATGAAAGAACGCGATAACGTTTCTTCTTTTATGGTAAGGAAATGGTCGAGTCGCAAGCCTGACTCATCTCCGCTGACTATATAGATTCGGCTTTCGTTCATTTTTTCTTGGGTTAACGTTGTTCGTTTTACTTCTTCCTCTTATTTCTTTTGATTAAACTTTTCTTCCAACTTTTTTTCTTCCACTTATTTCTTTTGAGTAAGTTTTCTTTCTTAAAGAAAAGTTTGGTTACCTTGTTGCGTAAGTTTCTATCTTTTCCTTGAGCCATTGATTGATAAGGGTTTCAACAGAAACGCCATTTTGGGAGGCGATCTTTTTTACTTTTTGAAGAATGTCCTCGTCAATTCGTGGTTTAAGATTGACATCGAAATGGACTTCCTTTGTCACATCCCAATAATCTGCAAGGCTGTGAGTTTCCCAAAAGTCCGCGGCTTCTTCTATGGAAGCAAAATTTTCAGGAATAGGGTCACGTTTTGGCATATTGTCGTCTCTCCTTTCTGTCCATATTAAAAGCAGTAATCACCAAAGCGTCTTTGTTGCGCTTATATATGAAAAATACCTTGAGATACCTTCCAGCATTTGTTTGCCCTAAAGCGGCATACATATCTTCACCAACTACCTTCCCTCTTTCAATGTAACGAAAATGTGGTCTATTGTCAAATACTTCCCTACGCTTCATGTTCTTTTACGTTGTGTTTCACTTCTATTTTAGCCAATACATGTAAAGGTATAATAACATCTCGGATTTCCATCAACGTGTCTCCTATGAATCCGGTTTTTGTCATCCCTTCGACAGGCTCAGGGCGGCGTCTGAGCCGAAGGCGAAGAATCTCTTCTCGTTGAGAAAAAGAGATGCTTCTGTTCCTTCACGAAGGACTCAGGATGACAGAAAAGTCGTGTTCATAATTACATTTACGCATAATCACATTATCTTATTTTTGCCACAACAACCGTCATATCATCATCTCTTTTAGCTTTATCGCCACCAAAACTCATGGCATCATTGAGAATCGCATCGACCATTGCTGAGGCTGACATATTTTGAGTAAATTGTAAGATGGCCTTTTCCAATCGTCCTGAATCGGAGTAGTAATTTTCTTCGCTGTCCTGCGCTTCAATGATACCATCGGTCATCAAGATGAGAACATCACCGCTTTGCAACGGAAACTTTTCCTCACGGTATGGTGTATCCTTTACCACGCCGAGGGGGAAAAAGCCTGTCACCTGAAGTTGCTGGATGTTGCCCTCGCGGCAAAGCAGTGGCAGGACATGATGACCAGCATTGGCAAGAGTTAAGATTTTGGCTCTGGCATCTATCCTTCCGATGACCATTGTGACGTTCATCAAGCGTTCGGTTCTGGCTTTCAGGATGCTGTTCATCCTGGTCATCAAAAGGCCAGGAGAGAACATATCCATTTCCTCTGCCTTTGCTCGTAAGATGCCATTAGTCATTACTGCATTCATTGCGCCTTTCATAGCTTTGCCCGTAACATCAGCAATAACAAGTGCTACTTCGTTATCACTTTTGCCTTCTAAGTAGTCAAAGAAATCTCCGCTCACTGTATTTGCGGGGACGCATTTTCCAGCGATTTCAACGCCTTCGATAGGCGGCGCGGTTTCGGGCATCAAGGACATTTGCATCTCATGCGCGTCCTGTAATTCTTTAACAGCTTCTTTCTGATAAGCTGAAATCCGCCTGCGATGTTTGACAAAAGCAATTGTCAGAGTAATCAACATCGCCAGCAAAATCGCGCCCAAACTAATGGTCGGTCCCAAAAAGATAGCCCGCAGATAAAATGGAGGCACTACTTTCAACGTTACGCTGGCAGGCTCAGAATAGTTTACATCCCGGTCTGCAGCCTTAACGTAAAATTTATACTGTCCGGGCTTCAGGTTTCGGTAATCCACCTGTTCCAGTCTTGTGGGTTTTTGCCAGTTATCGTCCATACCTTCCATTTTATACAGATACCACATCTGCCCTGGACGCGTGCGGAAGTCGGAGCCTTGATAAGTGAAGGTGATACGCTTGACGCTGGAAAGGAGTTCGATGGGTTGGGTAGCCGGGTATTCTTTGTCGGCAATCACTTGGGTGATGTTTACATGAGGAAGGAAGGTGTCTGAGACATGCTTGACAACCCCTCCAAATTGTGAGATGAACCATATATGGCCTTGAGGGTCTAATTTCATCTGTGCAATATTGTTACTCGTGAGTCCATCTTTCGTTGAAAAGGTTTGGAAACAGATTCCATCGGATTTTGTGACGCCGCTGCTTCCCGTTTGCAACCACAAATAGCCAGCGCCATCCACTATGATAGAGCGTATTTTGTTGCTGCCCAATCCATCTTGAGTTGTGAAGGTACGAATCTTTTGTCCCTCATAACGACATGCCCCTTTTTGAGTCCCCAACCAGATATTGCCGCTCGCATCCTCCGCGATCGAAGTGACTAAATTGTCCGCTAACCCATCATCCACTGTGAGCTTTTGGAACCGTGCGCCATCGTAATAGCAGATTCCTGTTTCAGCGCCTATCCACAAACGTCCCTTACTATCCTCGAAGAGTTGTATGATATTGTTATCAGGCAACCCATCCTTGGCGGTAAAAGATTGAAACTGTCGCCCATTGTATCGGCTCAATCCTTGCTTCGCGCCGAACCAGAGATTCCCCTTTTTATCTTCCAGCACAATGTTTACGTCATTGCCGACAAGCCCCTGTTCACGGGTAAAGACTTCAAAACGTTTACCATCATATCTTCCGACGCCGCCTTCCTTGCGGCGAAACCACAAATACCCAGAACGGTCTGAGCAGATAATTTCTTCATATCCCTCAAGAGGTGAGAATTGCAGAATACCGCCATCCAATCGTGCATGACCACTCCAGTTTCTGGCACTCATACCTCCCCATGTACCCGAACCGCCATTGAGCCATAGACGCTCTGTTAAATCCTCAAAGAACGACCCGGCTGCAATTCTCTCTGAATCCTTGATTTTGTGAAGTTGGAGGTTGTCATACCGATAAACTCCACTATACGTTGTGCCGAACCAGACATTGCACGCGCGGTCATGATAAATGGAATGGCATTCGAAGAAGGAGATGGATTGAAAACTGCTCGGGTCATAACGGAAAACCCCATCATCACTGCCAAACCATGAATCTCCCCGACTATCCTCAAATATGGTGAAGAGTGCATGGTTTCTCAGTAGAGGATTGGAGTAGGACTTGACCGTATTCCCGTCAAACTGCTTCAACCCACTCTCACCAGCCAACCAGAGAGTGCCGTTAGAGTCTTCTTGGATAGCATAAATACTCGAATAGATGCGAAGAACAGGGGGAATGCGCCTGAACCGTTTTCCATCGTAAGTCCATACACCGTCATTGTGCCATCCAAACCAGAACTTGCCAGTGTGGTCTTGCCAAATCGCGGAAACCTTCCTCTCGTCAATGCCATTCGCCGAGGGGGTCGGGTAGTTACGAAAAGAATGTCCATCATATCGGCTGATGCCTCCAAAACCGGTAATCCAGACATTTCCTGCTCGGTCATTGAATAAGCGGAGAACACGATTAGTTACCAACCCATTTTCTGTGTTGAACGTTTCAAACCGTATGCCATCGTATCGGCTCACTCCATTTGGTGGCGTTTGAGAATAGCTCCAAGGGTTAGTAGTTACCCAGATATTCCCACGTTGGTCTTCCAGAATATTCCAGAGAGAATCTCCCACAAGTCCGTCTTTGGTCGTGAACACACGAAGATGCTTACCGTCGTACCGCCAAAGTCCCGCGTTTGTGGCAAACCAAAGATTCCCCTTTTTGTCCTGTAAGATATCCAAGACTGATGCTTCAGCCAATTCCTGGGAATGTTCAAAGTGATGAAACCGCATTCCGTCAAACCAGAACGGCCCACTGTCTGTCCCAAACCACAGATTTCCCTCTTTGTCCTCGCAAATGCCGAATACTCTTCCCGCGCCTAACCCATCCGCCACGGTGTAGTGTGTCCACTGCTGGGCGAGGGCAGCAAGTGGAAAAAGAAAAAAGGCTAAAAATATTGATAATCGCCAAAGATCCAATTTTATCATATTCATTGGACTTTTCATCATTCCTTATTTGAAAGCCTTGAACTGAAGTTCAGGCTCTGATTGCTTTGCTTCGTCGTTCCTCCTCGCAACTCCTCGCAACTTCGACTAAAGTCTCCTATGTTCACTTCGTTCAGTGGTTTACTTCGTAAACCACTTCGCTTTGCTCAACAGTTTACTTCGTAAACTGCGTTGAAACCACAGGCTAAAAAGTGGACTAAAAGCTGCTTTTGTCATAAATTGGCTTTGAGCCAACTTTAGTTCTTAACCTCGAATTTATTCAAGGCTTTTCAACGAATACCTGCTACCTCAATTCTGCAGTGATTTCAAAAACTCCCCCAGGCTGGATGCGCGTATAGACTGTTTGAGCAAGTTCCGCAGTACCTCTCTTTCCTCTATCTCCTGAAGCCTACCTTGAACTTCCTTTGGAACCGCACTGAACTTCTCCTCTAAAGCATCCATTAGTAGCTCACGTGCACTCCGCAACATACCAATCTGTTTGCCTTTCTCAATCGCCAATCTCTCAAAGTTCGTTATATATGGCACTTTCTCCACCTCCTTGCGCCTCAACTCATTGTATATTATCTTTTCTTTCTCCACATCTGTCAACGCCAAAACTCCATCCAAAAACCTAAACACTGCCAATATCTCCTCTCGGCTATATCCCTTCTCCAACATCAACCTGACCAATTCCCGCTTGAACAAAAACCGCCTTTCTTCGTCTCCCTTACTTTCCAGACTCTTTTTGGCCGCCAAAACCACCAACGCAAACGGATTGTCGCTTTTCTTCAATTCTTCATCATCCTGCTCCATCACCTTATATGTCCTATACTGGAACTCCAACCTGCACCCGTAAAATTGGTAGTTGAATGTATCTGGCTTGTATCCCAAAGAGGGGTCAGCGAACACAGCTATACTCAAGATGTCCCTATTGAACTTGTCGTAGATACGGTAACCAAACTTTTCTTTTAAAAAGAAAAGTTTGATCAAAAGAAACACTAAGGAATAAAGTAAAAATGGATGAACATCCTCTTTGAAAACTCCATGTCCCTGTATCCTTGAATTTCAATGTGAACGAGAACCCACTTCTCCTCACCGTCAAGCACCCAGACGCGAACGAGCCTATCAACGTATCGTTTTGTCTCTTCGGATTCAGGGGAGATTTGGCGCAATTCGTCATCAAGGAATATGATTGGTTTTGACCAGTCAACGCTAAGATAGAAGTCAGGCACAATAAGGTTGATGAAGTGTGGAAAAAGTTTTTCCACCCAAACTTTTTCTTTTCCGAAAAGAAAAAGTTTAATCAAAAAGAAAAGAAGAGGAAGCTTTCCCTAAGGGTTTTTCCAGAGTTCGTCGTAAGAGATTTCAACAGTGGGCATATTTTTTCTCCTTAGACTTCCGAAGTCTCGAAGACTTCGGAAGTCTAAAATATATATCAGTCGCTAACTATCGCTTCAAAATCCTCCATCGCAGTTTTATCTCCGCTCATCACGTATTTGCTATTCATCTCCACCCTCGGCGCCATATCTCTTATAAATTTCTTCGCTACTGACTTTTTTCGATCCAATTTTTCCGCTTGATTTAGCAGGAGATAGGAGACATAAACATCAATTGCCATATCAATGACTCTTCTGGCGGTGAGATTTCTGTAATCTGTGTCTTTTTTATTATTGACGTATTCAATCGACTCCGAAAGCAAATCCCGAGCTTTTTTTACTTCCGAAGCTAATGTATTCAACCCTTCGTCTGCGTAAGTTTGCTCAGAAAACTTTGCCAAAGCGCCATTCAGGTTTCCTCTCAATATCCTTGACATTGCCCAGTCTATCTGAATTTGAGATGTACCTTCGTAGATGTTTGTTATCCGCGCATCTCTATAGAGTCTCTCAATTGGATAATCTTTCATGTAGCCATTGCCGCCGTGAACTTGCAGAGCATCATTAGCAACTTTGTTGCAAATTTCCGCCGCGTAATATTTCGACAGAGGGGTCAAAGCTTCAGCGAGTCGCTCATATTCGCGCGCTTTTTCTTTTAAATCGTTCAGCCGTGGGTCACCTTCTTGAATTGAATCCATTTTCGCCTCCGCGCCTTCTTGAAGGTCGATTACCTGACTTGTGGCATAGACCAGGCTTCTAACAGCTTCAGCGCTGACTTTCATATCCACGAGCATTTCCGCAACTGCTGGAAATTCTTTAATCTTTTTTCCGAACTGCTCTCGTTCGTCAGCGTATTTTTTAGCTTCGCGAAATGCCGCTTCACAGATTCCAAGCGCTTGCGCCGCAACGGCAAGCCGCGCCGCGTTCATCAACCAACTGACGTATCTTGTCAACCCTCTTCCCCTTTGACCTATCAAAATCCCTTTAGCATCGTTGAAATAAATTTCACACGTTGGAGAACCATGTATGCCCATTTTTTCTTCGATTCTCCGAATCTGCACAACCTCACTTTTCTCAACTAAAAATAAACTCAATCCCCGACCACCGCCAAATCGTTTTGGGTCCTCGCTTCTTGCCAAAACCAGAAGCACATCTCCGCAACCGTTTGTGATGAATCTTTTCGTACCTCTAATTGTCCACTCCTCGGTATCAGGATTAAGTGTCGCCCTGGTTTGGATTGCTGCTAAGTCACTTCCTGCGTCGGGTTCCGTTAAAACCATAGCGCCGGTGAGTTCACCCGAACAGAATCCAAGTAAATATTCATCTTTCACTTCATCAGAGGCAAATTTGGCAATCGTCTCCCCGATGCCTTGAAGCCCGAAGAAATTCATTAAAGCGGCGTCAGCGCGGGAGATGATTTCCGTGGCGGCGGTGTAGAAGGTTACAGGAAAATTTAGTCCGCCGTATTGGGTCGGCAGAGTAATTCCGGTAAGTTGGGCGTCTTTAAGGTCATCAAGATTTTTCACCATCGCTGCCGGAAGTGTAACAACGCCATTCTCGAAAGAACATCCTTCCTCATCAATCTCCGCCGCCCTTGGCGCAATCCTATTTGCCGCTAACTCTCCAACAGGGTCATTGAGCATGTCGATATATATCTCTACCGCTTCCTCGATATTCTCATACGGACAATTTTCTGAACCAATATCTTCCCTTAACTCGACGATGGAAGTCCAATCGACCATCTGTTCCATATGAAATCTAAGGTCATCGTTATCTAAATAAAAGTTGTTAATGTTCATGGTAATTTCCTCTAAATACTGGACAATTTATAGCCGCTGATCTTCAGACATCGCTGATACTTTTATAAATCAGCGCGGTCTGTTCGCTTCGCTCAGTGGTTTACTTCGTAAACCACCTAATCAGCGGCTATACATACGTCAATTAGGTCAGCCTTATCATTTAACAGGTCTAAAACATTTGGTGTGAGTTGTTTGAAAATCAATTATAGGGTGGGCGCCGCCCCATAGGCGTCAAGCTAAGAGACTTTATCAGTTCCCCTCCCTTGACGGGAGGGGCGTAGGGGAGGGTGAGGGGTGGGGTCTTTCTTTCACCCCATGCGCATCAAGTTAAGCGTCTTTTGTCAATTCCCCTCCCTTGACGGGAGGGGTTAGGGGAGGGTGAACATAATCGAGAGCACCGCTTTCACCCCCACCTGGCCTCCCCCGTCAAGGGTGAGGAACAGCATTATACCTGCGGATTTGGTCTTAACTTGATGCGTATGGGTGGGGTCTTTCTTTCACCCCCACCTGGCCTCCCCCATCAAGGGGGAGGAATGGCATTATGCCTATGCGATTTACCTTAACTTGACGCGCATGGGGCGCCGCCCACCAGATCGACAATTGTAAGCCGAATATGGCTTCCCCCCTCTGGGGGGACAGGAGGGGGGATTCGGTGAACGAAGTGAAGTGGTTTACGAAGTAAACTACGCGAAGCCAGATTTTGTGGGCAATGCCCACCCTACGGGGTTGTTGCGTCCTAATTCACACTGTTGGCTAGATCTATCTGAATTTTTTATAGTGTCTAAAAATGAAGAAAAATCTAAGCAGGAAGCTGCTTCTAGAAAACAGAGTCTCAAAAATGGCTCAATCAGTTGATGCAGGAGCTCCTTGAACATCGCATCATGGTCAATTTGGTTTTCATTCTCTTTTGTCACCTGTTCTCCTTACAAATCCTCCTAACCTCCCAGCTATACCGAACAGTCCATCGGGCATAAACATCAAAATGCCAAGTAGAACAAAGCCATATATCAGAATGTCGTAATCCCTGAAACCTCTGAGCATTTCTGGCAGTAACCCTAAAAGCACTGTGCCCATCAGCGCGCCCCAGACATTAGACATCCCTCCGACAACGACCATAGTTACTAAAAGTATGGAGAAATGCAGGGTAAAAGAACTTGGGCTGATAAACGTTACGAAATGCGCATATAAACTTCCCGCAACGGAAGCGTAAACTGCGCTGAGGACAAAAACCTGTATTTTGTATCTCGCTGTATTGACACCCATCGCGCTGGCGGCTAACTCGCTGCCGTGAATGGCTCTCAGCGCTCGTCCGACCCGCGAATAAATAATATTTAGAGAAAAGATAAGTCCTATAACAACCAGCGTCCAAATAAGACAATAACGCGCAAGTTGACTTTCTACCACCAAACTTCCAAGAGCAATTCTGGGAATCTCGCCGAAGCCAGAGGGACCACCAGTAAAACCAACCGACGCCGTCAAGAAGATATAAACTATCTCACCAAAACCGAGAGTAGCCATAGCCAGGTAATGTCCTCTTAACCTTAACGTAGGCATTCCTATAAGATAGGCGATGAAAGCAGAGAGAAGGATAGCCACCAGAATGGATAACAATGGTGGAAAGCCAATTCTTGTGGTGAGGAGCCCCGAGGTATAAGCGCCAATGGCATAAAAAGCAGCGTGACCGATGGATATCTGGCCAGCATATCCCATGAGTAGACTCAACCCTGTGGTAATCAAACAGTAAATGCCTATAAAGACCATCACACCAATATAGTAGGGATTTCTCAGAAGAATCGGCAATCCAACCATACCTCCTACCATAATTCCTAATGCAAGATTATTTTTCCTCGGCAAAAACACTGTTCCCGCCAATGCCATACCCCAAAGCGTGTAGGCGAGTTTATAATGTATCGCGAAATTTTCAACCCCTGTCTTGATAATCTCAATTACGCTGTCAGTTAAGCTACAAATCAGAATAAATGCGATTAAAATTAGGAATAGTAAAATTTGTTTTTTCATTATTGCTTAGGTACTTATGCGTTTAATCTGTTCATTCCGTTAATCCGTGCTATAACTACGTCCTAAGCCCCATGCCTTTATTTGATATTAAAGGTATGATACCACAGATATAATTGACGGACGCGAATAAAACCTGAAGTCTGGTGACTTCAGCTACTTATTATCCGCTTTCGTCAATAAAATTCGTGGTATCTAATTTTGAGCATCTTTGGCTATAACTCATCGGAACCATCCCAAACATCGTAGCCAATTAAAACGTCGAAGCCTTTATCTAATAGATAGCGATGAATTCGGTAATCTCTATCTGCTAAGTCTGCTGGTTCTTCTTTTAAAATTAGATTGACGTCAAGGTCTTCCCCTTCGAATGGCCCTAAAAATTGCATCTCAATCAGAAATTCCCCAAACTCTTGTAGAAGTAATTTCTCAGTCAATTCTTTGACTTCCATTATATCACCCCCAAAATTCGACGACACTCGTCGAAATAAGTTGTGAAAAGAGTCATTCCTTGATTAATGTTTCTCAGCCGAATAGGAGTAGACAGAGTATAATCGGCGAGAGTGCGTAGCTGACGTAACTGCCATAAAGACCTCCATGCGTTTCGGCTCATGGTGCCTGTGCTTACAAAATGACGTTCTAATTCATCCAGGACCCGGCGGTGAACATCAGCATACCATTGTTCAGGCGTTAACCCAACGTTTCTGAGCATCAATCTTCCAACATGATGCGCGGCGTAGTACAAACGTGAAAGAATAATTCTATACATCGGTTGGGTTCGCATTCCAAGAAGCAGAAAAGCTCGTACCATAGCCAGGATTTCCCTTGCAAAATCAATTTCAATCAATTGTATCCTCCTAAGATTTATATTCCTTGTAAAATTTTAATCTGAGCTCCAACCTTTTAGCAACTTTAAAAATAGTATGTAGGAACATAGAATCATTATTGATTATACGCGGCTCAAAATTTCTTCAATCTCGCTTCACCACTCCCGAATAGTCCACTCGGTTTTATAAATAACACCGCCAACAGAACAATCAATGCTATAGCATCTTTATAATGCGAGGATATAAGCCCAGCGCCGAGGGATTCGAGAACGCCTATCAAAAATCCAGCGGCCACAGCGCCTACTGGATTTCCTAATCCTCCCAATACCGCTGCGCCGAAGCCTTTAAGGGCAAGCATTGCACCTCTATCATAGCTCATTAAAGCGATTGGAGTAATAATGATTCCTGCAATTGCTCCAAGCATCGCGCTCAAAGCAAAGGAGAAAAGCACTATCCTTTTTACATTGATTCCCACTAAACTAGCCGCCCTTCGGTTAGCAGCGCATGCTCTCATGGCTTTTCCGGTGATAGTTATCCGAAAAAATAATGCTAAAAGGGCGACAGCGACTGTGATAATTCCTAAAATCCAGAGGACTTGGGGGAGGATGGTAGCGCCGAAAAATAAAATCGGTTTTTCACTGGAGAAATGCGGTAGGCTGAGAATTTCTTTGCCCCAGGCGAACATTGCGCCGCCTTTCATCAAAATTGACCCGGCGATGGTAATAATAATTAATGTGAGAACCGTAGGTTTTTTCAGAGGATGGATACATAATCTTTCAAAGATTGCGCCTATCAATGTCACGGCAAGAACGGCAACGGGGAAGGCAAACCACAGCGGCAATTTTAAACCTGTCACTAAAGATACCATAATCATCCCGCCGAGCATTACGAATTCGCCTTGAGCAAAATTAATAATGTCCGTTGCGCTGTAAATAATGTTAAATCCAAGTGCGACCATTGCATAGATGCTGCCAATGGTAATGCCGCTAAGGATATATTGGAGAATTGCGCTAACATTCATGTTTTGGAAATATTAGACTTCCGAAGTCTTCAAGACTTCGGAAGTCTAAACAAGTGTTTATTTGAGTAAATCAAACTGACCATTTTTTACTGTCAGCATTTCAAAAGCATCCTTCGTCAAGCCGGTATGGTCATTTAGCGAAAAATTAAATATACCGCCTGTTCCAACAAAACCCGTCGTTTTTTCTATCTCATCCCTGATTTTCGCTTTATCAGGCCCTGCTTTTTCTAAAGCTTTGATGACAATCCACAGCGCGTCGTGAGCATGTCCGCCGAAGGTGCTAACCGCCTCTTTGTACTTCGCTTCATAAGCCTTTTTGTATTCAACCAGCACCTTCTTCTGAGGATGGTCATCGGGGAGTTTCTCCGCGACGAGCAGCCGTCCTGCGGGGAAGATGATGCCTTCGCCTGCTTCACCCGCCGCTTCAGCGTATTTTATGTTGCCGAAGCCATGGCTTTGATAGAGTGGAATCGTCATCCCAAGCTGCCGCATATTTTTGGGGACAATCGATTGCGCCGCCGCAATTGACCAGTTGACGACTGCTTGCGCGTCAGTGCCTTTAATCTTGGTCAACTGAGGCGTCATATCTGTATCTCCAGGGGCATACGTTTCATCAGCGACGATGGTAATGCCCATTCCTTCCGCATACTTTTTAAGTTGCAGTCTCCCTTGGGCGCCGAAACCGTCTGTACCCGTAGTGATGGCGATTTTCGTGATGCCTTTGCTTTTCATATCTTCGTAAATCCGCATAACGGCGTGGCTATCCTTTTGAGGCGTTTTAAAAACCCATTTGCGCTCTTTGCCTGTCTTTGGGTCATTAACAATAGCTTCAGCCGCGGCGCAGGAGATGAGAGGCACCTGCGCTGCTTCAACAATAGGGACAACAGCCATTGTCGTGCCGCTCTGGGATGGTCCGATAATGGCTAACACCTGGTCTTTTTCTATCAACTTATTGACCGCATTGACCGTTTTAGTTTCATCGCTTTCATTATCCTCAATGATAAGCTGCAGAGGATGTCCATTGATGCCGCCTTTAGCATTGACCTCTTCCTCAATCATTTTGGCAGTGTTTCGTTCAGGCTCACCAAGCCATGAAGCTTTTCCTGTTATGTCGAAAACAGCCCCAACTTTATACGGCTTCTTATCTTGAGCGTAACCTGTAACTGCCATTAGGGCGACTAACGCTAAAATAATAATGATGGAACTTGCCTTTTGTCTAAACATTTTTGTAAAAACCTCCTTGAGTTTTTGGGAATTTAAGTATCCGGATGGTCGACATTTATTACTTTGGTTTTGCGGTTGAAGGGCAAAGGGGCAAGATGGCAAGAGGGCTATTTCCGTTTTGCCAGCTTGCCATTTTGCCATTCACGTTATAAACAAAGTATTAGATGGCGAACACTGGTACTTAAACCGTATAAATTAAAGTCTATAAACTTCTTCTTCCCGCAATATGTTTACTTTGTTTTCCTGCAATATGTTGATAACTTTGTCGAGTTCCTCGAATCTAAAGATAACAATAGCGTTCTCTTTGGATTTTTCCAGAGAAGCATAGAGATACTCAACATTGATGTTTTCTGCATTCAAGATTTCTAAAACCGAAGCAATTCCACCAGGCTTGTCTGGAATCTCAATAGCGATTACTTCAGTTTCGGCAGCGGCGAAGCCGCCCTGTTTTAGAATATTGTATGCTTTGTCAGGCTCGTTGACGATTAACCGCAAAATTCCAAAGTCCGAAGTATCCGCAAGCGATAATGCGCGGATGTTAATGTCATTGTCGCCTAATAACTTCGTCACTTCGGCTAACCTGCCCGACCTATTTTCTAAAAAAATGGCAATTTGTTTGATTTTCATGGTTCTATTCCTCTTTCACGTATCACGCATCATGTTTCACATTGCGGATACAGGATTATATTTTCCGCTTATCTATAACTCTTTTAGATTTTCCCTCGCTTCGTTGAATGGTTTTTGGCTCCACTAAGGTTACAGTTGCTGTCAATCCCAAAGCAGTTTGTAATTCATCTTGAATTTTTTGTCTGATGGCTTCCAGCTGTCGTATTTCATCAGAGAATACCCGCTCACTGACTTCAACTTGCACTTCGAGCACATCCAATCTTTCAACTCTATCAACTATTAGTTGATAATGCGGTTCAACTCCTTCAATATTCATTAACGTAGCTTCAACCTGTGATGGGAACACATTCACACCGCGGATAATTAGCATATCATCAGTTCGACCGCTAATTCGTTCCATACGCACGTGCGTTCTGCCGCAGCAGCAGACGCCGGGCATAAGTCGCGAAATATCTCGCGTTCGATACCGAAGCATAGGAAGAGCGGTTTTGGTAATAGTGGTAAAAACTAACTCTCCCAGTTCGCCGTAGTTGAGCGCTTCCCCAGTTTCTGGGTTGATAATCTCAGGAATAAAATGGTCATCGAAGACATGCAAGCCATTTTTTGCCATGCACTCGCAGGAAACCCCAGGACCGATTATTTCGCTGAGGCCATAGATATCCAACGCATGCAAGTAAAGTCTCGACTCAATTTCCTTTCGCATGTTCTCAGACCAGGGTTCAGCTCCGAAGAACCCGACCTTCAATTTTAAGGTTTTTGGGTCAACGCCTTCTTCCGCCATCACTTCCGAAATGTACAGCGCGTAGGATGGCGTGCAAGCTAACACTGTACTTCCGAAATCCTGCATCAACATTATCTGTCTTTTGGTGTTGCCACCTGAGATGGGAATAACAGTTGCTCCCAGTTTTTCGGCCCCATAATGGAAGCCTAAACCTCCCGTAAACAACCCGTAGCCATAAGCATTTTGCATAATATCGTTTTCATCAACTTCGCCACAGCTTAAAGCCCGCGCCATAACCTCCGACCAGATTTCGATGTCATCTCTATTGTAACCTACTACAGTGGGTTTTCCTGTTGTGCCAGAGGAAGCATGAATCCGAACAATATGACTCATTGGCACAGTGAACAAACCAAAAGGATAGTTATCCCTCAAGTCCTCTTTGGTCGTGAATGGCAATATTGATAAATCATTCAATGAACGGATATCTTCCGGTTTCACCCCTTTTTCATTGAAGGCTTTTTTGTAAAACGGCACTTTTTCGTAGCAACGTTTTACCGTGTTTTGCAATCGTTCTAACTGAAGTTGCTCAAGCCGCTCCAGCGGCATATATTGAGCTTCTTTGTTCCACATCAATTTATACCTCCTTGCAGAGAGTCGGAAGCTGTCGAATGTCAAGCTATCCAGAAATAGCTTCCTTTGTAAAAAAACGTGCCATTACAGGCAATTCATAACGTTTTTCTTTTTGGGCAAAACGACGTTCAAAGTTCAAAAGAAATAAGAGGAAAAAAAGTAAATGCAATAATTTCATCAGTTTCGGGATGGTACAGAAATAGTGATAGCTTTTTTGATGTTTAACATTTTTGTCCTCCATCTATTTTTTCTTTATGATAATCTTTTCAGCAATAAAAGTCAATTCAAATTCTTCTTGCCAATCGCGACCTATCAAGATATAATCCATTCCCTTTCCTATATCAACATTTAGCTTTAATCTCCTATTCTGTAGAAGAAATTTTTCAATTGAGGAGTGAATTTCCACCGTGTAATCATCACGATACTCAAACGGTGGCGAGATGAAAGGGATTATCCCTTCTGTATAAGGTTGATACTCAGGCTGTACGAGCAGTTGTTTTTCCGCAGTAATCGAAGGCGCATACGAGATGAGAAAAAAAGGCATAATGATTTCTTCCAATTGCTCAGTTCCATCGGAAACAAAAACAGCAACAGCATCAGGCGAATAGAAACAAAGACTGGTGCCACCAACACCAGAAAACACATAATCTTCTCTCTGTCCAGTAGCCGGTTTTTCAATGCCCAATTTTTCGCCAAATTTCGGTATGTTTCAGAAAATATTCCCCTCCTTAGAGGGTCAGGGGTGAGTACCTTGCGGCGGAAGGGAAGTTGGTGATTGGTGACTGGTGATTGGTAGTCACCAGTTACCAATCACCAGTCACCAGTAATAAGTGTTCGCTTCGCTCACCAACGACTTCGTCTTGTGGTCAACTAACTTGACTTTGAAACATGCCATAGGTACAAGATTTCCGTTAAAACAAAGGTCACGTTTTACGTTTCACTATTCATTCTTCATGGCGAATGGTGAATAATGCTCTTCAGATATTCGACACCCGATAGTCGTATTTTTATGTTTCAACACCACACCCCATTTGCCCACAATCCACAGACTGTCATCTCCACCAACAGAAATATCGTACAGGTCACTGGTAGTGCCGCTTTCTTGTTGAATCCAGGTTTTACCACCATCAGTTGTATGCAGGATGATTCCGTCTGCGCCTACGGCGTATCCTTCCTCACCGGAGATAAACAGGATATCGTAGAGGGTTTTGTTGGTGTTGCTTTGTTCCGCTTTCCAGTTGGCGCCGCAGTCGGTTGTGTGCAAAATAAGTCCCGAATGTCCGACGGCCCAGCCTTCCTGGGTGTTGATGAAATGAACACCTTCAAGGTCTACGGCTGTGGTGGAGTTTAGAAGATTCCAGGCGACTCCGCGGCTGGCAGTGTACAGCACAACTCCCTCCTGACCGACGATCCAACCTGTGCCGTATACAGGAAAATGCACCGCTTTGAGGCGCACATTCGTGGGACTTTCCTGCTTAGTCCAGAGCTTGCCGCCGTCGATGTTGTGCAGGATAGCGCCATCTTCGCCGACTGCCCAACCTTCGCTCATCTTGACAAATTGTGCGTTGTGCAAGTTGTATCTCCCCCCCCTCTGCCCACCCGTCAACAGGGGGGAGCGTCTTTCTGAACGAGATGGAGGTGAACTCAACAATGGCGAATACACCTCTAACTGAGGGGTAATGCCTTTCTTATTTTCCGATTCTTGCTTTATCCATTTTTCGCCGCTGTCGGAGGTGTAAAACACATCGCCGCCGCTACCCATAAGCCAACCCCATCCGAGCTCGCCAACAATGGTCATACCTACCAAAGTGTTTTTGTCGCTGATTTCCTGCTGTTTCCAGGTTTTGCCGCCATCTTTTGTCTGCAAAACGATACCTTTTTCGCCGATAGCCCAACCTGCCTGGGAATTGACGAAGTATGCTTTTTTCAGGCTGTACGCCTCTGGCGCGGCGGCTTGAACTGTCCAGCGATTTCCACCATTATCAGTGTGAATGATTGTTCCTAATTCGCCGACCGCCCATCCGCGTTCGGCATTGAGGAAATATACTTTGGAAAGATTGGAATTAGTGTTGCTATTCTGTTCTTGCCATGTTTCTCCACCGTCGCGAGTGTAGTAAATCGTCCCAGCTTCCCCGACAAACCAGCCAGTTTGAAAATCGATAAAGTGGAAAGCATACACTCGTTTTTCGGAAATCCCCCCAGCCCCCTTTAATAAAGGGGGAGTAATTGTCCATTTCATGCCGCCATCAACGGTTTTGTACAAAGTCCCGTTCGGACATATAAGTATGCCATGTTTTTCATCGAAGAATTTTATACCAATGCTGGAAGGATTTCTACGGCGCGGCCGTTCAGTTTCACCTTCAGTCTCATCCCTGGCTCCCTCTTCTTCTATGTTAGCCCTGGACCACAGTTCGCCACCATTTTCTGAGTGAATGAGCAAGGTCCCACCGCCGCCAACTGCACTTGTGGTAGCCCAACCATATTGAGGGCTACCCCCTCCAGAGGAGGGGACGAAACATACATCCGACGTTGCACTGGATGTCAAATTGCTTTTCTGAATTTCCCAATTTTCGCCGCCGTCGTTAGTATGCAAGAAACCGCCCTGTCCTTTGGTTATCCAGCCGTGTTTATCATCGACAAAACAGATGCGTCCGAGATTTTCCTTCGCTTTCAATTCTTTCGGTTGCCAGGTTGCGCCGCCGTCAATGGTGTGAAGCAGTGTGCCGCCAGGGCCGGATACCCAACCTTCGTTTGCATTCAGAAACCAGACGCTACGCAGAGGCGCTTTTGTGCCGCTGGTCTGACGCGTCCAATTTTTGCCGCCGTCTGTGGTATGCACAATCACGCCATCAACGCCAACTGCCCATCCTCTTATTTGGTGATTGGTGATTGGTGATTGGCCCTCTTGTTCTCTTGCCCTCTCGCCCTCCATTTCATCGACAAAGAAGACATCGGTGTAATCCACCGCGCCTTCAAGTTGCCGCACTACTTCCCATAAACCAGTTTCAATTATCGGCTCTTCAACGACAACAGGCGCTTCAGGTTCTACAACCGTTGTGGGCTTCGTCAACGCGGCCATCAGTTCAGGCTTTGCCAGGGATTCGACCTGGAATTTGATAGCGACGCCTTTTTCACCGACGGCGAACAGATTGTCACCCACGAAGCTGATGCCCCGTAGGTCTTTGTCTGTGCCGCTATCTTGCTTGGTCCATGTTTTGCCGCCATCTAATGTGATAAGCAGTATCCCGTTGTCTCCGGCGACCAGTCCAACATTTTCATTCCCAAAGTGAACTCGGTTAAGATTTTCTCTGGTATTGCTTGTTTGAAATTTCCACGTTTTGCCGCCATCCTTAGTATGTAAAATATCGCCCTGTTGCCCGACAACCCAACCGGTCCTGGAATCGACAAAGTATACGCCGTAGAGTTCACTGTAGCTGGGAGACTCTTGTTTTTCCCAGGTCAATCCCGCATTTGCCGTGTGCAGAATTACACCCGGCCAACCAACTATCCAGCCTTCCTGGGAGTTGAGAAAAAACACTCCGTAAAGTACCTGCCACTCGAGACCTTTTTGTTGCGACCAGTTTTCGCCGCCGTCAATAGTTTGCACAATAGTGCCAAGTTGTCCAACTGCCCAACCCTCTTGCCTATTTTTGAAATAGACGCCGTATAACGACATAGCGGTGCCACTGCGTTGCTGTTCCCAGTTTTCGCCGCCGTCTGTAGTATGAAGAATTTCTCCCCCTTCGCCTGCTGCCCATCCTTCTTTGTCGTCGATGAAATATAAGCTGTTAAGATTTGACCAGATGTCGGTTTTTTGGGTTATCCAGGTTCTGCCGCCGTCCCTGCTACGCGTGATAGTACCACGTTGTCCAACTGCCCAGCCGTGTTCAGGATTGGCAAATTGAACTTCCTGCAAATCATTAGCCGCGACATCGTTATCGCCTTTGCCGCCACTTCTGAGGGACCAGGTATTCCCGCCGTCGGAGGTATACAAAATTGTGCCATATTCGCCTATTACCCAGGCTTCGTTTGGGCCGGTGAGAAAGGCGGATTGGAATGTATTAGTATTGCCGCTGTCTTTGAGCGTCCATGTTTTTCCGCCGTCATGAGTGTAAGTGATATTGCCCGCGACGGCTACGCCGCAGCCGTGTTTATCATCGTAAAAGTGAATGCCATTTGCAGCGTGTCGGACATGTCCGAAATACGGAATCTGGCTTTCCTGTCTAACCCAACTTTTGCCGCCGTCGTGCGTGTGAAAAATGGCGCCGTTTGTTCCGCACATCCACCCGTTTTTTGCGGAGACAAATTGGATTTTGCTAAAGCTGGTGAGAAGCCCAATGTCTTCCTTGTCCTCTGCGCTACGATAGTCGATGAGCGTCCACGTTTTGCCTCTATCCTCAGTATGGTAAACTCTATCATAGCCGCCGACAATCCAGCCTTCACTTTTATTGATGAAAGACACGCCGTTGAAAGAGACATCGCCCCCTGTCTCAAGAATTTGCCACGACTTGCCGCCATTGTTAGTATGCAATGCTTTATTGCTTTCGCCAATCGCCCAGCCCTCATTTGAATCAACAAAATACACATCATTCAGCGCCGCGGTGAAATTTGATTTCTGTACATTCCAATGCAATCCGCCATCATCTGTATGCAGCACAAGTCCACTCTCGCCGACAGCCCAACCTTTTCTGACATTGGTAAAGTACACCGCGTTCAGATTATTTTTAATTTGGTCCTTTCCACTTTGCGGAACCTGCGGTTTCCAGGTTTGGCCGGCATTCTCTGTGTGAATAATTGTTCCACTGTTGCCGACAATCCAGCCCTTCTCTCTGCCTACAAAAAAAACATCATTGAGATGTTCCTCCCACTCAGCTTTGCGAACAACTTCGCTTTTGACACAGCCAAATAAAATCAGACAAATGGATGCAATAGCGAGATATGACACCATGGACAAAATAGTATAACTCCCGCTTGAATATTTATTGGTTAAGTGTGAAAAAATTCTGTTGTGCATAAATTCCTCCTAATAGATATTCAGATAATGCTTGAGAAAAGGATAATAGAAACCGAGTTTTTGGGAAAAACTCGGTTATTGACAACCTCGATTCTATTCCAGCAGTATTGTTTCTTTTGGAAGTTCGGATACTAACAGATTTCCAGTGTTGTCTACTCCACCAACCAATAATATGCGAAAACAAATTCCATCGTTGGAAGAGGACAATGTACAGATGCTGTATGTTCGCTCCAGGTGCTCCAAAATTTCACCAAAAATCTGTTGGTATTTGTATTTTCCTGTTTTTGCAAAAGATGGTTGACCATTCAAAAAGGCAAGAAAAGTTTCTACGGGTCTATGATAGTAAGGAACGTTTTGATATACAATCTTACTACCTTTCCAGACGACATCGTTCTGCCACCACGGCAGTGCGAGAGCAAAAACAATTCGCACTTGCATACGATTCCCATACCATCCCTTTATTAGTTGCTGCGCTATTTTCCAACATTCTCCAGGTGCTTTAGTTGGTGAACCAAGCAAATCACTTAACAAGTTATCAGGAATAGGAAAAAGTTGGCCTAACCCCTGGGCAAACATGAAGTAATCGAACTCAGCCGCATATTTTCCTTTTCCTTCAATAATCCAACAATCAATGGACTGGTTATCCCATCGAGAAGCAATTAAGTCACGCTGATTAGTACCGGGGGCAACTGCGAAGGATCCAGATTCGCTATTAGGCGAGTTATATCTGATTTTGTTCCCAATTCTCGTCCACAGCAATAACCTCTTTGTTCGAGGGCGTTTTGTAGTCCACCAAGTACCGAGTCTTCCCAATCAATTCCCACAGCATTATTTCCCATCAGTCTGAGACAATAGGGTTTACTAGGTCTAGAACGTCCTCCGTAAACATGCGAAAAAACATGGGTAATTGGCGGGTTTGCACACCCTACAGTTTGTCGAATTTGGTCAATATCAAGTTCTGTCTCTCTTGCGACATCTTTAATGAGTACAGGAAATTTAAAACGATTCAAATTATTGTCGTGACTTTTTAACCATGTTTGAAGTTGTTTAGTTATCATCTCACTGTCCTCCATTTGGACATCAATTAGAGAATTTCTGGACATCAATTGATAAGATTGAATGTTATCATTAAAAATGATATAATAACATAAGTACAGTCAAATTCAGAGAAGGAAATATTTTGCCATGAAAACACAGCAAGCAGATTATCAACAAGTTTTATATTTAGCCAATCAGTTGACGCTATCTGAGCAGGTACAATTAATCTTGACCCTGCGAGATAGATTGTTGGTTTTCGGCATGTGGGAAAAGGTAAAGGAGATGGAAGACATCGAAGCCTATGTTGAAGAGTTACGTACAGCAGAATCCCACCACCCTGATGGAAGCATAAAAAGCCCTGAAGAATTTTTGAAAGAATTAGAAGAATGGGATGAATGAACAAATTATACATATTAACCCAAATTATTTAGTAGACACAGGGGTATTCATCGCGTGGGCTCGCGGAGAAACGGCTGCACGTGAGTTTTTTCACCATCCTCCAGGACGTATTTACTTTATTCCTCTTATTTCTTTTGATACAACCCCCTGTCCCCATCCCCCTTAATAAAGCTAATCTTTACCCACAAATTCCGGGGAGGATATGATATAATATCTATGTTTGTAAATTGATTGCAACAAGGAAAAGAAAATGCGTTTCTAACATAAAATTGATTCTAAAAAGACTGATAGTTCTTAT
>Ga0194113_10000745_pt1 | contig 43603 bp, 30 predicted proteins | sample TA2MahC200mmetaG_FD_146193 | JGI IMG/M metagenome (GOLD analysis project Ga0194113, IMG submission 146193) | Freshwater microbial communities from Lake Tanganyika, Tanzania - TA2015017 Mahale Deep Cast 200m | ecosystem: Environmental > Aquatic > Freshwater > Lake | place: Tanzania: Lake... | reverse complement strand
CCAGGTCGTCGGCCCGGACGGTAGCACCGCCCCCATCCTCCAGGAGGCGATGGTGGACACGCTCGTCCGCGTGAAGGATGGCGAGACTTTGCTCCTGGGCGGGTTCCCGCGCTCCAACCAGGCCCTCCAGGCCACGGGCCTTCCCGTCAACTTCCGCCGATCGAGTTCCATCGAGGACATCGACTCCTTGCTCTTCGTGACGCCCCGGATCGTCCGGTTCCTCGAACAGTGACCCCACGTCAGCCGCTTGCTCACCAATCGCCCCCGGCGTGGTAAGAACCCCTCGACGGAGGCGCGCACTCCGCGGCTTGCCGCCGCCCTGTCTGCACCGCCGACGCCAGGCGCAGGTGGAGGCCATGGCTGCCTTCCTGCTGGTGACAACCGGCCGGACCGACGGCGCGATGCCGGTCACGCCCGCCGAGGTCTTCGAGAAGCTGATGCTCCTGCTGTTGAGCGAGGGCTTCTGGCCCCATGCGGTCCAGGACCCAAGTGGTCGGCTGCTGGAGCCCGGCGATTCCGTGCGGTTCTGCCTCGTGGGGGAAGACGGGGCACAGGTCGTGGGCGACGCCCGCGTGGCCGCCCGCAGCACTCCCCTCACACCGCCGCATCTTGCCCACGTGCACATGTACGTCGGGCACCTGCTGCCGTCCGAGCCCGGGGCCCTCTCCCATGCGGTTGCCCTCGCCGCCGTCAACATCTGGGATGACGCCCGTCCGTGTACCGAGGCCGACGCCCCCACCCCCGATCTGCTGGCCGCTGCGCACACAGGCGCCGTGCTGCCGGTCGGCCTGCCCGAACCCACGGAGACGCCGCCTCCCCAGCTGCCTGCGTCGCCTCCTCACGGCTGCGAAGCGCAGGCCTTCATTCTGGCCAACTGGGAGCTGGTGGACTTCGGCGAGCCCTTGCGGCCGGTGGAAGACGCCGGCACCGGGGCCATCGCAACCCCGGCCGGGCCCATCGACCTGATCTGTGAGGGTGCAGACTCGGAGGATGTCGTTGCGGTGATGTGGGCCAACGGCGAGCCGCCGGACGAGTTGCTCGCCGCCGTGCGGGAGCGGCTCGCCTGGCTCAGGAGGAACGTCGGGCAGGACGGACGACGGGTCCGGGGGCTGGTCCTGACCCTCGACGGGCGCCACGACGCCCTGGCACTAGCGGACGGCGACTTCGACGTACGGAGGCTCCGGATCCTCTGCGAGCCCGTCACAGCGGTGAGGATCTTCGAACCCGATCCGCTGGCGATGGTGACCAACCTCGCGGCCCCGGCGATCATCGCCCCCGAGCCCCGCCAACCGGCGGGCGACCTCGACTTCGCCGCCAAGTGCCTCCGCGTACCTCGAACGAAGGCCTGACTCCTACGTCTCTGCGACCACGTAGGCTCTCAGCCGCCCCAGCGCCGCCGCCGTCAGCTCGGCCTCGGCGATCACGTGGTCGGCCTGGTAGTCGTAGTGCAGCACCCGCCCTTCCTCCGGCGCGACGTTCAGCACGTGGAGCGCATTGTACGGGACCTCGAGGGTCACCGTGGCCAGCGGCGCCACGAGCGAGTCGCGGATCAGCTGGCGCAGGGCATCCATGCCGTATCCCGTCGTGGCCGCAGTGATGACCGCGTTGGGCAGCCCCTCGGCCGCCGCCTCAAGCTCTGCGAGGTCCGCCGCCAGGTCCGCCTTGTTCAGGGCATACACCATGGGCTTGTCGGCGGCTCCCAGCTCCTGCAGCACCTCCTCGGTCGCCTCCTGCTGCTTTCGTTGGTCCGGGTCGCTGATGTCGATCACCTGGATCAGCAGGTCGGCCGCGAGCGCCTCCTCCAGCGTCGCGCGGAACGCTGCCACCAGATGGTGCGGCAGGTGTCGCACGAAGCCGACGGTGTCCGAGGCGATCGCCTCGCGCCCGTCGCCGATCGACACCCGCCGCGAAGTCGTGTCGAGCGTCTCGAATAGCCGATTGCGCGCCGAGACCTCCTCGCCGCCCGCGAGCGCATTCAGCAGGCTCGACTTCCCGGCGTTCGTGTACCCGATCAGGCTGATGGTCGGCACGCCCGCCGATTCGCGAGCCGCTCGGCTCACCTCCCGCCGCCGCGCGACCTCTCTCAGCTCCTTGCGGATGCGCGTCATTCGATGTTGGATGCGCGACCGGTCCACCTCCAGCTTCGTTCGCCCCGGCCCGCGCGTACCGATCGGCCCCGTGCCTCGCATCCCGCCGCCGATCCGCGACATGAGCTTCCCGCGTCCGTACAGGCGCGGCAGCGTGTACTGCAGTTGCGCCAACTCCACCTGCAGCTTCCCCTCGCGTGAGCGCGCCCGCTGCGCGAAGATGTCGAGGATCAACTCCGTCCGGTCCATCACCTTGCAGGGGAGACGGTCGGTGAGGTTGCGGTTCTGGCCCGGGGTCAGCTCGGCGTCGAAGACGGTCAGGTCCGCGTCCACGGAAAGGACGAGCGCCTCGAGTTCATCCAGCTTGCCGACGCCGATGAAGGTCGCCAGCTTGGGCTTCTCGAGGCCCTGGGTCAGCCGCGCGACGGGCTGCGCCCCGGCCGTCGTGGCCAGGGCCTCCAGCTCCGCCAGGGAACGAGCCATCTCCTCGTCCTCGCGCCCCAGCGCGACGAGGACGGCGCGCTCGAGTGAGTCATCAGACAGAACGTCGGGGGTTGGTTGTGTCACCGGTTGCATGGGACATCCTCCGAGAGCGATCGCTGAGAGGCATGACAGATCGGCGGCTCAGGTGAGCCGCCCCACGACTCCTGGCCTTCCCGTCTCAGCGACGTCGCATCGGGGATGTCCCTCCTGATTGCTCCTACGTTCCCTTGTACGTCTCCGCCGCGCCTCGGTTGCGCGCCGGCCCGTCAGTACGTCACTTGCAGCTCGCCCATGCGCGCCACCGCTTCGGCGATGGCGGCCAACGGGTCGTCCGCCATGATCGTCAGTGACATCCGCACATAGCCCTCGCCGTGGTCGCCGTACACCGCGCCCGGCACCGCGAGCACACCGCAATCCTCCAGCAGCGTCTTCGCGAAGCTCGCGGAGGTCTCGCCCTGCGGGACGCGCACCCAGAGGTAGAACGCTCCCGGCGGTGCTGTCACGGGCCACCCGAGGCCCTGCAGTCCCTCGACGAGGGCATCCCGCCGCTGCCGGTACACCTCCCGCAGCGTCGGCGCCCACTCCTCGTAGTGGTCGAGCGCGACGGCGGCGGCGAGCTGCACCGCGCCGAAGGTGCCGCTGTCCACGTTGGCCTTCACCTTCGAGAGCCCGTCGATCGGCTCCTCCGCACCGACCGCCCAGCCCACGCGCCACCCCGTCATGTTGAAGGTCTTCGACAGCGAGTGGAACTCGATCGCGACCTCCTCCGCGCCCGGAACCTGCAGGATGCTCGGCGGCTTCTCGTCGCCGTAGTACACCTCACAATACGAGGCGTCCTGGCAGACAAACAGGTCGTACTCACGTGCGAAGGCGACCGCTTGCTCGAGGAAACCTACGTCGGCAACGGCGCCCGTCGGGTTATTGGGGTAGTTCAGCCACAACAGCTTCGCGCGCTTCGCGATGGACGGAGGGATCGCCCCCAGGTCCGGCAGGAAGCCGTTCGTCTCCCGCAGGGGCATCGGGTACGCCGCGCCGCCGCAGAAGGTCGCCTGCACCTTGTAGACCGAGTACGCCGGGTCGGGCACGAGGACGATGTCGCCCGGGTCGATGTAGGCCCACTCGATGTGGACGAGGGCTTCCTTGCACCCGATGGTGCTCTGGATCTGCTTGGGAGGATCGACCTCGACCCCGAAGCGCCGCTGCATGTGCCGCGCGATGGCCTCCAGGAACTCGGAGTAGCCGTGGCCCGTCTCGTCGTACTGGTGTGTCCGCCGATCCCGGATCGCCTTGGCCATGGCCTCGATGACGAAGTCCGGCGTGGGCTGATCCGGGTCGCCGATCCCGAAGTCGATGAGCTTCTCGCCCTGCGCGATCTTCTGCGCCTTCAGGGCCGCGGTCTCACGAAACGGGTACGGCGGAATGGTCCGCAGGCGGTACGCTCTTTCCATGGGACGTTATCCTCCGTTGTCCTGCCCATCCTGTTCCATTACACACTGAGCGCCTTGAGGTCGACCTCCCCTGAGAACACCTCCACAGCCGGCCCGGTCTTGAACACGTGGTCGTCTTCGCGCCACTCGACGTGTAGGTCGCCTCCGAGCAGCTTCACCGTGCACGACCGGCCCGCCAGCCCATTGAGCGCAGCTGCCACGACCGACGCCGACGCGCCCGTGCCGCACGCCAGCGTCTCCCCGGAGCCACGCTCCCAGACGCGCATCTCCAGCAGGTCCGGCGCGACGACTCGAACGAACTCCACGTTGACGCGCGCCGGGAACGCCTCGTGATGCTCGATTCGCGGGCCGAGCGTCCGCACAGGCGCTGCCTGCACATCCTCGACGAAGAGGACGCAGTGCGGGTTGCCCATCGACACACACGTCACATGCACGACCTCGCCATCGACCTGCAGCGGCTCGTCGATCACTGGCGCGTCCTCCGGCGTCCCCAGCATGGGAATGTCGCGGCGAGCGAGCCGCGGCCGGCCCATGTCCACTGTCACGGACACCACGCGCCCGCCCTCAACCGTCAGTTCGGGGCGGATCGGTCCCGCGCCGGTCTCGACGACGAACTCCGTCTTCGCGGTCAGGCCGTGCTCGTACACGTACTTCGCGAGGCAGCGCATCCCGTTCCCGCACATCTTGCCTTCGGAGCCGTCGGCGTTGAACATGCGCATCGCGAAGTCGGCCTGCCCGGAGGGCAGGATGAGGATGATCCCATCCCCGCCGATGCCAAACTGACGGTCCGACAGCACCCGCGCAAGCTGGGGCAGATCGACGCCTTCGAGCCGCTCCTCGTGGCCGTTGATGTAGATGTAGTCGTTGCCGAGCCCCTGCATCTTGGTGAAGCGCATGGCCCTTCTCCCGCTGTTGGGACTGTCCAAGTCGTGATCCCGCGTCAGTCGGGATCACGACGCATGGACTGTCCCCTGTTCCCGTTGCCGTCAACGCCGAACCCCGAACGCCGAACCCCCAACCCGCCTCTCGCAGGTCCGTGCTACAGCTCCATCGGCCGACGGTCGGGGGGATGTCTGTCTCTGAGAACAACAGACGCCGCCCCGCGCCGACCCTTCAGGAGGGCAGCACGAGCCGGCGCCACGAGGGCGCTGCGTTCCGGTAGTGATCGAACGGGCTACTTCCCCAAGGCTGAAATCGCCCCTACGATGGCGGTGAGTGCACGGCGCGCCGGGTCCGGCACAGTTCGGCGCATTATAGGCACTGGGCCTCCGTCCGTCAACAACAACTGCCAAAGCGGCCATTCCCCCTCGGTTGCCACTCGGCGATACGTGTGCTATAATCCAAACGTCGTTCGCGCCGGCCCTCGCCGGCGCGCAATGTCTTCCTGCCCGCCGATCCGCCCGGTGCCCGGCAGGGCGCCAGCGTTCGCGTAGCGCGGACGACCGGGCCGACCCACCGCGGGCCGAGGACCATAGGAAGAGGTGACGTCACTTTGCCGGTGAGACTGTATGAGGCGATGTACATCGTGCGTCCGGAGGTTACGGACGAGGACTTGCGGGCCCTGATGGGCCGGGTGGCCGACACGGTCGGGCAGATCGGGGGCACGATCGAACTGCACGACGTGTGGGAGCGCCGGGAGATGGCGTACGCGATCGACGGCTGCAAGCGCGGCACCTACGTCATCTGCTACTTCAACGCGGACTCCGGATCGATCGATGCTCTGCGTAAGGAGCTGGAGCTGGAGGAGCAGGTGCTGAGGCACGTCGTCGTCGTGCCCAACCCTCGCGCGATCTGGCGCCCCATGTCGGCGGAGCCTGCTCCCGCTCCGGATGCGGACGCTGAGAAAGCCGCAGGGGAGGAGGCGCCGACCGAGGACGCGGTCGAGGAGGTTGGCGCAGAGCCGGAGGAGGCCAAGGAGGAGGAAGAGGCACCGACCGAGGCGCCGGTCGAGGAGGCTGACGCGGGGGCGGAGGAGGCCGATGACGAGGGCGCGGACGACGACGCCGAAGTGTAGCAAAGCGGGGCAGGTCCACAATCCGCAGGACTGGGGGGCGCGACGGTGATCAACAGCGTGGTGTTGGTTGGTCGGCTGACGAAGGACCCCGAGATGCGGTACACGCAGACGGGGAAAGCCGTAACGCGGTTCCGACTCGCCGTTGATCGCCCGTTTGGCAGGGATGAGTCGGGGAACCGGCCGACGGACTTCATCGACATTGTCGCGTGGGAGAAGACGGGGGAGCTGTGCGGCCAGTACCTGGGCAAGGGGGCGCCGGTAGGCGTCCAAGGCCGGATACAGACGCGGAGCTACACGACCCAGGATGGCCAGCAGCGACAGGCATTTGAGGTCGTCGCCGACCGGGTGTCCTTCCTCGAGAGCCGCGCGGAGCGCGAGCGACGGGAGGCCAGCCGGGGCTATGCGCCTCCGCCCGCCCCGGCCGCCGCGCCCAGTGACGCACCGACGGACGATGAGCCGCCCGAGCCGTTGGATGCCGAGGACCCGTTCGGCGACCAGTAGTGCCGACCCGACCTGTCGCTCCCGGCTCGCCGAATCGGTTTGTGCGTGAACAACGACAGCCATCTCCGCCCGACCTAGCCCGAGATTCGACCCTCGGGCCGGCGGCGCTTGCGACGGTGGCCGGCAGGTAGGACGTGGATGCACACGCTGTTGGCGGTGTTGGAGAGATCCGACGAGTTTCAGACGATCCTGGCGGGCCTGGCCGCCCACGGCGACCGCCTGTGCATTGAGGGCGCCAGCGGGGCCGGTAAGTCGCTACTGATCGCCGGCACCGTGCGGCATTCGCAGGGCCCCGCCCTGGTCATCGCGCACAACGAGGAGCACGCCACCCGCCTGTTTGACGATCTGACGGCCCTGTTCGAGGACGACCCCTCCGTTCCGGTACTCCGCTACCCTTCGATCACCGAGACCTTGTATGACGGCATGCCCGCGGACCGTACGACGCTCGGTGACCGCTTGGCTGCCCTTGAGCGCCTCGCGCAGGGGAGCCGGACCATCGTCGTGGCCGGCGTAAGCGCCGTGATGCACTTGACCGTACCGGTCGAGGTTGTGCTTGCCGGGCTGCGCGAGGTGAGGGTCGGCGCCACGATCCAGCGCGACGCGCTTGCACGGGACCTGGCTCGCCTGGGGTACGAGCGCGCCGACCTCGTCAACGCGGTGGGGCAGTTCTCCGTGCGAGGCGACATCGTGGACCTGTTTCCCTCCGGCGCGGAGATGCCGGTGAGGATCGAGCTGTTCGGCGACGAGGTCGAGGCCCTCCGCGCCTTCGACCCAGCGAGCCAGCGGTCGATGAGTTCCCTGGACAACCTGACCTTCGGCCCCGCGGCGGAACTGGTCCCCGATGCGCGAACGCTTGACGCGGGCATGACGCGCATCGAAAACGCGCTCCACGCCGAGGTCCGCAAGCTCCGCGAGCGCGAGCGCTACGAGGAGGCGAGGCGCCTGGAGGAGGGCGTGCGTAACGACCTCGAGCGCCTGTCTACTGCCGCTCACGCCGCGGGCCTGGAGCACTACATCCCGTTCTTCTACGACCGGCTGGCGTCGGTGCTGGACTACGTCCCGCAGGACGGTGTCGTCTTCGTCGATGAGCCGGTGCGAGCCCAGTCCGCGGCGGACCGCCTGCACACAGATGTCGAGCGCGAGTACAGCCGCGGCCTACGGACGGGCGCGCATCTGCGCCTGCCCGAGACCGCCTGCCTCAGCGCGGCGCAACTGGTGGAGCGCCTGGCCGATGGCATGGGCACACCGTGCCGCGTGGTCTACCTCACCCTCATGCAACGCGAGGTGCCCTGGGCGCCCAGCACGCCGGTTGTCCCGTTCCACACGCCGCCGGTGGAGAGCTTCGCCGGGCACTTCGATCTGCTGGCCGAGGGTCTGACACGGTGGCAGCAGGCTCAGCAGAGCATCGTCCTCAGCTCCAGCGGACCGGAGCAGACCATCGCGGCGTTGCGCGGACGCCATCTCTTGAACGTGCACCCCTTGAACGGCGAGGACGCTCCCGGACTTGCCCCGGGACGCGTGTCGGTGTGCGCGCTCAGGCTGAGCGGCGGCTTCAAGCTGCCCTCGGCTGACCTCGTGGTGCTGACCGAGAACGAGCTGTACGGCTGGCAGAAGATCCGCCGCGGTCGGAGCAAGAAGTTCCGCCCGGGCTTCTCGATCACGACGCTCACCGACCTGGAGGTCGGCGACTTCGTCGTGCACATCAGCCACGGAATCGCACGCTACACAGGCACCTGCAAGCAGACGGTTGGTGGGATCGAGCGCGAGTACCTCACGCTGCAGTACGCGGGCGAGGACCGCATCTACGTGCCCGTGACTCAGATGGACCGGATCCAGAAGTACGTCGGCGGGGACGGCAAGGAGCCGACGGTCCACGCGCTGCAGAGCGCTCGGTGGAACCAGACGAAGAAGCGCGTGCGGCATTCCGCGGCGCTGCTGGCGCGCGAACTGCTGAAGCTCTACCGCGCGCGCGAGCAGGGCCAGGGGTGCGCGTTCAGCCCCGACTCCCCGTGGCTTGCCGAGATGGAAGCCGCCTTCCGGTTCGAGGAGACGCCCGACCAGTACATGGCGGTTCAGGACCTGAAGCGGGACATGGAGAAGCCGATCCCGGCCGACCGCCTCATCTGCGGTGATGTGGGCTTCGGCAAGACCGAGGTGGCGATCCGTGGGGCGTTCAAGGCCGTACTCGACGGCAAGCAGGTGGCTGTGCTGGTGCCCACGACGGTTCTGGCTCAGCAGCACCTCAACACCTTCCGCGAGCGACTCGGCCCCTACCCGGTGGCGGTCGAGGTGCTCTCCCGCTTCCGCTCGTCGGCCGAGCAGCAGAAGGTCGTGGAGGGTCTGAAGCACGGGACGGTTGACATCATCATCGGCACACACCGGTTGCTCAACACGGACGTGAACTTCAGGGACCTCGGGCTCGTCGTGATCGACGAAGAGCAGCGCTTCGGCGTGCGGCAGAAAGAGCGGCTGAAGCAGCTCCGCACGACCGTGGACGTGATCACGCTGACCGCGACGCCCATCCCGCGGACCATGCACATGGCGCTGTCGTCGATCCGCGACATCAGCGTGATCAATGACCCGCCCGCCGGGCGGCTCCCGATCCGCACGGCCGTGCAGGAGTATGACGACGAGGTGGTGCGCCAGGCAATCCTGCGGGAGCTGGAGCGTGGCGGGCAGGTCTACTACGTCCACAACCGCGTGCGGTCGATCAAGCACGTGGCCGCCCACGTCCAGCAACTGGTCCCGCAGGCGCGGATCGCCGTGGGCCACGGGCAGCTCGACGAGGATCAGCTCGAACACGTGATGATGGCCTTCTATGCGCACGAGTTCGACGTGCTCGTGTGCACCACCATCATCGAGAGCGGGCTGGACATCCCCAACGTCAACACGATCATCGTGGACGACGCGAACCGCCTGGGGTTGGCGCAGCTGTACCAGTTGCGGGGCCGGGTCGGTCGTTCCGATCGCCAGGCCTATGCGTACCTGCTGTACCGCTACCCGGATCGCATGACCCCGGCGGCCGAGGCGCGGCTGGAGGCTCTGGCCGAATTCACCGATCTGGGGAGCGGCTTCAAGATCGCCATGCGCGATCTGGAGATTCGGGGCGCGGGCAACCTCCTGGGGCCCGAGCAGAGCGGGCACCTGGAGGCGGTCGGGCTGGAGATGTTCCTGACGATGCTGGGCGAGGCCGTGCGGACGCTGAAGGGTGAGGACCTCACCCCGGTTGAGGAGGAACCGACGGTTGACCTCCCGATCGAGGCAGTGATCCCAGGGGCGTACGTGCCGGACGAGCGGCAGCGAATCTCGCTGTACCGCAGGTTAGCGGGGGTGAAGTCCGAGGAGGAGCTCGAAGCGCTGAACGAGGAGATACGGGACCGTTTCGGGCCGCCGCCGCAGGCGGTACAGAACCTCGTTCGGTTGGTGAAGCTCAAGCTGGCGTGTCGCGCGGCGGGGATCGAGTCGGTGGCGCCGCAGGCCGGGAAGGTCGTGGTGCGCCTCCGCAAGAGCCACAAGCTGTCCGCCCGCGAACGCCAGCAGCTCGAGCGCATCTACCGGCCGTCGGGCCTGCTGAGATCGGACAAGGGCGAGCGGAAGCTGCCGCGGGCGACCTTCGAGGCCATGGAGATCACCTTCGCTTACGACCCGGCCGCCCCGGAGCGCACGCTCGCCGCGATGGATGAGGTCGTGTTCGTGCTGACCAACCGCGAGCCGCGCGCTGTCGGCCGGGAGCGGCCCGCTCCGCGGCCCAGGACGCCCGCCGCCGTGGCGCGCTAAGAGCGTGTATGAGAAGCACGGCATCGGGCGTGATGAATCACGCCCCTACACTCGGGCACGATGAATCGTGCCCCTACATGACGGCGATGTACGGTCGTTTGTGGTGTAGGGGCGCGATTCATCGCGCCCAGTTGTGTAGGGGCGCCATTCATGGCGCCCGCCCACCCCTTTCATACACGCTCTAAGAGGTACGTCGGGATGGACGACACCGTTGGTGTTTGCTTCAAGCCCACGGGCAAGGTATACTACTTCTCGGCGCAGGGCCTGCGCCTGCAGCCCGGGGACCAGGTTGTCGCCGAGACCTCCCGCGGGCAGGAGCTGGCCGAGGTCGTGCGGACGGGGCCGCAGGGGGAGAAGACGAAAGGGAAGCTGAAGCCGATCCTGCGGCGTGCCACGGAGGAAGACGTTGCGCGGTGCCAGGAGAATCGACACCGCGAAGACGAGGCCCGGCGCGTCTGCCAGCGCCTGCTGAAGCAGATGGAGTTGGTGGTGAAGCTGGTGGATGTCGAGTATGCTTTCGACGCCACCCACATCACCTTCTCCTTCGCCTCGGATGACAAGACCGACTTCCGGGAACTGCAGCGGCGGCTGAAGGAGATCTACGACTGCGAGGTCGAGGTCCGGCAGATCGGGGTCCGGGATCAGGCGAAGATCCTTGGCGGTCTGGGCCCGTGCGGGCGGCACCTGTGTTGTGCGGCCTTCCTGCGGAACTTCCAGCCGGTCACGATCCGCATGGCCAAGGATCAGGACATCGCCCTGAACCCGACGAAGATCAGCGGCCAGTGCGGGCGGCTGATGTGCTGCCTGCGGTATGAGCACGAGCTGTACCGCGACGCACGGGGCAAGCTGCCGGGGGTGGGAGCTGAGGTTAGGACGACTCACGGTAGCGGGGATGTGACGGGGATCGATGCCCTGCGGGAGCGGGTGACGGTCACCACGCCCGACGGGACCATCGAGGTCGGCCTCGATGAGCTGCTGGACGTGACGCCGAAGCAGGCCCGGCGGGTCGCCGAGCCGGCGCCGCCGCCGGCGCCGCCCGCCCCAACGGACGACACGCCGTCCGACGCGCCCAAGAAGCGCCGTCGGCGAGGGTCGCGCCGGCGCCGAACCGGTTCGGTGGCGGAGGGTGCCGCAGCCCCACAGGCCGCCTCCGAGAAGCCGCCGACGGCCGCCGGGGCTCAGGCTGAGGGCGCGCAGGCCGGGGGGCAGCGCCGCCGGGGCCGTCGGCGACGCCCAAGACGCAGTGGCGGTCCGGCGCAGTCGTAGCGTCCGTAGGCGCGGGCCGTGGTGGTGAGCGATGCCTATCTACGAGTTCGCGTGCTCGAAGTGCAAGGCGGGCTTCGAGTTGCTTCTGCCTCGGCGCGCTGCAGCCGATTCGGCCCGGTGCACGACCTGCGGCTCGAAGCGGGTCCGGCGGCGGATGTCCGCCTGTGTGGGACGCAGCGGATCAGCCGGGGGCGCCAAGGCAGTCGCGGGCGGGGGAAGCTCGTGCGCGGGCTGTCGGCGGTCGAGTTGCGCGGGGTGCCGCTAGCCGTTAGGCAGTGACCTACGGCGGTCACAGACGTTCGGTCGCGAGAGGCGGTCTGGTTCCGATGGCAGGCAGGTTCTACATCACGACGCCGATCTACTACGTGAACGCACAGCCGCACATCGGCCATGCCTACACGACCGTGGCGGCGGACGCGCTGGCGCGTTTCCACCGCCTGCTCGGCGAGGACGTGCTGTACGTCACGGGCACCGACGAACACGGCCAGAAGAACGTCGAAGCCGCTCGGCAGGCTGGCGTGACGCCCCAGGAGCACGTGGACGCCAAGGCCGCGGCGTTCCGGCGCCTGTTCGAGCAGATGCACTGCAGCTTCGACCGTTTCATCCGCACCACCGAGGCTGAGCATGTGCGGGTGGTGCAGGATGTGTTCGCCCGGCTCCGCGACAGCGGCGACATCTACAAGGGCCAGTACGAGGGCTGGTATTGCGTGCCCTGTGAGACGCACTTCCTGGAGAAGGACCTCGTTGAGGGCAAGTGCCCCGACTGCAAACGCGACGTGCGCCGCGCCCAGACCGAAGCGTACTTCTTCCGCACTTCGGCGTACGCCGAGCGGCTTCTGCGCGCGATTGAGGAGAACCCGGACCTCATCGGTCCCGAGAGCCGCCGCAATGAGGTCGTGGCGTTCGTGTCGCAGGGCATTCAGGACGCCTGCATCAGCCGCAAGGCCTCCGAGTGGGACATCCCCGTTCCGGGTGACCCGGAGCAGACGATCTACGTCTGGTTCGACGCCCTCGTGAACTACCTCACGGCGGCCGGCTATCTGCAGGACGAGGCGCAGACGGCGAAGTGGTGGCCGCCGGACGTGCAGCTCCTGGCCAAGGACATCCTCGTCCGCTTCCACGGCACGATCTGGCCGGCGATGCTGATGGCGCTGGGGTTGCCCTTACCGACGCGCATCTTCGCCCACGGCTTCTGGCTCTCGGCGGACGAGTCTCGCGGCGACGACGTGCGCGACCGGAAGATCTCGAAGTCCAAGGGGGACCTCGTAAGCCCCTACGAGACCGCTGCGCAGTTGGCCGACGTCTCGGGCTGCAAGATGGATGTGGCCATCGACGCCGTGCGCTACTTCTACCTGCGGGAGATGTCGTTCGGCCTCGACGGCGTCTTCAAGCTCGAGGCCGTCATGCAGCGGTTCAACGATGACCTCGCCAACGATCTGGGGAACCTCCTGAACCGGACGCTCCCCCTCGTCGAGCGCTTCAACGGGGGCGCCGTCCCTACCCCGGGCTCGTCCGCCGGAGCGCTGGCCGAGCAGATCTGCGCGGCGGCGGAGGGCGCTCGCGAGGCGCTGGTGAGACTCGACCTGAACGGGGCGCTGGCCGCGGTGTGGCAGCTTGTGGGTGCGGGGAATCGGTTCGTGGACGAGCGTGCGCCGTGGGACCTGCACAAGTCGGGGAAGACGGAGGAGCTGGACGCCACGCTGTATGATCTGCTCGACTGCCTCCGGGCGGTCGGCATCCTGGTCTCGCCCTTCATGCCGACGGTGGCTCAGGAGATCTGGGCGCAGCTCGGCATTGGAGGGTATGCCGCCGAAGCCGCGTGGGACGCCTGCGTGGCCGGCCGACTGGCGCCCGGCGGCAGGATCGCCCGGACCCAGCCCATCTTCCCCCGGATCGACCTGCGGCGGGCCGCGACGCGGCTCGATAGCCGCCGCGAGCAGGAACCGGATCGAGGGAAAGCCGGTGAGAAGCCGATGGCCGATGAAGCGATACCGGTCGAGGTGAGCATCGAGGAGTTCGCCAGGCTGGACCTGCGCGTGGCCGAGATCACTACCGCCGAGCGGGTCGAGGGCAAGGACCGACTGCTGAAGCTCACGGTCAGCTTGGGGGAGGAGACACGGACGGTCGCCGCGGGCATCGCGCGGGAGTTCCCGCCCGAGACGCTGGTCGGCAAGCGCGTCGTGCTGGTGGCGAACCTCAAGGCGGCGAAGATCGGTGGCGTGGCGTCTCATGGTATGATTCTGGCAGCGGGCGAGCAGGTTCCGCTGGCCATCGTAACGCTCGACCGCGAGTGCCCGCTGGGTACGAAGGTGAGATAGGTCACGTTCCGGGCCGAGGTGGCGGGGGCCGGCGAGGCCAAGGTTCCGCGCAACGAAGGGGATGTGTGTTTTGAAGCAGCCGTCGGTGGGCCGGTTCGTCGTGAACGTGATCCTCATCGTGGTCAGCCTGGGGCTGATCACGGCGCTGGTGCACGTGTCGGGCGGGGCGAACGGCATCGCGGTGCACTTCTACTACCTGCCCATCATCTGGGCGGGCTATGTGGCCGGCGACATCGGCGCCCTGCTGGCGGCGCTGATCGCCGCGTTGCTCTGCGGCCCCATGATGCCGGCCAACCTCAACGCGGCCGACACGGAGGGCTACTGGCAGACGCCCGCCGACATCGGCTTGCGCACGCTGTTCTTCTTCGTGGTCGGGATGGCCTCATCGCGCATCGGCTTCATCCTCCGCCGCCGCGCCAGCGAGTTCGAGACCCTCTACAACGTGGCACGATCGGTGTCCTCCACGCTGCGCCTGGAGGCGGTGCTCAAGGTCATTGTGGACAGCGCCGAGCAGGTGATGAACGTCCGCGCCTGCGCGATCCGCCTGTTGGACAAGGACCGCGGCCTGCTACAGTTGCGCGCGGCCCGCGGGCTGAGCCGCGCCTACCTGTCGAAAGGGCCGATCCGGGTCCCGGAGAGCCCCCTGGACCGGCGCGTGCTCGCCGGTGAGACCGTCGAGCTGCGAAATGTGGCCGACGGGGAGGGTTTCCAGTACGCGAAAGAGGCGGCGAAGGAGGGGCTGACGTCCGTACTCACCGTGCCACTGGAGGTGAAGGACGAAGTCCTGGGCGTCATGCGGGTTTATGCCCACACGGAGCGGACGTTCATGCGCGATGAGATCGCCCTGCTGGAGGCCTTCGCGCACCTGGCGGCGATCGCGATCGAGAACGCGCAGCTCTACGAGGACATCCGCCGCAGCTACTACGAGACGGTCCGCGCCCTCACCATCGCCATCGAGGCGCGCGACCCGGCGACGTACGGTCACTCGGAGCGGGTGACCTACACCGCCCAGCGGTTCGCCGATCGCCTGGGCTTCAGCGAGGACGAGAAGGAGTATCTGCGCTTCTCGACGGTGCTGCATGACATCGGCAAGATCGGGGTCGAATCCCCGTCGCTTGACGCGTTTGGGCCGGCCGACGTTGATCTGCGCCTCTTCTACGAGATGCACCCTCTGATCGGCCGCAGCATCCTTGCCCCCGTGGAGTTCCTCAAGCCCATCTGCGATGTGGTGCTCTACCACCACGAGCACTGGGATGGGACCGGCTTCCCCGAGGGGATCGCCGGCGAGCAGATCCCCTATCAGGCCCGCCTGGTGGCGATCGTGGACGCCTACGATCGGCTCGTGAACGGCATCAACGGCGCCGGAGGCATCCATCCGGTCGATGCCTTCGCCCAGATCAAGCTCCAGGCAGGGTCGCGGTTCGATCCCCAGTTGGTCGAGGCGTTCATGCAGTTGAGCACCGAGGAGATCGCCCGCCGCACGCTCGAGCCACGAACTACCGACGAGGTCTAGAGCACACCATGCGCCACCCGCGAGAGGCGGTCTACATGGCCTTGCTCCTCTGCCTGGTCCCCACCGGCCTCGGCCACTGCGCCGACCCCCTCCCGAAGCTCGCGAACATCGACCTCTCAGTGCTGGCCACCGAGGGGTGGTTCCGCGCCTCCCTGCTGGGGTCGCCGGTCGGCTACGTCCACCGCAGTGCGACCGTCAAGGACGGCGAGGGCGGGCCGTGCCTGCAGACGGTTGAGGAGATGTCGCTCAAGGTGGACTTCGGGCGAGGCGCCTTCGACGTGAACGCGACGACGGTCACCGACTACGGCAGCGACCTGAAGCCCCGACACATCCACGCGCAGCAGGACGAGTTCGGGCGCGCGAAGACCATCGACGCCGTCCTCCAGGACGGGCAGCTCCGTGTGCGAACCAAGGCCGGGGACCTGGAGACCGAGAAGGTGCTGACCCCGGGGCCGGACTTCGGCTCGGAGCTGACACTGTCGTTGGTGGCCGCCCAGGGTCTTCTGCCGGACAAGGCGACGTATGCCTTTGAGGCCTTCGTGCCCGAGTTGGAGATGCTGGTGGACTTCGAGGCGGAGTGCATGGGGCGCGAGAACGTGACCGTGAAGGGCGCCGAGGTCAACGCTCTGAAGGTTGCCCTGCGTGCGAGGAGCATCGGGCTGGAGGTGGAGTGGTGGATGAATGCGGAGGGTGACATCGTCAAGCAGCAGATGCCCGCGCTCATGAACCTGGTGATCGAGAAGGTGACCGAGGAGGAGGCCCTGGCGGTTGTCGCTCCGTTCACGATCGCGGACCACATCCCCGTGTCCGAGCCCATGGGCAGCACTGGCTCGCTGGGCTACGTGCGCCTCAAGGCCGGGTCCCCGGGGGTCCCCGCCGCTGAGCTGATCCCCTCGACGCCGCTGCAGACCGTCACGCCGCTCGGCGAGCGCGAGGCCGAGGTCGTCGTCCGCGCGGAGACCGACGAGGGCCTGTCGGGCCACAAGTTGCCCTTCTCGGGGCCGGAGCTGGACGAGTTCCTGGCGCCCAACGACATCATCCAGTCGGCCGACCCGGACATCGTCGCCAAGGCGAAGGAGATCGTCGGTGAGGAGACGGACGCCTGGGAAGCCGCTCAGAAGCTGACTCGCTGGGTCTTCGTGAACATGAACAAGGTGGATCACGACCCTAGACCGATCACCGCCTCCGAGTGTCTCAAGATCCTGAAGGGGGACTGCTCGGAGCACGCCACGCTGCTGTGTGCGTTGGCGCGGGCCGTTGGGATCCCCTCCAAGTTCGTGACCGGCGTGATCTACCTGAGGGACGGGTACTACTACCACGCCTGGAACGAGCTATACGTGGGCCGGTGGGTCTCGTGCGATCCGACCTGGGGGGAGGTGACCAGCAACGCCGGTCATCTCGTCCTGGCCTCTGGATCGCTGACCAGCGAGTCCTTCGCCAAGACCAACCTCGACGCAGTGCGCAGCATGGGCGTGTTGACACTCGAGGCGCTTGAGCACCGCGCGAAAGAGAACTGACAGGTAGCGAGACGCAGCCGATGAAGTGGTTCTGCGTGGGGTTTGCGCTAGCTCTCGGGCTGCCGCTTGTGGCGCAGAGCCCCTTTGGCGCGCCCACGATCGTCGGCAAGATCCTCTGGCCCGAGCACGACCTCAGCAAGGCCCAGGTCCGCCTCTACCGCGACCAGGCCATGACAGACCTCTACGACGCCTACCCCGCAGGCGATGAGGGTGGCGGCTACTTGGCGCTGCTGGAGCCCGGCGAGTTCTACCTCATGGCCGTGGTGGACCTGAACGGAAACGAGAAGCTCGACGCAGGCGATGGCGTGGGGTACTACGGCGTCAGCATCTTCGACCCCAAGACCCAGAAACCGAAGGCGCTCAAGGTCCCGGCCGACGCGTTCATCCGAGACGTGCACATCCCGATCACGGCCACCATCGGGCCGGACAAGCGCCCGGTCGCCCTCGAAGGTGAGCCGGCGAAGGTGGAAGTGAAGCCGACAGGCCTCCCCACCTGGGCGGCGGGAACCGTCACGGGTCGGGACGATCTGCAGGCGCCGGTGTTCGTAGAGATGCTGCGGGCCGAGGACCATTCGCCGGTCGCAGTTGCGCGGCTCGGGAGCGATAATGCGGGCTTCTCCTTCTCGGTGGAGCCCGGGGAGTACCGGCTTCTCGGTCTGGCGGATGTCTCCGCCGACGGCAGGTTCGGTGCGGGGGATCGCGTGGGCGTCTACGGTGTCGCCGACTGGTCGAAGGCGCCCGAGACGCTGCCCGTGCTCTCCCTCGGCAAGGGCGATGACATTGGGGGCCTGGAGATCGGCGTCACGGGCCGGCTGGGCGAGGAGGGGCTGGTGGCCTCGGCAGAAGGGCAAGGCGCCTATCGCCTGGACCTGGCGTCCCTGCCGGCGGTCGTGTGCGGCATGGTGCGACAGCCGGCTGAGGGGGCCAAGCCGGCACAGGTGCGCATCTCGGCCGACCCGGGGATGCAGGAGGTCGAGGCGAACGCCCCAGCGGAGAAGGACGGTCGCTTCGTGGCGCTGCTTGCGCCGGGCACGTACTTCCTCACGGCTCTCATCGACCAGAACGAGGACGGCAGGTTCGGTCCCGGCGACCTGGTTGGCTTCCAGGGGATCTCCGATCTGCAGTCGGGCGCCCCGAAGCCCGTGACGCTCGGCGCCGCGACGCTTCTGGACGGGATCGAGATCACGATGGCGGGGCGGGTCACCGACGAGGGCAAGCTGGCGCCCCTCACCGCACAACCGAACGCAGAAGGAACGCCGAAGCAATGACCATCGATCTTCGCAACAAACGCGTCGCCGTGCTGCTCGGCGGCCGGTCCGGCGAACGGGAGGTCTCCCTGCGCAGCGGCGCCGGGGTGCTCGCGGCCCTTGCCGCGCGCGGGTACGACGCCGTGGGCGTGGATCCCAACTGCAGCCTGCCGCAGCAGCTGGCCGACGCCGGCGCGGAGTTGGTGTTCAACGCGCTGCACGGCGGCGCCGGCGAGGACGGCACCATTCCCGGGATGCTGGAAGTGCTCGGCATCCCGTACGCGGGCTGCGGCGTGCTGGCGAGCGCGCTGACGCTGGACAAGGTGCGGTCGAAGCAGCTTCTGCAGGCGGTCGGCATCCCGACGCCGGAGTTCGTCTTCACCGACGACGCGGCTGACGCGGAGCGGGTGGCGGAAGAGGCGATGCAGCAGCTCGGGGTGCCCTGCGTCGTGAAGCCTGTGCACGAGGGCAGCAGCCTGGGCGTGACCATCCCGCAGTCGGCAGAGGAACTGCGGCGCGACGTGGCCGACGTGCTAGCGCGCTACGGGAACGTGCTCGTCGAGGCCTTCTGCGATGGGAATGAGATCACCGTCGGTGTGCTCGGCTACGATGAGAGTCTGCGGGCGCTTCCGGTGCTGGAGCTGGTACCCAGGAAGCAGTTCTACGACTACGAGGCCAAGTACACCAAGGGCCTGACCGACCTGATCTGCCCGGCGCGAATCCCGGAGGAGGCGGCCCGCCTGGCGCAGGAGACTGCCGTGCGGGCGCACCGGGCGTGCGACTGCCACGGCCTCAGCCGCGTTGACATGCACCACGACAGCGGCGGGCGGCTGTGGGTCCACGAGATCAACAGCGTGCCCGGCCTGACCGAGACCAGCGACGTTCCGGCGGAAGCGCGGGCCGCGGGGATGAGCTACGAGGATCTGGTCGAGGAGATCCTCGCCAGCGCCGTCCCGCGTCTCAGGTCGCCGTCGTAGCCGTTGCCGTTCCCGTCACCCGTGACCTGTAACCGCCGTCCCCAGGTGCCGCCGTGGACGACGTCCGTCGGCGTCTACAGGCCTACTACCTCATCGTCCTAGCCGTCCTGCTCCAGGGCCTGTCCCCCGTCCTGACCAAGCTCCTACTGCGTGACGACGGGCTCTCGGCGAGCACGACGGTCGCCGCACGCTACGTCATCGCAGTGCTGTTCCTGCTGCCCTTTGGTGTGCCCTCAGCAACGAACGCCGTCCGCGAAGGCAAGCCTCGCCGCCGCGACTGGATCGCGCTCATCTTCGTCGGTGGATTCGGCTCTGCCCTCGGGGCGCTGCTGTTCACCAAGGCGCTCGAGACCGCCCCGGCCGGCGTGGTGAACGCGCTCTCTAAGACCGCGCCGATCTTCGTGGCCTTCATCGCGTATTACACGCTGCGCGAGCGCATCTCGTCGGTGAGGTTCACGCTCGTGTTCGTGATGGTCGCGGCGGATGTGCTCATCGGGCTGGGCGAGTACAAGGCGGCGGCGACGAGCGAGCTGGGCCTGCGCCTCGGGGGCGACGTGCTCGCGGTTCTGGCCGGCCTGAGCCGGGCGCTCGCCGAGATTCTCAGCAAGGGCACCTTGCGGCGGTTCAGCCCGACCACCGTGGCCTTGGCGCGGTTCGGCGTGGGCGCCGTGGTGGGTGCGATCGCCTGCATCGGGGGCGGCGCCTGGGGGGAGCTGGCTCACCTGAGCCTGCGCGGGTGGCTCATCCTCATCGGGCTGGGCGGAATCTGCACCAGCCTCTCCATGTCGATCTATCTGCGCGGCCTAGCCGAGGCGCAGGCCCACGTGGCCGTCAGCCTGCGGCTCCTGGGCGCTATCGTCACGGTGATCTTCTCGTGGGTGATTCTGCAGGAGTCGCTGCACCCGCTGCATGTCGCGGGCATCGCGATCCTCGTGTTCACTTCCTACATCATCGTCACGCGGGCCGCGCACGTGCCGGAAGCGCCGCGACCGACGCCCGAGGAAGAGCGGGGCACAGAAGCACGAATCGCGACGGAGGAGGAGATCGTTCCGCGCACCCCCTCCAGACTGAGCCTGAAGCTGAAGATCGCGTCGGTCGTCGTGGTCGTGGTGTTCGTGACGATGTTCGCCTCCTCGACCCTGTCGCTGCAGCACACCGAGGCGGTCGTGCGGCAGGAGCTGCGGCTGATGATGGGCCAGATCGCCACCAACGTCGCGCAGCTTCAACAGCTGCCCGATCCGCCCGCCCGTCAGACGCTGCAGGCCTATTCCGAGCGGATCGTCCGCCAGGAGATCAAGGGGGAGGCGTACTCCGTCCGCATCGTTTTCCTCGCCATCCTCGACGAGCGCGGGCACATCAGCGCCTTCGCCGTGAACCCGCGCCAACTCGAACTCGCGGATGAGTCGCGCCGGGCCTATCGCGAAGGGGACATGGCCGCGGCTGAGAAGCTCGTGGCGATGGCCGTCAGCGGAGAGCTCGACCGCAAGAACGACCTCCTGACCGTCAGGGCCGTACGCAGAGCCGGCGCCAGCGAGGCGCCCATTGTCGTGATGGGCAGCCGCAAGAGCCTGGCGCGGCGGCCCCTCGAGGAGGTCCGCAGCCGGGCCGTGTTCCTCACGCTCGTGTTCGTGCTGTTGGGGATCATGGCGGCCATCCACTTCGCGGGCACCATCACCGGGCCATTGGAACGTCTCGCGCGCGCCATGCGCCGCGTGCGAAGGGGCGACCTCGATGTAGGGGTTGTGCCCGAAGGGAACGACGAGATCGAGGACCTGGGCCACGCCTTCAACGACATGGTGGACGGCCTGCGCGTGAAGAACCTGCTGGACCACGCCTTCAGCGCCTATGTGAGCCGTCAGGTGACCGACCGAATCGTCGCCGAGCGCGAGATCGTCTTCGCCCCGCAGCGGCGGAAGGTCACCGTGATGTTCGCCGACATCCGCGGGTTCACGCCGCTGGCCGAGCGCCTGGGACCCGAGCAGGTCTTCGAGATCCTCAACGAGTACTTCGAGTTGATGATCGAGGTCGTCTTCCGTCACGACGGGATGCTGGACAAGTACATGGGCGACTCGATCATGGCGGTGTGGGGCGCCTTCGGCGAGGAGCAGGACGATTCCCTGCGAGCGGTGCTGGCCGCCATCGAAATGAAGCAGGCGATTCGGGAACTCAACGGGGACCGCGTCGCCGAGGGGAAGGAGCCCGTCGAGACCGGCTTCGGCATCAACACGGGCGAGGTCACCGCAGGGAGCCTCGGGGCTCTCGGGGGCGACCTGAAGCGCATGGAGTACGCCGTCGTCGGCGACCCGGTCAACCTCGCGCAACGCATCGAGTCTCACACGGCGAGCACGGGCATCCTCATCAGCGACTCCACGTACGCCGAGGTCGCCGAGCATGTGGTCGTGCGCGCGCTCGCCCCTCTCACCGTGAGGGGCAAGTCGACCCAGGTGCCCGTGTACCTGGTCATGGGGTTCCGCGGCGGCGAGATGATCTACACGCGTGAGGAGCTGGCGGCTTTCGGGTTGCCGGCCGAGGAGATCGACGACTGGCTCTCACGCAGGACCTTGGGTGGCGAGGGAGAATAGGAGGACGAGGCGAGGAATGCTCATGGCTCAACCCGGACGGCGACCCTTCGCGCACACGCTTCACTGCGTCGCGGCGCTCCTTGCGCTGCCAGGCGCAGCCCTGTTGGCCGGCTGCCCGAACCACAAGACCGAGGACCCCATCAAGGTGGTGCTTCCCCACGAGAAGGAGCAAGGCGCCTCGCCGACACCTGCCGACATCGAGAAGGGAGCACGCGTCGAAGGGCAGTTGAGCTGGTACACCTCGCTCCCGGACAAGGACGCCAAGGCCTTCCTCGATGCCTTCCGGAAGAAGTACCCCTTCATCGACGCTCACGTTCGCCGGTCGAGCACCTTCGACACCATCAGCCAGGTCAAGGATGAGATCGACACGGGCGAGGTGAAGGCGGATGTGGTCCACGTGCTGGATGTCGGTGTGTTCATCGAACTCCGGGGTCGCGGCGAGCTGATGCGTTACGCCTCGCCGGAGGAATCGGCGATCGACGACCGCTTCCGCGAGCCCGGCTATTGGTGGGCGATGCGCCTGGTCGCGATCGGGATGGCCTACAACACGAAGACGCTGCCCGCCGACAGGGCCCCCAAGACGTGGGAGGACCTGCTGAAGCCCGAATTCCAGGGCAAGATCGGCTTCAAGGACGCCTCGACCGCCGGCTCCGCCTATGCCGAGTACTTCCTCCTCCGCGAGCGCCTGGGCACGCTGTTCTGGGAGCGGGTGGCTCGGCAGAAGCCGCAGATCTTCCGTTCCGCGGACGACGTCACCGCAGCCCTTCTCGATGGCCGAATCCTGGTCGCCGGCGAGATGGCGGGCTACGCGATGATCGGCGCCCGGGAGGAGGGCAAGCCGATCGTCGGCGTCTTCCCCAAGGAGGGCGTGCCCTTCATTCCCGGCCCGGTGGCGATCCTCGCCCGTGCCCCTCACCCGAATGCCGCCCGCCTGTTCGTGGACTACGCCCTCTCGCGCGAGGGCCAGACGCTCTTCCGCGACCTCGGCAATGCCTACTCCGCGCGCAAGGACGTGGCCCCGCTGCGAGGCCAACCCTCTCTCAGCGAGCTGGACCTGCGCACCCCCACCGGCGGCTGGGAGGAGTACCTCCAGAAACAGAGCGCCCTGCGCACCGAGTTCGAGAAGCTCTTCCGGCCCACCAGCGACTAGAACGGACGAGTCCGGAGGGCTGCGAGGGGAGATCCGTCTGGGGCGGAACTGACCCCTCCATCGGGGGCAAGCGCGATGGACGACCGGCCCAAACCCGAAGTCTTCACCCAGTCCTTCAAGCTCACCGGGTGTTTCGTCACGGGGGCCCTCACGCTGGGTCTGTTCGTGGTGTCGTTCTTCGGGGGTCTCACCGCGGCGCTGTTCATTGGCGAGCGTCACGGAGACGCCGTGGGGGCCGTCGCCGCGCTGGCCGCCATCGCCCTGACCATTGGCGTGCAGATCGTCGCCCACCAGAAGGTCCTCCTCTTCGGCAACACGCGCCTCCGGCGGCGTCTGGCGGAAGCCCTCGAACGTCGGACCGGGCATAACCCGGACAATGGCCGCGCCTTCTTCGTCGGCTGGGCGCCCGGCCGCGGCGTGAACCCCAAGGACATGGAAACCGACCACGATGTCGGCTTCCTGACGCTGACTCCCGAGAGGCTTGTCTTCCTTGGCGACACCGTCCACTTCGAGCTGCATCGCTCACAGGTTCTGTCGGTCGAGGCGAAGGTGCAGGGCGTGCCCATCCTGTTCGATTTCGGCTACCGCATCATCGTCGAATGGCTCGACGCCTATGGCGGCGCCAACGCCTTCACCTTCGAACGCCGCGAGGGCCGCAGCCGCCGCCAGGTCCGCCGCGGCACGCGGGAGCTGTGCGAGATCCTTCAGCGGTGGCAACAGACGGGGGCCCTTCCAGGCTGACCCTGGCCTTCCTGTCCGCAGGCCTCCCGACCCGCGCCATTGCTCCATGTGGCCGCGTTCGCCCGGTCGCACCGCGCAGCTTGACACGCCCGCGGCGTGCTGCTAATATCGAATATGTTCGATATTTCGATAGGGGTCTCCGATGGAGTACCGGCATCTGGCGCGCGTGCACGCCGCGCTCGCAAATGAGGTCAGGCTGCGCATCATCGAGTTGGTCTCTGCGCACAACGAGATGTGCGTGTGCGAGTTGGTTGACAAACTCGGGATGAGCCAGGCCAACATCTCGCGCCACGTCAGCGTGCTCCGGGACGCCGGCCTCGTCCGCGACCGCAAGGTGGGCACGTGGGTGCTGCTGCGCGTGGACGAGGAGGCCATCGGGACGGCCTCGAGCCGACTGGTGGATGTGGTTTGCCGGAACCATCGGGAATCCCGGCGTGAGGATGCGGTGAAGCGCCTCGAAGCCCGCTGCGAGCCGGCCTGAGCCCCATGGCTGAATCGGGAACTCTGGATAGCGATGTGCGAAGCGAGCCGAGGCCCTGGCGGGTAAGGGCCCTGGCCTTGGTCGCTGCGCTCGGCGCATGGTGGCTCGTCTACACGCACCTGGTCGGCTTCGCGCGGTGGCTGACGTCCACCGCCTTCGGGCTGACCGAAGGCACGCGCATGGCCGGGGCGGTCGAGTTCTTCGTTTTCGAGGTGCCGAAGGTCATTCTGCTGCTGGTGCTCGTCGTGTTCGGGGTCGGGATCGTGCGGTCGTTCTTCACCCCGGAACGGACGCGGAGCCTCCTGGCCGGACGGCTGGAGGTCGTGGGGAACGTCCTGGCGGCGGGCCTCGGAGTCGTGACGCCGTTCTGTTCGTGCTCGGCGGTGCCGCTGTTCATCGGGTTCGTCGAGGCGGGTGTGCCGCTCGGGGTGACCTTCTCCTTCCTGATCGCCGCCCCGATGGTCAACGAGGTCGCGGTGGTCCTCCTCTGCGGGCTGGTCGGCTGGCGCGTGGCGGCGCTGTATGTGGCTGCCGGACTGAGCGTCGCCATCGTGAGCGGCTGGACGATCGGGCGGCTGAAACTCGAGCGGCACGTCGAGGGCTGGGTGTACGAGATCCGCTCCGCCGGCGATGCAGGCGACGGGCAGCAACTCACGTTCGCCGGGCGCATCGACTATGGCCTCGAGCAGGTCCGGACGATCGTCGGCAAGGTCTGGCCGTTCATCGTCGCGGGAATCGCCGTCGGGGCAGGCATCCACGGCTATGTGCCTGAGGGGGCGCTGGCGTCCGTCATGGGGAAGGGCGCCTGGTGGTCGGTGCCGGCCGCTGTGGTGCTCGGCGTCCCGATGTACTCGAACGCCGCGGGCATCGTGCCCGTCATCCAGGCGCTCCTGGGCAAGGGTGCCGCGCTGGGCACGGCGCTTGCCTTCATGATGTCGGTCATTGCCCTCTCGCTGCCGGAGATGATCATCCTCCGGAAGGTGCTCAAGCCGCGCCTGATCGGCGCCTTCGTCGCGATCGTCGCGTTCGGAATCGCCGTGGTCGGCTTCCTGTTCAACGCCATCATGTAGGCCGGCCCGCGCGACTGTTTCCGTGTTTGTGCGAAGCTCAGCAGGTAGCCCTACGAGAGGAGGATCCGCCGGCGTGAAGGTCACCGTTTACGGACCAGGTTGTGCGAACTGCACGAAGCTGGAGGCCGCCGCGAGGGAGGCGGTGAAGCAGCTAGGCATCGAGGCCGAGGTCACGAAGGTCACGGATGTGGCTGAGATCGCCAAGGCGGGTGTGCTGCTGACGCCGGCTCTGGCGATTGATGGCCAGATGGTGCTCAGGGGCAAGGTGGCAGACGTAAGCGAGGTCATGAGCCTGATCACCTCCGCGATGGATGGGAGCTGAACAATTGGCCTTCGGGCACACAGCAGCGGCCCCTCAGGACCTCCTCCGCAAGCTGCACGTCGAGATCACGACGCGCTGCAACCTCGACTGCAGCATGTGCCAGCGGCACGTCTGGGACGAGCCGAACGCGGACATGGCGCCCGAGACGTTCGACACCATCGTCCACGCGTTCGCTGAGTTCCCCGGCGGGAAGACACTGCAGCTCGGCGGCTTCGGCGAGCCGCTGAGCCACCCCCAGATCGTGGACTTCGTCCGCGCAGCGGCGGAGGCGGGCCTGGGTGCCGAGATCGTCACCAACGGCGCGCTGCTGTCGCGCGAGCTGGGGATGGCGCTGATCGGAGCGGGCCTGCAGAAGCTCGTCCTCTCGGTCGGGTGTAGCGAGGAGATCGTCGAGCAGTCGGTCCCCAACCTCCGGCGACTGCACCGCTCGGCCCTGGGCACCGACGGGCGGTGGCCGGAGGTCGCGCTCCATGCCGTCCTGAAGCGCAGCAACGTGCCGACCCTTCGGAAGCTGCGCAGCCTGGCGATGGTCGTGCACGCCGGCACCATCAGCGTCAGTCACCTGCTGCCCTACTCGCGGGAGATGGCTGCCGAGGCGCTGTACGGGGCGCGGCTGCCGGCGGCGGGCACGAGCCCCCAGGCCGAGGGCAACCCCTGGCGGCCGCACGTGATGCTGCCGGCCCTCGAATGGTCCGGCGAGGAGGCGCGCGCGGTCGGCGCCCTGCTGGCCGGGCAGCCTGAGATCACCCTCGGACGCACGCGCGTGGACATGGGCACCAGCGCCTGCCCGTTCGTCATGGAGGGGCGCGCGGCCATCGACTGGCGCGGCAACCTGGCGCCCTGCCTCCCGCTGCTGCGCACCCATCCCGTCGTGACCCCGCGCCGCTCCCGCACCGTCAAGCAGTGGCACGTGGGCAACGTGTGCGAATCGAGCCTCCGCGAGCTGTGGAGCCGGCCCGAGTACGTCGCCTTCCGCGAGCGCGTGCGCGAGTTCGCCTTCCCGCCCTGCCCCAACTGCGGCGACTGCGAGCTGGTCGTGACGAACGAAGCCGACTGCTACGGCAACCCGTTCCCAACCTGCGGCGACTGCCTCTACGGGCGAGGGCTGGTGCGATGTCCGTAGGTCCGGCCCCGAGGGGCCCAGGCAGAGCAGCCGAGACCAAGCCCCGGAGGGCTTTGGAGGTGCCAGCGATGAGAGGACTCACTCGATGGTGCGCGTACACGCTGCTCGCACTGGCGTTGGGCGGCCCGACGTGGACTTGGGCGCAGCCGACGCCCGGTGATGAGGTCGTACTTCCGGCTCCCGTCACCGACGGGCGGGTATCGCTCGAAGCGGCCATCGCCGGTCGCCGTTCGGTAAAGGAGTTCGCCGACACCGCACTGACGTGGGAGGAAGTCGGCCAGCTGGCGTGGGCGGCGCAGGGCATCACGGAGCCGGAGAAGGGCTTCCGTGCCGCGCCCTCGGCGGGCGCCATGTACCCGCTACACCTGTACCTGGTGACCCCGGATGGTCTCTACCATTACGTGCCCGCCGGGCATAAGCTCGAACGCCGTCCGCTTGCCGACGCCCTGGCTACGTTCCGCGCCGTGACGGCCAACCAGCCCTCGATCCAGCAGGCGCCGCTCACAGTCATCATCACGGCGGCATTCGGACCCATGCGGGAGCGCTTTGGGGAACGGGCCGAGGGGTTCGTCTACCTGGAGGCGGGGCACGTTGGACAGAACCTCCAACTGCAGGCCAGGGCTCTCGGCCTCGGCTCACTGCCGATCGGAGGGTTCGATCCGGCGCGCGTTGCCGAGGCCCTCGCCCTGCCGACCGACCACACGGTGGTATACCTGATGCCAATCGGCCACCCCAAACCGCCAGCCGACGCCGGTTGATGGGGCGCAGTGGGTGCCGACCGCCGAATGCAGGAAAGCCGCGCCTCCTGTCGAACCTCGCCACGGTGCCGTCAGCATTCCCCAATGCAAGGAGCAGTTCAGTGCGCAAGGAGTCCGTCGCTTTCCTGAAGGCGCTGTTGGAGGCGCCGTCGCCGTCCGGATACGAGCAGCCCGTGATGCAGGTCGTACGGGAGTACGTGAAGAGCTTCGCCCATGAGGTGAAGACCGACGTACACGGCAACGTGATCGCCGTGCTCAACCCCGAGGGCAAGCCCCGCGTGATGCTGGCCGGCCACTGCGACCAGATCGGCATGTTGGTGCGCTATGTGAATGACGAGGGTTACATCTACTTCGTGCCGGTGGGCGGCATCGACACCGCGGTCCTTGCCGGCCTGCACGTGGAGATCCACACTGCCAAGGGAGCCATCCCAGGCGTCATCGGGCGGACGGCGATTCACGTGCTGTCGCCCGACGAGCGCTCCAAGCTGCCGAGCATCGAGAAGCTGTTCATCGACATCGGCGCGAAGGACAAGAAGGCGGCTGAGAAGCTGGTGACCATCGGCGACCCGATCACCTTCGACGTTCCAGTGATGGACCTCCAGCAGGACCTGCTGGCCGCACCGGGTGTAGATGACAAGATCGGCGGCCATGTCTGCATGGAGGCGCTTCGCCTGTTGGCGGGGGAGAAGCTGGATTGCGCCGTGTTCGCGGTCGCTACGGTGCAGGAGGAGGTCGGCCTGCGGGGCGCCGTGACCAGCACGTACAACATCAACCCCGATGTCGGGATCGCGGTCGATGTGACCCACACGACGGATTACCCGGGCTCCGAGAAGGCCAAGGTGGGGGAGGTGTCGCTGGGCAAGGGCCCCGTCCTCGACCGCGGCGCGAACATCAACCCGAGGCTGTGGAAGCTGCTGGTGGACACCGCGAAGAAGGCGAAGATCCCCGTGCAGTTGCTGGCCGCGCCGGGCGGCACCGGCACGGACGCGAACGCGATGCAGCTGAGCCGCGGGGGCGTGGCAACCGCGCTGGTCGCGATCCCGAACCGCTACATGCACACGCCGTCGGAGGTGATCAGCCTGAGCGATGCGGAGAAGGCGGCCCGGCTGATTGCGGCGACCGTCAAGAGCATCAACCGGAAGTTGAGCTTCATCCCCAAGTGATGGCGAGTGACTGGAAAACGGTGTCAGGAACCGTTTCGCCGATACGTCCCGCCAAGACGGTTCCTGACGCCGTTTTCGTCATGCTGCTGTCCGGGCTGCTCTGCTCGGCGCCGCTGCGGGCCGAGGACGTCGAGCGCAACCTCGAAGCACTCGTCGGGCGGATCGCGGCAAAGCTGGCCGCCGATGAGTACGGCACCCTCGACAACCCGCTGCTCGCGGACTGGGTGAACGAGGTCGGCGCCCGCGTGGCTGGGCCTTGCCCTCGGCAGGACTTCCCCTTCCGCTTCTGCATCCTCGACAGCCCCGAGGCGAATGCCTACTCCCTGCCGGCCGCGCACATCTTCGTCACGCGAGGGTTGCTGGCGCGCGTGCGCTCCGACGACGAGCTGGCGGGTGTGCTCGCTCACGAGGTCGGCCATGTTGCCGACCGTGACTTCCAGCGGATCGTCGCGCGGCAGCTGATGTTCATGGGCCTACATGAGGGACTGCAGCGCGCCGACCAGCGCTCACTGACCCCTGTGCTCGGAGTCGTGCAGCTGCTCAACACGCTCCGCCATTCCCGTCGCCAGGAGGACCAGGCCGACCTGCGCGGTGTGGAGTACGCCCTCGCCGCCCGCTACGACCCGCTGGCCCTCACCGCGTTCTTCGACCTCGTGCTCGGGGCGCGCGACGAGCCCCGCGAGTGGTACGAGGGCATACTCCAGACCCACCCGGATGCATACCGGCGGCGCGAGCGGACCATCGAGCGTTCGCAACGGCTCGGCCGGGCGGACCCCGACGCCCTGCTGGCCATCGCTGCCGACCTCGCCTCGCGCCGGCATTACAGCGCCGCGCTGCAGGTCAGTGAGTTGTGTCACACACTCTCGCCGGAGGATGTTCGGCCCCTCATCGAGGAAGCCACATGCCGCCTGGCCCGCGGGGAGCGCGAGGCCTGCCTGGCAGCCTGTCGGCGCGCCCTGTTGGCTGCGCCCGGGGATGCGGAGGCCCTCCGCCTCGCCGCGGAGGCAGAGGCCCTCGGACCCTTGCCGCCCCCGGCACCCGAGGCGAAGGGCGAGAGTCTGGTCGTGGACGAGGGCCGCCTCCGGCGGCTAAAGCAGCTGGCTCGCGAGCTGGAACGCGACCGCCGCTTCAGCGATGCGCTGACCTGGGCACAGGCCTACCGCCCCGAGCCGCGCGACTGGCGGTGGGCCTACCTGGTGGTGAAGACGCAGGTGGTGCTGATGGCAACCGACCGCCTGCGTTGGCGGGTCACCGAGGCCGCCCGGATGGCCGAGACCGGCACCGCGGCGTGGGCGGAGGTCACTGTGACAGGGGACACGTCGGCCCGCGCGAGGACGGCGTACGAGTCGGGCGTCAGACATGGTATAGAGGCTGGCAAGGAGCTGCGCGTGGCGATGCGGCTGCTGCCCACGGTGCTGGCGGGGCTGGTGATGACCGGGGACGGCGACCCGCTCGGCGGCATGAACAGCGCGAGGTTTGCCTTGATGGAGGCCGACCTCCTCGCCGCCGAGCACCAGGTCAGGGGAGCGCTGGAGGAGAGCCGGTCCGCCGCCCGGGACATCGCCGCAGCCGAGGTCGAGCGCTACGCGGCGACGCTCACGGGCCTGGAAGCTCGCGCGGCTGAACGGCAGCGTCGGATCTACCGAGGCCTAGCGGCAGGCCGACTCGACCTGACCGAGGAGGCCGTGACGTCGGCCGCGGAGGGTGGATTGGGCTCTGCCTGCCGCGCTGCTGCACTGAGACGGGCCGGAGTGGCGCCCGGCGCTGAGCCAACCTACGAACAGGCGGAGGCCGCACGGATCATTCTGCGTCTCTTGACGTGTGAGGCGAAGGCTGAGACAATCCCGCCGTCGAAGACAGGGGCATAGGCATCACACGGAGTTCGACTCTTGAAGCTCGCCATCATTTCGGACATACACGGGAACCTACCCGCCCTGGAGGCCGTGCTGGCGGAGATCGACGGCCGGCACGTGCACCGCATCGTGTGCCTCGGTGACATCGTGGGCTACGGCGCCTGGCCGAACGACTGCTGTGACCTGCTGCGGGAGCGGAAGGTCCTCTCCGTGATGGGGAACCACGACCTGGCGGCCATCGAGAACGGCGCCGAGAACTGCTTCACCCCGCAGGCCCGCAAGTGCATCCTCTGGACGCGAGACCGGCTCACCGAGGCCAACCGGCGCTGGCTCAAGAGCTTCCCGGGAACGCGCAAGGTGGAGAGCGTCACGCTCTGCCACGGCTCGCTGACCGAGCGCGACGAGTACATCTACTCCTGGCAGGGCGCGCTGCCGACCCTCCAACTGCTCACCACGCATGTGGGCTTCCTGGGCCATACGCACTATGCCTGCTGGTTCTACCGCGAGGTTGACCCGCCCCGGGGCGACGGCACCATGTCGCCCGCCGGCGGCGTCGTGAAGGTGTCACTCGACGGCACGTACCTCGTGAACCCCGGCGCCGTGGGTCAGCCGCGTGACGGGAATCCCCTCGCCTCGTATGCCATCTACGACGACCAGCTTGAGGAGATCGAGCTCCGGCGCGTGAAGTACGACATCGAGGCCGCCGCCCAGGCCATCATCGATGCCGGCCTGCCGACCAGCATGGCGGTCCGGCTGTTCGAGGGTATGTAGGCTCTCCGACCCTCCTGCGGGCGATCCCCGCTTGTCGCACCGCCCCGCCCCACGAGCTCCCTCCTTGTTCCCCAAGGTACACGGGACTCGGTAGCATCCCCCAACGTGATGTGACCCCGCGCCATAGTCGTGGTACAAGCCATCCAAGTGCACAGAACGGGCTCAGGCCCGGGAGGAGGCATGACGACCATGGCTCGACGGCTCACGAACCGACGTGGCTTCACGCTGGCCGAGGTGATGACGACGGTGACGCTCATCGCGGGCATGGGCGGCGGCAACGCCTTCCTGAACCCGAAGAACGAGGCGCAGAAGGAGGTCTGTCTCCAGCACCTGCAGGTGATCGGGCAGACCTTCATGCTCGAGGACCTCCGCGACCAGCCGCTGCCCAAGGCGTGCTTCTTCCCCAAGACCACCACGACTGCCGATAGCCTGCCCAAGCTCATGGGCCCGAAGGTCGAGCACCTTGCGTGGCTCTGCCCCTGCGCGCCCGTCAAGCTCCAGGAGCACAAGATCACTTACGTCTACAACAGCACGCTGGGCGGGAAGCGGATGTCAGAGATCGAGGACGCGAACAAGATCTGGCTGCTCGCGGACCTGTGCCTGGTGGACAGCAAGCTCCCGTGCACGCATCTGGACGGTGCTAACATCCTCTTCGCCGACGGCGTGCCACGGTTCGTCCTCAAGGCGCAGTTCCCCAAGCTGAAGTAGCCCACAAGGCCTGTGAGCCTTGCCCTTTCGTGCCTGCAGCTCTGGTAAGCTGCAGGCACGACAGCCATGTGTGGCGAACCGGTGGGCCATGACTGCCTGCCTGCTCGTCCTGTGCCTGTTCCTGCTTCTCTGTTGCGCCGCCCACGGGGACGGAGACGAGCCGCCGTGCGTCAGCGGCATCTACCCGCACCTTGCCGTGTTCAGCCGCTCGATGGAGTGCGGCATCGGGGCGGTTGTTCCCTGGGCCGGGCGGCTCTGGTTCCTCACCTACTCCCCCCATGCGCCGGAGGGCAGCGAGGACAAGCTCTACGAGCTGTCTTCTGACCTGCAGCGCACCGCGCGCCCCGAGAGCATCGGCGGCACGCCCGCGAACCGGATGGTCCATCGTGAGTCCGGCCAACTGATGATCGGCCCGTACCTCATCGACCGCACGGGGAACGTCCGGGCCATCCCGTACTCTGAGATGCCCGGCCGGCCGACCGCGACCATGCGCCACCTGACGGACCCGGCAGGCAAGGTGTACGTCTTCGACATGGAGGGCGCGCTGTACGAGGTCGATGTGTCAGTGTTTCACGTGAAACATCTGTTCGATCAACACGCCATCCCGGGTTCGCACGGAAAGGGTGGCTACACAAGCCAGGAGCGGGTCGTCTTGGCCAACAACGGCGAGTGGGGCTGGTACGACGAGTGGACCAAGGACCACAGCTACGCAGGGCCCACGGGGGCGCTCGTAGAGTGGGATGGTCGCGAGTGGCAGGTGATAGAGCGCAAGCAGTTCTGCGAGGTCACCGGGCCTGGTGGCATCTTCGGGGCGCCGAATGACGACAGCCCCCTCTGGGCGACCGGCTGGGACAGGCGCTCGGTGATCGTGAAGCTGCTTGACGGCGGCAAGTGGTACACCTTCCGCCTGCCGAAGGCGAGCCATACCCACGACGCCGGACACGGTTGGTACACGGAATGGCCGCGCATCCGCGAGATCGGCGACGGGCGGATGCTGATGACCATGCACGGCATGTTCTGGAACTTCCCGCCCGGCTTCTCGGCGGCGGACACGAGCGGCCTGCGACCCCTCTCGACCTACCTGAAGATGGTGGTGGACTTCTGTGACTGGAACGGCCGGCTGGTGTTCGCCTGCAACGACACCTCGCTCTTCGACAACCCCCTCGCCGGCCAGGCGCAGTCCAACCTGTGGTTCGGCGTGCCGGAGGACCTCCGCCGGTTCGGCCCTCCGGCAGGTTGGGGCGGGCCGTGGGTCAATGACAGCGTGCGGGCAGACATGCCGAGCGATCCCTTCCTCATCGCGGGCTTCACGAAGCGCGTCCTGCATCTCAGCCACACGAGCGCGGCGCCAGTCACGTTCACGCTTGAGCTATCCGGCCGGGGAGTGGGGGAGTGGCGCGAGTACCGCCGGGTGACCGTGCCGGCGAGGGGATACACCTACCTCGTGCTCCCGACGGACCTGCGCGGCGAGTGGATGCGCCTGACGGCAGACCACGATTGCCCGAACGCGACGGCCTACTTCCACTTCCTGCCGGAGGATCGCGAACTCGATAGCCGCATGTTCGCCAGCCTCGCGCCCATCGGTTCCGTTCCGCGCACGACGGGCGTCATCCGGCCGCGCGGCGAGGACCTCGGTACGCTGCACTACCTGGCGCAGCGCGTGGAGGCTGACGGCACGCGCCGTGACCTCGGCTACTATGAGATCGGCCCCGAGATGAAGCTGCGGAAGGTGGACGATCCAAAGGCCGGCGGTTGGCTACGGACCAAGGCCGCCCTCGGTGAGCCGGACTTCGCCGTCGATTCGGCCTCAGCGATCCTCATCGATGCCGCCGGCACGCGCTGGCGGCTGCCGAAGAGCGGTCCGGGCTACGATGCGCCCTGGCCCGAGGGCTGGCCGCGCGGCATCCGGGAAGTGGTCACCGAACGCAGCCTGCTGAACTGCTGCGGGACGATCTACGAACTGCCGCGCGAGTCGTCCGGCGGGATCGCCGGACTCCGCCCCATCTGCACTCACAACCGGATGATCGCGGACTTCTGCTCGTGGCGGGGGATGCTGGTGATCGCCGGCAACCTCGCGGACGCCAAGCCCGACGGCCATTACTTCGCCTCAGACGACGGCCAGACCGGCCTGTGGTTCGGCAACGTGGATGACCTGTGGCGCTTCGGCAAACCGCGCGGCGTGGGCGGCCCCTGGCGCGACACTCCCGTGCAGGCCGGCGTGCCCTCCGACCCATACCTCATGACGGGCTACGACCGCAAGACGCTCGAACTCTCGCACAACGCAGATGCCGACGTGACCTTCACGGTCCAGGTGGACTTCGTCGGCGATGGCACATGGCACAAGTACCGACGAACCACCGTGCCTCCCGGCACGACGCAGGTGCACCACTTCCCCGATGACTACAGCGCACACTGGGTCAGGTTAACCGCGGATCGTGGCTGCAAGGCGACGGCGCAGCTGGTGTATGCATGGGGGCCGTCCCGCACTCAGGGACCCTGACCACTCAGGACGGCTGCTCGCGCCCTAACCGACAGGCGCAGCCGGCACTTGCTGCGCGGTACCCGCGTTGCGCGAGCCAGGCAGGTCCTAGCGCACTCCTGCGGAAGAGGACCTATCAAGGTCGGCACTTCGGAGGAATGGGGGAGGGTGAAGATGCAACGCTCTCGGACTGGGCTGTTGGCTGCAGCAACAGGGCTCGCGCTTGCGCTCTACGGCAGCGCGCTCCTCGCGCAGGACTCGGATGGCGATGGCCTGTCGGATGCGGTCGAACAGAAGCTCGCGACCGATCCGAAGGTGGCCGACGAACTCGTGGCCATCGCCGAGGACCCGACCGGTGAGGGCGCGGAGCGGGAGCAGTATGCCCCGGGGTATGACCTCACGCGCGTCTTGTTCGGCAACGCCGGGCAGGACCGGTTCGTGTGGTGCCTTGAGTTCATGGAGGACTTCCTCGCGGACAACGCGATCGTGATCCTGTACGTCGATGCGGACAACGATCCGGCCACGGGCCGCAAGCAGGGCGTCGAGGGCACCGACTACCAGTTGCACTTCTCCCTCGGTGGCGGCTCGTGCACGCAGTACGCGCCGGACGGCCAGACGAGTGCCGGGCCTCTGCCTCGCTTCGCGGTCGATGGCAAGCGGCTCTACTGCACCTTCGACGTGAAGCTGAAGCAGGACACCGGGCAATCGAGCTATCGGCTGTCGGTGCTCTCAGAGAAGCGGGAGCCGCATGTCGGGGTGGACTCTACCGGCTGGCTCGACGCGAGGGGAGCCGGGGAATCGGGGCGTGAGAAGATCATGACCGATGACGACCTCACCGAAAGCCTGCACATGACGATGACGCGCGGCGAGGACCTGATCGAGCGCCTCAGAGCAGACCCGAAGAACGTGCACATCCCGGTGAACGAGTGCGAGCTGGATCGCTTCACCATGTCCGACGACGAATACCGGGAGTGGTCGGCGCGCCGTACGGGTGCTCCCGCCGCGATCCGCGTCAAGGCTCCGAAGGGCACGTACCGGCCCGGCATCTTCGTGCGCGACGAGGGGGGCGCGGAGAAGTACGCGCTCTATGTCGGCGGCGAGCGCAAGGGCCTCGCGATCGCCGATGATGATGACAACAAGACCAAGCTGCTGTTCATGGATGAGCCCATTGCATTCGCGGGGGACGAGACTCTCGAGTTCCGCGCGGGCCAAGCTGCGGGCGGGTATCGCGTCGAGTCGGTCATCTTCCTTGCCGAGAAGCCCGAGGTTCGCGCGCGCAAGTTCGAGATCGCGTACCTGGAGGCGACACAACTCCACGCGCCCTTCCTCCGCGACCCGACCCAAGTCCGGCTGACGTGGATCACGAGCTGGCCGGCTGCCTGCAAGATCGAGTACGGTCAGGGCGACACGCGCAACCAGAGCCTCACCGAGCCGGCGCTACTCGCGAACCATCGCGTCTTCCTGCGCGACCTGAAGCCCGGGCAGAGGTACTCCGCGCGCATGGTCGCCACCACGCCCGCCGGGCAGGAGGTGGTGACGAAGCCCGTCACCTTCACCGCCGGGGAGAGGCCCAAGCGGAAGGGCCGGATGCCCGACCTCGTGCGCGTGCCGCTGAGCGTGCTGAACGCCACGGGCGTGGCGCTCACCGACTGGCCTGTCGAGACGGGGGTCGCGCTTCCGTCAGGGCTCCTGACGCCCGGCGAGCAGGTGCGGCTCACGGACGCAGCCGGCAAGTGGCTCATCCTGCAGACCGAGCCGCGCGCCCTGTGGCCCGACGGCTCCGTGAAGTGGCTCGGGCTGACCTTCCTCGCGACGGTCGGGCCTGAGGAGCGGACGCCGCTGACCCTTGAGCTCGGCGCGCAGGTGCAGGTGCCGGACAGCGCAGCACTACCCATGGGGCGAGCGCAGGGCGAGCAGATCACCGTGAACACGGGCGCCGCAACCTTCGAGCTGCCGGGCAAGGAGGCCCACCAACTCCTGGCCGGCCTGACGCCAGCCGGGGCGCCCGGCCCGACGTGCCCCCAGTTGACCGGCCTCCTGCAGGACGCAGAGCGGGTAGGCTATCGCCTCACGGTCGATCCTGCTCGCACGAGTCTGGAGGTGAACGGCACCGTCCGTTGCGTCGTGCGGCTGGGTGGCAAGTTCGTCAGCGAGGCCGACCCGACCAAGCACCTCTTCGACTGGGAAGCGCGCGTGACGGCCTATCGCGGCAAGGCCTTCGTGCGTGTGCTGTTTACCATCGGCAACGATTGCCCGGACGCGGACTTCACGGGAATCCGCAGCATATCTCTCACCGCCGCCCTCGCGGGCTCACCTACCGGCGCACAGATCGGCGGTGACGCAGACGCACCACCCTTGACGGCCTTGGTCGGCGACACGCTCTACCAGCATCACGACAGCGGGTGGGCGCTCTCCTCCGGCGCCACAGGTACCCGCGCCGCGGGCTGGGCGTCGGCGATGGGGGCCGGCGTGCCGCTGACGGTCGCCGTTCGCGACTTCTGGCAACAGTATCCCAAGTCGCTGGCCGTTCGCGCCGAAGGGATCGACATCGGCCTCCTGCCACCGCTCACCGACGACCAGTACGCCGAGGAGTCGAGGGACCGGGTCGAGTTGGTGAAGCTCTACTACTACCTGCAGAATGGGCTCTACAAGCTCCGGCAGGGCGTCGCGAAGACCCACGAACTGTACCTCATCGCGGGCATGCCCGAGGACGTGCCGCTGCAGGCCTTCCGGAACCCCCTGGTGGCCTGCGCCGACCCGGAGTGGACCCGCTCGACGGGCGCCTGGGGGAACATGCCGGTTGGCGATGACTTCTGGGCCACGATCTACGACGAGACGATGGACCGCGGGTTCGCCGCCTACCTGAAGGACCGTGAGGACACGAAGGCCTATGGGATGCTGAACTTCGGCGATTGGTGGGGCGAGCGCAAGTACAACTGGGGGAACATCGAGTACGACACGCAGCACGCGTTCTTCCAGCACTTCGTGCGCACGGGCGACACCCGTTACTACTACGCTGCCGAGCAAGCGGCCCGCCACAACGGCGACGTGGACACGGTGCACTTCCACAGCGACCCCAACCGCGTGGGCGGCGTGTACACCCACAGCCTCGGCCACACCGGCAGCTACTTCCCGGCGGGCTTCGTGGACGCCGGCAGCCCCACGGCCGGCTTCAGCGACAGCCACACGTGGACCGAGGGGCACCTGGAGGCCTTCCTGCTTACGGGCGACCGCCGGCACCTCGACAACGCGCTGCTGATCACGGACTTCTACGACGGCTTCCGCCTGAACAACTACGATTACTACAATGCCCGCGAGCCCGGCTGGCACCTGATCCTGACGGTCGCGACCTGGCACGCGACCGGCGACCCGTACTACCTCAACGCGGCGCGGATCATGACCGAGCGGGTGCTGGAGCGCGAGCGTCCCGGAGGCGGCTGGCGGCGGCACATGGTGCCGGGGCACTGCTACGAGGAGCCGCGCCATCACGGCGAGGCCGGCTTCATGGTCGGGGTGCTGATGCGGGGCCTGAAGGACATGCACCTGGCGACCGCCGACGAGCGGCTCCCGCCGGTCATCGTCCGCGCCGCCAAGAACATGGTCGCCGAGATGTACGGGCCCGAGGAAGAGGGCTTCCGCTACACCTCCTGCCCGAACATGAAGCCCTCACCGGGCATGAACCTCACCTCCACCGAGGGTTTCGGATATGCGGTGACGCGGTCGGCCGACCCTGAGCTGGCGCGCATCTTCGAGCGCGGGATGGTCATTGCCCTGCGCGGCATGAGCGGCATGGGCAAGTCCATCAGCCATGCCACCCGCGGCACGCCTCACGCCCTGCGCGACCTGGAGGGTCTCGCGGGTACAGGCTACCGCGTAGGTCCTGAGGGCCAGTACACGTTCCTCCTCAAGCAGGAGAAACCCGAGGCCTTCGAGGTGCAGGTCCGACGCTTGAGCGGCGAGGGCACCGCCACCGCCGGGTTGCGCAACGTCGACGGCACGTGGACCCAGGCCGCCGAGGTGACCGCCGGGCAGACCTCCGCGTGGGTCGAGGTGCCTGCGAAGGCCGTGCCCGGAACGCTGCAGCTCATGGTGAAGACCACCGGCAGCGCAGCGTGGACCGTCATGTCGACCTGCCTGCGCGACATGGTTGAGGTGGGGCAGGGGTTCACGGTCGCGGCCGGCAAGACGCAGCTGCACCTGGCCTCCCCGACCGCCGGCAAGGCCGCGATCCGTGTGCGCTCCGCAGGCAAGGGCACCGCCACTGCCTCGGCTCCGGGCTCCGCGCCCGTGACCCAGCCGATCCGCGACGCCTGGACGTCACTGCCGCTACCGGCCGGGGCGCCCTTCTGCGTGCTCCGCATCGAATGCGATGCACCCGTCGAGATCGCCATCGAGGGCGCAGCGCCTTACGTCGCAGCGGACCGCTGGCACCTGTTCGCTGTGCCATAGAACGCCGCGGGCGGAGGCCTTCTCGACCTCCGCCCGCCCGAGCCGTTCTCCCCTCTCCCTTCAGGAGAGGGGCCGGGGGTGAGGCTTACTCCACGTTCAGCCCCGCGATGTAGTCCTGCACCGCCTTGAGCTGCTCGGTCTCCTTGGCCTTGAGCTGCTTGATCTCGCCCTGCAGCGACTCGTACTCGGTCTCCTGCTCCGTGAGCTTGTCGACGTAGCGCTTGTACAGCTCCGAGTCGCGGCTGAGCTGCTCCATGTTCTTGCGAATGCGCTCTTGCTCGTCGGTGATCTCCTTCAGACGCCCCTCGCGTTCGGCGATCTGGCGCTGCGTGTCGGCCAGCTCGGCCTTCATCTGGATCAGCTTCTGCAGCGCCTGCTTGACGGCGTCGCTGACCTTGTCCATGCGCACGAACAACGCCATCTGGTCCGCGTCGGCATCGGTGAGCGCCACCATCTCGGAGACGGGCTGCTCTTCCACGACCTTCAGCTCGCCCTTGCCTTGCGGCGCCAGCTCGACGCGGAACCGGTAGACCGACCGCGCGCGCTCCTCGGGCTTCTCCGGTTCGAGGAGCTTCCAGTCCTCCGCGAAGGGGTGCTCGATCAGCAAGGCCTTCTTCGCGCCCGCCGCGTTCCTGGCGGTGTACAAGGACTCGCGGTGGTTCTTGCGGGTCAGGATGAGCACGCCGCGGATGATCTTGAGACTCAGGATCTCCTGCGCGCCACCCTTCTGCTGCTGCTCGACCTCGACGTCCAGATCGACCGCATACGTCAGCAGGCGCTCGTCATCCGGAGCCACGTCCTCGATCAGCGCGTCGCCCGCGTAGATGCCGCCATCGAACACCGTGACCGGGCCTCCCATGAGGTGCAGGCCCGTCGTGTTCTTCAGCTTCACCCCGTTGTAGGGATGCTTCGGGTCCGTGCCGGCGTTGAACACGGAGACCTTCTCACCCTCGGCCTTCGCGTTCACGATCGGGATCATCGCCGACTTCTGCCGGCCGATGGTGACCGGCTGATCGATGGCGTACTGGAACAGCTCGCCGACCTTCTCTCCCGCCGCCATCGCCTGCCCAAGCGCTTCGCCAGCCACGACGCCCAACATGGCTGCCGCCGGGGGGGCCGCCGGAGCGGCCATCCCGCGGCCGAGCCCGCCACCCATTCCGCCGGCCAGGCCCGGCGCCGCCTTCGCAGCCGGCCGGCCGCGCCGCACCAGCGCATTCTCCTCGGCAGGCGCCGCCTCCGTCTCGGCGGCATACTCATCGAGGGCCTTGTCGTACACCTTCGGCCGCGGGATCGCCGCCACCGACGGCGGGATCACCGGCCGCGAGAGGTACAGCGGCTCGTAGAGGTCCTGGATGAAGCTGATCGGCCGGCCCGACACGAGCGTCAGGCCCACGTTGGTCCAGTCATCATCGGTCGTGTTCTCGACGATGGCCCAGCCCTGGACCTGCAGCCCCTTGTCGGCCAGCACCAGCCGGTAACTCGTCTTCCAGACGGGCGTCTCCAGCAAGTACCCCGCCGAGACGCTGCGCCTCCCGTTGCCCTTGAAGCCCAGCGTGACGGGCCGCTTGCTGACATCCCGGCTCTGGGCCAGCACGCCCAGCGCCTTGCGCAGATCGCTTGAGACCGCCGCATCCGTGATCTGCAGCGACTTCACCTGCCAGATCGGAATCTCGACGATGCCCCCGTCGGTCAGCAGGTTGATGACCGCGAACTCGAGGATCTGGTCACCGACCGACTTCTGCTGCGTCTCGACACCCATGATCACGCCGGTGTGCACGTGGTCCGACTTGATCTCCGCCGTCACGCCCCGCAAGCGATTCAGCAGGTCGAAGAGCGATGGGTTGTCCGAGATGTCCACCGCGAACGACCCCAGCGTGCGCTCGATCGGCTCCTGCGGCGCATACGTCACCGGCGCAATCGTGCCCCCGCCGAAGTCCTGCAACACCAGCGACTTCAGCAGATCGGGGATCTGCTCCGTGCGGAACGTCAGCTCCACCTGGGCATTACCGTCAACCTCCCCCTGCCGATGGAAGTAGCCCACGCCACTGGAGAACAACACGACCTGCTTCAGCGGCAGGTCAGCACCAAAGGCCATGCTGCACACGATCAGGCTGAGCACGATCCCCCAGAACACTCGCGTCTTCATGGCAACCCTCCTGTTGGGAGAACTCACGCACGCGCGGCCAGGTTGACCGCCGCACCCCTTCCTTGCACACAACACCCGCGGCGTTGGCCCAACCTCACCCGATACGACGCGCAACTTGGCCGGGAGGTTTGGCCCTCGCTGCCTACCCGGGCTTCGTCTGGAGACGGCCTCCACCAAGGGGAACTCCGGGGCCGGTTCCGACTGCAACATCGAGGACGTGTGCGGGGCGACTGGTGGCCTCGCCGCAGATGGCGCACAGCCGCGTGCTGGCTTGGCCGTCAGGAGTCTCGTGTCCACTAGGCAGAGATAGCGGCGGCATTGCGTAGGCGGCCCGGGCGCGGATCTAGTCGAGCCTGGTCGCGTACTCCACGTTATGGCCGAAGCTGACGCGGTGCGGGTTTGCCCCCAGCGCTGGAGGGTTGTGCAGGCGACCGAATGCGCGCGCCTTCTCCTGGGAGGCCTCATCAAACTCCCAAAGACTCTCCGCCAAGCGCTCCTGATCAGGGTAGTGATAGGTGATGTGGATGTGGTCTTCCATGTACCACTCGCCGTCATCGCTCCGCTCAAGACCATCAGCCCGCACCTCCGACTGTAAGTACACAATCCTATCGCAAACGGACACGGGACGGTCCCAATCCTGCACCTCGTCGCAGAGGATGAGAAGGAACCCGAGGGGGTCTGTCTCCAGCGAGACAACCTGCTGCCCTCCCGTGTCCCGAGCGACGCTAGACGGAGGTAGACGTGCTCCATCCCTGGTCGCATTGCCTCGGAAACTCACGGGCGCGTCGTGAAGCACAATAGCTCGCAGAGCGTGGCGGAGGCAGGCTGCCTGCGCGCGGGCAACGGGGCCCCGAAGGTGCCGGGGACTCACCCCGCCATACAGCGATAGGGCTATCGCAAGGTTGACTCCACCGCAAAGCCCATGCGCTACGGATTCGCGTGGTGCAGCCCAGGGCCCGAGCGCGTCGGCTGAAGGGAACACGCCCCAGGCCCGGACGAGGTAACCATACGCGAGTTCCATCAATGCGCGTGTACGTTCGGCGCTGTTCGGCTGTTCGTCCACCAAACTGCGGAGCGGCAGGTGGTACGTGTGCTCTACTGCGTCGAGAACATGCCGCATGCCCGTGAGAGCGGCGTTCTTCTCTTCGGGCCGCGTGAGGTCGTCGACAGACGCGACCGAGGTCAATACGTGCGCGAGAGGGTACGCGTGGTCGTGCAAGGCGCTGGCAACAAGCCAGGCTGCCTCCACGTCGGCTTCCTCGGGCTCGGCTGCCAAGTGCTCGGTAGAGCAGATCTGCTCCGCGGCTAGCTTCCAGAAGGGTCGAGCGCCCGCGACCCCACTCTGGGTGCGGTGCCCCACGTCCGTCTTCAGCAACAGAAGACCGAGGGCAGCGACGAGGCACTGATGGACGTGGTGATCGCGGTACCGCTTGCGTGTGAGCCGTAACAGCCAGTCAATGGACGGGCCATGCGTGCACAGCGTCTTGAGCTGATGGACAGCGCCAGGGGTCACACAATGGCCGTCGAGGAGGGTCAGCAGGTCAGGGACCGCCTTCACAGGATCGGGGCTCAACGGGCCGAGGCCGCAAAGCCGCTCCAGTTCCCCGCTCAGGAATGGCCAGTCGAATGTGACCACGAGGCCACCCCTAGTCGCTGCTTCCGTACAGAATGGGATCGCCGTCCGGCCGGACCTGAGCGAGAACGAGGAGCCCGTGTTGGCGTGGTGGGCGCTGTTGGACGATCTCCAGGAACCGCGTCTTCTGCGCCTCGAAGGTGGCTTCGTACTCAGCGACCCTCAACCCGAGCTGCTCCTTCTCCTCATCCGTCTCCGCTGGCGGTTCCATGGTCTCAAAGGCCGGTGACGACGTGACCACCGTGCAGCGGTCGGCGTTCTGCATGAGTTGGCCGATAGGCCCCCCGAGGAAGGAGTCCTTGCGTCCGATCTTCGTGTGGTCGCACATGATGACGCGGTGCTCCGTGGGTTTCGACCACATTGCCTTCTTTACAAGCTCCTCCTCCGTGTGGCCATGGTAGTAGAGCCCCCCGTTCTCGTTGAATGTGAAGCCGCTGGTCCCCATCACGACCACGTGTGGGTTGAAGTCCCTGAGCCCGTGTGCGGCCTGCGACCCGAAGAGGGCATCGTGCTGCTGGTCGTACTTGCCCCCCGTCAGCAGCAGCGCGAGGCTATGGGCGGGCCGAGGGGCGAAGGTGCTCTCAGGGTCCTCCGGGTTGTACGTGTCGTTGAAGTCGTTCCAGATCCCCATGTTGTTGGTCATGATTGTAAGGTTGAGACAGGTCACGCGCTCACGTCGGAACACCTCTCGCCCCACCCAGCCGACCGTGCTCCCGGCGTCAAGCAACACCGCGTGGCGCGGCCTGATGAGTCCGTGGTCCAGGATATAGGCGGCCATGCACCGCTTCGCGGCAGCTCGGGCCCTCCACTGCTGCTTCGTGAACGTATCGGATTCGCAGGCCGGCGGTGTCGTGGAGGGGCACCCCGGCGACCCTCCTGAGTTCCCAGGGCATGGGTCGTGCGCCCCCCCCCCCGAGCTCCCCCCAACGTCGCCGCCTTGCCTCTCTCGCTCGTCAGACATGGCTGTCACCCCCAACATCGCCCATGGGCAGCAGAACTCCCTGCGCGGGCAGTCTGCGTAGCGGT
>Ga0194113_10000743_pt1 | contig 43657 bp, 33 predicted proteins | sample TA2MahC200mmetaG_FD_146193 | JGI IMG/M metagenome (GOLD analysis project Ga0194113, IMG submission 146193) | Freshwater microbial communities from Lake Tanganyika, Tanzania - TA2015017 Mahale Deep Cast 200m | ecosystem: Environmental > Aquatic > Freshwater > Lake | place: Tanzania: Lake... | reverse complement strand
ATCCAAATTCCAAACCCAGAGCGACGGTGTTGCCGCCGCTGCTGTTGATCCTAACCCTGTTGCCCCTGTTGCTGATGCCGCTGGGAGCCATCTTCGTCTTCGCAGGCCACGCCGGCCTTCCGGGCCTCTTCCAAACCCTGAGCCAGCCCGATGCCCAATTTGCGCTGCGCTTCTCGTTGCTCACCGCTTTCGGCGCGGCCCTGGTCAACGGCATCCTGGGCACCTTCGCGGCCTACGTCCTCTCTAAATACCGCTTTCGCGGGCGCGAGACGCTGAACATCGTCGTCAACCTGCCCGTTGCCATCCCTACCGTCGTCGTCGGCACGTCGCTGCTGCTGCTGTGGGGGCCGATTGGCCTGCTGGGCCAGTTTCTCGACCCGTTGGGCATTCAGCCGATGTTCGCCCCGGCGGGGGTGCTGCTGGCGCACCTGTTCGTCACCTTCCCCTACATGCTGGGCGCGGTCAAGCCCGTGCTGGACGAGCTCGAGACGACCTACGAAGAAGCGGCCTACACCATCGGCGCGAGCCGCTGGCAGACCTTCCGCTACGTCATCCTGCCGGCGCTGCGCGGCGGCCTCTTCTCCGGCCTGTTACTGACCTTCGCGCACTCGCTGGGCGAGTTCGGCGCGACGGTCATGGTGAGCGGTAACCTGCGCCTGCGGACGCAGACAGCGCCGCTCTACATCTTCGCCCAGTTCGAGGCGGGCAACATCGAGACGGCCAACGCCGTCGCCGCCGTGCTGGCGCTGACCTCGTTTGTGATCTTCATGCTCCTGCAACGGGTCACGCAACAACGCAACCGGAGGGCGAGCTGATGTCCATCATCCTGAGCGACCTGACCGCGCGTTACGGCACCAACGTCGTCGTCAATCGCGTTTCGCTGGAAATCAATGATGGCGAACTGTTCGTGCTCCTGGGCGGCAGCGGGAGCGGCAAAAGCACCATCCTGCGCATGATCGCCGGGCTGACGCCACCTGCCAGCGGGCGCATCGAGATCAACGGGCGCGACGTGACCCACTTGCCGCCTCAGGCACGCGGGACCGGTTTCGTCTTTCAGAACTATTCGGTCTTTCGCCACATGACCGTGACGGAAAACGTGGAGTTTGGCCTGCGCATCCGAGGCGTCGGCCGCGCTGCACGGCACCAGCGCAGCACGGAGTTGCTCGACCTGGTGGGCCTGGGCGGTCTGGGCGACCGCTTCCCCGATCAGCTCTCCGGCGGACAGCAGCAGCGCGTAGCCGTGGCGCGCGCGTTGGCCTACGAACCCGAGGTGCTGCTACTGGACGAACCGTTCAGCGCGCTGGACGTCAAGATCCGCGCGGAGTTGCGCCAGAGCTTCAAGGAGATTCAACGTGAGTTGGACGTGACGACGATCCTCGTCACCCACGACCAGGAAGAAGCCTTCGAGCTGGCCGACCGCATCGGCGTGATCGAGCGCGGCTTTCTGATGGAGGTGAACACGCCGCAGGCCCTCTATCACCAGCCGCGCACCGAGTTCGCGGCGACGTTTGTGGGCGGCGGCAATGTGCTGGTGGGGCGCATGGAGCAGGGGCAGATCAAGCTGGGCGCGGTCTCGCTGCCGCTGCCGCCCGGCGCGCCCCCGCACGAGGAAGACACGCCCGTCCGCCTGCTCTTCCGCCCGGAGACGGTCTACGTCGGCGCCGCGCCGCCCGCTGAGGGGAGCGACATCCACACGCTGGGCGAGGCCCGCGTGTGTGACGAGATCTTCAGCGGCTCGCAGCAACGCCTGCGCCTGGAAATGCACGGCTTCGAGGGCGTGCGCTCGCTCTGGCCGCCGCCGCCCTATGGCCGCCGCGTCTTCTACATCGAAGCCATCCAGACCAGCGACCGCGCCGTCGCGCTAACGCGGCCCGCGCCTGGGGATCACGTCTGGGTGGGCCTGCGCCGCTATCACGTCCTCGAACCCAGCGGTTTGAAGCTCCTCATCGCTTACGCCGAGACGCCGGGCGGGCAGGCCGCCGCCGCTTTCGGCGCGCTGTTGGCGCGCGCTGCCAGCGGCCCGACGACGCTCCTGGCCGTGGCTGAAGCCGAGCAGGTGGCCGCCGCGCGGGAGACGCTGGAGGAGCTGCGCCGGCGCTGGCCCGGCGGGCCCTCGCCGCGCCTGACGACCAGGGTGCGGCAAGGGGCCATCGCCGCCGAGGTGCTGGCCGAGGCCCAGGAGGGCGATTACGAACTGGTGGTTTTGGGCCGGGGGAGAGACGGCTTAGGCTCTGTGGCGCAGCAGATTCTGAAGCGGACGGAGACGCCGGTGTTGCTGGTGCAAGAAACACGCCCGCAAATCGCGCGGGTGCTTATCTGCACGGCGGTAGGCGAGCCGGGCAAGACGGACGTGCGCTTCGGCGGGCGAGTCGCGCGCCGTACCCGCGCCGCCGTGACCGTGTTCCACGTCGTCCGGCCTGGTGCTGCGCCCTGGGAGCGTGCCCGCGCCGAACAGCACATGGCCGCGGCGCAAGCCGTCCTGGACACGCTGGGGGTGGCGGCGGAGACGAAAATCACGGGGCAGAGGCCGGAGGGGCGGGTTGCGGACATCGCTGCCGAGGCGGAAGCGGGCGATTACGACCTGATCGTCATCGGCGCGCCGGCCTGGCAACATCCCGCCCGGTCGCGCTGGACGGATTTTGCTTCGCAGATCGTGCGCAGCACCTCCCGCCCCGTATTGATCGCACCGATGGTGCCGTGAACAATCTCACGCCAGGAAACGAGAGGGAGAAAGAATCATGAGACGGAATTGGGGGCTGTTTTTGCTGCTCGTTTTGTTATTGACCATCTTTTCCCCGGCCGTTAGCGCGGTGGGCAGGCCGGTGATGTTGCTCAAACTGGACGGCGTGATCAACCCCTTCTCGGTTCGCTATCTCGAACGCGGGCTGCGGCTGGCGGAACAGCGCGGCGCGCAGGCCGTCATCATCACCCTCGACACGCCCGGTGGGCTGGAATCGGCCATGCGCGAAATTGTCCAGATGTTGCTCAACGCGTCGTTGCCTACGATCGTCTACGTGACGCCGGGCGGGGCGCGCGCGACCTCGGCCGGGATGTTTATTCTGTTGGCCGCCGACGTGGCGGCGATGGCCCCCGCGACCCACGTCGGCGCGGCCCATCCCGTGCCGCTGGGCGTGGACATCAGCGAGGTGATGGACGAGAAAATGATCAGCGACGCGACCGCGTTGGTGCGCAGCGTGGCCACGACTCGGGGGCGGAACGCCGATTGGGCCGAGCGAGCGGTGCGGGAGAACCTCTCCGTCACCGCCGACGAAGCGCTGGAGCTGAACGTGATTGACCTGCTGGCCAGGAACCTGGACGATCTGTTGCGCCTGTTGGACGGGCGACAGGTCGCCGCAACGACGCTGCAGACGGACAGAGCCGCTGTGCTGGCGCAACCGATGAACCTGATCGAGCGCTTCTTTCACGTCATCACCGAGCCGAACATCGCCTACCTGCTGCTTTCGTTGGGCACCTTGTTGCTGCTGGCCGAGTTATCCGATCCGGGGCTGAGCGTGGCGGGGGTGGGAGCTGTCGTCGCCTACATCGTGGCCTTCATGGCCCTGGGCAATCTGCCGGTGAACTGGGCCGCCATCGGGCTGCTGGCTCTCTCTGTCGTCTTTTTCGTCGTCGGTCTGCTCACCGACACCGAGGCGGTGGTCACGGTTGCGGGGCTGGTGCCCTTTGTCCTGGGGTCGCTGTTGCTCTTCGCGCCCTTCACCCCCACCTCCCCGGCTATGCCCAGCGTGTGGGTGAGTCCCTGGTTGATCGCCGTGATGGCCCTCGGCATGGTCGCTTTCAGCATCCTGGTGCTGCGGGCCATTATCGCCGCCAACCGCCTGCCGGTTCGGGCGGGCGCGCAGCGGCTGATCGGGCAGCAGGGCGTCGCGCTGACCGACCTGGCGCCGGCGGGGCAGGTGCGCGTGGGCCTGGAGGGGTGGAGTGCTGTAACCGTAGCAGGGGCAATTCGAGCCGGCGATCCCGTGCGCGTGACCGGTATCGTGGGCGTACATTTGCAAGTTGTGCCGTTGGCAGCAGACTCCGAGAGTCTGCCATAAATTACCAAGGAGGTGTAGAATGGAGCTTTTCATAGTAGGGTTCCTGTTGGTGCTGGCGTTGATCTTGCTGGCCATGGCCGTCCGCATCGTGCCCGAATACCGCCGGCTGGTCGTCTTTCGCCTGGGACGGTGTGTGGGGGAAAAGGGGCCGGGGCTGGTCTTTCTCATCCCGTTCGTAGATCGCGGGATGGTGGTGGACCTGCGGGAGGTCTATTTCGACGTGCCGCCCCAGACCTGCATCACCGCCGACAACGCTTCGGTCTCGATTGACTTTTTGGTCTATGACAAGGTGATAGACCCTATGCGGAGCGTGCTGGAGGTGGAGAACTTCACGGGCGCGGCGCGCGGCCTGGCGATCACCACCCTGCGCGCGACGGTCGGCGCGATGGACCTGGACGACGTGCTCTCCAAGCGAGACGAGATCAACCGTATCCTGCACGAAAAGCTGGACGACGTCACCGACCGCTGGGGCATCCGGGTGATGGCGGTCGAGATCCGCGAGGTCGTCCCGCCGCGCCAGATCGAAGAGGCCATGACGCGCCAGATGGCGGCCGAGCGCAACCGTCGCGCCATGGTGGCCGAGGCGAACGGCAAGCGTGAGGCGGCCATAGCTGTGGCCGAGGGCGAAAAACAGGCTGTGATCCTCAAGGCTGAGGGCGATAGGCAGGCGACGATCCTCCAGTCGGAGGGCGACCGGCAGGCCTCGATCCTGCGCGCCGAGGGCTTCGCCCTGGCGCTGAACGAGATCTACAAGGTGGCCCAGGGCGTCGACAGCAAGACCATGACACTCCAGTACCTGGAGGCGCTCAAGGTGCTGGGCGAGGGCGAAGCGACCAAGTTCGTCATCCCGACCGAGTTCGTGAACCTGGTACAGCCATTGGTGGCCAACGCCCGCCAGGCACACGCAGAGAAGCCCGCTTCGTAGACGCTCGACCGGATAGAAGCCGAAGAAGATCCCCTGCTGCCAAGGGCGTCCCCGCCCCGCCTTGGGCGGTGAGAGGCACCTGGAACGGGCGAGGACGCCCCTCTGTAGCAGATGGAGACACGTCCTCGCTGGCCTGAGTAGCCAGACCGAGGAAGCCAATTAAGAAGAGAGTTGATGCCTATGGAACAAGCGTGGCACACGTTAGAGATTGAAGAGACGTTCAATATCCTCGAGTCCAATCCTCGAGGCTTGAGCCCGGCCGAGATCGAACGCCGGCTGGAAAAATACGGGCCGAACGAGATCGAAAGTGCCGACGGAGTCAGCAAGCTCGAGATTCTCTGGGCCCAGGTTAAGAACCCGCTGGTGTTCGTGCTGCTTATAGCGGCCCTGATCTCGCTGGTTGCCGGCAAGATGATCGACGCGGTCGTGATCGCGGTCGTCATTGTGGTAAACACGTTGATCGGCTTTTTCCAGGAATACCGGGCGGAGGAGGCCCTCCAGGCCCTGAAATCCCAGGCCGCGCCCGAAGCCGAAGTGTTTCGCGATTGCCCGGACGAGGGAGACTGCATCGAGATGCGCGTCCCGGCAGTGCAGATTGTGCCCGGGGACGTCATCCTGTTGGATGCCGGAGATAAAGTGCCGGCCGACGCCCGAGTCCTTGCGGCGATTAATCTGGAGATTGACGAGGCCATGCTCACCGGCGAATCGGTCCCTGTGCGCAAGACCGTCGAGCCGTTGGAGGGCGATCTGCCCACCGCCGAGCGTATCAACCTGGTCTACGGCGGCACCATCGTCACCAACGGGCGCGGCCGGGCGGTGGTCTACGCCACCGGTGCACAGACCGAGATGGGCAAGATTGCCACGCTGATCCAGGAGACGGAAAAGGTCGAATCGCCATTGCAGAAGCAGACCCTCGATCTGGGCAAGAAGTTGGGACTGCTGGCTCTGAGTGTGGCTACGGCGACGCTGATCCTGGGATTAATTCGTGGGCTGGAGTGGCAGGAAATCTTCCTATTCGCGCTGGCCTCGGCTGTTTCCTCGATTCCCGAGGGGCTGCCGGCGGTGATGAGCATCACCCTGGCGGTGGGCGTCAACCGCATGGCTCGCCGCAACGCCATCATTCGCCGCCTGCCGGCGGTTGATACGCTGGGTGCGGCCACCGTCATCTGCACCGACAAGACCGGCACCCTTACCACCAACCAGATGACGGTGCAGCAGGTGATGGCGGGAGGGAAAACCATCCACGTGACCGGCGTCGGCTTTGCACCCAAGGGGCGCTTTGAACGGGACGGCGAGCATTTCGATCCCACCTCTGACCCCGACGTCCGCATAGCCCTGCACATCGGCGCGCTGTGCAACAACGCCCGCCTGGTGCAGCACCGTCGAGGCGACGACTATGATTGGGAGATCCGTGGCGACCCTACCGAGGGGGCGCTGGTGGTGGCGACGGCCAAAGCCGGTCAGCACAAAGAGGCGCTGGAGGATCGCTTTCGCCGCATAGACGAACTCCCGTTTAGCTCCCAGACCAGGTTCATGGCGACGTTTAACCACACGGCCGAGGACGAGGTGTGGGTGATGGTCAAGGGCGCGCCAGAGACGGTGCTCGAGCTCTGCCCCCAGATCCGCGAGAACGGCGCGGCGCGGGCGCTGGGGGACGAGGACCGCGAGCACCTCCTGGCCGAGAACCACCGCATGGCGAGCGAGGCCCTGCGGGTGTTGGGGCTGGCCTACAAGGTCATTGCGCCGGACGAGGTGGAGCGGTTCAAGGAAGACCTCGAATATGGCCACGACGTAGAGCTGGTCTTTGCCGGGTTGGTGGGGATGATTGATCCGCCGCGCCCCGAGGTGCCCGAAGCGGTGGCGCGCTGCAAGCGCGCCGGCGTCCGCGTCATCATGGCCACGGGCGACCACAAGCTGACCGGGGAAGCGATCGCGCGCCAGGTCGGCATCCTCGACGGCGACGGCAAGGTGTTCACCGGCCCCGACGTGGAGGGTATGAGCGACGACGAGCTGGACGATGTGATCGAGCAGGTGGCGGTCTTTGCCCGCGTCTCTCCGCAGCACAAGCACCGCATCGTCGAGTCGCTGCGGCGAAAGGGGCACGTGGTGGCGATGACGGGCGACGGCGTCAACGACGCTCCGGCCTTACAGGCCGCCGAGATCGGCGTGGCGATGGGCATCACCGGCACCGACGTGACCAAGGAGACGGCCGAGACGGTGTTGACCGACGACAACTTTGCCAGCATCGTCAACGCGATCGAGGAGGGACGGGTCGTCTTTCAGAACGTGCGCAAGGTGGTCAAGTTCCTCCTGGCGACCAATATCGGCGAAGACCTGACTTTGGTGAGCGCGCTGGCGTTCCTACCGGGCTATGGCCTGCCTATCACCCCGGTGCAGATCCTGTGGGTGAACCTGGTGACCGACGGCATCCTGGACATTACGATTGCCCTGGAGCCGAAGGAAGGCGACGTGATGGACGAGCCGCCTCGCCACCCGAATACGCGCATCATCAACCGTGAGATTCTACTCAACACTGTCTACGTGGCGCTGTTTATGGCGATGGGGACGCTGTGGATGTTCATCCAGGCCGACCGCAGCGGCAACCTGGCCTATGCCCGGACGATGGCATTCACCACGCTTGCTATGTTCCAGGTCTTTAACTCGCTCAACTGTCGCTCGCGCGACAAGTCGGTTTTCGAACTAGGGCTCTTCAGCAACCGGTATCTGATCGGTGCTATCGTGCTCTCGATCTTGTTGCAGATCGCGGCTGAACACGTGCCATTTATGCAGGTAGCGCTGGGCACAGTGCCACTCGGTTGGCGGGATTGGGGCATGATCGTGTTGGTTTCCAGCTCGATCTTCGTGGCCGACGAGATCAGGAAGCTCGTCTCTCGTCGGCGCGCGTCAGCTCTTCGCGATCGGTAGATCTCGCCTCGTTGACTGACGAACCTTGGGTCGGCATGGAGCCGGCCGCGAGTGATAACAGAACTTTGAGGAGGGAGAGAATGCCAAAGTTTCTTTCGGACGAGTGGATCAAAGCCCTCTGTCAGGAACTCAACCAGAGCGAGGCCTACGCCCAGGCGGCCAGGAACTGGGAGGGCGACTTCTACTTCATCGTCGAGCCCGAGGGCGAGATGACGGAGCCGGCTATCTTCTATATGGACCTCTGGCACGGCAAGTGTCGCGACGCCAAGCTCGTCACCGATGAGAAAGAGAAGGACCCGGTGTTCAGGATGGGCGCGCCGTTGAGCTCCTGGCGCAAGGTCATCGCCAGGGAACTGGACCCCGTCCAGGGGCTGCTGACCCGCAGGCTGAAGCTCAAGGGCAACATGGCCATGATCATGCGCAACGTCAAGGCCGCCCAGGAACTGGTGGAGTGCTGCACCCGAGTCCCGACGGAGTTCCCAAGCGAGTGAGCAAGTATGCAAGTGGCAAGTGAGCAAAACTTGCAAACTTGCAGACTTGCAAACTTGCCAGGAGGTGCCCCATGTGGTTTTTCGCCAGTCCGGAGATTGTGTTTGGCGAAGATGCCCTGAGCTACCTGAGTGAGATCGAAGGCCAGCGGGCCTTCATCGTCACCGATCAGAACATAGTGAGGCTAGGCTTCGTTGATCTTGTCGCCAGGCAACTGAAAGCGGCGGGGATGGAGTATCAGACCTTCGCCGAGGTGGAGCCCAACCCCACTTTTGAGATGGTCAAGCGGGGCGCGGCGGCCATGAGCGGCTACGGCCCCGATTGGATCATCGGCCTGGGGGGCGGCTCCTGCCTGGACGCGGCCAAAGCGATGTGGGTGCTCTACGAGCGGCCCGACATGGAGCCCGAAGAGATCAATCCCATGATCCCCCTGGGGCTGCGCCAGAAGGCCCGCCTCATCACCATCCCCACCACCAGCGGCACCGGCGCTGAAGTCACCTGGGTGGTGGTCCTCACCGATGCCCAGGAGAGGCGGAAGCTCGTGTTGGGCTCCCGCGAGAACGTGGCCGACCTGGCCATCGTGGATCCCGTCTTGGTGAAGGCCCTGCCTCCCCACATCGCCGCCGATACGGGGATGGACGCCCTGACCCACGCCGTCGAGGGTTACACCAGCAGTTGGGCCAACGATTTCTGCGACGGCCTTTGTCTAAAGGCCATCCAACTGGTATTCGACTACCTGCCGCGAGCGGTCGCCAATGAAGAGGACGCCGAGGCTCGCCAGAAGATGCACAACGCGGCCACCATCGCCGGGTTGGGCTTCGGCAATTCGATGGGGGCGCTGGCTCACGCCATGGGACACCCCCTGAGCCCGCTGTTTGGGGTTCCCCACGGGCGGGCGGTGGGGGTCTTCCTGCCCTACACTATCGAGTTCATGGCCCGCCAGGCCCCAGCGCGCTACGCGGAGATCGCCCGTTTTTTAGGACTGGGCGGCGCTTCCGATGCGGATGGGGCAGCCAGCCTGGTCGAGGCCGTGCGAGACCTGGCCCGCCGCATCAAACAGCCCGCATCGGTCAAAGAACTGGGCATCTTGCGTGAGGATTACGAGGCTGCGCTGCAGAAGATGATCGAGGACGGCGAGAACGACACCGTGACCAGCGCCCGCATTCCGGATCGAGAGGAGTTGGCCCGGCTGTTCCGCTACGCCTATGAGGGCAAGATCGTTGACTTCTAGAATCAGGGATGGGAGACTAGGGATCAGGGACTAGGGACAAGGAATCAGCCTGGTCCCTTGTCACTTGTCTCTAGTCCCTTACCATAAGGAGGACGACTTGAACGGCTACCTGGGCAAACTGCTGGTCGTTGACCTGACCAGCGGCCACATCGCAGACGAACCCCTAAACGAAGAATATGCCAAGCAGTTCATCGGCGGCAGCGGCTTAGCGGCTCGTTATCTGTATGACTTGCTGAACCCTGACCTCGATCCGCTACATCCCGCCAATCCGCTGTTCTTCATCACCGGCCCCCTCACCGGCACCCGCGCCCCATCGTGCGGCCGTTTCGTGGTCTGCGCCCGCTCGCCCCTCACCGGCCTGTGGGGCGAGGCCCATTGCGGTGGCTTCTTCGGGCCGGAGATGCGCTTCGCCGGCTACGATGGCATCATTATCAATGGTAAATCGCCGCAACCGGTCTACCTGCACCTGGCCGATGGCCAGGCCACCCTGCGGGACGCCAAGCACCTGTGGGGCCAGGGCACCTACGAGACTCAGGAAGTCATCAGGGAGGAAGTGAGCGACGCTAAGACCAGAGTGGCCTGCATCGGCTCGGCGGGTGAGAACCTGGTAAAGTACGCGGCCATCATGAGTGATAAAGGGCGGGCTGCAGGCCGAACCGGCATGGGTACGGTGATGGGCTCCAAGAACCTCAAGGCGGTGGCCGTGCGCGGCAATGGACAGGTGCCTCTGGCCGACGAGGAGCGTTTCAGAGCCATCGTCCGGGAGATGCTGAGCATCCTCAAGGACGATTCCCTCACCGAGGCGCTTCGGGTCACGGGAACAGCCGGAACTCTCGATTACCTCATGCTCCTGGGGAGCCCCCCCAACCGCTATTTTACCGAGGGGGAATTTCCCGAGGCGGAAGCCCTCAGCGGCTCGACTATGGCCGAGACCATCCTCACCGGCTACTCCACCTGCTACGGCTGCCCTGTGGCCTGCGGACGGGAGGTGGAGGTGAAGGAGGGGAAGTATAAGCTGGCGGAGACCAAGGGGCCCGAGTACGAGACCGTGGCTGCTCTGGGCACCATATTGCTCATTGACGACCTCCCCGCCGTTGCCTACCTGGGCCACCTGTGCGATGCCTATGGCCTGGACACCATCAGCACTGGCTCCACCATTGCCTTTGCCCATCATCTGTTCGAGAGTGGCGTCATCGGCCCTGCCGAGACGGGCGGCCTGGCTCTGCGATGGGGCGATCCGGACACGGTCGCCGAGCTGATCGGGATGATCGCGCGACGGGAGGGCTTTGGCGATGCCCTGGCCGAGGGCTCGCTACGGCTGGGTCAGCGGTATGGAGTGGAAGAGCTGGCCGTCCAGGTCAAGGGCCTGGAGGCAGGTATGCACGATCCCCGTGCCTTCTCGGCTATGGCCCTGGTCTACGCTACCTCGCCTATCGGCGCCAGCCACAATCAGAGCGATATGTATTGGGTGGAGAGCGGGCGCTCGATGGAGGAGCTGGGCATCCCCTTCACCGACCGGCTGGAGGATGCAGGTAAAGGGCCGCTGGTGGCTCGCCATCAGGACTGGCGCAGCCTCTGCAATGCCCTCATCGTGTGTTACTTCTCCAACGCCCCCGCTCAGAGCTATATTGACCTGCTGGCAGCAGCCACTGGCTGGGAGGTAACCGCGGACGACATGTTGCTCGTGGGCGAGCGCATCTGGAATCTGAAGCGGGCTTACAACAATCGCCTGGGGCTGACCCGTGCCGACGACCGGCTGCCCAAATTGCTCTTGCAGCCCCTCTCCGAAGGCGGCACCCAGGGCCACGTGCCCGACCTGGAGCTGATGCTCAGGGAGTACTACCAGGCCAGGAGCTGGGATTGGGCCACGGGCAAGCCAAGATGGGAGAAGCTGGAGGAGTTGGGGTTGGGTCAGGCAATCAGGGACCAGGAAATCAGGGAATCAGGACACTGATTTCCTGATCATTTTTCCACGATCATCGCCACCGCTTCCCCTCCGCCCAGGCACAGCGTGGCCAGGCCGGTCCTCAGGTCGCGATCCTTCAGAGCGTAGATGAGGGTGACCAACACGCGGGTGCCGCTGCAGCCGATGGGATGGCCCAGGGCGATAGCCCCGCCGTTGACGTTGACCTTGTCCCAGTCCCACCCCAACGCCTTGCCGTCGGCCAGCACCTGGGCGGCAAAGGCCTCGTTGGCCTCGATGAGGTCGAGATCGTCCAGACCGTAGCCGCTTTTCTCCAGCAGCTTGCGGGTGGCGAAGATGGGGGCGGTGAAGATCTTCAGCGGCTCCACTGCCGCCTGATCGTAGCCGACGATCCGCGCCAGCGGCTTTATCCCCAACTGATCGGCCTTCTCCTGGCTCATCACCACCACCGCGGCGGCTCCGTCGGTGATACCGGGCGAGTTGCCGGCTGTCACCAGGCCATCCTCCTGGAAAGCGGGCTTTAATCTGGCCAGGGCCTCAAGCGAGGTATCGCGGCGGGGGCACTCGTCGGTGTCGAACAGGATGGGCGGCCCCTTGCGCTGAGGAATCTCCACTGGCACAATCTCCTCTTTGAACTTTCCGGCATCAATGGCAGCGATGGCCTTTTTGTGGCTGTGGTAAGCATATTCGTCCAGCTCCTGGCGGGTGAGGCCGTATTCTCTAGCGATCCACTCCGCCGAGTTGCCCATGTGCTGGTCGGTGAAACTGCACCACAGCCCGTCGTGGACCGTGGCGTCCACCAGTTGGCCGTTACCCAGGCGGTAGCCGAAGCGGGCCTCGGGCAGGACGTAAGGCCCCATGTTCATGCTCTCCATCCCCCCGGCCACGAATATCGCGCCGTCACCAGCTTTGATCATCGCCGCCGCCAGCATTACTGTCTTCAATCCTGAGCCGCAGATCTTGTTCACCGTCGTCGCCCCGACGGAGGGTGGGAGGCCGGCTTTGATGGCGGCCTGGCGAGCGGGGGCCTGGCCCTGTCCAGCCTGCACCACGTTGCCCATCAGCACCTCGTTGATGGAACGCGGGTCAATGCCCGCCCGCTCCACTGCGGCCTTGATGGCCACTGCTCCCAGCTCTGGGGCGGGGACGTTGGACAACGCACCCTGGAAACGGCCGATGGCGGTGCGCGCCGCGCTGACGATAACGACCTCGCGTTCGTTGCTCATTGAACTTCCTCCTTGAAGGTTTTTGCCAAATCGGGCGTATTGCGTGTTGCGTATTTCGTTGACGTTTGACGTTTCACGTTTCACGTTTGACGTTTCACCCTCATCACGGCCAATCAAGTGGTAAAAGAAACCTGCTCCTAACACACGCACAGCCCCAGCGATGAAGAGAACAAGCCTGATGTCCAGGAGGTTGGCCAGGAAAGTGCCCAGCAGAGGAGCCAGGAAGGCGGCCACGTTGATCAAGGCGGTGTTGATGGCCAGGTAGCTTGGCCGTCGTTTCTGCGGACAGACCTCTAGCGAGGTGCTGAAGAAGGACAGATTGAACCCTGCTCCAAAGATGCCGGCGGTGATGGATGGGATAAGCAAGGGTTCGACCCTGGTGGAGAGGCCAGCCAAGACGGGAAAGAGCATCAGGCCTAAGCTGGAGATACCCAGTACGAAGCGGTTGCCCTTTCGGTTGGCTACTCCTCCCCAATAGAAATAGGCCAATATCGTGACCGCGTTCTGCACCATGGAAAGCAGGCCAATCCAGGTATCAGAAGCGCCCAGGTTCCTTACTCGATAGATGACGTAGAGAGCGGTGGGCAGATAGAGTCCCCAATGGAACACGAAGGCACTGGCAGAAAAGCGCACGAAATCGCGCTGACTCATTACCTGTTGCACCAGGCTACCGAGGTGGCTAAAGGGGGGTTCTTTGCGCTGGGCCTGCTGCTCAGTTATAGAAACATCAGCGACCTGAATGTGGCTCACGTGGTAAAGGCTGACCAAAGAGGCAGCGAAGCCGGCACCGAAGAGCAGTTGGTAGTTCAAGGGGAATGGCAGAAGGTCGAGGAGCTTTCCGCTGATGAGCACCGTGACGGTGCTGACGGTGGACACGAGCACGTTGCGGATGCTGACCACCTGGGCGCGCTCATTAGCGGGCACCACCTCTGCGAGCAGTGAGGTGAAGGCCACGCTGGCCATGGCTGTGGGGAAAGCGGTGAGGGCTACCAGGGCCACCAGTGCCTCTGGCCGATGAGCGCGAAGCACGAAGGGCATCAGGGCGATGAGCAGGTAGCCCAGTCGCTGCAGGAAGCCTGTCAGCACGATGATCGGCAGACGGCGTCGTTGGCGCTCGATGATCCGCGCCGCGGGGATCAGCCAGAAGACGTTGATCAGCGCGGGGAGGGAGACCAGCAGTCCCACCAGGGTATTGGAGGCCCCCAGGCGAATGGCGAACACGCTGACGAAGGTGGAGGTGATGCCGCTCAGGACACCGAACCAGGCGACGTCCAGATAAAGATTCCAGGTGTTTTGTTCTTCAACCGTCTCGCGCTGTCGAAAAACCTGACGCCAAAAGCGACGAGCGCTACCTAGAAGAATCGAGGGGATGCTTCTTATCCCCCTCACTCTGACAGGGTATATTATGGCCCAGATCAGGCGATGTTTGAGACGGAAATAAGCTAAGCTGAGCCTTGATCGCAAGCTATCACCACGCTCCTTGTTCACCCTCTTCCCAAGCCGCCTTCAGCCTTCGATAAGTCTCGTCGAGAAGCTCTGGAATAACGCGGGTCTGGGAGAGGACAGGCATAAAGTTGGTATCAGCCTTCCAGCGCGGGACAACGTGGATGTGGACGTGCTCCTCGATTCCCGCCCCCGCTGCCTTGCCGATGTTGATCCCCACGTTGAACCCATCCGGGTGCATGGCTCGGCGCAAGGCCTTGAAGCTCTTATTGAGCAAAAGCATCATCTCAGTCAGCTCATTTTCTTCCAACTGCTCCAGGCTTGGCACGTGCCGATAGGGGCTGACCATCAGGTGGCCGTTGTTGTAGGGATAGAGGTTCAGCATCACGTAGCACGTCTCGCCCCGCTGGAGGACGTAATTGGCCTGGTCATCGTCGTCGGCGATTTTGTCGCAGAAAATACACCCCTGGCCCTTCTCGCTCAGTATGTATTCCAAACGCCAGGGCGACCACAGCCTTTCCATGTCTTCTCTCCCCTTTCAGGTGGCATAATTGCCTCAAGTTGGGGGGTAGAAGGCCGATCGTATTGGCCGTCATAAGCTTTGTTGCTCCGTCAACGCCCAACCCTGTCCTGAGCCTATCGAAGGAACGGTTGGGCTTCTACCCTTTTCACCATAGTGACAAAGAATAAGGCAGGACTTATCCTCCTGCCCTTTGCTTTCGCCCTATAGTTTACCAGAAATCGCCTTTCTAGTCAAAGGCTTGACTTTGTTCACTTTTTGTGGTAACTTTGACCTGGGAGGCAAAGCCGAACTTGAGCGAGCTATCGGTTGAAGGCATCAAACGAGGATTAAAGACAGACCTCATCGGCCAGAGCATAGTGTACTGCTCCTCCATCGGCTCGACTAATCAGGCGCTCAAGGAGTTGGCTGCCCAGGGCGCGCCGGAAGGCACGCTGGTCGTCGCCGACGAGCAAACGGCAGGGAGAGGGCGGCTGGGCAGGAAGTGGTTGGCTCCACCAGGCACCAGCCTCCTCCTGTCCCTGCTCTTCCGCCCTGATCTCGCTCCCAACCAGGCCCCACGATTGACCATGATCTGCTCCCTGGCCATGGCCGATGCCATCGAGGGACTCACCGGCCTGCCCGTGGGTCTGAAGTGGCCCAACGATATTTTGATTCGGGGCAAGAAGGCAGGCGGCATCCTGACCGAATCGGGGACGACGGGTGAGCACCTCGACTACGTCGTGGTGGGGATGGGGCTGAACGTCAACCTGGACATCTCCGATCTGCCAGAGTTGCGAGATATGGCCACCAGTCTTTCTCAGGAGCTGGGTCAGGAGGTCTCGCGGCTGGAGTTGTTGTGGAAAATCCTGGAGGGAATCGAGGCCAGGTACAAGTCCCTGAGGAGGGGAGAGTTGCTCCACGAGGAGTGGGTGGCCCGCCTCATTAACCTGGGGTGTGAAGTGCAAGTGGCCACGCCTCAGGGAGTGTTGGCGGGCTGGGCCGAGGGAGTGGGCACCGACGGAGCCCTCGTCCTGCGCACCCCTGACGGGCGACGCGAGCGGATACTGGCTGGAGATGTGGCGTTGCAAAGTGCTGCTCAAAAAACACAGCCTCCCGGGCCCCATGTCCGAGAGGCTGTTTTGGGTGTATTCGAATCCAGTTGTAGGGGCGATCCCTTGCGGTCGCCCTGGGCGGGTGCAAGACCTGCCCCTACAACCCATTTTGAATGCACCCGGCTGTTTTTCTGGAGCGGGTGAAGGGACTCGAACCCTCGACAGTCTGCTTGGGAAGCAGATACGCTACCACTGCGTCACACCCGCAACATGTAATACGTTCGCGACCTCCCACTACTTGTGGTTTTGCCGCGTCCCCAAAAGACAAACCTTGTCCACCTGAATGCATTATAGCAGGTTTCGGCCTCTTTGTCAAGCTTGCATGCACAGGGCTTGCGCAGCGAATCCGGCTCTCTGTTGCCAAACCCCGCTTTCGATGTCCCGCAGTTGTACTGCGGGACCGGCCCACCCACCACGGAGCAGCTCGCGGAGTCCAACTCCGCGAGATCAGGGCGGGCTCCCCACTACCAGCGAATCGCTGCGCAACCCCACACAGGTTGTTGCCCCCACTTTACTTAAACGCTGGACGGCCTCCGGGCTTAAAGTTGGTTTTGCAGGAAGAATGTGGTATAATTCTGGTTGTCCCCACTGAAGCCAAGAGGTTGATCGAGAGATGTCTATCGTAGCGGCCAACGAGCTAGCCAAATCTTACGGTGCTCAGGATGTCTTCTGGGACGTTTCCCTGCAGATCGCCAGGGGCGATAAGATCGCTCTGGTAGGGCGCAACGGCACGGGCAAGACGACGCTGCTACGCATCATAGCCGGCCTGGAGACGCCAACGGCAGGCCGGGTGCACAGGGCGCGAAGCCTGCGCATCGGCTACCTGCCACAAGAGGCAGAGCTGTCGAGCCAGCGCACCCTTTACGAGGAGATGCTGACTGTCTTTGCCGACCTGCGGGCTCAGCAGGCCGAGCTGCGCCGTCTGGAACAGCAGATGGCCGACCCCACCCAGCGCGAAGGAGCCCTGGAGCGCTACGGGGAGGAGCTGCACGCGTTTGAGCTGGCGGGCGGCTACCGATACGAGAACAAGATAAAGCAAGTACTGGCCGGTTTGGGCTTCCCGGAGGAGGAACAGCATCAGCCTCTGAGCATCCTCAGCGGCGGCCAGAAGACTAGAGCCCTGCTGGCCAGGCTGCTCCTCTCCGAGCCAGACTTGCTCCTCCTGGACGAGCCTACCAATCACCTGGACCTGGCGGCCACCCAATGGCTGGAAGAGCACCTGGCCAATTGGAAAGGCAGCCTGGTGGTGGTGGCCCACGATCGGTACTTCCTGGACAAGGTAGTAGGAAGGGTCTGGGAGCTGGCCTTTGGCCGTCTGGAGGATTATCCCGGCAACTACAGCCGCTATTCGACTTTGCGAGTCGAGCGCATGGAGCGACGCCTGGCCGAGTACGAGGCCCAACAGAAGTACATCGAGAAAACCGAAGATTTCATCCGTCGTTACATGGCTGGCCAACGGACCAAGGAAGCGCAGGGGCGCCAGAAGAGACTGGATCGCCTGCCACGCCTGGAGCGTCCCCGCGAGGCCAAAAGGATAAGCCTCTCCATTGGGACCGACCTGCGCGGCGGCGACCTCGTCCTCGCCACCGAGGATCTGACCATCGGCTACCAGCCCGGCCCATCTCTGTTCACCTGTCCAGACCTGTGTCTGCGCCGTGGCCAACGGGTAGCCCTGCTGGGGCCCAACGGTTCGGGCAAGACCACTTTTCTCAAAACCGTCATCGGGGAGGTATCACCCCTGGCCGGGCTGGCGCAGATCGGCCACAACGTCAAGTTCGGCTACCTGGCTCAAGGCCACGAGGGCCTGGACAAAGAGAACACGATCTTGAACGAGCTCCTCGAAGTCCGCAATCTGCCACTGGAGAAGGCCCGTGGCTTCCTGGGTCGGTTCCTCTTTTCCGGTGATGACGTTTTCAAGCTGGTAGGCGACCTCTCAGGTGGCGAGCGAAGTCGGCTGGCTCTGGCCAAGTTGACCCTGGAGGGAGCCAACTTCCTGCTCCTGGACGAGCCCACCATTCACCTGGACATCGCTTCTCAGGAGATCCTGGAGGAAGTGCTGACCGACTTCGACGGCACCATCCTTCTCGTTTCCCACGACCGCTACCTGATAAACGCTCTGGCCACCCAGGTCTGGGCTATCGAAGATGGGGAGTTGCAGGTCTACGACGGCAACTTTTCTGATTACCAGGAGCAGAGGAGCAAGGAGCAAGAGGCAAGGGACAAGGGGCTAGGGACCAGGGACAAGGGGCTAGGGACTAGGGACAGGAGGCAGGAAGCAAGAGGCAGGAAGCAGGAGGCAAAGGGTAGGGAGCAAGGGGCGAAGCTGGAAGAGGACATCGCTAGCCTGGAGGCGCGGCTGGCAGCCCTGGGCGAGGAGTTGGTGGCGGCCAGCGTGGCCCAGGATGTCGAGGGCTTGCGGGAGTTGGGGCTGGAATACCAGAGGGTGGACGAAGAGCTGCAACGGCTCCTGGCCCAGTGGGCAGAGGCAGGGGTGGCGTGAAGTACGTCATCGGCCTGACGGGCAACATTGCCACCGGTAAGAGCGTGGTGCTAGAGATGTTGAGGCGTCTGGGGGCTAAGGCCATCAACGCCGATGCTCTGGCTCACGAGGTGATGGGGAGAGGCACACCTGTTTGGCAGGCGGTGGTCGGAGAATTCGGTGAGGACATCCTGGGCCCCGACGGGAGCATTGATCGCAGAAAGCTGGGGGACATCGTCTTCGCCGATGAGGCCGCCTTGCGCCGCCTGGAGGCCATCGTGCATCCAGCGGTCATCGCCCGCACCCAGGAATTGATCGAGAATGGCCAACAGCCTGTGATCGTGATCGAAGCCATCAAGCTCATCGAGGCCGGTATGCATCGCGCCTGCGACGCCCTCTGGGTGGTCACCTGTCGCCAGGAGCAGCAACTGGCCCGCCTGATGGCGCAGCGGGGTTTGAGCGAGGAAGAAGCACGCCAGCGCATCGAAGCCCAGCCACCTCAAGAAGCCAAGCTGGCCCTGGCCGACGTGGTCATTGACAACAGCGGTAGCCTGGATGAGACCTGGCGACAGGTGAAAAGGGAGTGGGATAGGATTTCCGATTTGCGATTTTCGATTGCCGATTTCTAAATCGAAAATCGGCAATCGGCAATCGAAAATCAAGTGGGAGGGGGTTGTTAATGTTTGCGCGAAGATTTTTCAGCCAGCATCCACGCCTGGTAGCCTGGTTTGTCCTGGCAGTGTTCATGGTGCCTACGTTGCTGTGGGCGGCCAGGGATGTGGAGCTTCTGCCGAGGCAACTGGCGGCCCTGGTGGTCAGCACCATTGTGCTGGCTGGCCTCTGCGCGTGGATCATCGGGTGGGAGTGAATGGTAGCTCAAGCCGTTCGTCAAAGGAAGGGCTTCAGCGGCCTGCGGCCCGTGGACCACAGCCGCGATATGGGGCAACTGGCTGCGCTGATGGAGGAAGCATTTGGCGGGAATCTGACCCGACAAGGCAGAGAGGCCCTGCGCGAGTTGAAAATCATGAGCCACTTTGGGCCCTTCCTGTGGTTGCTGGATCGCATCAGCCCTGAGTTCCACGAGACCTTCCGCGGCTTCGTCTGGGTGGAGGAAGGCCGCATCGTCGGCAACGTCAACGTGGGCAGGGTCGGCCCTTACTCCCCTCGCTGGCTCATCAGCAACGTTGCCGTTCGACCCGATTATCAGGGCCAGGGCATCGCCCACTATCTGGTGCAGGCGGCCATTGACCTGGCCAGAGAGCACGGTGGTAAATGGGCCATCCTCCAGGTCTACGCCGACAACGCCCCTGCGTGCAAACTTTACCAGCACCTGGGCTTCGAACAGATCGCTGCCGTGACAGAGTTGCGTCTGGAAAGGGTGAGGCCAGTAGCCTTCGCTCCTGCCGAGGGCTTTGTGCTGCGCAGAAGGAGCTACAGCAAGTGGCGGGAGGAGTACGCGCTGGCTTTGGCCGCCACCTCGAAGGAGGCCCAATGGCTCAATCCATTGCGCGCCCCTGATTTTATGGTAGGATTAGACCAGCGGTTGTCCAGGTGGCTAAGTGATCTGACCACGGGGCACAAGGAACTTCGGTTGGCGGTAGAGGAGGGCGACCGCTTCGCTGCCACTCTCACCGTGCAAGCCTCCCGCTGGCGAGGCGAGCACAGCCTGGAGCTGATGGTTCACCCTGACTATCGCGGCCAACTGGAGGAAATGCTGGTCACGAAAGCCCTCAACATACTGGGAAGCTATCCGGAGCGGGGTGTCGCCGTCAGTCACCCTGCTGAACACCAGGAAGCTATCGAGGTCCTCAAGCGATACGGCTTCATCGAGAAGAGGACGCAGGTCCAGATGCGGCGGGCATTGAGCAAGGGAGCAGGGGAGACGAGGAGCACGAGAGCGAGGGAGAGTTCATCTCTGCACCTCTGCACCCTAGCACCCATGCTCAGAAGGGAGGTGTTATGCGGAAACTGCTATTGCGTTGGTTGATCAACGGGGTGGCTTTGTACGTGGCCGCCGAGCTGGTAAAAGGCATAAATGTCATTGGGGGCTGGCAGGCATGGGCGGTCATGGCCCTCATCTTCGGTCTGGTGAACGCCTTGATCCGCCCCATCCTCAAGCTCCTGACCTGCCCTTTGATTATACTCACCCTGGGCCTCTTCACCCTGGTGATCAACGCCCTGATGCTCCAGTTGGCTTCCTGGTTGGGGAGGCAGCTTGGGCTAGGCTTTTACGTTGCAGGCTTCTGGCCGGCCTTCTGGGGCGCGCTGGTGATAAGCGTAGTCAGCTTCGCCCTGACCATGCTCATCGGGGACGAGGATTAGAAACGCGTTCCCAGCCCAAACACAGCACGGTGTAGAGGGCCTTGAAGATCTCACGCCGGGAGATCTTGGAGGTCCCGTGGTGCCTATCCTCGAAGATGATGGGCACTTCGCCGATCTCCCAACCCTGTCGCTGGCACCTATAGAGCATTTCAATTAAAAAGGAGTAGCCGTCGGAGAAAATCTCATCCAGCTCGATGGACTCCAGCACCTCCCGGCGATAGCAGCGGAAGCCAGCGGTGCAGTCGTGAGCCTTGAGGCCCAAAACCAGGCGAGCGAAGGCGTTAGCTCCTCTGCTCAGGATCCGCCGCTGCAAACCCCAATTAACTGCACCCCCTCCATCAATGTAACGGGAACCGATAACCAGTTGAGCGTGCTGGCTCTTGGCCACCAGATCGGGTATGTAGCGAGGATGGTGGGAGAAATCGGCGTCCATGGTCACGATGCGATCGGCTCCCAGGGCCAGTGCCTCCTTGAAGCCCGTGATATAAGCCGTGCCCAGGCCCAGCTTGGCGGGGCGATGTATGACTTTGATGCCCGGATTCACCCTTGCCAGTTCATCGGCGATCTCTCCCGTGCCATCAGGCGAGTTGTCGTCAATGATGATCTCGGTGATGTCACCCAGAGCCTGTCCTGAGCCCAGCCGAAGAGCCAAGATGTCTTTCGCCAGGGCCTCGATGTTGTCACTTTCGTTGTAGGTCGGGATGATGACCGCGGTCTTCATACCTTGTCCTTTCTATGTGATGAGAGCCTGGCATAATTGCTCTCTGGTAGAAATCGCTTTTATTATACCACAATCCCACCCCCTCCAACAAAAAAGCCACCGGGAAGATTCCCGGTGGCTTTCTTTAGTCATAGGTGATGAGACCAGCTTGAGCGGTCTCATCAGGTACCTGGCAACGGAGAATCAGCCAGACTCAGTAGATGGTAATTTTGAAGCAGAGCGGGCTCCCATGCCCACGAATCGGCGGTGTGGGAGCCGCCTCCGCTAGTAATTTCCCATCTACCGAGACTTGAAAATTACGGGTAGATAGAGCTGGAACGCGTAGCGGTAGAACGATACGTGGATCGTGCCCTGTATACCCGCACAGGTAGCTGTTACAGTAGCCAGGCCAGGATCGTCGCTGGAGGTCAGAGTGGTCTCAGCCACACCACCGAGCGTGGTGTCGAAGGGAGGCCATACGCTTCCCAGGGTGGTGTGGAAGGAACAGGTTATGCCATCAGCCACCATGTTGCCGTACCGATCGGTCACCGTAGCCCGAACCGTTGAGGTAGATACCCCGTTGGCAGGGATAGCCATCGGATTTGCCGTCACCGTCACTTTGTGGGGCGGATCTGGGCTGAAGACGACCTGGGTGGTATGGTATTTCGAATCTGCCGTGGCGGTGATGACCGCTGTGCCCGCAGTGGTTTCTGAAGTCAGAACGGCCATAGCCACGCCGCCGGTGGTGGTTTTGACCACTGTGTCACTTCCCAAAGCTCCCAGGCTCGTGGTGAAGGTCACCACCGTCCCATCAGCTACGTTATTGCCCCCGATGTCCTTTACCGTGGCCTGGAGATTTGAGGTTTGCCCATTGAGGCCGATAGTCGTTGGATCTGCCACCACGTTGATAAAAAATGGGGGGCCAATGGTAAAGATCACGTCAACCGGCCCACTTTCTGGGCCAGAAATGGCGGTGACCCTGGCTGTACCCTTGGTTAGCCCGGAGGTCAGTGTGGTCACAGCCTTCCCCTCCATCGTGGCATCGGAGGGAGGCCATACGTTTCCCAGGGCGGTGATAAAGTCTACGTTGGTTCCATTGGTCACATTGTTGCCGTAACGATCTTTCACCGTAGCCGTGATAGTCGAGGTGGCTCCGCCGATAGGGATGTAAGTTGGATTAGCCGTAACCTCTACGGTATGGGGCGGCCCTGGAGCGATTTTCACCGTCGCCGTGCCGAACCTGGAGTCGGCGGTGGCGGTGATGTTGGCTATACCAGGCGTCGTTCCCGAGGTCAGGGTCGCGACGGCTACTCCATCAGTCGTGTATTTGGTCACCGTGGTGCTGCCCAGGCTGCCGAAGTCAGTGGTGAAGACCACCGGCGTGCCGTCGGCCACCGCGTAGCTACCGATGTCCGTCACCGTGGCGGTGATCGCGGCTGTGTTCCCCCCCACTTCGATGGTCGGAAGCCACGATTCCACGGTGACGGTGTACGGCGCCCCGACAGTGAAGGTCACCTGGGTTTGCCCCTCTGCCGAACCCGAGGTGGCGGTTATATTCGCTGTGCCAATGATTAAGCCGGAGGTCAAGGTAGCAGTGGCTACGCCGTTGACAGTGGGTTTGACCACGCTGCTTGAGCCCACGCTACCTAAATCCGTAGCAAAGGTCACCGCTGTATCGTTAGCCACCATGTTGGCGTACTGGTCCTTGACCGTGGCTGTGATCGTCGAGGTGAACCAACCAATGGGAATGCTCGTCGGATAAGCCACCAATGTTATGGTGTAAGGTACATCGGGGGTGAAAGTGACCACGGTCGTAGCGACCTCAGAATCTGCGGTTGCCGTTATCGCTGCCACGCCTGCCGTATCGCCTGAGGTCAGGGTAGCCGTGGCCACCCCACTGGTGGTCGTCCTGGCCACCTCGGTACTTCCCACCTCGCCCAGGCTGGTGGTAAAGGTCACTACCGTCCCGTCGGCCACGTGGTTATCGAACTGGTCGGTCACGGTGGCCGTCAGGGTTGAGGTGAAGCCGCCAACCAGGATGCTCGTCGGGTTTGCTTCCAACGTCACCGTATAGGGTGGGCCGGGTGCGAACGTCACGTCCACGGTGTCCGACACCGAACCGGCGGTGGCGGTAACCGTTGCCGTGCCCGGAACCTGGGAGGTCAGCTCGGCTGCAGCCACCCCACTGGTGGTCGTCTTGGTCACCTCGGTGCTCCCCACTTCGCCCAGGCTGGTGGTGAAGGTCACTACCGTTCCATCAGCCACGTTGTTATCGTATTGATCCTTCACCGTCGCCGTGAGCGTCGAGATGCTCCCAACGGTCAGAGTGGGCGGATAGGCCGTCAGGGTCACTGTGTGGGGTGATAGCGGCGTAAACTCCACTGTAGTCGTGGCCACCTTGGAATCAGATGTAGCGGTGACAATCGCCGTGCCTGCCGTGGTCTCGGAGGTCAAAACACCCGTGGCCACCCCACCGGAGGTGGGCTTGGTCACCACGTCGCTTCCAAGAATGCCCAGGCTGGTGGTGAAAGTCACTATTGTCCCGTCGGCCACATGGTTGTCGTACTGATCCACCACTGTAGCCGTAAGGGCTGAGGTGTAGCCGGGAATCGAAATGCTGGTAGGATGGGCTTCCAGGGTCACGGTGTAGGGTGGGCCGGGTTCGAACGTCACGTCCACGGTGTCCGACACCGAATCGGCTGTAGCTGTGATCGTCGCTGTCCCCGGTAGCAGAGAGGTCAGCGTGGCCGTGGCTACACCACTGGCGGTGGTCTTGGTCACCTGGGTGCTTCCCACCTCGCCCAGGCTGGTGGTAAAAGTAACCACCGTCCCGTCGGCCACATTGTTGTTATATTGATCCTTTACCGTGGCTGTGAGGGTCGCCCTATCCCCTACTGTTAGAGTTATCGGATAGGCCACCAAGGTCAACGTGTAAGGTAGGCCAGGTTGGAAGGTCACGTTAGTCGTAGCATACTTCGAGTCCGCCGTAGCTGTAACTGCTGCTGTGGCAGCCGCTTGGGAGGTCAGCGTGGCCGTGGCCACCCCGCTGGTGGTTGTCTTGGCAACCACCTTGCTTCCCACCTCGCCCAGGCTGGTAGTGAAGGTCACGATAGTTCCATCGGCCACGTTGTTGTTGTACTGATCCTTCACCGTGGCCGTAAGCACCGAGTTGTTCCCCACGGTGAGGGTCATAGGATGGGCTTCCAGGGTCACTGTGTAGGGCGGGCCAGCTTTGAAGGTCACAGTAACCGTGTCCCTGGCCGTGTCGGCTCCGGAGCCGGCGGTGGCGGTGATGGTGGCCGTACCCACGGTGTTCGGCGAGGTCAGAACGGCTGTCGCCACGCCATCAGTGGTGGTCTTAGTGGTGGTCCCGCTGCCCACACTGCCTGCGCTGGTGGTGAAGGTCACCACTGTTCCATCGAGTACGGTGTGTCCAAACTGATCGTGAACGGTGGCGGTGAGGTTGGACGTGTATCCACCCACCCGGATACTGGTGGGGTGGGCGGCGAGTTGCACATCCCAGGCCACGCCGATCATGTTCACGTGGGTAGTTTTGGTCAGGGAATCCACCGTCACGGTGATATTCGCGGCGCGTGGTACGCATCCCGATCTCAGCGTCGCCGTAGCTACACCGCTGCAGTTGGTGGTCTTGGGGATACTGAGCGTGGTAGTGGGGGGAGGGCTGAAGCTGCCGAGATCTGTGGTAAATGTCACTGGCCTGTGGCATATAGGGTTCTGGCATGCGTCCTCCACCGTAGCGGTGATGATGGCGGTCTCTATCCTATCGGCCAGAATGGTGGCTGGCGCGCGGGTGACAGCCAGCACAGCGGGAGAGCCCACCGAGACGGTGAGGTTGGAGGTATCACTGGCCGGAGGATAAAACCCAGCGACATAGCCAGCGATAGTCCCCGTTCCCGACATCCAGCCGTGGAAGTCCACACTGCCAGTACCCGTCGTGATCGTGACACAATGGGTACCTGACCAGGTGTCCACCAGTTCATCCGGGCTGCAAGCCAAGCACACATTCAGCGGCCGGGGGCTCGTCTTACCCACCTGGTTGCCATATTGATCTGTCACCGTGAACTGGAGGGTGCTGGTGAGGCAGCAGGTGATGGAGATGTCGGTGGGGGTCATGGTCAGAGTATAGGGATCGCCCGCCGTGATGGTGATGAGCCCTGTATTGGTGATTGTACTCCCCGTGGCCGTCACCACAATCGTCGCCACCCCCGCCTGCGTCCCAGAGGTGGCAGTGACCGTGGCCGTGCCGCCTTCTGTTTTCACACTCACAGGCGAGACCGTGGCTAAGGCCGGGGCGATGGTGAAGGTCACCGGGACCCCATTGGGCGTGGGGTCACCGAAGCCATCCCTCACGTCGGCGGTGAGGGTGGATGTGTTTCCGTCAACCCTTATCTCATCGGGATTGGCGGCCACGGTCAAGGTGTAGACGTGCCGTCCGAAGATAACGGTGGTCGTGTCCGATACGGGGCAGTTGGCACCAGTGGCGGTGATATAAGCTGTCCTGGTGGGCACCTCAGAAATCTGCGCCGAGGTAAGCACCGCCGTGGCCAGGCCATCGGTGGTGGTTGGGGTGGCTGTACTCAGGCTGCCCAGGCTGGTGGTGAAGGTCACCACCGTGCCATCCTGGACAGGGTTGTTGCACTCATCTCTCAGCTTAGCGGTCAGAGTCGAGGTGTAGATGAAGTCGGTCAGGAGAGCGGTGTTCGTATCGGTGACGTAGATCCGGGTCGGATTGGCGCTGAGCACCACGGTATGGCAAGCGCTGGGGGTGACCGTGAGGTTCGACGTGTCCGTAGCATGGGGATATCCACGCACCGTGCCCGTGATCGTCCCGCTTCCCGCCGTCCGGCCATGGAAGATCACGTTGCCCACGCCATTGGTGATCACCACGCTGGGGGGCGTGAAATCACCGGCTGGCGTGCTGGTGAAGTCCACCGTCAGCGTGCGGGGCACCACCGCCCCTACCACGTTGCTGTACTGATCGGTCACCGTGAACTGGAGGGTGGTGGTGACACAGCAGGTGATGGACACATCGGTGGGCGTGATGGTCAAAGTGTACGGGTCGCCGGCCGTGAGGGTGATGGGCACGGTGTCCGTAACCACGCTGTCCGTCTCACAGCACTGCCTTCCTACAGCCGTGGCCTCTGCCCATACCACCCCCGCCCGCGTCCCCGCGGTCGCTGTAGCCGAGGCCATGCCTCCTGAGGTGCTCGTGCCAGAGCGGAAGGCGTCCACGTAGACACGCGTGTCCGTGCCGCCGCTCACGGTGTACCCAGCCACCGTTACGGTGATGACGTGTGGTCCGTAGCTCAGGCCGTGGGTGATCACGTGCTCGACTTGAAACTGATCTGACGGGGCATACATGTCAATAGTGATGGGCAAGCCGCTATCAACGGTGACCGTGGCTACACCGGCATTGGACAGCTTGGGATACATCAGGGAAACCGCCGTCCCCGTGAAGTTCCAACTGGCGGAGGCTCCCGGGGTATTGGAGAATATCGCTTCCCCGCCGTGGTGACTTGCGTTGGGATCTATGCTCCACCCGTCCGTGATCACCTCCGTCGGGTCTTCTCCTTCCACCAGCTCGTAGGGGAGGGTGACCCAGGCCCCGTCGGAGGGAGCACCGTTCTCGTCGGTGGCCACGAAGCTAACCATGGTGCAATTGGGCACATATTTGCCAAATTGATCTTTCACCGTGGCTTCGAGGATGGAGGTCGAAGTCCCATTTGCTACCATCTGGTGTGGAGTAGCGGTCACGTTCACGCTGTCTGGCGCACTGGCCGTCATTTTTACCTGCTTCGTACTGGTGATGGTGGGGGGCGTACAGGGGGCGCCCGCCGTAGCGGTCACCGTAGCGTCTTCCGATCCGCACGACAAAGTTGCCGAGGTCAGGGTAGCGGTGGCCTTTCCCTCTGAATCGGTGGTAGTCCCGCAGCGGAAGGCATCAATCCGAATGCAGGTTCCCCATCCCACTGGGGACTGATTCAGATACTTCACGGTGATAACGTGCGATCCAGAGCCCAGGCCAGTGGTGATCACCTTCTCGGCGGTCGTTTTAATGCCGGCATACGTATCCACCGTGATGGGTGTGCCGCTATCCACCTTGATCTCGACCACGCCGCCATCGGTATCTTTAACGTACAGCATCGAAATCGCGCTGGCCTGGAAAGTCCAGTTCAAAGTGGCGTCAGGGTTTGCCGAGCCGCACGTCCTGACGTACTGACCTCCGCTGGCCTCAGCGTAGCTCTCGGTGACCCAGCCGGCCGACTTATTCACCGCCGCGCCTTCTGCCTCGGCGTAGCAGTATTGGTCAATGGTGCCCAGGGTGGTGGTGAAGACGACGAAAGCACCTTGCACCGGCGTACCGGTCTCATGTACTCTGGCTGTAATGGTTGAAGTGGAGGTGCCATCGGCGCGGACTTCTTCCGGAGAGGCACTCACCAGCACATCGGTGGGGGGGCCAGCAACCAAAACACCGTCGCCATTTTGCCCTGCATCGTCCAGGGCAGCCACGGGTCCCGTGCCAGCAAGGATCACCATCACCAGCACCAGGCCAAGCATACCAGCAATTACGCTCAGCACTATCTTCGTCAGTTTCGCTGTCATTGGACCATCCCTCCCTTCGTGGATTCCTAGATGATCGGTCTCTGGAGAGACCTACTACTGGAGAGACCTGCTACGATTCTTTGAATAGCAAAGGCAGGTAGTTTCTCCAGCACTGCGGGGAATAGTTGACGGTTGCGATGATCGTGGTCGGGTTGTTCACGTGATTGGTCATGGTACTGGTAGCGGTGATCACGTCGGTATAAAGGCCATGACCTGGCAAGCTCTCTTTATCTATGGTGACCGTTACTGAAGATGGCGTGTAGCCCTCACAGGGGCTGATGGAAAGCCAGGGAGCAGTCGCTGTGACGCTCCACGTGGAACAACTGGTATTCGGATTGGTGATCTTTCGCGACAGGGGATCACAATCGTCACAGACGAGGAAGTAAAAGGGATCATCGTATTTTACTTCGAGGTGGTGAGGCGTTGCTCTCACCGCGGCGGCGGCATCAATCCGTCCGTAGCCAAAGTAGTCATCTCTGCCCGGCTCGCCCAGGTCAACAGCGGTGGACTTGATGATCTCCTCCACCTTGTCGGGCGTCAAAGTGGGGTTAACCGACCAGATCAGGGCGGCCAATCCCGATACATGGGGAGCGGCTACACGAGTGCTAGAAAGCCTCCCATAGTCGCACTTCCATTTACTTGATACGGGCCTGCAATAAACACCCAGGATATCGACCCCAGGCGCGGCGACGTCCACCTTGTCATTGTAGGTTGAGAAATCAGGATGTTCATCGTTACGGTTAGTGGCGGCAACGGAAACGACGTGATCAAGAGCTGCCGGATATTTATAGGAGCTATCGAAAGTATCCCCGGCGGCGGCAACAACGAGAGCGCCCTTGGAGCGAGCGTAGTTTATTGCCGTTCGCACTGGCTGGGGATCAATGCCCTCTCTAAGGGTCCAGCTCAGGTTTATGATCTTTGCTCCGTTATCAGCGGCATATTTGATCCCGCCCGCGGTGTGCCAATGGTAGGAGACACCCCACTCGTCATACACTTTGACGGGCATGATCTTAGCTCCCCAGGATACTCCAGCCATCCCGAGGTCGTTGTTTGTCTCGACCACAGCGATACTGGCAACGAAGGTGCCATGTCCGTAATCGTCTTGGGGTTCGCCACGCCAATTGACCCAATCCCAACCGTACACATCGTCTACAAAGCCATTCCCATCGTCATCGAGGCCATTGCCCGGTATCTCGCCTGGGTTTTTCCATATCCTATCCTTTAACTCAGGGTGGTCAAGGTCAATGCCTGAGTCAACGAAGGCGATAACCACTTTATCACTGCCAGTGGTGATGTCCCAGGCAGCAGGGGCCTCAATCCTGGGAAGATTCCACTGCGAAGAAAAATACGGATCATTGGGAATGACGTCTGGAGCGCGAAGACTGGAATGGGGCTCGACCGCGATAGAGTCTGCGATCTTAATCATGCAGTTTGGCTCAGCGTACTCCACCAGAGGGTGGCGCTTTAGCTCCTCTACCTTCTCCAGCTCCCGGCCCTTGGGCACGGCTAGCAGCAGAAGGTCAAGGTTGTCCATCTCATCCAGGATACTTACGTCCTCAGCGAGGAGCAAAGATTGGACTCTGGTTCGTGGAATGTCCGCTCTGAATTTGACAATGATCTCGCCCGCCTTGAACTCCATCGCGCCACACCCCCCCTCTTTCCCCTCCCAAGCGGTGTCCTGAGCTTGTCGAAGGATGGGGGGGGATGAAAGGGGAGGCAGGTCGGTTGTCGTCGGCATTGGCTTTTCGGCGAAAGCAAGGCAGGGAAGAAGGAGAAAAGGGACAGCCAAGAGAAAATGCAAAATGCTTTTAATCATTGGTGCGTCCTTCATTGGGATTCCCCTCCACGTCAGCCATCTACTAAAATTCCCTACTAGCCCTCTCTGTACACATTCAAAATAATACCACAAGATACCATTTGTGTCAACAACCCGTTAATTAGACAAAGGGGAGTAGACTCCCTACTCCCCCCCATTAAGCTTTATCCACTTAAGCTGCCCCATTCACGGCCGGCTACGTCAAAAGTGATTCTTGAATGTCAAAGGCAGATAGACCCCATACCAAACCGACCAATTTACAAGACCGTCGACGAGCCTGTCCTTCACGACGTGAGTTCTGTATGAGCCTGGCGGAAAACCGGTGATTAGCTGGTGGGTTACGCTGATGGCTTGCGTCCCTGACCCAGTGAGAGGCACCCTTGGGCTTTCATAAAAACGGTAATCACCTTTATAGACATCGATCCCTACCACATTTCCTTCCATGTTGGCATAGTCGAAAACCACCCAGACGGTCCGCGTGCCTTCAATGAATCCTGTCCTGGCTGGCCCATCAGGTGAAAGGCTCATGCGAAGGTTGGTGATTTCGCCCGGCCCACCTGGACGCACGTGCCACAGCTTGGTCGGTGTTGCAAGATAATCACCAGCCCATATCTGCGTTCGATAAGCGGCGGGAGGGATAGGGCCAGAGTCATGAGTTACGGTTATGCACTCAGTGCCCGACCCTGTGTACGAATGGGTTGCATCGTATAGAGCAACACCGTCGGTGACCGCGATTCGATACGGCTGCAGCCCTTGCATATCAAAGTAGTCGAAGACCACGTATACGGTCTGGGTGTCAGTGGGGAAGAGGATCATCTCGGGCCCGTCACACGAGTCGCTCATGTGAAGATTCGTGATTACGTTTTGCTCATCAATGGTGAGGGAACTCACAACCTTCACGCCTATCGCTCCGATCAGCACCACGGTCAACACCAGTGCCATTACACCAGCTACCACTACTTCTCTTTTGAGTTTCATTTTTTGGACCCCTTTCGTTTTTGTTTAAGTTATCACTTCTCGACGGGGTATCCCGCCTCTTGCCAACGGGCGAACTCTACCCTCATGGCCTTGACATCGCTGAACCCCTTGTCGAAGAGAAACTGTGCCGCACGGACACCGTCGTCTGGAGGAGGTCAACAGCGGCCACAATAGGTGATGATCTCTTTATCCCGAGGAAGCTCAGTGTAACGAGCCTCTATCTCCTCCCAGGGAATTGAGATGGCTCCGGGTATGTGGCCCTCATCGAAATCCTCTTTGCTGCGCACATCAACGATGACGATGTCGGCTCCTGCGTCCAGCTTCTCCTTCAACTGCTCCAGGCTAACGCCAGGCACGTCAGATCCGCTATCTGGAACACCAGGTGGGGAAGAAGGCGGCCAGAATTGTCGTAGCTGGCGAGCGACATTGGATCCAAACTGCTGAATGGTTACCGCTCCTGGGCCACCGGCTGCGGAGTACAGCCTGCCCAGCCATACCCCCACCACGAAGACGGCCACAATCCCCAGCACGCCTAGTACTTTGTAAATGGCTTTCCTGGCCATCAAGTCTCCTCCCTGGGAAGAATGGCTAGTTCTTGTTGCGAAACTAGCAGGCCAGGCTCCCACGCCTGGCGATTCGGCGGCATGGGAGCCGCCTCTGCTGAGTTTTGCACCAGAAACTAGCTAACGGGCAGCCAACACCCGGTAAATGACCCAAACAGCAAGAATGATCAGCAATATGGCAGCAGCCGGGGCAGCAAAGCCCTTCGTCTGGTTGTAGATCTTGGCGGCGGGCGACGTTGTGGTTGGCGTGGCGACGGGCCTCGCTACCGCTTCGCCAACATCCCATATCACGGTTCTACTCACGTATCCACCAAGGTAGAAGTTGGTGACGTACCGACCATCGGGGAAGTACCCCTCACTGGTCGTAGTGGCTACAGACCCTGTCCCAGATCCAGTGTAGTTTTCGGCCTGCTCGAAGAGAATACTGCCGTAATTGTCATAGACCCGTACTTTTACCGTTCCCTCTGGCATATTGGCGTAGTCGAAGATGGCATAGACGACGGTTGTACCGGAGGGAAACTGAGTCATGGCCGTTCCATCGGGAGTGTCGCTCAGATGGGCACTAGTCAAGCCCCCCTGGGCCATGGCGATACTGGCTAACAAGATGGTCAAGGACAAAGCTATGGCGATAGGAACGAGACGTTTCATTGTTTAACACTCCTTTGGCGAGATAATTTGGGGGAAAATCAGGGAGACCGCCTCTGCCAGACAAATAGGGCCAAGAAGACCAATACCCCTGCTACACCAACATAACCAGCAATAACCAGGAAGCTCCCTGCCCCTTTTGTGGCGTCTGAAGTGGCAGCAGGTACGGGGGTAAACTTTGGCGTCAGCGCGGTTGTCGGGGTTGGCAAAGCCGTTGTCGGGGTGGGAGATGGTAACATCACTTCAGCCGTAGCTGGCATCGGGGTGGCTGTGGGCAGGACTGTGTCCAGGGTTGGCGTTAGTGATGCCTCTGGGACTATTGGCGGCACCGTAGTCGGCGTCAGCGTCGGCTGCCCTGGTGCTAGCGTTGGCGTAGGTGGCACCGACGTTGGAGTAGATGTAGGTGGCACCAACGTTGATGTAGGCGTGGGCAGCCCCGGATAGGGGGTTGCCGGCACTGATGTGGGAGTGGGAGGCATCGGCGTTGCCGTAGCCGGCGCTGGAATAGGTGTGGGGGTGGGAGGCACTGGTGTCGCCGTAGCTGTCGCCGGAACGCGTGTGGGAGTGACCATCCCAGCGCCTGCAGTTACATCCCAGTAGATGGTCTTGAACGGAAACAAACCGCTGTACAAATTGGTCATATAAAACGGCCCATCGGGAAAAGCCCCTCCGTCGGGCCCCACTACCTCGATGGACTCTGTACCAGACCCTGTGTAAACCTTGCTCTGTTCGAACAGGATAGTGCCTCCCCGATCATAAATCCTTACCCTGATCTCCTCGTTCTGCATGTCAACGTAATCGAAAACCACGTAGACGACAGTGGTCCCCGAGGGGAACTGGGTCATCTCCGGCCCGCCAGGGGTATTGGTCATGCGCACACTGCCGGGGACAACAGTTCCTGCGGAGACAGTGTTGACTAATAGAGCACTTATAAACAGGGCCAATCCAACAACCCGAGGAATCAATCGTTTCATGAATCCCATCCCCCTCCAAACTCTATGCCGGACCCGATGTCAAGGCTCTGGAACTAAAACAGCGTATATTATACCATTTTAGCGCGATGGTGTCAACTTCTCACAGCCAAGGGCTTGCGCAGCGAATCCGGCTCTCTGTTGCCAAACCCCGCTTTCGATGTCCCGCAGTTGTACTGCGGGACCGGCCCACCCACCACGGAGCAGCTCGCGGAGTCCAACTCCGCGAGATCAGGGCGGGCTCCCCACTACCAGCGAATCGCTGCGCAACCCCGCCAACCCCGACATGCCCAGTGATTTGACAATTTTATCAGATTGTGGTATCATACAAGCAATCTGGAAACAGGAGCACGTATTCCATGACGTCGTTCGGTAAGCGAAACTCCAAGCAGATCGTGACCAAGCGTCCTCGAGCCAGGCGCTCGCTCTGGGGAGTCTCGCCCTGCCGAACGTTGTTGTTTATAAAGATAAAGCTCACGTAATTACTTTGGGCAAACTGCAACTGCAGGCCGACTCTCCAGACATACTGATTAGGAGGGCCGGCTTTTTTTGTTATACCAAACGCACGTGGGTAGTCTCCCCCTTTGCCCATTCGTAAAGCATAAAACCTAGCGCGGCATAGCCGCAACCAAACCCTGCTGTCATTGCGAGGGCGCGCCGTTTGCGCCCGAAGCAATCCCCGCGTCACCAGGAGATTGCTTCGCAAACTGCGCTCGCAATGACAGTCCCGCAACATTCTCGCGGACAATGCAAATGTTGCGGAGTAACATTGTAAAAACGGGTTACGTTTTACGCATTACGTTTCACGCCCTCATGGGAGTGTCCCACGTTGGTATACTCAAAACTCATTCAGGAGGTACTGAAATGGTCGAATGTCCCGAATGTGCCGCCGAACTGGAACTGGCCCCCGACGTGGAGGTGGGGGAAATCGTGGTCTGTCCCGACTGCGGCGTCGAGCTGGAGGTGATGGGCGTGAATCCCATCGTCCTGGAACTGGCTCCGGAAGAGGAGGAGGATTGGGGGGAATGATAGCATGAGGGTCGGTGTTCTCTGCTCTCGCGTGCGCGTCGAGGAGAAGTTGATCTTCCAGGCCCTGCAGGACCGGGGGGTGGACGGCGAAAGGATTGACGACGACGCCGTCACCCTCGACCTCACCGGCGGCCTCGACGGCTACGACGTGCTGCTCATCCGCTGCCTGAGCCATTCGCGCGCCCTGTACGCCAGCAAGCTCTTGGGCGACAACGGGCTGCGCACAGTCAATACCTACCAGGTCATCGCCACCAGCGGCGACAAGCTGTTGACCAGCCTGGCCCTGGCCAAGCGTGGCGTCCCCACGCCGCGCACCAGGGTGGCCTTCACCCCGCAGGCAGCCCTGGAGGCCATCGAGGAAATGGGCTACCCGGTGGTGTTGAAGCCCCTGAACGGCTCGTGGGGACGGCTGCTGGCCAAGATCAACGACCGCGATGCGGCGGAGACGATTCTGGAACACAAGCACACCCTCGGTGGTTATCAGCACTCCATTTTCTACATCCAGGAGTACATTGAGAAGCCCGGACGCGATATCCGCAGCTTCGTCGTCGGTGGCGAGGTCATCGCCGCTATCTATCGCCACGCACCCCACTGGATCACCAACACGGCGCGGGGAGGGGAGGCCATGGCCTGTCCTATCACCCCTGAAATCGTGTGGATTTCCCGCGCCGCAGCGGAGACGGTGGGAGGTGGGGTGGTGGCCATTGACATCCTGGAGGCTCCAGATGGACGCCTGCTGGTGTCCGAGGTCAACCACACGCCGGAGTTTCGCAACAGCATCGCTCCCACAGGGGTGGATATCGCCGCTCGCATCGTTGATTATGTCCTGGAGGTGGCTACTATGGAACCGGGAAGGTAAAGCTGGGCATCCTCTGTTCTCGCATCCGTCTGGAAGAGAAGCTCATTTTCAAAGCCTTGCAGGAGCGAGGGGTCGAGTACGACCGGCTGGACGAGCGCGATCTGGCCCTCTGGTTGCAGGCCAACGGCCTGGGCAAAGAGTATGACCTGATCTGGTGCCGTGCCATCAGCCACAGCCAGGCCGCCTACGCCCTCAGCATTTTCAACGGCTGGGGGATCAGGACGGTAAACAGTTGCCAGGTGGTCAACGTCTGTGGCGACAAGGTTCTGACCAGCATGGCTCTGATCCAACACAACGTTCCCACGCCGCGCACGGTGGTGGCCCTCAGCGTTGAAGCAGCTCTGCAAGTCATCCAGGAGATGGGCTACCCGGTGGTACTGAAGCCGGCCGTGGGTTCGTGGGGACGGTTACTGAGCAAGGTCAACGACCGGGAGACGGCCGAGGCGGTTCTGAACCACAAGGCCACCCTGGGTGGGCCGGCGCACAACGTGTTCTACATCCAGGAGTACGTGGACAAGCCCAGCCGGGATATCCGTACGCTGGTGGTCGGCGAGGAGGTGGTGTACGCCATGTACCGCCGTTCGGCTCACTGGATCACCAACACCGCCCGCGGCGGGGAGGCGCTACCTTGCCCTCTCAGCCGCAAGATCAGGGAGCTGTCGTCGGCAGCGGCCCAGGCAGTGGGTGGGGGCATCCTGGCCGTGGACCTCATGGAGACCGCCGACGGCCGCCTGCTGGTCAACGAAGTGAACCACACGCCCGAGTTCCACGGCGCCGCAACGGCGGTGGACGTGGACATCGCGGGCAAAATGGCCGATTACGTGTTGCAACAAATGTAAGGGCTTAGACCCTTAGGGTTTTACCGAAACCCTAAGGGTCTCAAAAGATAAAGGCGCGAACCCAAGCGGCAGTGTCGCTGCTGAATGCCCCGATGTGGGGGCTGTAGCGAACTGCCCACGGGGGAGCGCCTTTTTGTTAAGCAGGAGAGGACGATGTTGAAAGCATCCATCGTGGGTGCATCCGGATACGTCGGAGGGGAGTTGTTGCGGCTGTTGCTGGATCATCCAGAGGTAGAGGTGAAGCAGGCCACCTCGGAACGATTCGCCGGCCAGCCGGCCCATTTTCTGCACCCCAACCTCAGGGGGCGGACGGACCTCCGCCTGGTGAGCCTGCAGGAACTGGGGTCGTGCGACGTGCTCTTCGTCGCCCTTCCCCACGGCCAGGTGGCGCCCCGCATCGAGGAATTCGCGGCCCTCGCCGGGCGCATCGTGGACCTGAGCGCCGATTTCCGCCTCCACGACCCGGCCGATTACCCGCGCTGGTACGGCTGGGAGCACCCGGCCCCTGAGTGGCTGCCCCGCTTCGTCTACGGCCTGGCGGAGTTCCATCGGGAGGCGCTCCGCGAGGCCCGCTACGCCAGCGGCGTGGGCTGCAACGCGACGGTCATCAACCTGGCCCTGTGGCCGCTCTACCGCACCGGCGTCGTCGGCAAGACGGTGGTGGAGGTCAAGGTCGGCTCCTCGGAGGGAGGAGCCGAACCCACCCCCGCCTCGCATCACGCGGAGCGCAGCCACGTCGTCCGCTCCTACGCCCCCACCGGCCACCGCCACCTGGCCGAGCTGCTACAGGAACTGACCTTCGACGGGCGACGGCCGGACATCCATATATCGGTAACATCGGTGGAGTTGGTGCGCGGCGCGCTGGCCACGGCGCACTGCTTCCTCACCGAGGACCTGAGCGAAAAGGACGTCTGGCAACTGTACCGGCAGACCTATGAGGACGAGCCCTTCATCCGTATCGTCAAAGTCCGCAAGGGGTTCTATCGCTACCCGGAGCCAAAGATCCTGGCCGGCTCCAACTACTGCGATATCGGCTTCGAGAGGGAGGAGGGGAGCGACCGACTGGTGGTCATCTCCGCCCTGGATAATTTGATGAAGGGAGCGGCCGGTACGGCAGTGCAGGCCATGAACGTGATGTGCGGCCTTCCGGAGACGGCGGGGCTGGAATTTCCGGGATTGCATCCGATATAACATATTCTAAGGCAGCACAAGCAAACCCTGGAGGAAGAAGATGAAGATACCGAAGTGTATGAGCACTCAGCATCCTGACAATGTGACCATCCCCTTTTTCGCCACCAATTTTGAACTTGGTGGGGAGGACGAGGTTCAAGAGGCCTACTATGCCTTCTCTCACCTGGGTTGCGATGAGCAGATGTGGGATTGCGAAGGTAAAGAGGTAGATAGCTTCGTGGTCAGGAAGCTACTCACTAAGTATGAAACTTTCTTCCGGGAGAGAAGGCTGGGAAGAGACCTCTTCCTCACCCTGCGAGTCCCCAACCCATTGTTTGAGAAGGCGGAAGCGAAGGCCTTAGTGGAGGCTTTGGATGGTATTCCCCGCTCTTTCGATGCAACCGGCCTCTTCTATGGCGACGACCTGCCGCCTATCTTCGAGGTCATCCTCCCAATGACCACCTCCGCCCGCAGCCTGAACCACCTTTACGAATACTACCGCCTCTTCGTTGCCGGAAAGCAATACCAGCACCTTGGGGAGGGAAGTGATATCACCGTTGCAGAGTGGGTCGGGGAGTTTAAGCCCGAACGAATCAACGTTATCCCCCTCATCGAGGATATGGAACACATGCCGGATGCCCACCGGATAGTGGGAGATTACCTGAAGGGGAAAAAACTCACCTACCAACGAGTCTTCCTGGCCCGCTCCGACCCCGCTTTAAACTACGGGTTGGTGAGCGCGGTGCTGCTTAACAAAATTGCCCTGCAGAGGCTCTATCGTCTATCCCAGGAAATAGGGGTGAAGATCTATCCCATCGTCGGTGTGGGCGCTGCCCCCTTCCGGGGAAACCTGCGTCCCCCGAGTGTGGAGAGAGTGCTTCAAGAATACCCCAGCGTCCACACCTTCACCGTCCAATCGGCTTTTAAATATGACTATCCTACCGAGGAGGTGAGGATGGCTATCGAGAAGCTCAAGCGGAGGGAGGCCACCGCGCCTCAGGAAGTGGACGAAGAGGGAGCTTTAGAGCTCATTAGAAGGTATGCCGCTGAGTACCAGAAACAGGTTACCGCCCTGGTATCCCTCATCAACTCAGTAGCCAAATATGTTCCCAGTCGGAGGAAGAGGAAGCTCCATATCGGCCTTTTTGGCTATCCACGGAACTTTGGGGGGGTAAAACTGCCTCGGGCCATTGGATTCACCGCATCCCTCTACTCCATCGGGCTTCCGCCCGAGCTCCTGGGCCTGAACGCCCTCACGCCGGAGGATAGGGGTTTCCTGAAGGAGATCTACGTAAACTTCGAGGAAGATTTGAGGGATGCCCTTCGCTACTTCAACCCTCGCAGCCTCTCTCTGCTCCGCAATCGCTTGACCCCTTCGTTCCATGGCGTGGCATGCTCACATCTGGGCTTGGAGCCAGACGATGTGGACGAAGAGCATCGGGAGATGACCGATTACACCATTGAGAAGCTCCGGGAGGGGGAGAACGAGAGCATCACCGAGCCCCTCTTGAGGGCGGCATACCGAAGGAGGTTTCTTGGCTGATAGGGAAGGGTGTGTAGCCATGTTGGTGGTCAAGATCGGCGGGGTGGAGGGGTTGGGCATCGAGCCGCTTTGTGCCGATGTCGCCCATCTGATAAGAAATGGCCAGCAGGTCGTGCTCGTCCACGGTGGCTCCCACCAGACCAACGTCATCTCCGAGAAGCTGGGCAAGCCGCCCCGCTTCGTCACCTCGGTCTCAGGCCACGTCAGCCGCTACACCGACCGCGAGACGCTGGAGATGTTCGCCATGGTCACGGCAGGACAGATCAACAAGCTGCTGGTGGAGCGGCTGCAGCGGCTGGGGGTCAACGCTGTAGGGCTTTCGGGGCCTGATGGACGGCTGCTGGTGGGGCAACGAAAGTCAACGCTGAAGATCATGGAGAACGGCAAGCGGAAGGTGCTGCACGGTGAGTGGAGCGGCGTCATCGAGCGGGTTAACGTCCCCCTGTTAAGGCTGCTCCTCGACCAGGGCTACACGCCGGTCGTCGCCCCGTTGGCCATCAGCCACGGGGGGGAGATGATCAACGTGGACGGCGACCGGGCGGCGGCGGCGGTGGCCGCGGCGCTGCGGGCCGAAGCCCTGGTCTTGCTGTCCAACGTCCCCGGTCTGTTGCGGGACTTCCCCGATGAGAGCACGCTCATCCACCGCATCGGGCGCGGTGAGGTGAAAGCTTATCTTCCCTACGCCCAGGGGCGGATGAAGAAGAAGCTGCTGGGGGCCAGCGAGGCTCTGGAAGGCGGGGTGGGCCGGGTGATCCTCGGCGACGGACGGATCGAAGCGCCGCTCAGCCAGGCGCTGGCGGGCAGAGGGACGGTGCTTCAATGACCAACCGGCAAATCAGCAAATCGGCAAATCAACAAATCAGCACATGGATTGAATTGGAAGACCGCTACACGAGTGGGGTCTACACCAAGCGGCCCCTGGTCATTGTGCGGGGGGAAGGGGCCAGGGTGTGGGACGCCCAGGGGCGGGCGTACATTGACTGCGTGGGCGGGCACGGGGTGGCGAACGTCGGCCACTGTCATCCCAGGGTGGTGGCAGCTATCAGGGAGCAGGCCGAGAAGCTGATCACCTGTCCGGAGAGCCTCTACAACGACCGCCGGGCGGAGCTGCAGGCCGAGTTGGTGCGCATCGCACCGCCGGGGCTGGAGCGGGTGTTCCTGTGCAACTCCGGGACCGAGGCGGTGGAGGCGGCCATCAAGCTCGCCCGCCTGAGCACAGGACGCCCAGGCATCGTCGCTGCCAGGAACGGCTTTCACGGTCGGACGATGGGCGCGCTGTCAGCCACCTGGCAACCCCAGTACCGCCAGCCCTTCGAGCCGTTGCTGCCGGGCTTCGTCCACGTACCATACAACGATCTCGCGGCGATGGAGGAGGTCCTTGACGAGAATGTTGCCGCCGTCATTTTGGAGGTAGTGCAGGGGGAGGGTGGTGTCATCGTCGGTGACGGCGATTACCTGCGGGGCGTGCAGGCGCTGTGCCGCGAGCGGGGCGCGCTGTTCATCGTGGACGAGGTGCAGACGGGGTTCGGGCGCACGGGCCGCCTGTTCGCCTGCCAGCATCACGGCCTGCAGCCCGATGTGCTGTGCCTGGCCAAGGCCATCGCCGGCGGGATACCGATGGGTGCGGTGTTGCTCGGTCCCCGCGTGGGGGAGTTGCCGAGCAGAGTGCACGGCTCGACTTTCGGAGGCAATCCGCTGGCTTGCGCTGCCGCCCTGGCCGTCGTCCATGTTACTGAGGAAGAGGCCCTCCCCCGACGAACGGCGGAGCTAGGGGCATACTTTCTCTACCGCCTGCGGGAGGTGGACTCGCCCCTCATCCGGGAGGTGCGAGGGCTGGGGCTGATGGTGGGCATCGAGTTGAAACGCAAGGCCCAGCCTTATCTGGCGGCGCTGATGGAACGAGGGGTGCTGGCCCTCTCGGCCGGGCCGATCGTGATGCGCTTTTTGCCGCCGCTGGTCATCAATCGGATGGAGTTGGAAACGGTAGCCGAGGCGGTGGAAGAGGTGCTCTCATCAGCGAGTAAACAAGTAAACAAGTAGACAAGGCAACCAGACGAGTACTCACATCGGCCCTTGTGTACTTGTCTACTTGTGTACTTGTTTCCTTTGTCAAGGAGGAAGCAGAAATGGACGAATTAGCATTACTGCGGGAGATGCTGGAAATCTACAGCCCTTCGGGGCAAGAGGGGGAGATGGCGGCCTACCTGGTGACGCAGATGAGGGCCCTGGGCTTCCGCGCTTACCAGGACGCGGTGGGCAACGCCATCGGCGTGCTGGGCGAAGGCGAGAGGGAGATCGTGCTGCTGGGGCATATAGACACCGTCGAGGGGTTCATTCCCATCCACTTGCAGGATGGCCGGCTCTACGGGCGAGGAGCGGTGGACGCCAAGGGAGCGCTGGCTACCTTCATCCTGGCGGCGGCGCGGGTGGGACCCTTACCAGACAAGCGCATCGTGGTGGTGGGCGCCGTCGAAGAGGAGGCGCACTCGAAAGGGGCACGTTACCTGCTGGACAGCTTCTCCCCCCAGATGGTGATCATCGGCGAGCCAAGCGGCTGGCAGCACGTGACCCTGGGCTACAAAGGCCGCCTGCTGGTGACCTATCGCCTGGCCGCGCCTACGCGGCACAGCACCGCCCAGGGACCGTCGGCCTCGGAGCGAGCTATCGGGTTCTGGAACCGCCTGACCGAGTACGCCCGAGAGTTCAACCGGGGTGAGCGCTTTCGCTTCCACACGCTGGATCATTCGCTGCACCGCATCACCACCCATAATGGCGGCTTCGAGGAGGAAGTCACTATGGACATGACCCTGCGCATACCCTTCGGCCTGGACGTGCCCTCGCTGAAGAAACACATGCGAGGGTGGGCCAACGGCGCCGCCGTCGGCTTCAGCGGCGAGGACGTTCCCTACAAGGCGGACAAGAACAATCCCCTGGTGAGGGCCTTCCTGCGGGCCATCCGCGCCCGGGGCGGGCGTCCCGCCTTCAAGCTGAAGCTGGGCACCTCCGACCTGAATACCGTCGGCCCGGTGTGGAATTGCCCCATCGTGGCCTACGGCCCCGGCGACTCTTCTCTCGACCACACGCCGCAGGAGCACGTTCAGGTGGAGGAGTTCTACCGGGCGATAGAGGTGATGGAGGAAGTGATACGTGATGCGTGATGCGTGATGCGTGATGCGTGATGCGTATTGCGTATTGCGTATTGCGTGAAACGTCAAACGTCAAACGTGAAAAGGAGGGAAATGAACGATGAAGAAGGTCGTTTTGGCCTATTCGGGCGGACTGGACACTTCGGTCATTCTGGTCTGGTTGAAGGAACGCTACGGTTGCGAGGTGGTCACCTTCACCGCCGACCTGGGCCAGGGGGAGGAGCTGGAGGGGCTGGAGGAGAAGGCTCTCTCCACGGGAGCCAGCAAAGCCTACATTGAGGACCTGCGCGAGGAGTTCCTGATGGAGTACGCCTTCCCCACCATGATGGCCGGGGCCATCTACGAGCGACAGTATCTGCTGGGCACGTCCTTCGCCCGCCCGATCATCGCCAAACGACAGGTGGAGATTGCCGAGTTGGAGGGAGCCGACGCCGTGGCTCACGGCTGCACCGGCAAGGGCAACGACCAGGTGCGCTTCGAGCTGACCTACAAGGCCCTCAACCCCCGCCTGCAGGTCATCGCCCCCTGGCGGGAATGGGACATCCGCTCGCGGGAGGACGCGCTGGCCTACGCCGCAGCCCACAACGTGCCGGTGGCAGCCACCGAGCGCTCCATCTACAGCCGCGACCGCAACATCTGGCACCTGAGCCACGAGGGTGGCATCCTGGAGGACCCCTGGCAGGAGCCGGAGGAGGACATGTTTGTGCTCACCGTGGCCCCCGAGGCCGCGCCCGACGAGCCGCTCTACCTGGAGATTGACTTCAAGGAGGGCATACCCAAGCGCATTGATGGCGTGGCCTATGGCCCGGCGGAGCTACTGACCCGGCTGAACGAGCTGGGCGGCGCGCACGGCGTGGGGCGGGCAGACCTGGTGGAAAACCGCCTGGTGGGGGTGAAGTCGCGCGGGGTGTACGAGACCCCCGGCGGCACCATCCTCTACACCGCCCACCGCGCCCTGGAGAGCATCTGCCTCGATCGGGAGACGCTGCACTACAAAGACGTGGTCGCCCAGCGCTACGCCGAGCTGGTCTACTACGGCCAGTGGTTCACGCCGCTGCGGGAGGCCCTGGACGCCTTCGTGCGCCAGACGCAGGAGACCGTCACCGGCACGGTGCGGGTCAAGCTGTATAAGGGAAGCTGCACCGTAGTTGGTCGCAAGTCCCCCTACAGCCTCTACCGCGAGGACTACGCCACCTTCGGCGAGGAAGACGTCTACGACCAGGCCGATGCCGAGGGGTTCATCAACCTCTTCGGTCTGCCGCTCAAGGTCAAGGCACTGCTGGACATCGAGGGGTTGGGGATCTCTGGCTATCGGGCGCCCAATTACAGCAAGTTTAAGCGGGACTGACTTGAGGTTGGAAGTTGGAGATTGGATGTTGGAAATCAGCTTCCAGCATCCAACTTCCAACCTCTAACTTCCAGCATGTGGGGAATGACAAGGGGGAAGGATGAAGTTATGGGGCGGACGATTCGAGGGAACTCCTGATGAGCTGATGGAACGCTTCAACACCTCCATCGGCTTCGATTGGCGGCTGTGGGCGGCGGACATCGAGGGCAGCATGGCCTACGCCAGGGCATTGGAACGCGCTGGGCTTCTCACCGCCGACGAGCGGGATCGGCTCATCCAGGGGTTGGAGGCGGTGGCGCGGGAGTTCGAGGCCGGCGAGTTCGAGATCAAGCCGTCGGACGAGGACATCCACACCGCCGTCGAGCGGCGGCTGGGGGAACTGATCGGTGAAGTGGCAGGCAAGCTGCACACCGGGCGCAGCCGCAACGATCAGGTGGCTACCGACCTGCGGCTCTACCTGATGTGGGAGATTCCGGGCCTGCGCCAGCAGCTTATCGGGCTGCAAGAGGCCATCGTCACCAAGGCGGAGCAGCATCTGGAGGTCATCATGCCCGGCTACACGCACTTGCAGCGGGCGCAGCCGGTGCTGTTCAGCCACTGGCTGATGAGCTACTTCTGGATGCTGCGGCGGGATCGGGAGCGGCTGGACGATTTGGAGAAACGGGTCGCCGTGCTGCCGCTGGGTGCGGGGGCGCTGGCCGGCCACGCCCTGGGCATTGACCGCCACTTCCTGGCCGATGAGCTGGGGTTTCGGACGATCTGCGAGAATAGCATGGACGCCGTATCGGACCGC
>Ga0194113_10000730_pt1 | contig 44017 bp, 51 predicted proteins | sample TA2MahC200mmetaG_FD_146193 | JGI IMG/M metagenome (GOLD analysis project Ga0194113, IMG submission 146193) | Freshwater microbial communities from Lake Tanganyika, Tanzania - TA2015017 Mahale Deep Cast 200m | ecosystem: Environmental > Aquatic > Freshwater > Lake | place: Tanzania: Lake... | reverse complement strand
TCGGACTCCGTGGCGTTCCTGAGAGAAGATCGTTTGTGGCACAAACAATCTACTCCAGTTCCGCCTGGAGTCCAATTCGCTAGTCTGAATACTTGCCAGTCTTTTCTACTTCAGGGAAATCAGTGTGACAATTGATAATTGTCAATTGACAATTGCGAATATCGAAGAATGTCTACTCAGACTGAAACGGCTCGCCTGCACGCCATTGTCACCGGGATCGTGCAAGGTGTCAATTTTCGCTGGTTCACGCAGCGCCGCGCCGCCGACCTGGGTTTGGTCGGCTATGTGCGGAATCGTTCCGACGGTTCGGTGGAATTCGTCGCGGAAGGCGCGCGCGCCGCGCTCGAACAATTGCTGGACGCGGTGCGCGTCGGTCCCGCGTCGGCGGCGGTCGAAAATGTAGACGCGCAATGGCGCGCGCCGACCGGAGAATATCATCGCTTTGAAATTCGATTTTGAGAGTACGCGTAAATGATCAATCACAAACCGGAACGCGCGGCGTGGTCGGTGATGTGGGGCGCGTTCTTCGCCTTTCTGTTGCTCGCCGCGGCGATTCCGCTGGGCATTCAATATTATATCGAGCACGCGACGACGCCGCAACTGGTCACGCTCGAAGTGATCGGCGGGACGGTGCGCGTACGCGAGCCGAATAGCGCCGCGCCAATTGCCGTGACGAAGACGGTGCAATTGCCGGAGGGCACCGCGATCGAAACGGATGAAACGTCGCGCGGCATTTTGACATTCAGCGACGGCAGCACGACGATTCTTTTTCCCAGCACGCAAATTCTCGTGCGTCAGATGCGCGTCGCCACGTTTCCCTGGGGTGTGGAACCGATTTCGATCTTCATCGATCAGACGCGCGGACGCGTGCGCGTGGGCGCGGCGCAGCAAGTTTCCTCCGGCGGCAACGTGCCGCCGGCGCGCGTGTTCCAGGTTTCGACCGCGCAGCTCTTGGCGCAGTTGGCGGAAGGCAGTTACGCGATTGAAGTGAGCGGCGATACGTCCCAGGTTTCCGTGCGCGACGGCGCGGCGACGGTGAGCGCGCTGGGAAAAACCGTAACGGTGGGACGCGGGCAACGCACCTTGGCGCGCCGTGACGAAGCGCCGCGCGCGGCGATGCCTGCCGCCCAAGATTTGATCGTCAACGGCGATTTTATGGATCCGCGTTCGCGCGGCTGGAACGATCAGATCGAACTGCCGAACATTCCCGGCGCGCCGGCGGGACAGTTGAGCATCGTGGCGGACGGGCGCGCGCTGTTGCGTATTCAGCGCGCCAATTCGAATCAGACGAGCGCGATCACCGGCGTCGCGCAGCAGATCAATCGCGAAGTGTCGGATTATCGCTCGCTGCGGCTTTTGGCGGACGTGCGCGTCCAGTCTCACAGTTTGTCCGGCGGCGGCGTCGTCAGTTCCGAGTATCCGCTGATCCTGCGTTTGAAATATCGCGATGTCTATGGCAGTGAAGCGGAGTGGGTGCACGGATTTTATTATCAGAACACCGCGAACAATCCGACGAACAATGGCGAACTCATTTTATCGAATGTCTGGGTTCCATACGAAAGCGGCAACTTGCTCGAAACGCTCGATCCGCGTCCGTTCTTCATCACCTCGATCCAGGTTTACGCGTCGGGCTGGGATTACGATTCGTTCGTCACCGGAATTCGTTTGATTGTCGAATAGTCGCGTAGTCAACTGGTCAATTGGTCAACTAGTCACTAATTGACCGATTGACTAATTGACTATTTTTGAAATTCCGCCAACTTGCGCTATAATCGCGCGCGTGAGCGATATTGGAATCGTGATCGTCAACTATAACACGCGCGATCGTTTGCGCGATTGTTTGCGCTCGCTCGACGCGAGTCGCGGCGTGACGTGCGACGTTTTCGTCGTGGACAACGATTCGCCCGATGGCAGCGCGGCGATGGTGCGCGCCGGATTTCCGCGCGTTCATCTGATCGCAAGCCGGCTCAACGGCGGCTATTCCTACGCCAACAATCTCGCACTCCGCGCGATCCTCGTGCTCGCTCCGGCGCCGCCGTTTACGCTCCTCCTCAATCCCGATACGGTCGTGCCGCCGGACGCGCTCGCGCAGATGCTCGCGTTCTTCGCCGCGCATCCGGACGCCGGGATCGTGGGACCCAAGTTGGTGATGGCGGACGGCACACTCGATCGCGCGTGCCGCCGCAGTTTTCCCTCGCCCGAACTTTCGATTTATCACGTCCTGGGTTTGGACGATCGCTTTCCCAAGAGCGAACGCTTTGCGCGCTACGAAATGACGTTTTGCGACGAAGACAAAATGATCGAGGTGGATTCGGTCGTCGGCGCGTTTATGCTGCTGCGAACGGAAACGTTGCGCCAAGCCGGTTTGCTCGACGAAATTTATTTTATGTACGGCGAAGACCTTGATCTGGCGTTGCGAATAAAAAAGCGCGGCTGGAAAGTGTATTACAATCCCGCCGTGCGGGTTTTGCATTACAAACGCGAAGCGAGTCGTCATTCGGAACGCGCGCAGTACGAGTTTTGGCGCGCCGGATATATTTTTTACAAAAAGCATTACGCGGACAAGACTGCCTTCCCCTTGCGCGTGTTGATCACCCTGGGGCTGGCGTGGAAGGGCGGAATGAAACTCGCGCGCGAAATGATGCGTCCGTTGCCGCCTTCCCCGAACGCGGCGGAGTTGCGTTGATGAAACGTTACGCGCAACTCGTCTTCACGATCTCGCTGCTCGGCGTGGACATCGCGCTGACCTGCCTCGCGTTCGTCGCGGCGTATCTCCTGCGCCCGCGCGACGCGACGCCGCATCAGGTCATTCCCCCGCTGACGTATTACGTGGGAATGATGATCCTGAGCGCGCTCGCGCTCGTCATCGTTTTCTTTTTCTACCGGCTGTACCATTTGCATCGCGGCATCTCGCGTCTGGACGAAGTGTACTCCGTCGCGTCCGCCACGTCGATCAGCGTGATCGTCGGGATGGCGTTGACGACGTTTGTGTATCGCACCGAGATTGATTATCCGCGCACGATGATCGTCTACTTTTGGCTGAGCGCGCTCGTGCTGATCGGGCTGGGACGCATCGCGCATCACACGTTTCGCTCCGCGCTGTACCGCCGCGGCTGGGACGAATCGCGCTTGTTGATCGTCGGCGCGAATGAAGCGGGGTATACGATCCTGGAACGGATTCGGGTTTCTCCGCAACTGGGGTATCGTCCGATCGGTTTTTTGGACGACGAGCGCGCCGGGCAAAAAATGCTCGGCTTGCCGGTGCTGGGGCGCGTGGAGCAACTGGGTGAAATCGTGCGCCAGCACAAAATCGCGGAAGTGATCATCGCGCTGCCGGAAGCGTCGCACCAGGATTTGCTTTCGATCATTTCGCGCTGCGAGGATGGACGCGTCAACATCAAGATTTTTCCCGACGTGTTTCAAATTATGGCGGCGGAAGTCAACGTGGGCGATTTGAACGGCTTGCCGCTGTTGACGATGCGCGACATCGCGCTGCGCGGCTGGCGGCTGACCGCGAAGCGAATCGTGGATGTTGTCATCAGCGCGATCGTGCTCGTGTTCATTTCGCCGCTGCTGATGCTGATCGCGCTACTCGTCAAACTCGATTCACGCGGGCCCGCGCTGTATTGGCAAGAGCGAATGGGGCTGGACGCGCGTCCGTTCCCGTGTTTCAAATTTCGCTCGATGCGGCAGGACGCCGAGGCGGCAACCGGACCGGTGTGGGCGGTGGCTAACGATCCGCGCCGCACGCGCATCGGATCGTATCTCCGCAAATATTCGCTCGACGAACTGCCGCAGTTCATCAACGTGTTCCTGGGGCATATGAGTCTGGTCGGTCCGCGTCCCGAGCGTCCGGTGTTTGTGGATCAATTCCGTCAGCAAATTCCGCGATATATGGAGCGGCATCAGTTGAAAGCGGGGATCACCGGCTGGGCGCAGGCGAATGGTTTGCGCGGCGACACGTCAATCTGGGAACGCACCAAGTACGATTTGTACTACGTCGAACACTGGTCGCTCTGGTTCGACTTCAAGATTATGATTTTGACCGCGCTGCGCTTTTTGCGCGATCCGGCGGCGATATAAAGGATGAAGGATGAAGGCGGAAGGATGAAGAAACGATCCTTTCCGCCTTTTTTCATCTTTCATCTTTCATCCTTCATCCTTTGCTGTGCGACCGGTGCGAACGATTTACGGTGCGCGCGCGACGCGCCAAGTTCTGCCAGCGCGGCTTGGTGCGCGGCGGTGCCGTACCCTTTGTGTTGCGCGAACCCGTAGCCGGGCAACTGCGCGTCCAATTCGATCAGCATTCGATCGCGCGTCACTTTGGCGAGGATCGACGCGCAGGCAATCGAAAGTGAGATCTGATCGCCGCGAATGATCGCTTTTTGCGGGAGAGGAACTGCGGGGAGTTTGAGCGCGTCGAGCAAGAGCGCGTCCGGCGCGACGCCCAGCGCGTCGAGCGCGCGCTGCATCGCCAGCCGCGTCGCCGGGACGATGCCGAGCGCGTCGATTTCGTCGTTCGTCGCGAGTCCGGTGGCGGATGCAAGCGCGTGTGCGCGAATCGGTTCGTACAGCGCGTCGCGTTGCGCGGGCGAAAGGAGTTTCGAATCGCGCGCGTGTTCGAGCGCGCGGAGCGCGTCGTTGAGCCACCACGTTTTGACGCGCGAGACGCGCGGCAAAATCACCGCGCCCGCGACGACGGGACCCGCCCACGCGCCGCGCCCGGCTTCGTCAACACCGGCAACGCGCGCGAGCCCGCGTGACCAAAAGGTGTGTTCGAATTGGAGAGTGGGGGTGATTGGCACGGAACAGATTATACAACGGATTGTGTTTTGCAGAAAAGCGCGTTAGACCTTCGAGGTCTCCGAGACCTCGAAGGTCTGATCATCCTCCGCGCGCGTCTGCTCCCGCAAAAACGCGACGAGCATTTCGAGCGAGGCGAAACCGCGCCGCTCGCCGGTGTGCGGATCTTCGAGCGAGGCGCGCCACGACATTTCATCGTTGTCGCGTACTTGCCAGAGCCGAAGCATAAACGCAAGATAACGCGTTTCCTGGGTTGTCATCGCGGTTTCCTATCGTAAACCCTTCGGGTCTCACAGACCCGAAGGGTTTTTCATCGTCGTTCCCCGTTCGCATGCCCTTATTTCAAAGCACGCTGTCGCGCGAAAAATTCCCAGATTTCCGCGGGACCGTCCAGATCACCGGTCGCTTGTCCAAGATCAACTATATAATACTCGGTAGAGAATCTTGCTTTTGGCACAGGGCCCCCGCCGCCGTGGATCGTAAACAGAACGACCTCTCGCTTGCCTGCATCGTTCCAGACAGTTCGATCCACTGAGGTTGGGTCGGATGGGTCTAGGTGCGGCAAGCGTGTTGTCTTGGGCGGTGAGGTCTGCCCATTCAACCTGACAAAATACTCGGCAGTCGCTTGAGTCGAGCGAACAGAGATGCGAAGCCACCTAGTAACCCCACCTTCATAGGGACCGATAGGATCTCTGGTTCCGTGCATGATCAGCGTAGCAATTGGTTTTCCCAATGTGCGGCACTCGTTGATATCCTCCGTAGGGAGATTGGCGGAGACCGCCGCGATGGCGGTGATTTCATCGGGGGTTTCCAACGCGAGCCGATAAGCCAGAATCCCGCCATTCCCCCAACCCATCGCAAAGACGCGTGCCGTATTGATGCCGTGATCGGCGTGGAATTTCGCAATGAGCGCGCGAACGAGACCTACATCGTCAATGTTCTATGTTGAGGTTTTGCAGGAAGTGTTCCAACGGATCCCAATTGCATTGGGATACACGACGATGAAACCATTCTGATCGGCTAAACTTTCAAACCTGCTTTCTGTGTAGATCCTCATTTCTGAGGCACCCATATGCGAACCGTGAAAGGCAAACAGTAACGGCGCGTTGCGCGGAAGATTCGGGGGAACGTAATACAAATACGTTCGGTCGAGATCGCCGACGCGGAGCGTCCCTTGCGATATTGGGCGCGCCGGCGTCTGCGTTGCGCTTGGCGCGGTACCGCGAAATGGATCAAGAGCCGGATTGGTTGGCGTTGGCAGTACGGGCGTTGATATTGGCGGAATCGCGGTCAGCGTCGGTGGCACCGGCGTTGCGGTTGGCGGCTGTCGCGCGAAAAATTCCCAGATTTCCGCGGGACCGTCCAAATCACCGGTCGCTTGTCCAAGTTGTAATCCCATGAGTGACACGGTAGAAAATTTTGCTATCGGTATCGTATGCCCACCACCGTTGACCGTAACCAGAACGACTTCGGGCTTGCCTGCGTCGTCCCAGACTGTTCGATCCACCGAAGTTGGGTCGGAAGGATCGCGATGCGGCAGGCGCGTGGTCTTGGGCGGACTGGCTTGCCCGTTCAACTTTACAAAATACTCGGCGGATGCTTGAGTCGAGCGAACAGTGGCGCCGGAGAATAATCGCCCACCTTCATAGGGAACGAGCTGATCACTCGTACCGTTTATGATCAGTGTCGGCATCGGTTTCCCCGACACGCGACAATCGAAAGTGTCGTCTGTGGGCACACTGGCGGTGACTGCCGCGATTGCGGCGATTTCATCAGGGATTTCGAACGCGAGCCGATAAGCCATAGACCCGCCATTTGACCACCCCATCGCAAAGACGCGTGATGGGTTGACACCGTGATCGGTTTTGAATTTCGCGATGAGCGCGCGGACGAAACTTACATCGTCAATCTTCGCGGTTTTGGCTGGAAGCACTGCCGTCTGGTTGCAATCGTTCCAACTCATCTGATAGCCATTGGGATACACGACGACGAAACCATTCTGATCAGCTAGACGTTCAAATTTGTACTCGGTCGAAGTCCGCAAATATGCGGCGTCCGAACTCGAACCGTGAAATGCAAACAGCAAGGGCGCGTTGCGCGGTAGATTGGCGGGAACGTAATACAAGTACGTTCGGTCGAGATTGCCAACGCGAATGGTCGCTTGCTGAGTGCCTACGCTTGGCGCTGAAGTTGGTGGAATCGCCGTGGCGGTTGGTGGCACCGGCGTTGCGGTTGGCGGGATCGCGGTTGGTGTCGGCGGCACGGGCGTGGCGGTTGGTGGCACCGGCGTTGCGGTCGGCGTTGGCGCGGCGCACGCGGCGAGCGCGAGGGCGCAGAGCGCGAGCGCGCAGATCAAAAACAGTTTCGTTTTCATTTTCTCCTCCTTGAATTGGATTGCATGGACGCGGCTACGGTTCCACGCGCGTCCACGGTTTGTAGATCATCCTGTTTTTGCGATCCACGTATTGATCGTCTACCGCAACAAAGCGGAGTTGAACGGCTTTGCCGCCTTGTTTCGTCACATAGACCTGGTATGCGCCGATCGCAAAGGAATTCGGCTCGCTGCTACCTTGCGGGTATTGGATTTTGTACAGATTGTTCTCGAACCAGTACTTGGCAGTTGTCGTGTACCCTTTCATCGCACCGGTGGTGAAGGTAGCAATCCGATTACCGTCTGCCGTGTGTTCCCAATGATTCTCTGCGGATGGAAATCGGTCGTTGGGAGAATAAATCACCAGCCAAACGCCAAGCACATCGTCGGCTTTGGTTGCCTGGATTTCCGCGCCAACACTCTGCGACGATCCCTGTCGCGCGAAAAAATCCCAGATTTCCGCGGGACCGTCCAAATCACCGGTCGCTAGTCCAAGTGACAGTCCCATGATTGACACGGTAGAAAATTTTGCTATCGGCATCGTATGCCCGCCACCGTTGACCGTAACCAGAACGACCTCTGGCTTGCCTGCATCGTTCCAAACTGTTCGATCCACCGAAGTTGGGTCGGAAGGATCGCGATGCGGCAGGCGTGTGGTCTTGGGCGGACTGGCTTGCCCATTCAACTTTACAAAATACTCAGCGGTTGCTTGAGTCGAGCGAACAGTGGCGCCAGATGTTGTAGATCGCCCGCCACCAAATGGAACGATAGGATCGCTGGTGCCGTTCATTATGAGCACGGGTATTGGTTTTCCCGATACGCGGCAATCGAAAGTGTCGTCTGTTGGCACACTGGCGGTGACTGCCGCGATTGCGGCGATTTCATCAGGGATTTCGAACGCAAGCCGATAAGCGAAATGCCCGCCATTCGACCATCCCATCGCAAAGACGCGGGATGGATTGATGCCATAATCGGCGCGGAATTTCGCGATGAGCGCGCGGGCGAAACCTACATCGTCAATCTTCGCAGTTTTGGCTGCAAGCGTCGCTGTCTTGTTGCAATCGTTCCAACTCATCTGATAGCCATCGGGATACACGACGACGAAACCATTCTGATCGGCTAGACGTTCAAATTTGTTCTCGGTCGCGGTCCGCATATACGCGGCGTTGGCGCTCGAGCCGTGAAAAGCAAGGAGCAAGGGCGCGTTGCGCGGCAAATTCGCGGGAACGTAATACAAATAGTTTCGGTCGCGATCGCCAACGCGAATTGTGCCTTGCTGTGTTGGGATCTGTGTTGCGCTTGGCGCGATTCCGCGAAATGGATCGAGGGCTGGCGCGGTTGCCGGCGGCGCGGGTGGCTGGGTCGGCGGCACGGGCGTTGGCACCGGCGTTGCGGTTGGCGGGATCGCGGTTGGTGTCGGCGGTATCGGCGTGGCGGTTGGCGGCACCAGCGTCGCGGTTGGCGCGGGCGCGGCGCACGCGGCGAGCGCGATGGCGCAGAGCGCGAGCGCGCAAATCAGAAACAGTTTCGTTTTCATTTTTTCCTCCTTGAATTGGAAGTTGGATGATAGAAGTTGGAAATTGGATTCGCAGGTCCTCCTTTCTGGCGCAAAACAAGGACCGGCTTGTGCTTTCGCAAATTGTTGTTCTTGCTCAAGCAACTCGACTTATCTCAAAACCCATCTCTGGTCCGTTGTTGATGACTCCGAGAATTCACAATCCCAAAGTTGTAGGGGCGACTCATTCGCCACCGCCGGCTTGCCCTTTACATCAATACACCTGCCGGAGAGTAGATTCCTGATAAATCCCATGCTCGTGATTTCCCATCGCTGATCCGTTGTTGATGATTCAGAAAATTCAGTCCCAGAGTTGCAGGGGTGACCCATTCGCCACTGCCGGCTTGCCTTTTACGTCAATACACTTGCCGGACAGCGTATTCCTGATAAACCCACTGCTCGTGAATTCCCACTTTTGATCCGTTGATGGATTGGAAAATTCGCAATCCCAGAGTTGCAGGGGTGACTCATTGGCGACTCCAGGTTTTCCCTTCACATCAATGCACCTGCCCGATAGTAGGTTGACAATGAACCTTGCTTGAGGAACCGGTGTGTGAGAAGACGTAGCAGGCGGGCGCACACGCGTACCGGCGATTTCCAATGGTATCGGCGTGAATGTCGATGTTGGCGGCACTGGTGTATTGGAAGTACTTGTGGGTGGAACGGTTGGTGGCACCGTTGTATTCGGCGGGCCTGCTGGCGTGATAATCGGTGGCACGGCGGTATCGGCCGGTCGGGTGAATGTGGCTGTCAGTGGCACCACGGCGTTTGAAAGGCGAACCAGGGTGGCAGTCGGCGGCACCGGAGTAGCAACAGGAAACCAAACCTGTAGTAGCCCTGCTGCATAAAGAGCCGCAACCAAGCCGCCGATTGCCGTTAGTATAGTAGCGCAACCTGTTAGAAGTCCTGGGACGGTAGTCCAAAACGATTTGTTATCTTGCTTGTCGCTCATTTTCTCCTCCTTGAACCGTAAGACAAATTTTGAACTTTGTCTTATCCAGACCCGGCTCGCCTCATCACGCGCCGGGTCCAACAAATCGAGCACAAACGCAATGTCGGCATCTGCATCGCGTAAACAGGACTTGTACGCTGACAATCGGCTAATCTCGTTTCGTGAGATAGAAATAGCCGAAGAGACACAGAAACACTGCCGGCAAAGTCACGGTGAGCAACATGGTAGGTGTGGCTTGCCCATCAAGCAGGATCGCTTTCAGGAAAACCACCAGATGCACTAGCGGGAAAACCAGAATGGCAGTGAGGATTTTCCGGCGCGCCGACTGATCGGTAATGCTCCGCGTGAGCCATGCCAGAAGCGCAAATCCCAGAGCGGTGCCTCCATACAACCGCGCCATTACAATGTGCCCTGAGGAAGGGACCTCTCGGTACATTGCCAGCGTCATTTCGGGAACGAAGAAAAAGCCGAGTCCGAAGAGCGCCGTGATGATCGCCCAGACTGCCAATACGATGTTGAGTTTCATACGATCTTCTCCTTGTGTGATTTGGTTGGTGATAAACGGTTGCCGATAGGATTGGACTTGCTGATAGAATTCCTCCTCTCTGTCCGCTGCAGCCCCACGCAACGGCGGACGAATCGAAAGTGCCTTCCATTCGCCAGCCGCCCCGCCGTTGTCGTAGGACGTGTGTTTGCAGACGTTCTAGTTTTCGTGGTCTCATCGGACGGGCTTGACAGCCCAAAGTGGCTCAAGGAATGAGCGCGGGGAGCCCTTTACGCCACCTTCTTTTGCGGCATCAGAAAGTATCCAAATCCTACCGCGAAGAAGAGATAGATCAGCGCCGCGAACCACCCCAGTGGACCCAGTACGCCAGTGAATTGTGCCACCAGTGTTATCACAAGACCGATCGCGTCATAGACGCACAAACCCAAGGTTATGGCCGATCGGGCTTCCGATTCAATTGCGTTTCTGGCGATCCAGGTGAGCATCAAGTTGCCGATCAACGACGCGCCATATTGTCTGGCTACGAAAGCGCCGCTTGGATTCAGAGATGCCCCGAACAGGAAATAAAGGAACTCTGGCGCAAGCAGAATGGGCACTCCCAGAACCAAGCATACGACAGCTTTGATGATCATCAACGTTTGGAATTTCATCGTGAACCTCCTTTCAGGCGGGTGGACATTTCATCAAGAACAGAATCGAACCGACCCCGCGCTCATTCGGGAAAGTGACAAGATGCCGAATGTCTGCAAACCACGCGCCCACTGTCACACGACGCTAGATGCGCCGCGATTGATCGCCTTGACCATACCACGCAAACGTAGGGAAATCGTAGGGGGCGCGCCTTGACACTCGTTTCCGCTTCGCTTATAATGCGCGCAGTAGAACGATTGTTCAAATGAGTTCAAGGTTCAAAGTTCGACGTTCAGGGTTTAACGTTGAACCTTGAACTTTGAACCTTTAACGAGGTTTCAATGTCCACAGTCGGTTACGTCGTCGGCGAAGTCCGCACCGATGAATTTACATTTGTCACGAATCGCGAGATCGCGCCACCGCGCTTGGAGTACATCGTCGTCGAGGTGCAAGAGCCGACGCGCAAGATTGACGTGCTTGCCCAAGTCACCTCGCTCAGCGTGTCGTCGCGCTTGCTCAACGCCTCGCTCGGTTACGCCGAAGTCGAAGCGATCCTCAATCGGCTGAAATCTTCGCCGCCGATTGTGCAAGGGACCGCGCACGTCCTGGGTTACCTCGAAGGGAACGCGGTACGATTTCCGCGTCACGCCGCGACGCCCGGCACTGGCGTCACGCCCGCGCCCGACGATCTCCTCCGCAAATTTTTCTCCGCCGTCGAGTCCGGGATCGAAATCGGCACGTTGATCAATCGCGATCATGTGCCGGTGATGCTGAACCCGAACGGCTTGCGCCGGCATCTTGCGGTGATCGCGCAGACCGGCGCGGGCAAATCGTACACCGTCGGCGTCATCCTCGAAAAACTTTTGCAACTCGGCGGCACCGTCGTCGTCTTCGATCCGAACAGCGATTACGTGCTGATGCGCCGCGATTCGCAGCATCGCGCCACCTCGTTCGCGCAGCACGTCGAAATCTATCGCCTGCCGACGACGCAAGCCGGGCGCATCCCCGACGACGAAATCGGCGGCTCGAAAAAATTCACGATGCAGTTCTCCAAACTCGAAGTGGACGAGCTTTGCCAGATGACCGGCATCGCGCCGACTTCGACGAATATTCGCAAGGCGATTCAAACGGTGTGGGACAAATTGCAAGGCACCGATTACACGCCGAAGCAATTCAAGGAAGAACTCGAACAACTCGCGGAAGGATTCGACGCGATGGCGCAAGGCGCGCCGAAAGGAATGCCGCGCGGTCCGCGCAACATCAACCCAGCCATCGGCGACGAAAAAGAATTCGAGCGCGGTTTCGCGCAACGCGTTTCCGAAAAAGCGAATGTCGAGTGGGATGATTTTGGAAAACCTTTGGAACGCGAAACTCGCGACCCTTCGACTTCGCTCAGGGCGAGCGAAAGCCGCGAAACGAAAGCCGCGAAAGATGCCAAGATGCCGACGATGGACGCGATCAGCGGCGCACAAAAAGCGTTAAAGTACATCGAGTTGTTGGAACGCGTCGACATTTGGGGTTTTGAAGATGTGCCGATGAAAGAATTGTTGCGCCCGATGACGCTTTCGGTGATTGATGTCGCGGGCGTGGATCAATGGATTTCGGAATTCATCGTCGCCAAAGTGTTGAACGAAACCTGGGGCGTCGCGGTGAATGAGGGTTTGCCGCGTCCGGTCTTTTTCGTTTTGGAAGAGGCGCACAATTTCGTGCCGGGCGGACAAGGGATGCAGTCGCACTCGGCGCACATCATCAAACGCATCGCATCGGAAGGACGCAAGTTCGGCTTGTTTATGATTCTGATCACGCAGCGCCCGTACAAAGTTCACGCCGACACGCTGTCGCAGTGCAACTCGCAAATTATTATGCGCCTGACGAATCCGCAAGACCAGCAGGCGATCAAACTTTCGTCGGAAAGCATCAGTGAAGGACTGCTCGCTGATTTGCCCGGCTTGAACATCGGCGAGGCGGTGGTGCTGGGCCCGCTCGTGCGCGTGCCGGTGATGGTGCGCGTCGGCGCGCGCGAATCCAGAGAGGGCGGCAACGATATTGACGTGATCGCCGCGCTGGAACGCGCGCGCAGTGAAGTGATTACGGACACGCGCGAACAGAAATCGAAAGAGGAGAAGAAGGCGCGCGGGCGGAGTGAGTGGAAGGAAGCGGTGTAGCGAGAGGCGAGAGGCGAGGGGCGATGCCAACAACACAAATCGGCGCGCAGGCAATTTACTACGACGAGTACGGCGCGGGACAGCCGCTGATTTTGATTCCGGGCTTGGGCGGTTCACGCTTGGGTTGGGCAAAACAGCTCGAACCGTTCGCGCAAAAATATCGCGTGATCAATCTGGACAATCGCGATGCGGGCGACAGCGCGCAGAGCGCGAACGCGTACCCCATCGGCGAGATGGCGGACGATGTCGCGGGCGTGATCGAGAATCTGAACCTGGGCGCGGCGTTCGTCGTCGGCGTTTCGATGGGCGGATTCATCGCGCAGCATCTGACGTTGCGGCATCCGGCGCGCGTGAAAAAACTCGTGCTCGTCGCCACGTCGGCGGGCGGCGCGGGACACGTCAACCCAAAGCCGGAAATCGCCGCGACGCTCGTGCGCGATCCGAACGAAGACATCGAGACGCGCGTGCGCCGGTCGTACGCTGTCATCACGGGACCTGGGTTCGCGGACGCGCATCCGGAAGATGTCGCGCGCGCAATCGAACACGGTTACCGCTTCCAAATGTCGCCCGAAGCGTACCAGCGGCAACTGAACGCGGCGATTTCGCACACGCGCGGCGGCACACGCGCGCGTCTCGCCGAGATTCGCGTGCCGACGCTCGTGATTCACGGCGATTGCGATCCGCTCGTGCCATACCCAAACGGGCAAGCGCTCGCCGCCGGAATTCCCGGCGCGAAATTTTTGACGTTCCCCGGCGTGGGTCATCTGCCGCACATCGAAGCGACGGATGAGTTTAACCGCGCGGTGATGGAATTTTGGGGGTGAAAGGCAAATGACAAAAGCAACGATAGCGCAGCGTCGCGATTTCGTGTATAATATCGCGCAGAGAGATGTGGAGGCGATACAGCATGAGAAAAAATCAGAAACCGCAAATCCTGGGACGCTTTATTGTCACAGATCCTAGAGTTTGCCACGGCAAGCCGGTCTTTCGCGGCACGCGCATCTTTGTTTCCGACGTGCTCGAAATGGTTGCGGAGGGCACGGCTTGGGAGACGATCATCGAGCAATGGCATCACAGTATCACGAAAGAAGCGATTGCCGAAGCGGTTAAATTGTCAAGCGAAGCGTTCTTCCGACACACGGACGAGTTTGTGCTGGAGCCGGTGCGCGCATGAACCCGCAAAACGCCACAAAAAATTTGCCAAGACCAGCCCGTAATCCGCGTTTCGCACGCGGTTTTTTCTATCCGGAGTCGCAACATAACGAGGGCAACGCACGTGAGTTGGTAGTAGGTGAATGACAAATGACGAAAGAACAAATGACAAATCTCAAGACGACGTTCGTGCGTTTGAAAAAGATTTTGCAAAAGCACGCCAAGCAATTGACCGTGACGGCAGACACGCCGGACGCGTACTATCTTGACGCGGCGTACTCGGAAAAATTCAAGCGGCAGATGTTCTTTGGCGCGGCGCAAATCAAAAAACGGTACGTCAGTTTCTACCTGATGCCCGTCTACGCATTTCCCGATTTGCTCAAGGGCATCTCGCCCGCGCTCAAAAAGCGGATGCAAGGCAAATCGTGTTTCAATTTCACGGAAATTGACGATGAGATGCTGGCGGAGCTTGCCGCGCTGACAAAGCGGGGGTTTGAGCGATTCAAGAAAGAGGATATGATCTAGCACCGTGAAACGATACAAGATTCAGTATCCGATCTCGGCTTACACATTTCCGCGCGAGGCGCGCATCCATCAAGTCCAATTCGATGACAAGTATATCCACATTGAACTGACCGATGGACGCGCGCTGGCTGTGCCGCTGCGGTGGATTCCCACCGTGCAAAACGCGTCCCCTGAAGAACGCGCAAAATATGAAATCAGCCACGACCGAACCATGATTATCTGGGACCCTGACAAGTGCGCCATCAACGATGAGGTCCGAATTTCGGATTATCTGGAACCAACCAAAGCAAGCAATACTGTCGCGGAGCGAAAAACTGAATACCGCGTGAAACCCATCACCCGCAAACGATCTGCAATGGCGCGCAAGCCCCGTTTACACCGATGATATTCTTGAAACGGATGCAAGGTAAATCGTGTTTCAATTTCACGACGATTGACGATGAAGTGCTGGCGGAACTTGCCGCGTTCCTCACGTGGGTTTTTCTATTTGGCGTCGAAACGTGACGAAAGAAAAGCACATCGATTGTTAGTTTACTGACCCGCGCGTGGCAAAAGTGAGTGAAAAATGAATCCAATATTCAAATACACGGTGTTCTTCGCAATTCCGTTTGACCCGGCGATATGGTCTATGTATCATGAAATCGTTGGCGACCTCAAAACGAAATATAGAAAAAGACTGCAATTTGTATTCGGCAATGAAGAGGTTCGACCTTCTGAACGCTTCATAAACATACAAGCATTCAAAGCGCAAAATGCTGATCTTCTTCGTCAGTTCTACCGACAAATTAACTCTTCGGACATTATTATTGCCGATCTGACCAACAATAATCCGAATGTTCATCTTGAATTGGGAATCGCTCTTTCTCAAAACAAAAATATTCTTCGAGTAGTGGGGCGTAATATTGTTGAGGTAGGTTCAGATATCAAGGGGTACTACGTCTACCAATACCCGGACGGTGCTCAACTATTCGCAAGATTAGAAAAATATCTTGATATGTTCCTCCGAATCAAGGCATTACCCCTAAACCGCACAGCAGGTCCATTCTATAAACGATATCCCAAGTCGATTGGTGAAAAACTGAGTCTGTCCAGAGAAATCGGGGGATGGGGGTATGCAGAATTAGCGACTATGCGAGACGGTGAAGTAATTGTTACATTTAGCCTGTCTTCGACTAATGGTAGCGATCCCAAAGACTGGTTTGGGGCATCCATCAGATACCCCTCCAAGCCGTGGGGTGGAGGTTATCTTATTTACGTGAGACGAAACGGCAATCTTGAAATTGCACAAATGCCGGGAATTGACGTATTACAAGAGAAACGATATCCAGCTCTGAAACCGAATCAGAATCATACCCTTCATTTCAAAGTCGATGGCAGCAATCTTGTCGCATGGCTCGATGGAAATTCCAAAAATTTTATTCAAGTCAGTGATTTAATTAACCAATCATTCGGTCGCGTAGCCCTGGCATGTTTCAACAGCAAAGTCAAAGTTAAGTCAATCAAAACTGTTTGTCGAGATACTATCGATGACTCTTCGCAATGGTTGGGGCAATCAAAGATTAAAGGAAAGACAATGTGAAACACTTACCTCCTGTTAGCTGTAGTAGCGAGGATTTGTGTATATGAACTCCTTACTCACGTTGATCGTTGACAATCTAATTGCAGGCGATCTCGCGCATGCACATTCTCTGGTTGAGCAATTTCCGCCTTACTATCGATCTCGGGTAATTGACAACAAAGGTAGACTTTGGAAGGCTGGGCTTGAAGATGCGATTGATTATCCGATAAGCCCAAGCCTCAAAGCAGCTTTGGTCTCCGCTCTGCCAAACGGGAGATTTCAGAGCGAAGCTTACTTAGAATTCCAAAGGCAGATTGAAATATTCCACCTGGCTGATGAAAACAGGCGACTGACTGATTACGGATGGATGAAAGCAGTAGAATGCCTTCCACTAACCGAGCAATGCAAATATCTCTCGATCCCGCTCGATTCTATTCAGTTGAAAAAACAAAATGCTCAGGTTGAAGTTGACGCACTCAAATTTCACGAAAAGCTTGGATGGACTGGGGTAGCTTGCGAAGGATATCTTTTCCTTGCGCTCCTCAAATCTCTATCGTTGACAGCTATTCTCCAAATGAAACGAGAGCAAGGCGAAACGTTACCAACGGCAGTCATTGAAAAAAATCTTCTTGAAGCGGATGTAATTGACCCCAAGAATCCAGACAGCGTTAGTAAAGAGGCAAGAAAAGCAGTCCTTGACTCGACCCAGAATTCGCACACATCTGATATCGTTCGCAATTTCAAAAGGTTCTACGCCAAATCAATGTACAGTGCCAAATGCCCACACATGACTCCAGACCTTCTAACCAGTTTCTACTCTGCGCTAACCCCGGGGCACTTTGTAGGTCTTGCAGAATTCTTCCTCGAAAATCCTTATGGCCACAGAAATGGATGGCCTGACATCACCTTGATTAAAGGAAAGACGATCAAACTTATCGAAGTCAAGACAAATGATAAACTCAGATGTGCTCAGATACGCGCATTTCCGAGAATCCGCGCTTACATCCCAGACATATTGGTATTGCAAGTCAAACGGATTCCTTGATCGTCTGGTTCGGGTAGCGGCCCATCTCCAACCAAATCCAAAATCATAAATCAGAAATCGAAAATCCAAAATGATTCGCCTCGTCTGCACCGCCGACAACCACCTGGGTTCGCCGCCGATTCGAAATCGGCGTCTGAGCAAAGTGAAAATCCGATGAATCGGATTAGCGTCCGCCCAACACGTTTCAACGTGTTTTCACCTGGTCAAGCCGTCGAATTGATTCGATGGCGGTAAATCCAAAACGATCCGCCGCCGATTCGAAATCGGCGTCTGAGCCAGGTGAAAATCCGATGAATCGGATTAGCGTCCGCCCAACACGTTTCAACGTGTTTTCACCTGGTTGAGACATCGAATTTATTCGATGGCGGCAAATCCAAAATCACAAATCGAAAATCGAAGAATCCAAAATGATCCGAATCATCTGCACTGCCGATAACCACCTTGGTCGTTACTACGGCAAAATGAGTTTGAAGCAACTCGCGGAGCGCCGCGCGCGCTTGCGCGACGCGTTCGCGCGCGCGGTTGACTTTGCGATCAGCAAACGCGCGCATTTCTTTTTCCAGTGCGGCGATCTCTTCGACCGCGAGTCGCCGCCGCCCGCCGAACTCACGTTTGTCGCGCAGCAATTCCAGAAACTGCGCGACGCGAACGTCCGCATCTACGCGATCAGCGGCAATCACGATATGCCGACCGCGAGCGATGGCGCGACGCCCGTCCGCATTTACGACGCACTGCGCGCCGCGCGCGTATTTACAAAGCGCACCGAGATCGAATTCGATTTCGTCAAAGTCGAAGGCGCGACGGTGGCGATTGGCGGCATCGCGCCGGATCCGCGTCTGGACGCGCGCGCGGATCCGCTCGACGGTGTGACGTACACGCCGCCACAATGTGATGTCGCGCTGTTGCTGTTGCACTGCGGCTTTGAGGGCAACGTCCCGCCCGATTTCGGCAGCGCGATTTTGCCCAAGGCGCGCGTCGCGCAAATGCAAGGGATTGACTATTATTTTCTCGGCGACATTCACCGCACGCACAAAGCGGTCGTGGATCGCGCGGTCGTCATCATCCCCGGCGCAACCGAGCGGATGACGTTTGGCGAAATCGGCGAAAAGTCAGGTTTTTACTACGCCGAACTCGACGGCAAGGACGCGAAGAAACTCCAGCACCAAGAAATCGAACCGCAAGCGATGCGCCGCGAAATTATTCGCACGACCGATTTGCCCGCCGACGCGCCAACCGATTTCGTCTTTGAGCGTCTGCGCGAGTGGGCGGACGCGGAACAAATGCTGCAGTTGCGAATCGAAGGTCCCGTCTCGCGCGAGATGTACCATCACTTGAAATTCTTCGACATCTGGCGACTCGGCAACGAACTCAACTTTTATTTCGATCTGGATCGCGCGCAAGTCGAAGTGAAAAGCGAAAACGCGAACGATGCGGCGGGCGGCGGCGAAATCGTCAGCATGCGCGACGAAATCGCGCGCGTCGCGAACGAACTTGCCGCGCAGCGCGAGGGGGATGATCGCGCGTTGATCGAGGAAGCGCGGGAGTTGGTGCTGGGAAAAATCAGTCAACCGTAGACAGTCGCCAGTCGTCAGTATGCGGTGTTCAGTATTCAGACATGGACACAATCAGTGTAGCCAGACAGAGCCAGGTTGAAATTGGACAATTAGAACGATTCCGCGCGATTTACGACGACAGTTTCCCGCCGCACGAGCGCGCGGATTTTTCGTCCTTGGTTGATAGCATCGCGGCGGAATCGCGCTGGTTGTACACCGCGACGCGCGACGACGCTCTGCTCGGCTTTGCGATCATCGTGCCATTCGTCGCGCGCGAGGTTCACCTGCTCGAATACCTCGCGGTGTCGTGCGACGCGCGCAGTGGTGGCATCGGCGGCATTTTGCTGGACGGCATAGTTGCCGCCATTCGCAATCCTGCCCTGAGCGAAGTCGAAGGGTCGCATTTCGCAATTGGTTTGATTCTCGAAGTCGAACCGGACGACGAAGGCGACGCCGACGAACGCGCGTTGCGCGCGCGCCGCATCGCGTTTTACGCGCGGCACGGCGCGCAAACGATTGATGCGCCGAATTACCGCGCGCCCTTGGCGGATCGCGCTGGGACGATGCGGATGAAATTGTTGTGGCTGCCGCTTGCCGATGCCGCCGCGCCGCGCGGCGAAAAATTGCGCGAGTGCATCACGGGGATTTTGGAAAAGAGTTATGGGCGGAGCGCCGAGAATATGTTGCGGCGCGAAATTGTGGCAGGCATTGGATAGTTGATGAACAAATTCCGAAAACGTTTTTACCACAACCCGGTTCAGTTTTTCCAGGATGTGGCGCACATCTTGACGAACGCACCGCGTTCGCGCGGGGCGCTTTCGTTCGCATTCCGCGAACGCTTGATGATGGCGGTCACCTCCGTCAACGCGTGCCGATACTGAGCGCATTTTCACGCGCAGGTTGCGCTCACTGCCGGCATCAGCCGCGCCGAGAGCGCGCAAATTCTGGACGGCGAATTTGCGCGCGCGCCGGCGAACGAACTCCCCGCGTTGTTGTACGCGCACCACTGGGCGGAGACGAACGCGCAGCCCGATCCCGCCGTGCGCGCCAAACTGCTCGCGACGTACGGCGCCGAGACCGCGCGCGCGATCGAGTTCGTCTTGCGAATGATTCGCGTCGGCAACCTGCTGGGCAACACCGGCGATTACATTTTGTATCGCCTCTCGTCGGGACGGCTGGGCGTGGCGCGCCAACGAGCCGCGCCGAAAGCATAACGCGCGATGACCCTGCGTACACCCTCCCCCCGATGCTGGCGCGCCGACTCGCGATCGCGCGCCAACATCTTGCCGATGTCCAATCGCGCGCCGACGCCGACGGCGTTCTCGAAATCGCGCGCGATCCGCTGGGGCATTCTCAGCACGGCTAAAATCGGAATCCGCGCGGTCATTCCCGCGATTCAACAATCGTCCAACGGGATCGTCGCCGCGATTGCTAGTCGCGACGCGCGCGTCGCGCAAGAGGTCGCGCGCTCGCTCAACATTCCGCGCGCGCTCGGTTCGTACGACGCGCTGCTCGACGATCCGGAGATCGACGCGATTTACATTCCGTTGCCAAATCACTTGCACAAGGAATGGAGTATTCGCGCGCTGGCGCGCGGCAAGCACGTCTTGTGCGAAAAACCGTTCGCGCTGAACGCGACAGAGGTGGACGAAATGATTGCGGCAGCGTGGCAACATCGCCGCGTGCTGATGGAAGCGTTTATGTACCGCTTTCACCCGCAGTTCGCGCTCGCGCAAAAACTGATCGCCGATGGCGCGATTGGAAAAATCAAAACGATTCGCGCCGTGTTTTGTTTCAACATCGCTGGTCGTCCCAACGACATTCGGCTGAAAAAAGAAATGGGTGGCGGCGCGCTGATGGACGTCGGATCGTACTGCGTGAATATGGCGCGATTATTTACCGGCGCCGAACCAATCGGCGCGCAAGCGCGCGCGATCTTCGGCGCGCCGAGCCAGGTAGATGAAACGCTCGCGGCGATTCTGCATTTTCCCAACGATGTCGTCGCGGTGTTCGATTGCAGTCTCCGGACCGATTATCGCGAATGGGTGCAAGTGCAAGGCGACGCGGGACGGCTTGAGCTGGCGCGCCCGGTCAAACCCAGGACGAGTCCCGCCGAGATCATCGTTTCTACCGGCGAAACCGGCGACGCGTTGGCGACGCCGACCAAGCACAGCGCGCTTGCCGCGAATCATTACCAATTGATGGCGGAGCATTTCGCCGAGTGCGTGTTGAACGGCGCGCCATTGCGCTTTCCGCCGGAAGAAGGTCGCGCGAATATGCGCGTGATCGACGCGCTATACGAATCGGCGCGTTCCGGTCGTTTCGTGCGGATCGAGTAGGCAGAATGCAGAAAGCAGGAGGCATCGTTGGTTTGTTGTTGCTGTTCTGGCTTTGCGTTGCCTGTGCAAGCGAGAAAACGGTGACCGCGATTCCAACATCATCGCCCGAACCGACGCGCGCGGCGACCGAAACGCGATTGCCCACCGCGACCGTCGCGCCGACGGTGACCGCGACGATCACGCCCGCGCCATCGCCGACGCGCGCGCCGGCGTTTCGGTTGATCGCGTATCTCGCCGCGTGGAGCACCGCGCCGAGTCGCGGCTATCGCATCGCCGATCTTCCCGCCGACAAACTCACGCATCTCAACTACGCGTTCGCGTCCGTCTCGCCGCAAGGCGAATGTGTGAACGGCGACGCGAGCGCGGACGCGCGCAATTTTCCCGAACTGCAAAAACTCAAACGCCAGTTTCCGCACTTGAACATTCTCATTTCGATTGGCGGCGCGGGCGCGCAGAATTTTGCGAACGCGGCAAAGAGCGTGGAGGCGCGCCAAAAATTTGCGCGCTCGTGCGTCGCGTTTATGAGACAGAATGGGTTCGACGGGATTGACATGGACTGGGAATTTCCCAAGAACGCGGAGGAGAAACAAAACTACGCCGCGCTACTTGCGGAGTTGCGCGCGCAGTTGGACGCGCGCGCGCGGTTGACGATTGCCGCGCCAGCCGGACCGAATCAGTACACCGGCGTCGCCTGGAATCAGATCGCGCGCGATCTGGATTGGATCAACTTGATGACGTACGATTTTGCCGGTCCTTGGAGCGCGACGACCGGCTTGAACGCGCCGCTCTACGCGTCGTCATTCGATCCGGCGAAAACGAAAAGCGCGCAAGCGTACAACGGACACGCGGCAGTGCGGGCGTATATCGGCGCGGGTGTGCCGCCGGAGAAAATTGTTTTCGGCGTGCCGTTTTACGGGCGCGGTTGGAAGGATGTGCCAAGCGCGAACAATGGTTTGTTCCAAAAGTTCAACGGTATTCCGCAAGGGACGCGCGGCGGTGGCGCGTTCGATTATCGCGATCTGAAGAAAAATTATCTGCCGACGTTCATGCGTTTTTGGGACGACGCGGCGCAGGTACCCTGGCTCTACAATCCCGCAACGCAAGTGCTGATCAGTTACGACGATCCCGAATCGCTCGCGCGTAAAGCCGAGTACGTCGTGGCGAACAAACTCGGCGGCGTGATGATCTGGGAAATCAGCACGGACGATGAACAAGGATCGCTGATCAACGCGTTGTCCGCGCGGTTGCGTTAGAAAAAACATCGGGGTTGAGATTTTCTCAACCCCGATGTCCTCTGTCTGATCCCTGATCCCTGTCCCCTGACCTCTATTCCTTTACTTCGCGAAACTCGCCGTCCACCGTGTCCGATCCTTTTGGACCTGGCGGCGGTTCTTCGCCAGATGGCGGAGGTGTGCCCGCGCCGCCCGTCTGCTGGTACATCCGCTCGCCGATCTTTTGCAAAGTCTGTGCCAGGTCTTCGGTCGCGCGTTTGATCTCTTGCGGATCGCGGCTGCTTTGCACGTTCTTCAGCGCGGTGATCTTCGCTTCGACTTCGGTCTTGATGTCGGCGGGAACTTTGTCGCCGAGGTCGCGCAGCATCTTTTCGGATTGGTAGAGCGCGCTGTCCGCGTTGTTGCGAATTTCGACTTCTTCTTTGCGCTTGCGATCTTCGTCCGCGAATTTTTGCGCTTCCTTCACCATCTTGTCCACTTCGTCTTTGTTCAAGCCCGACGATGCGGTGATCGTGATCTTTTGTTCGCGATTCGTCGCCTTGTCTTTCGCGCTGACGTGCAAGATGCCGTCCGCATCAATGTCGAACGTCACTTCGATTTGCGGCATCCCGCGCGGCGCGGGTGGAATCCCATCGAGAATAAAACGACCGAGCGTCTTGTTGTCGGGCGCCATCGGACGTTCGCCTTGCAGGACGTGCACTTCGACCTGGGTCTGTCCGTCCGCCGCCGTCGAAAAAGTTTGCGATTTCTTCGACGGGATCGTCGTGTTGCGTTCGATCAACGGCGTCATCACTTGTCCCAGCGTTTCGATGCCGAGCGTCAACGGCGTCACGTCAAGTAGCAAAATATCTTTCACTTCGCCGCCGAGCACACCCGCTTGAATCGCCGCGCCAATGGCGACGACTTCGTCGGGATTGATTCCCTTGTGCGGTTCTTTGCCGAAATATTTTTGCACCGTTTGTTGCATCATCGGCATCCGCGTTTGTCCGCCGACCAAGACGACTTCGTCAATTTGCGACGGCGCCATTTTCGCGTCTTCCATCGCGCGCTTGACGGGGTTGAGCGAATTTTCGACGAGCGTGCCGACGAGTTGTTCGAGTTTCGCGCGCGTCAGCGTCATCGTCAAGTGCTTGGGTCCCGACGCGTCGGCGGTGATGAAGGGCAAATTGATCTCGCTCTGCATCACGGTCGAGAGTTCGATCTTGGCTTTCTCCGCCGCCTCTTTCAAGCGTTGGAGCGCCATCCGATCTTTGCTCAGGTCAATTCCTGATTCTTTGCGGAACTCGTCCACGATCCACTGGATAATATGTTGATCGAGGTCATCGCCGCCGAGGAACGTGTCGCCGTTCGTGGATTTCACTTCGAACACGCCTTCGCCGAGCGCCAAGATCGAAATGTCGAACGTGCCGCCGCCGAAATCGTACACCGCGATCACTTCGTCTTTCTTCTTGTCGAGTCCGTATGCGAGCGACGACGCGGTCGGTTCGTTGATGATGCGGAGCACTTCCAAGCCCGCGATCTTGCCGGCGTCTTTCGTCGCCTGGCGCTGCGAGTCGTTAAAGTACGCCGGGACGGTGATGACGGCTTGCGTCACCGTTTCACCCAGGTACGCTTCCGCGTCCGATTTCAATTTTCCGAGGATCATCGCGGAAATTTCGGGCGGCGAGTACTGCTTGCCCGCGAGTTCGACCCAGGCATCGCCGTTTTTCGCTTCGACGATTTTGTACGGCAAGATTTTGCGCGCCTTTTGCACTTCGGCGTCGGTGAACTTGCGCCCCATCAAACGCTTGATCGAAAAAATCGTATTCTCGGGATTCGTGATCGCCTGCCGTTTGGCGACTTGACCTACCAAGCGTTCGCCCGATTTTGTGATCGCGACGACGGAGGGGAGCAAGCGCGCGCCTTCCGCCGTAGGGATGACGACGGGCTCGCCGCCTTCCATCACCGCGACCACCGAGTTGGTTGTGCCGAGATCAATTCCTACAATTTTGGATTTCGTAGCCATAGTAAACTCCTGTTCGATGTTTCGTAATTCAAGGTTCAAAGTTCGAGGTTCGAGGTTCAATGTTATTTTGGGTTGCAGTAAACTTTGAACTTTGAACCTTAAACTTTCTTCTTCGCCACCTTCACCATCGTCGGGCGAATGACGCGGTCGTTCAGTTTGTAGCCGCGCTGCAATTCGGCAATCACGGTGCCGTCTTCCTTGTCGCTTTCTTCGTGGATCACCGCTTCGTGAAAATTCGGATCGAACGGCTTGTTCAACGCTTCGATTGGTTTCAGCCCTTCCGCTTCCAGCATCGCCGCCATCTTGCGCGCGATCAGGACGATGCCGTCCACCCACGTCAGCGCGCGCAGATTGTCGGGAATCGTTTGAAACGCGCGGTCGAAATCGTCGAGCACAGGCAGCAAGCGCGCGATGAGTGTCATGTTCGCGAACTTGGCGTATTCGGCGTTGTCTTTTTCGGCGCGCTTTTTGTAGTTGGAAAAATCCGCCGCCGCGCGCCGCCAGTTGTCCAAGTACTCCGCCGATTTGTCGCGCTCTTGCAACAACAGCTTTTTCAGTTCCGCTGGATCGTCGGGTAGTTCCGCCGCCTGCGGTTTGATTTCCTCCTGTGGTTGTTCTTCTTTTGCAACTTCGTCTGTCATTAGTTTATCCTCCGAGATGATTGCGTTTATGCTCCGTGCTTTTTTGCGACACTCTTCCGTTGAGCAGGAATGAGCCGAATCAAGGAACGCAGCGCCACGTTGACCGAATCCGAATCTGGAAAATACTTGCGGACATCGGGCTCTAGAATGACCGCGCCTTTTCTGGGTTTCACTTCTTTGACGATGGTTGAGCCGTCCGCCTTGTGAATCGTGATGGTGTATCCGCCCTGCAAAGCATGATAATGTTTGCCGCGCACTCCGCCCGTGAAATCGTATTCGGCGCGCATCCTGTTCACCCTTGTCGGTTTCCCCCACGCCGCGTCGTCATTCGCTTGTGCCACGACGATTTTGTCAATGTCTGCTTGCGATAATTTTCTTTTCATTCGTTTATTCGTTTGACATTCGTTGACGCGCGTTCTTCCACACGTCATCCAAGAACTGACGCGGCGTCACGATCGGTATTCCCTGAAACGGGTGGAGCGAGATCAAATCATCATCGCCGCTGACGATACACGCAACGTTACCGCACACCGCCAACTCCAAGAACTTGTCGTCTTTCGGATCGCGACACGCGCGTACCTGCTCGGTGATTTCTACCAGAGCCGCATCTCGCACCAACGCCGTGACGAACTCGATCCGCTCTTCTTCAAGTACGTATTTGTCAAAACCTTTGCGTCGCAAAACTTCGTTGACTTCATCTATGGTTGCCTGCGAAACCAACAACTTGCCTTGCGCGACGGCTTTGTCAAACGCTTGGCGCACGACCGAGTGTTTCAGCAGTACCGCGCTGACAATCGCGCTGGTGTCGAAGACGAAGCGCAAGTCAGTTGGCATTGAGGAGCGACTCCAAGATTTCGGGCGTCAGACCGCGCGCTTGCGCCTTCTCGCTAATTTCGTCCATCACTACCTTGAGTGGGCGCGGAGACGCGGCGAACTCGCGCAACCATAGACTCAAGAGCAGGCGCAATTTCTTTTTGTCTTCGGAAGACGCGCCTGTATACAGTCGCGCCGTTTGAGTGTCAAGTGGTATGGTAATATTTGCAATTGTCATTTTGTTCCTCTCCTTGTGATTCGCGTCAACGAATTGCAACGAGTAAACGAATCTTGCCCGCGCGCCATTCGTTCATTCGTTTGACATTCGTTGACACCAACGCCAAAGCCGCACGCGCTAGACAACGACTTTTTGTCCTGCCCCTGTTTCGGCGAAGTGGGTTTCAGGAACGCTGTCCATGTACAACGTATCGGGGCAAAAGTCTTGACCGTGTTCCCATTGCACACTGCCCAAGAATGGTTTAACCGAATTGAAGACGCGCGTGTCTTTCAACTCCCGAAATATCCCAATGCTCAAATAGGGTTTCACATCAAAGCGCTTTACTTCGCCGTTGGTGAAACCCAACGTGATTGTGTAATCGGGGTTAGGTTTGGCCGTCCTGACTCGCGGATTCATGATCGCTACTCCTATCGCAAAGGTTCAATCTTGAAAACGTCTTGCGCGTGACTGGCAAGTTCCCAATCCGCCATCAATTCTTCCTGATGGATCTCGATCCACGCCAGAACCAATTTCAGTCGGTTTGCCTTCAGTTCCCCTTCCAGTACCTCGCCGTTTGGAATGGCGATGACCACTTCTTGGTCTTGGTACTTGACGTGAATGTGGGGCAGGTGATGCTTGCGAGTATCAAGGAAGTACATTGAGACGATGATGCCGTAGAACATTGATATGACTGCCATAGGTTTGACTTCTCCTTGCTCATGCTTTGCGCAGTGCGCGCACTATTCGTTTATTCGTGCAACATTCGTTGACACCAACGCCAACCGCCGATGCTGAAAAGACGCGCGCGGGGTGTGGACAGCGTAGCGTGTCTGCGCTTCGTTCTTTTGCATCAGGAGAAAATTGCTGACTAGGGCATAGCCGCCGTTGTGCTTTCTTTGGGACGCTTGAAGGTACACAAATAGGTGTGTGTCCAAGGATTGTGTTGGACGGCTGGCAGTGTAGCGTATTGTTGAAACAATAGAAGGTCACCACGTTCACCTGTGTACACAGGTTGCATTGAAATGAGTTCCCACCCTTCCTCACCTAACTTGTCCAGCGATGGAATCAGCGATCTGGGTGAAAACTGCACGAATGTTTTTTCTGTGGGGAATCGTCGTTTAAGTTCCTCAAGTTGCGTCTTGGTATCGGCATGCAGGAACATTGTCAGGTACTCCCACTTTTGCATCTGTCCTCCTTGGTCAAGATGATAAACAATGATCTCTAAAATGGATTAGAGCGATGTTGTAATCATCAACTGTATCGCGGGCATCTTCAAGTGCAATCTTTTCTCAGTGGAATGTGCGCGAACTTTATGCTGTCCACTATTCGCCCTCCACTACCTCCCGTGCATCCTCTCCATCAAATCATCCAGCAAACTCGAAACGCAACGGACGGCATCCAACTCTTGGCAGCGTGTCCCGTTCACGGCAGATGCTCCAAGTCATCCAAATCCTTGTGCCTGCCGCTCGCTTTCTTGTTGATTTTCAAATGTCGCAAATTGATGAGTTTGACTTTGACGCCGTCCATAATCGCGGTGACTCGTTTGGCGTAACATTCCTTGAATCGCACACCCGAAATCGCCGTGGTGATTTCAAGTCGCAGAGGCGGAACGCCCATCCGCACGATGCGGTCTTGCAAGAACAATTCGGGCGACAACTCCGACATATCAAACCCAAAATCGCGCAACGCCGCGACCACTCGCTTGGCGTTGTTCGGATGAACGGCAATCCAAATGTCCATGTCATTCGTCGCACGCGGATAGCCGTGATAGCCGACGGCATAGCCGCCGATGAGAAGATACTCAACTCGGTGCGCGTTGAGCAATCTCAAGAACTCTTTGAAGTCGGGTGGTAGCTCGATGTCCATAGTTTATCCGCCGCAGGGTTTCAATATGGCGCAATCGCGCGCGCGGCGTCTGCGCGAGCCAGTACGCTTTGATGTCCGATTCGTCAAAAAGCGGCGCGGTCGAGAGCGCAGTCTTGTCAATTCTGAGATTAGTTTTTTTCACGCGACTCACCTCCCGTACATCCTTCCCATCAAATCATCCAGCAAACTCGAAACGTAGCGCACCACGCCAATCGTGCGCGCATAGTGCATCCGCAGCGGACCCAGCACGCCGACGATGCCGCCCGCTTCGCCGGGCAAACCGTAGCGCGTCAGCACCATACTGTAATCGCTCATCTCATCGCGCTGACTCTCGCCGCCGATGACGACCTGCACGCCGCGCTCGGGCGCAAAGTCGCTCAACATCCCTTCGAGCACCGTGCGCTGTTCGAGCATTTCGAGCAGCGCCTGCATCCGATCAATCGCCGAAAATTCGGGCTGGCGCAAAATGTCCATAATGCCGTCGCGATAAACGTCGTGCGTCGTGCGCTCGTCAATCTGGCGCATCAGGTTCGCGACGATCCGCAGCACATCGTTTTCGAACGCGGAGAGCGAAAGTGACAGCGCGCGAATTTGATCGAGATTCAAGCCCGCGAGATGATCGTTCAAACGATTCGACGCGCGCGTCAACTCTTCCTGCGCGATCGGCTGCGCGAGCGCGAGCATTTGCTGCTTGACCGCGCCATCTTGCAAAACCAAAACCAGCAGCGCGACCTGCTCGTTGATCGAAACGAGTTGCAGATGCTTAAAGCGGCACGATGTCGAAAGCGGCGCGGTGACGAGCGCGGTGTTGCGCGACGCGCGCGCCAGCACCGCCGCGGCGAGTCGCATCCACTGATCCACATCGAGCGTGACTTGATGAAATTGATGGCGAATCATCCGCTGTTCGACGGGCGGCAGTTCGAATTCCTCCATCAGCGTTTCGACGAAATAGCGATAGCCCTTTTCGGTTGGCACGCGCCCCGCCGATGTATGCGGGTGCATCAGATAACCCGATTCTTCGAGCGCGGCAAGTTCGTTGCGAATCGTCGCCGAACTGACGTGCAAGCCGCGTTTCCGCACCAGCGTCTCCGAACCGACGGGCTGGGCGGATTCGACATATTCACGCACGACAAAAGCGAGCGTTTTGCGCTGTCGTTCTGACAAATCTGCCATAAAATTGACCGATTTCTTGCGTTAGCACTCTCAACCTGCGAGTGCCAACACTATATCACTAAAAGATAGAGTTGTCAAGCCCCCAAAACGACCGATGACCGATGACGGACGACCGACGCGCGTGTTATTGCGAGGAGCGTTCTTTGCGGTGCTGAGCGTTAGCCGAAGCAAGCAATCTCCAAGTCGCGATTTGGGGATTGCTTCGCTCCGCTCGCAATGACACGCGGTCTTCGGTCGTCTGTCGTCGGTCGGTTGAACTGTTGCATCTGCGTTTTTTGTCTTGTGACGCAAATGATGTACAATAGCATTGATGACGCCGACGATCACGTACTCACTCAAGAACGATCAGTCACACGCCGATCAATACTATCGCGATATTGCCGCGTTTGCCGATCAAGCGATCGCGGAAGGCGATGCGCGCGCCGCGATCACTTTGCGCGCGTTCGAAGCGTTTCTGCGCGCGACCGAGCGCGAAACGATCCGCTCGCGCGCCGAATATCTGTACGAATTCTTGACGCTTGGCGTTCTGTGGCGCGTGTACATTCGCAACGCGTGCGAACTCGGCGCGCTGCCGCGCCGCGCGCTGACGATTTTGTCGCGCGTGCGCGAGCGCAACCAACGGCTCAAGCCGATGGCGGACGCGCTGCGCGGCGTTCTAACATCTTGGTTTTTGTCGCCGCGTCCGCGCGCAGAAACGAGCGCGCCGCGCTCGCTGGAAATGCTGGAGCGTTTGCTCGGCTGGTTGCAAGCGACCGGCGATTTCAATCAGGAAGTCAAACGATTGAACAACTGGCGCGATTTTTTCGCGACGCAAACGCCGGAACAAATCGCCGCGCATCTTTCCAGCGCGCTTGCGTTCGCCGATTGGTTTGAGGCGCGAAGTGTGGATGTGCTGGGATGCTACACGCCGAACGTGGAAAAGTTTTTGCGCGAAACGCATCCGCGCTATCGCGGACGCGAAGACGCGTTGTTTTGCGGTCGCCAACGCGTCGAGTATCATCTGAATATGCTCGGCACGGAAATTTTGAATCGCGCGTTGCGCGCGTCGTTTTTGCAGACGCGCCGCAAGATCGTCGTCGTGCCGCCGTGTATGCGCGCGCAACCGGACGCCAAATGCCAGGCGCGCGCGACGATGTTCGGCGCGCAATGCGCGGCTTGCACGCCCGGCTGCCGGATTCATCAACTGACGTTGCTCGGCGAAAAACAGGGTTTCGGCGTTTTCATTTTGCCGGATGAATTGAAAACTTTTTCTGGCAAGACGACCGGCGCGGACGATAGTTTGGGAATTGTCGGCGTGTCGTGCGTGCTGACGAACGCGCCGGGCGGTTGGGAGATGCAAACGCTGGGTGTGCCCGCGCAAGGGCTCCCGCTCGATTATTGCGGCTGTCGTTACCATTGGCATCGCGATGGAATTCCAACCGACATTGGTTTTGGGCAATTGTTGCGCCTGTTGGAGATTCGCGTGCCAGAGCAACATTAAAAGACGCCGTTCATCTTGATCGGAGAGTTGGAAAATTTTGATGCAACATTCTATTCGCGGTTTTATTTTCGATTTGGACGGGACGGTTTATCTCAGCGAGCGCGCCTTGCCCGGGGCAGTAGAAACGATTGCGACAATTCGCGCGCGCGGACTTGAATGCGTTTTCATCTCGAACAAGCCACTCGAACCCGCCAGCGCGTACGCGGCAAAACTGACGCGGCTCGGTATTCCGGCGACGCCGAACGACGTGATTACTTCCGTGCGTGTGCTGATCGCGTACTTGCGCGACCACGCGCCGGACGCGCGCATCTTCGTCATCGGCGAGCCGCCGTTGTGGGACGAGATGCGCCGCGCCGGATTACGCTTGACCGACGACCCGGCGCAAATCGAGTACGTCGTCGCCGCGTTCGATCGCACGTTCGATTATCGCAAATTGAACATCGCGTTCCAAGCGATCAAGTTTCACGGCGCGCATTTCATCGCGACGAACGCGGACAAGTCCTGCCCCGTTGACGGCGGCGAGATTCCGGATTGCGCCGGAGTGATCGCCGCGCTGGAAGCGACGACGGGCAGAAAAGTGGAATTCGTCGCGGGCAAACCGTCGCCGCTGATCATTCAGACCGGCGTCGCGCAAATGGGTGTGCGTGTCGAAGAATGTCTCATCGTCGGCGACCGGCTGGAGACGGACATTGCGATGGGACGCGCGGCGGGCGCACGCACTGCGCTCGTGCTGACCGGCGTGACCAGGCGCGAGCATCTCGCACACGCGGCGGTGCAACCGGATTACGTTTTGGAAAATATTGGCGAGATCAGAAAAGTGATTCTGGGATGATGAAAGACCGCGCCAAGGTGATCAAACCTTGGCGCGGTTTTTTATTTCGCCGATCATTCTGCCGTCTCGCCCATGATTTGCACGACGAGTGTGCGCGTGCGCGGACTCGTATCAAAATCGCAAAAGACGATTTGCTGCCACGTCCCCAGCGTCAATTCTCCGCCGACGAATGGCACCGTGAGCGACGGTCCCATCAGCGCGGCGCGAACGTGCGAATGTCCGTTGTCGTCGTGCCAGCGCGCATGATGGCGATACGCGCGATCCGGCGGCGTGATCTCGTCCAGCACCTGCTTCAGATCGGCGACGACGCCGGACTCGTACTCGATCGTCGTCAAGCCGCCGGTCGAGCCGGGACAAAAAATCGTGACGATGCCCGCCGCAAGTTTCGATTCCTTCACCGCGCGCGCAACCTCGTCCGTGATATTTTGCACATCGTAGCCGCCGCGCGCGCGGACGTGCAACTCTCGTGTAACAACCATTCCATTACCTCAAAAATGCCAAATGTGCCAAACGAGCCAAATCTGCCAAAAAATATTTGGCACGTTTGGCATCTTTGGCTCATTTGGCGCGTTTGATTTTTTCCAAGACGCGCCACGGCGTCAGCGGAAATTCATCGAACCAGACGCCGGTCGCGTTATGCACTGCCGCGATGATCGCCGGCGCGAGTGGAATGAACGGCATCTCCGCCATTCCGCGCGCGCCCCAAGGACCATCGCTGTCCGGATATTCGAGAATCACCGAATCCACTTGCTCCGGCACGTCGAGAATTCCCGGAATCAAGTACGTACTAAGATTCGGTGTTAGTACGCGACCCTCGCGCGTCTGGAAATTTTCTTGAATCGTCCAGCCCTGCGCCTGCACCACCGCGCCTTCGATCTGTCCTTCGATCAAGCGCGGATTGATCGCCTTGCCCACATCGTCCGCGCACGTCACGCGCGCGACGCGCACAAACCCAGTCTCGGTATCCACTTCCACCTCGACCGCTTCCGCGACGTAACCGTAGGCGAGATTCGGTTTCGATTTGCCCGTGGCGGGATCAAGTTGCGTCGTCTGCGGCGCGAGGTATTTGTACGTTGCGCGCGCCGGGCGTTCTTCCTCGTGCCACTTGGTCAGCGCGAGTTCACACGCGCCTTTGATCGCGTTCCCGCCGATGTATGTCATCCGCGACGCAGAAACACTTCCGGCGTTATCGGTTTGCGCGGTATCGGACACGATCATCTCGATTTTTTCGATCGGCACGCCGAGTGTACTCGCCGCCATTTGCGCGAGCGCGGTGTGCGTCCCTTGTCCGACTTCTGCCGCCGCGTGATGCACGATCACTTTTTCGATGGTTGCGCCGCCGCGCAGTTCAACTGTCGCCGTCGCGTTTTCCGGATAGCCAAAACTGAATCCGATGTTTTTGAGCGCGCACGCAAAACCAAAACCAACCGCTGACCGCTGACCGCTGACGGCTGACCGCTTGCCCCATCCAAACTCGTCCGCGCATTTCTGTACGACTTGCGGCAAACTCACGGGACCGCCGGGCAGGGGTGTTTGCGTCGAGAGAAGCGATCCTTCGCGCAAAACATTTTTCAAGCGCAATTCGACCGGATCCATTCCCAGTTTTTCCGCGAGTTTGTTCATTTGCGTTTCGGCGGCAAAGTGCGCTTGCGGTCCGCCAAAGCCGCGAAACGCGCCGCTGACGATGTTGTGCGTCGTCACGGCGTACGCGTCCACCTTGACGTGCGGGACTTGGTACGGACCCGTCGCGCCGAACGCTGCGTTACCTAAGACTTTGGGCGAGGTGTACATATACGGACCGGCGTCGGAAACAAGTTGCGCTTCCGCGGCGACCAGTTTGCCGTCGCGCGTCGCGCCGAGTTTGTGCTTGATCCACATCGGATGGCGTTTATGGTGACCGATGATGCTCTCTTCGCGCGACCAAATGATTTTCACCGGGCGATTCAATTTGTATGCCGCGAGCGCGAGAATGATCTGCACGCTCATATCCTCGCGCCCGCCGAACGCGCCGCCGGTCGCCGGATAGATCACGCGAACCTGGTCGAGCGGCAACGCAAGCGCGTGCGCGATCTGTTCCTGGTCTTCGTGCACCCACTGCCCACCGACGACGACGGTCACGCGCCCTTCGTCGTCAATGTACGCGACTCCGGCTTCGGGTTGCAGGTAGGCGTGTTCCTGATAGGGCGTGTGGTACTCGCCTTCGATAATCACGTCGGCTTGCGCGAAACCTTGCGCGACGTCGCCCTTGCGGATCGGAATGTGCTTCATCACGTTGCCTGCGTACGCCGGATGCACTTGTGGCGCGCCGGGTTTCATCGCGTCGCGCGGATCGGTCAGCGGCGGCAAGTCTTCGTACTCGACCGCGATCAGATCGCGCGCGTGTTCCGCTTGCTTCTCCGTCTCCGCGACGACGAGCGCGATTTTTTCGCCGACCCAGCGCGCTTCGTCGGCGACGAGCACGGGCGCGTCTTTCGAGCCGAGTCCGAATTCGTTGACCGGCACATCGCGCGCGGTGAACACGCGGACGACGCCGGGCGCGGCTTGCGCTTTCGTCGCGTCGAGTCGTTTGATGCGCGCGTGCGGTCGCCGCGCGAACAACACTTTCATCCAGAGCTGCCCCGGCAGGTTGATGTCGCCGGGAAACGCGGCTTCGCCGGTCACTTTGGCGCGCGCGTCAAGGCGGGTGATGGATTGTCCGAGTTGGGTCATTCGCATCTCTCTTTTTCCGGTATTCCACTGCCGAATCAATAACGCGGCAAAGCCGCAACCAAACTCATTGGACACTGACCAACACTGAAGAACACTGATTTTTTCTTTGTCTGTGTTCATCTGTGTCCAAAAAATCCTCGCGGTTGTGATAGTTTTTGTAGAGGAATACTATATTACCTTGACTCGCCGATTCAGTCAATCCGTAGTCAAGCGCAAGCGCGACGCGTTTTGCAAAATCCGCAAATCGGTGTATAATGCGCCGTGTTGACGGGGCGTAGCGCAGTTGGTAGCGCGCAGCGTTCGGGACGCTGAGGTCGATGGTTCAAGTCCATTCGCCCCGACTGACCTTGGATGCGTTGAATTCGCGGGAGTAATTCAATGGCAGAATGCCACCCTTCCAAGGTGGACGTTGCCGGTTCGAACCCGGTCTCCCGCTTTGGGGGAAAAGATAAAAGATGAAAGCGGAAAGATGAAAAACATATTCCCTTTCATCTTTTATCTTTCATCTCTCATCTTTTCTTCCGGGCTTGTAGCTCAATGGCAGAGCAGCGCCCTCATAAGGCGTTGGTTGCTGGTTCGAATCCAGCCGGGCCCACAAAGCATTGCAGATTTTCGATTTCAGATTTCAGATTTTTCGATCTGTGATCTAAAATTTGGAATCTGCAATTATTTTCCTCGGAGCAATATGATGACCGATTTCACCCCTTGGCTGTCCTCGACGCTTTCTGATTATCTGCGCGATCTCGAGTCGCTCGTCAACACCGATTGCGGCACGCACAACAAAGCCGGAGTAGACGCGGTGGCGCGGATCGTCCGCGAACGACTGATCGCGTTCGGCGCGGAGGTCGTAGATTTTCCGCAAGAAGAATACGGCGATATGCTGTACGCGCGTTGGCGCGGGCGCGGTACCGCGCGCATCGTGATGATCGGACATCTCGACACCGTCTATTCCGACGGCACTGCCGCGCAACTGCCGTTTCACAAACTTGGCGCGCGTATCAAAGGTCCCGGCAGCAACGATATGAAATCAGGCGTTCTAAGCGGCGTGTACGCCGCGCGCGCGATCGTTCAATCGGGTTTCGATCAATTCGCCGAGATCGGTTTGTTTTGCAACAGCGAAGAAGAAATCGGCTCGCCGGTTTCGCGCGAACTGTATCCCGATTTCGTGCGCGGCGCGGACGCCGCGCTGGTGCTGGAAGCGGCGCGCGAGAATGGCGCGATTGTCAGCGCGCGCAAGGGCGTGGGGCATTACACGATCACGGTGCGCGGCAAAGCGGCGCACGCCGGGGTCGAACCGGAAAAAGGCGCGAACGCGAATCTCGCGCTGGCGCATCATCTCATCGCGTTTCAAGCGCTGAACGGTTTTCGTCCGGGCTTGACGGTGAACGTCGGCGTCGTGCGCGGCGGAACGAAATCGAACGTCGTTGCGGACACGGCGACGGCGGACGTGGACGTGCGGATCGTCCGCGCGGCAGATGCCGCGCCCTTGGAACAAGCGATGCGCGACATTCTCGCGCGCGCGATCGTGCCGGGCACGACGGCGGAACTGAGCGGCTATGTTGCCAATCCGCCGATGGAAAAAACAGCCGCGACGACGCGCCTGGTCGAGTTGGCGCAGCGCGCGGCGCGCGAGTTGGGATTCGAGATCGAAGATGTGGCGACGGGCGGCGCGTCGGACGGCAATTACACCGCGTCACTCGGCGTGCCAACGCTGGACGGCTTGGGTCCGGTCGGTGGGCGCGGGCATAACGCGGTCGAAGAATTTGTGGACGCGAATTCGATCGTGCCGCGCACCGCGTTGTTGGCAAAGTTGATCGTGGCGATTGCGGAGGAGAAAATTCGAACAAAGATGAAAGATGAAGGATGAAAGATGAAAAGCGAGCGCGGAGAAACGATGCGCCTGCAAGTTTTCATCCTTCATCCTTCTGCCTTCATCCGTTTAGGGCTTTGTCAAAGTCGCGTACGTCTGTCATTGCGAGGAGCGCGAAGCGGTTGCGACGAAGCAATCCCCGAGCGGCTTGGGGATTGCTTCGGACAAAAATCGTCCTCGCAATGACAATGACAAAACCCTGCATCCGTTCAAGGCGGCTTGTCGGGAACGCGTTCGTGTGTTATAATAGCGCCAGTTCAAATCCAGGGAGGATGTATGGCACTCAAAATTTCTTTGAAGGAATACAAACGCGTCGATCTGCTCGCGGTGGATGGGCGCATTGATTCCAGCACGGCGCCGCAACTGGACAAGGCGCTGCAAAAAATCATTGATGCGGGACGCTTTCGCATCGTCGTGGATTTGTCCGACGCCGCTTTTATGAGCAGCGCCGGTTTGCGCGCGTTACTATCTGCGCTCAAGCAAGTGCGCCGCTTCAATCGCGGCGATTTGCGCCTGGCGGGCGTTTCGCCCAAAGTGAAAAAAGCGTTCGAACTGGCGGGACTCTTGGTCGTCTTCCAGGTGTTCGACAACAGCGTGGACGCGGTCGGCAGTTTCTAACGAGTTCAAAGTTAAAAGTTCGAGGTTCAAAGTTCAAGGTTTGTGATCCTTGAACCTTGAACCTTAAACCTATTGGCGCGCGGCAAGGTCGCGTGGTTCGGTCATAGGTTTTGAATGCAATAATCGGGGCGTTCGGTGATGAACGCCCCGATGTGTTTTTATCCCGATGCGCTCGAAAAGACCTGGCGATCTGTTTGATCTCGCCAGGTCTCTTGTCTCACGCCTCGCGCTGGCGCTGCGCCAACCGGTCGCCGAAGCGCCGTTCGGTGCCGGAGCGCAAACGCTGAATGTTCGGAATATGCACGATGACGATAATGATACTGATGAACAAGTTAAGGATGAAATAACTCCACGGCGCGCTGCCGTTCAAAACGAACCAGAGCATAATGAGCGGCGATACGACCGCCGTCGTCAACGACGCGACCGACGCGTACCGGACGATCACGAGGATGAGAATGATCGGCACGATGATGATGAGCACGAGCGGCGGAAAGAGCGCGAGCATCGCGCCCGCGCTGGTGGCGACGCCCGCGCCGCCGCGTCCTTGTTGCGCGACGCGCTGAATCCATCCAATCGGCGGCGGCGCAAAGGTGACGCGCGGATCCGGCTTGGCGAGCATCGCGATAAAGACCGACCAGTTGTGACCGATCAGCGCGCCGAGCACCGCGAGCGGATGCGCGTCGAGCGCGGCGGGAAACAGCGCGCGCGCCAACAGCACTGGCAGGACACCCTTCAACACATCGCCGATGACGGTAAGCGCGAACGCGCCCCAGCCCGCCGTGCGCAACACATTCGTGCCGCCGGTGCGTCCGCTGCCGTGTTTGCGAACGTCAATATTCCACAGCCGCCCGACAAAATAGCCGGTCGGAAACGCGCCAAAGATATAACCGAGCAGCAAGCAGGCAAGCGCGATCAGAATCATTTCCATCGAACGAACTCCTTCCTTGATCAGTCAACAGTCAACAATATGCGTAGATTGCCCAACTGAATACTGAATACCGAATACTGTTCATCGTTCACTGCATTAAAACCCGTCAACGCGGCGCAAGTTGCGCGCGGGCGCGCAAAAATTCGCGCAGTGCCGCCACCGCCGCATCCGGATCGTCCAGCGGAAGCGTCAGCCGCTCCAGCGGACAGGGACCGTCGTTGCGCTTGTTCAGGATGAGCGGCACACAACGCGCGTACTCGAACGCGATTTGATCGCGCGCGAGCGCGTCGCACGCGGCTTGGCTCATCAGCGGCGAGTACACCGCGCGCAGTTGCGCGGCGCGCGCAACTTGCGCGACCGCTTTCCCCACGATTCTATCGGCGAGCGATGCGCCGCGCGCGTCTTCTCCCAGCGCGTCCACCGCGTCGATCAATTCGCCGATGCCGTCGCGAGTCCCGGTACGCACGATCGCGCCATCTTTGACGATGACGAACGCGAGCGAATCGCTTTGCAATTTTTGTGTGGCGAGTTGTAAATCTGTCATAGCGCGCAGAGTTTAGCACGCGTAAGAATTCGTGTCAAGTCGAATTGCGAATTGCAAATTGCGAATTCCGAATTTTGAATTATCGTGTATAATGATGGAGAGGAGAAACGCACAATGAAACTCGCCGTTGGCTCGGATGAAAGGACGCACACGACAGATGTGATCGTGGCGGAACTGGAAAAACGCGGACACACGGTTGAATTGCTGGGACCTCTGCGCGCTGAAAAAGCATCGTGGGTGCAAGTCGCGCGGGAGGTGGCGGAACGCGTCGCGCGCGGACAAGCAGACGAAGGCATTTTGTTTTGCTGGACCGGCACCGGCGTTTCGATTGCCGCGAACAAAGTGCCGGGTATCCGCGCCGCGCTCTGCGGTGACGCGGAAACCGCGCGCGGCGCGCGCGTGTGGAATCGCGCGAACGTGCTGTGCCTCAGTCTGCGCGCCACGTCCGAAACCATCGCGCAAGAAATTTTGGACGCGTGGTTCGCCACGCCGCTCGGAACGGATCCGGCAGACGTGGAGTGTGTCGAGCAGATGAGTGAGATTGAAAACAAGTTTGCAGGTTCAAAGTTCAAGGTTCAACGTTAAACTTTGAACCTTGAACCTTGAACCTTGAACCTTGAACAAAGGAGTTATGATGCAAGTTCAAATCAACGAATCAACACTCGAACTCGCGCAAGGTGACATTACGCGCGAAGACGTGGACGCGATTGTCAACGCGGCGAACAGGTCCCTGCTCGGCGGCGGCGGCGTGGACGGCGCGATCCATCGCGCGGCGGGACCGGAATTGCTCGCCGAGTGCCGCACGTTGAACGGCTGCGAAACTGGCGGCGCGAAAATCACGCGCGGCTACAAGTTAAAAGCGCGGCACGTCATTCACGCGGTCGGACCCGTCTATCACGACGGCAAGCGGGACGAGCCCGCACTGCTGGCGAACGCGTATCGCACCTGTCTCGAACTCGCGTCGCAGCACGCCTGCGCGTCCATCGCGTTCCCGGCGATCTCGACCGGCGTCTACGGTTATCCGATGGAAGACGCCGCGCGCATCGCGTTCCGCGTGATCGTCGAATACCTCGAACAACATTCGGAAATCAAACTCGTGCGGTACGTTTTGTACGACGCGCGCGCGTTCGCCGTTCACGAACGCGTGTTGGAGCAAGTACTCTCGGAATAAAAATGCCAAATATGCCAAAAGAGCCAAACGTGCCAAATTTTTTGGCGGATTTGGCAAATTGGGCTTCTTTGGCAATTTTGTCTTTTGCGCTATAATCGCCTGCGTCTATGTTTGTTTCAACAAATTTGCGATCGGTGTGTCTCGTCGCGCTTGCGCTGATTCTGCTCGTCGCGTGCGAAGCGATTGCGCCGCCGGAGATTCCCACCCCCACGCTCCCGCGCGCCACCGAAACTGCGGCGAATACGCCGGTGCGCGTCGCGTTTCCAACCAGCGCGCCCACGGTCGCCGAGCCGACGGCTGCCGCGTCGCTCACCATCGTTCCGACCGCAACCAGCGTCAGCGCGCGCGGCGCGCCGCCGGTCGCGCAACTCGTTTCGCCGGTCTCCAACGCGTCGATCAGCGTCGGACAAACGTACCAGGTCGTCGTCTACGCGGCGGACGATCACGGCATCGCGCGCGTCGAATTGATCGCCGAGGGCGCGCTGGTTCGCGCCGAAAACGCGCCGATGCCCGCGCCGCGCATTTTCTCCGCGATCATTCCTTGGACGCCGACGCAAAGCGGCGCGCACACCTTGCGCGTGCTCGCGTACGATGGCGAGAATCGCGCGAGCGCGCCGGACGAAGTGACGGTCACCGTTCTGCAAAACGCGCGACGCCCCACCTGCAGCATCGTCTTTCCGATCGGCACGCCGCAAATCGAGCTGGGAAGTATTGCGCACATTTACGGCGTCGCCACGGACGACGCCGCCATCACGCAAGTGGAACTCTGGGTGAACAATCAAGCGTATACGTACCTCGCGCCGCAAAACGCAAATGGGCAAAACGCGTTTCCGTTCGTGTTCACGTGGAATGCGCTGACGCCGGGAGCGCATACCTTGTTCGCGCGCGCGCGCGACAGTCAAGATCAAACGGTGGATTCCGCGCCGCTCAAGATCATCGTCGTGGACACGCATCCGCCGACGATCGGTTTGTGGGCAGAGCGGACGAACGCGACGATCAACGAGCCGATCACGCTCACCGTGACCGCGCTCGACGTGTCCGGGATTCAGCGCGTCGAAATTTTGAACGGCAAAGAAATCATTCACACGACCAAGAGTCCGAACCCGGCGCGGCAAACTGCGCTGACCGCGCAAGTGCTTTGGCAAAGCGCCAGCCCCGGCGATTTTCAGATCGGCGCGCGCGCGTTCAACGCGAACGGCAACGTCAAAGACGCGCCCGCGCAAACGATCAGCATCGTCCGCCCGGGTCAACCGACGCCGACGCCCGCGCCGACGATCACGCCGACGCGGACGCGCGCGCCGCGCGCCCAGCCGACGCCGCGCGCCCAGCCGCCGCCTCCGCCGACGGTTGAAATTCTCTCGCCGCCGGAGCGATTCGTGGGGACCGCGCCGCTGCGCGTCACGTTTACCGCGCGCGGCAATTCGGAACTGGAACGGATCGAGTTGTGGGGCGCGCTGCCGGGGCAGTCCCAGCCGCAACTCATTTGCGCGATCGACGCGCACGCGTCCACGCAAAAAACCGGGCAGTGCGATTGGAACTTGCCGAGCGCGGGCGTCGTCACGGTGTTCGCGCAGGCGTCGGACATTTATCGCCAGACCGCGCGCTCGGCGCTGCTCACCGGATTCATCGGCGCGCCGAATCTGCCGACGCCCGCTGCGACCATCGCGCGCTAAGGCGGATCATTTTTTGATTTTTGGTTTATCCGAGTAAGGATCAAATTTTTGCAATGTCTCAAAAATATTCGCTCAGCGTCAGCAGTCAATTCGAACGTTTGGCAGAGATTGCCGATTTTGTCGCGGACGCCGCGTGCGCGTGCGGCTTGAACGAGGATCAGGTGTGCGACGCGCAAATGGCGGTGGACGAAGCGTGCACCAACGTGATCGAGCATGCCTATCGCGGGAAACCGGACGGCACGATTCACATCGTTTGCGAAAGGCGCGGCAAGGAATTCCTCGTCACGATTCAGGATTTTGGCGCGCGCTTTGATCCCAATAAAGTCCAGCCGCCCAAGACCGGCGATCCGTTGTCCAAGCGCCGGATCGGCGGGCTGGGTCTGTTCTTTATGCGCAAGTTGATGGATCGCGTCGAATTCGATTTTTCGTCGGGACCGGGCAATCGTTTGACGATGGCGAAAAAGATCAAAAGATGAAACGAGAAATGCGAGGAACGATGGAACCGGAAATTCGCATCATCGCGCCGCAAGGTCGTCTGGATGCGGCGGGCGCGCAGCCGCTGGAAGTGGAATTGAAGCAACGTATCGCGGCAGGCGAAACGCGCTTGATCGTTGACTTTCAAGAGACGCGCTATATCGGCTCGAACGGCTTGCGCGTGTTGCTTGCCGCGCTGAAGCAGGCGCAGGAGCAGGGCGGCGCGCTCAAACTGTGCGGATTGATCGCGCGCTTGAAAGAAATTTTCGTGATGGCAGGGTTCGATCGCGTGTTCGAAATTTTCGAGACGCGCGAAGACGCGGAAAAATCGTTTCGGAATTGACGTTCACCTTTTCTTGCGTATACTGTTTTGGAATAAAATCCCGTTTGATTGGATGGCATTATGAGTGACCCAGAATCTCGCGCTCCCGATTTCATTCGCACGATTGTCGCGGAAGAACTTGCCGCCGGAAAATGGGGCGGCAAAGTGATCACGCGCTTTCCGCCCGAACCGAACGGCTATTTGCACATCGGGCACGCCAAAGCGTTGTGCGTGGACTTTGGCTTGCCGCTTGAATTCGGCGGTCGTTGTAATCTGCGTTTCGACGACACGAATCCGACGAAAGAGGAAACGGAGTACGTCGAAGCGATTATGCAAGATATTCGCTGGCTTGGTTTCGATTGGGGCGAGCATCTCTATTTCGCGTCCGATTATTTCGAGCAACTGTACCAGTGGGCGGTGCAGTTGATCAAAGACGGCAAAGCATACGTGGACGATCTGACCGCCGACGAAACGCGCGAACATCGCGGCACGCTGACGGAAGCAGGCAAGGCAAGCCCGTACCGCAATCGCTCGGTCGAAGAGAATCTCGATCTCTTTGCGCGAATGCGCGCCGGGGAATTTGCCGACGGCACGAAAACACTGCGCGCGAAAATTGATATGGCGTCGCCAAATATCAACTTGCGCGATCCGGTGATGTACCGCATCCGGCACGCCGCGCATCATCGCACCGGCGACAAGTGGTGCATCTATCCGATGTACGATTGGGCGCACGGGCAGTCGGATTCGATCGAAGGCGTGACGCACTCGCTTTGCTCGATGGAGTATGAAGATCATCGCCCGTTGTACGATTGGTTCGTCGAGCAACTGCCGATCCATCACCCGCGCCAGATCGAATTTGCGCGCTTGAACGTGACGTACACGATGATGAGCAAGCGCAAACTGTTGCAACTCGTGAACGACGGCGTCGTCGCGGGCTGGGACGATCCGCGAATGCCGACGCTGTGCGGTCTGCGGCGGCGCGGTTACACGCCGGAATCAATCCGCGATTTCACGGATCGCGTCGGCGTCGGCAAGACGTACAACCTGATCCAGATCGAGTTGCTGGAACATTGTTTGCGCGAGGACTTGAACAAGCGCGCGCCGCGCGTGATGGCGGTGCTGCGCCCGCTCAAAGTCGTGATCGAAAATTACCCGGAAGGCAAGGTCGAAGAACTGGACGCGGTGAACAATCCGGAAGACGCGGCGATGGGCACGCGCAAAGTGCCGTTCGCGCGCGAACTCTGGATCGAGCAAGCCGATTTTATGGAGAATCCGCCCAAGAAATATTTCCGGCTCGCGCCGGGCGCAGAAGTGCGTTTGCGCTGGGCGTACATCGTCAAATGTACCGGCGTCGTCAAGAACGCGCGCGGCGAAATCGTGGAAGTACGCTGCACGTATGATCCGGCAACGCTCGGCGCAAATCCAACCGATCGCAAAATCAAGGGAACGATTCACTGGGTCGCGGCGCAGACCGCGCGTCCGGCGGAGATTCGGCTGTACGATCACCTCTTCGTCTCGCCCAAGCCGGACGAAGTGGAAGATTGGAAATCGCAGATCAATCCTAACTCGCTGGAACGCGTAAGTGGTTACGTCGAACCGTCGCTCGCGGACGCCGCGCCGGGCAATCGCTATCAATTCGAGCGCACGGGATATTTTTGCGTTGACCCGGACACGAAACCCGGCAACCTGGTTTTCAATCGCACCGTTTCGCTGCGCGATACGTGGGGGAAGATTGAAAAGCAGGAAGGATGATCCGGAAATTGGAGATTAGAGATTGGAGATTGGACGCGCGCGTTCCAACCTCCAACTTCCAATCTCCAATTTCTCTGATTCTAACGGATTCTGTGGTCACTCTCGGTAGCCTCCCATTGAAGCAGACACCAGGAGATTTTGCAACCAGTTGTTGTGATACACCAAGCCGTTCAACTTGTGGGCTGGCGATTGGTATGTGGACGCGCCCAGGGTGCGCGGACAATAGGGCAGGAAGTTGTGCAACAAGACCCATCCTCTGACCGCATATTCTGCGGTCATAAGATGGCCGTGAAAATACTTGGCGGCATAAAAGCAACGATCCATGCGTTCCATGTGCCGATCCAACATGTTGCTCGTGCGGTAGGCCGATGGATAAGCATACGCCAGCGCATAGTCAGGGGCGCGCGCGCAGAGCTTTAGAATCGCATCCAGTCCCGCGCCCGGGCTGATCGTTTGCGCCGCCCAGTCTTTCAACTCACTGACCTTTTTCATGAAGAGTTCCTGGCTAGTCGCTTGATAGACTTCCCAGACGCGGGTGCAGATG
>Ga0194113_10000728_pt1 | contig 44086 bp, 31 predicted proteins | sample TA2MahC200mmetaG_FD_146193 | JGI IMG/M metagenome (GOLD analysis project Ga0194113, IMG submission 146193) | Freshwater microbial communities from Lake Tanganyika, Tanzania - TA2015017 Mahale Deep Cast 200m | ecosystem: Environmental > Aquatic > Freshwater > Lake | place: Tanzania: Lake... | reverse complement strand
TTTCCTTGTTTCCTTGTTTCCTCGTTTCCTCGTCTGTATTCCAAAACCGCCGCCGGCTCAATCGCACGTACCAATTGCTCAACTCCTCCACGAAATCGGCGATGGGACGGGTGGCGCCGGTGACATCGTAGGTTTCCAGCCCAGCCGTGACGGTCTCCACCAGGCTATGCAGCCGGGCCAACACCCACCGATCAAGCGCCGGGCGTTCGGCCAGCGGCACGGCCGGCGCGGCCGGATCGAAATCGTTCAGGTTGGCGTAGGTCACGAAGAAGCTGTAGCTGTTCCATAGCGTCAGCATGAATTTGCCGACGACCTCTTTGACCAGGTTGACGCCGAAACGCCGTGTGTTGCCGGGCGGGCTGGCCGTGAACATGTACCAGCGAGTGGCGTCGGCGCCATGCGCTTTGAGCACCGCCCACGGATCCACCACATTGCCACGGCTCTTCGACATCTTGCTGCCGTCCTCGGCGACCATGTGCCCCAGCGAGATGACGTTCTGGAAGCAAGGCTGGTCGAACAGCAGCGTGCTGATCGCGTGCAAGGTGTAGAACCAGCCGCGCGTCTGATCCACCGCCTCGCAGATGTAATCGGCGGGGAACTGCTGGCTGAACAGGTCCCGGTTCTCGAACGGATAGTGCCACTGCGCCACAGGCATCGCGCCGGAATCGAACCAGCAATCGGCCACCTCGCGCACGCGGCGCATCACGCCGCCGCACTGCGGGCAGGGCCACGTCAGCTCATCCACAGCCGGCCGGTGCAGATCGAGCGGCTCGGCTCCTGCCTGCGCCGGGTCGGGCCATGCGCCCCGCTGCTGCGCCAGGTAGCGCGGGTTCATGAAGCTGCGGCCCGTCTTGGCGCTCAGCTCGGCCACCGAGCCGATGCACTCCTGCCAATCACAGGCCGGGTTGTCGCAGACCCAGAACGGCAGCGGCGTGCCCCAATACCGTTCGCGAGCCAATCCCCAGTCGATGTTGTTCGCCAGCCATTCGCCAAAGCGGCCGCTCTTGATATGCTCTGGCACCCAGTTGACCAGGTTGTTGTTGGCGACGAGGCGGTCCTTGAATGCGGTTGTCTGGATGTACCACGTGCTGCGCGCGTAGTAGAGCAGGGGCGTGTCGCAGCGCCAGCAGAACGGATAGGTGTGCTCGTAGGTTCCCTGTTTGAGCATCAGCCCGCGGGCGGCCAATTCCTGCTGGATCAGCGGATCGGCGTCTTTGACGAAGAGGCCGCGCCACGGCGTCACCGCGTCTATGAAGCGGCCCTGCGGGTCAACGGTCATCAGCGTCGGCAGGCCGTGTCTCTGGCCGGCCGCCAGATCATCGGCGCCAAAGGCGGGCGCGATGTGCACCAGCCCGGTACCATCCTCGGTGCTGACGAAATCGCCGGGAATGACGTAGCAGTAGTCCTTCTCCATCGGCAAGAAGGTGTAGAGCGGCCGGTAGTGCAGGCCCAACAGATCGTGGCCCTTGGCGCGGCGCAGCACAACGGCATGAGCCGCGTGTTCTCCAAACACCGGCCCCAGGAGCGCCTCGGCCAGCCATAGCTTGTCTCCGTCATGCTCGACCAGCACATAGTCCAGATCCTCGCCGACCGCCACTGCGACATTGCCCGGCAAGGTCCACGGCGTGGTCGTCCACACCAACAGATAGACGCCGGGTTGGTCGCGCAGCGGGAACTTGACGTAGATGCTGGGGTCTATCGTGCCTTCCTGGTAGCCTTGCGCGAGCTCATGGCTGCTGAGGGGCGTGCCGCAGCGAGGGCAATAGGGCACGACCTTATAGCCCTGGTAGATCAGGCCCCGGTCCCAATACTGCTTCAGGATCCACCATAACGACTCGATGTAGTCGTTGGTCAGGGTCCAGTACGCGGTGGGCAAGTCCACCCAATAACCCAGGCGCTCGGTCAGCTTCTCCCAGTCATCCACATACTCGTAGACGCTCTCGCGGCACTTCTGCAGGAAGGCGGCGACGCCGTACTCCTCGATGGCTTTCTTGCCCGAGAAACCCAGCCGCTTTTCGACCTCCAGCTCCACCGGCAGGCCGTGAGTGTCCCAGCCGCCCTTGCGCGAGACAAAGTAGCCGCGCATCGTCTTGTAGCGCGGGAAGATGTCCTTGAACGCGCGCGCCAGCACGTGGTGGATGCCGGGCCGGCCGTTGGCGGTGGGCGGCCCCTCGTAGAAGACAAAACGCGGGCCATCTTTGGTCTGCGCGATGGTCTGACCGAAGACATCCGCTTCCTTCCAGAAGCGCAACACCTCCTGCTCCATCGCGGGCAGATCTACCTGGGGAGTGACAGGATGAAATCTGGACATGGGAATCACCTCGTGAAAGCGTGAAACGTAAGGACGTGAAACGTCAAACGTCAAGCGTCAAACGTGAAGCGTCAAACGCAATATGCACTACGGAACCCATCTCAGCATCGCGACCACCGGCCGATGATCGGATCCGGTCTCGACGGCCAGCACTCGCGCCTCGGTTGCGACCCAATGCCGCGAGTGAAACACGTAGTCAATGCGCGTGAGCGGCGGCAGTTGCAGACGTCCGCTCCACGGCGCCTGGTCCGCCTCGCCGTCGGGCCAGGTGTGGCCGAAACCCAGACCGACCTCGCGATACGCGTCGTGCAGATGGCTGGCCACGCACCGGTATGCGTCGCTGAACTCGGTCATGTTGAAATCACCGGCCAGGATCACCGGCCGATCGCCCCACTGGGCCACGTGGCGGCAAACTGCGGCGATCTGCGCCTCGCGGCTGCGGAAAGCTGTTTCGACATTGTGGGCGATCTCGCGCAGCGAACCACCCCTCACCAGCGTGGCCCGCGGGTGCAGTGCAACGAAGCGCACATCGCCATGCGGCGTGCGCACATCGGCCGCAGCCGAGCGCAACCCCAGCCCCGTCTGCAAGCTGCCCGAAGCCGGTCCCGAGTCAGATGGCAGGCCGGCCAGCGGCCAGCGGCTGTAGATGCCGACGCCAAGCGACGCGCCGGTCAGCGTCTGCTGCGTGCGATACGGAAAGGTCGCGGCCAGCCGGCTGGTCAGGGCTGCATCCATCGCGGGCGTCAGTTCGGAAAGTGCGAGCAGATCGGGCTGGCCGGCCTCAATGGCGGCAAGGATGCCATCCACGTTCCCGTTGCTGGCCAGCAGGTTGAACGCCATGACCCGCAGCGCGGCCTCGCTCCCCGCGACGCGAGGCGCCCGCGGCAGAAAACGCCACCCGAACAACCCGACCCACAGCACGACTGGAACGAGCGCCGCGATGTAGATCGCCCGTCGTCGCGCCAGCGCGAAGCCTCCCCGTGGGACAGCCGCCACGATCAGTGCCAGCGGCGCGGGCAGGAACAACAACGCGGCGAAGCTGTTCAACCCCGCCAGCCACCAATAACGATCGCCCCACACCAGCCTGGCCAGATACCAGGCGACGACAAACAGCGCGTAGAGGCAGGTTGAGGCTGAGGTCAAGGTTAAGGTCAAGGTTGAGGTTGAGACAGATCGGCCGGGCGCGCTCACAGGATCTCGGTGCGGTGCAGCTCGCATATTGCTATCGCCTTTCTCGAGAGAGTGCCTTCAAGACGCCGCCGTCCCCGTCTCGGTTTCACCCTCACCTCCTCGTCACCTTGTCACCCCATCACCCTGTCACCTTGTCCCCCTGTCACCCCATCACCTTGTCACCCCATCACCCGTCCACCACCTCGATGTAGATCCTCTTGTTGATCGCGCCCTTCGACTTGTAGTCCGTCACCCGAATCCGGCCGACCTCTCGCGTGTTTGCCACATGGGTCCCGCCATCCGCTTGCAGGTCGAGCCCGACGATCTCCACGGTGCGCACCTCCTGGATGCCTTCGGGGAGCAGGTTGATCTTGGTGCGGATCAGGTCGGGAATCTGGAAAGCTTCGGCGCGCGGCAAGATCTTCACGCGCACATCGCGGGCCGCCGCGACTTCCGCGTTGCAACGGGCCTCGATCTCGCCGACCAGCTCCCCACGCAGGGTGGCGAACTCGAAGTCCATACGACCGGCGCCAGGATCCATGTTGCCGCCGGTGACCTGGGCGCCGTAGTCGCGCCAGACGACGCCGCAGAGGATGTGCAATGCGGTGTGTGTGCGCATCAGCGCGTAACGCCGCGGCCAGTCAAGGGAGCACCTCACCGCCAACCCCGACCTCACCCCCAACCCCTCTCCTGCAAGGAGATGGGGGGGGCCTCCCTGCGCTGGCGGGGAAGAGGACTGGGGGGTCAGGTAGTGCCACACCAGCGTCCCTTCTTTCTTCACCTGCGTCACCGCCGCAAAGACCTTTGAGGTCTCCGAGACCTCAAAGGTCTGAGAACCGGTCTGGGAGCCCGGAAACATCAACACGCCCAGATCGGCCGGCTGGCCGCCCCCGCCTGGGTAGAACGCCGTGCGATCGAGCGCGACGCGGCCACCCGCCGCGTCCACTGCGATGACAGTCGCGTCGAACTCGCGCAGATAGCTATCGGTTTGGTAGAGTAATTCGGTCATGAGAACCTCGCAACATACCCCAAACAAAAACGCCCTCATCCCCCTGGGGACGAGAGCGTCCACTCCCGCGGTACCACCCCGGTTAACGGATTTTGGATTTCGGATTTTAGACTACCGAAAAATCCAAAATCACACCCGTTCCCTTCAGGCGCAAACACGCCTTTGCGCAGCTAACGGGCGCACCCGGCGACGCCTACTGAGCCGTCATGGCGGTTCGGGTCGCAACTTCGGAAGGATTTTCGGCAGGGTCGGCGCGTCCGGCTTCCACCTGGCCCGGACTCGCTGGGCGTCCGGCGATCTGCCTACTCGTTTCCATCATCGCTTTGTGTGCAAGTCTAGCACAACGCCGTTTGGCTGTCAAACCGGCTCGCGGCCAAGATCGGCTGCTGGCGACGCCGGGAACACGGCGCGAAACGTCGCGCCGGCGCCCTCGCTGCTTTCGGCCCAGATGACGCCGCCGTACGCCCTGACGATCCCTTGCACGATCGCCAGGCCCAGCCCCATACCCCCGAAACGCCGCGTGCTGGAGCCATCCACCTGGTAGAAACGCCCCCAGATGCGCGAAAGCTGATCGGCCGGGATGCCGATGCCCTGGTCGCTGACGCTCAACTCGACCGCGAGTTGCGGTTGGGCGTCTGGCTCTTGACCGTCGAACAGGTAGCGCCGTGGATGCACCCGCACCGTGATCGCGCCGCCCTGTGGACTGAATTTCACCGCATTCTCCAACAGGTTGTCTAGCACCTGGGCCAGGCGTCGCCGGTCGCCCATGATCGGCGGCACATTCTCGGATACGGCCAGGGCGAACGAGAAATGCCGCCCCACAGGCTGCGACGATCCGGCCACCAGCTCGGCCGCCAAGACGCAAGAGCGCGCCAGCGCGGGCAGATAGACCTCCTCTCGCTCCAGCTTCTCGAGCGCCTGTTGCTGGATGCTGATCACATCATTGACGAGACGGATCAGTCCCAGCGCGCGATCGTGCATCGTTTCCAGCGCTTCCCGTTGTTCGGCCGTGATCTCACCAAGCGTGCCGTCGAGCAGCGCCTCGGTATACCCGCGCACGTACGTCAGTGGCGTGCGGAGCTCGTGAGAGATGGTCTGGACGAACTCGTCTTTCAGCTCATCCAGCTTCTGGAGGCTGCGATAGGCGGCCTCCAACTCGGCCATCCGACGCTGCAGGTTCTCGAAGAGCCGCGCAGTTTCCAGCGCCACGCCGATCTGATTCGCCAGGGCCGCCAGCAGCTCGACATCGGGCTGCGGGTAGTAGTCATCAGGGTCGCGCTGGCCCAACAGCCAGAGGCCCACCAGCTTCTTCCGGACCTCAATGCGCATGGCCAGGCGAACCCAGGCGAACGGCTCCCCATCGGTCACGAGCGGAGGACGATAGCGGCCCGCGCCGTGGAGCACCTCTTGGAGCTGCGGCATGGCATCGTCGTCCGGGTCCAGCGCCGCTCCATCGGCATAGAACAACTCCGCTGCGCCATCTCGAATCACATAGAGCGCGGATTGGCGGATCAACAGGCTGGGCGACACCGCGTGCGTCAGCAGGCGCGTCAGGTCCGGCCGGCTGAGCGCCCTGGGGATTTCGTTGGCGAAGGCGCGCAGGATGTCGTTGGGATTGTGGCTGGTGCCGTAGGCCAGCCGGTCCACGAAGCGCTGGAACAGCGGCCGCAGGAACAGCGCGGCGATCACCGCTGCGGTCGAGAAGACGAGGGCGAACGCCAACATGCCCGACGACGTCTGAATCGGACCGGCGCCGATCATGAAGACCACGATGAAGACGGTGACGAAGAGGACCAGGAAGCCATAGAGGCTCAGGACTCGATTGGCGCGGAACTCCAGCCCGCCCAGGTGCTGCTTGTAGAGCGCATAGACGTAGAAGAACGGCAGGAGCGGGATGGCGAGCGTCGAGAGGGTAACAAACATTTGTCCCGCGGCCGGAAACCGCAGCAGTTGCGGGATGACCCACAGCACCAGCCCCGGCCCAAGGGCCAGGCTGACTCCCAACAGCATGAGCCGGGCGGCCTGCCGTATGTTGGAGGCATCGCGGCCGAGGCCACGGAGCAGCAGCAGGCCCAGGCTGCCGCCGATGGCGATCAGCAGTGTGACAGTTGCAGGAACGATGTGAATATTGAGGAGCGCCAGGACTGCCAACAGCGCCGCGAGCGTGTAAGCAAGAACCGAAACATACCGTCGGGATGGCGGCAAGAGGGAGGTGGGCAGAAGCAGGTGCAGGTGCAGGTGCAGGTAAACAGGGACCAGGAGCCACGAAAGTGCTCGAAGGCCCGATGCTGATGCAAGCACTTGCGAGGTCGAAGGAACGCCGACGGCAGCCCACGCCGCGGTGATGTAGTTGAAGGCGATCAGCAGATACCAGCGGGCGTTGCGGGGTCGCAGAAAGAGGAGCACGGTCGTGCCGGCAAGCCAGAAGGGTAGAAACAGAGCCAGGCCCCCGCCCATACGTGTGAGGAGCGCTGCGCCTGTGGGACCCAGCATCAGCCAATCGGCGCGCACGACAACGCCGTCGCGGGCGAAGACGATGGGCACGCGCTCGCCCGCCGCGTAACCGGCGAAAGGGGTCTCGGTGCGGCTGCGCTCGTAGGCCTGGTGGGTCAGGCCGCCGATTTCCAGCAGCCGATCGCCCACCCGCAGGCTGTCCTGGTTGGCCGCGCACCAGTCGGGGTGATCCCAGCACTTTACATCGAAGCCCAAGACGTGCCACTGGCTGTCGTAGTCGAATCCGGGATACGGCGCCAGAAACACGTAGGCGAAGAGATAGGCCAGGCAGAAAGCCAGCGCGCCCGCGGCCGTCAGAGTCATCAGCCAGCCCGCCGGCCTCTGGCCGGCCCCGTCGCCTGGCGCGCTCATGCCGGCTCTCCGGGCAGCGCAGAGGGAAGGGAAACGCCCAGGCCGGCCAACCAGGACGCCAGCGGCCGCGCCTGGCGATCGAGCATCTCGCGCAGGGGCGCGGGGTTCGCCAACGCCAGGCGCGCCAGCCGTTCCCGGCCGGCGCGCTGGCGTTGAAGTATCTGATAGGCGCAGAAGCTGACCGCGCCGCACTCGATCAGAATCCGCTGCGCCTCTTCCAGGATCTGCAGGTCGGCCGCGGCCGGCCGCAGACGCACAAAACGGTCGCGCTGCGGATGGTCGGCCGTTCCCCCGTATAGGATCGCCAGGTTGTTGCGGCCTTCCCCCCAGTCGGGGTTGGCCGGCGTCTCGAAGGCGTCCACCAGGTCATCGTACAACTGGATCATCTCGCCGAACAGGACCTCCAGATCGTAAAGGCCCTGGACCACAGCCGCGTCTGCGCCGGCCGCGAGCGCGCCCAACTGCAACGCCAGACCATAGAAGGGCGTGCTCTTGGCCCGCACGACCCGCCAGTAGTTCTCTTCCCCGTGCAGATTGCGCACATCCAGCTCTTGCCCGGCCGCGGTGGCAAGGGCCGCCTGCGCCAGCGCCGCGAGCGCGGCTGCACGTCTGTCGGCCGCGAAGGGCGCCCGGCCGATGCGGGCAAAGGCGGCCGCCTGGAACGCCAGGGCCAGGTTGGCGGCCCGGCCGCCGCCCATGCGATGGTGTTGGCCGCGGGGATCCTGGTCGAGCATGTCGTCGGCCAGGATGATGCTGATTTGGAGACAGGCGATTGCCGCGCAGCCCGGCAGCGCTGCCCCCTCCTCGCCGCCGGCCGCCCGGCTGGCCATCATCGGCAATTCCCAGTCGTAGCGCACCCAATCTTCTCTGGACGCCAACAGCTCGGCCGCTTCGGGCCAGGTTGCCATCTCCGGCAGCCCACACACTACGTCTCGGATGCAGGCCTCAGTGATGAGCTCTCTCATGCGCTATCTCATCCGCTTCACCAACCCCACCCCATCCAACCGGCCATGGTCTCCGCCTTCAGCGCCCGCACCTTTTCGGGCAGTTCGATCTTGGTGAGCTGGCGCAGGGTCTCCAACAGCGAGTTGTCCTGCTGCTCCGACTTCAGCAATGCGTTGAAGCCTTCGATGGTGATGGCCGCATCCATCATTGCACTCACCTCCTCTCCACGCCAGACTTGCGATCCCGCAGGCGTCTCAACCTGTGAGGCGTTCGCAGTCCTGACCCGCCCGCGCCGCGCCTCACACCCACCACCTGAAGGAGAATTCTAGAGCAAAACGGTGGAAAACGCAAGTGCGGACATGCCACAACATCGAGTCGAACTTGGCCGCTCATCCTCCCTGGGGTATACTGGGAGCCAGGAGCTGGGATGTTCTGCACACTGGAGGCAGCATGACCGAAGGACGCAGCCGGGTCAGCCGTTCACCCGCGATTGCCGCGGCGGGCGGCGACCGGCCGGCTTTGCGGCGCGGCGGCGGGCCCATGGCGCGCGTCTTCGCCGATACCCCTCTGCCCGATCGTCGCTTCCTGCACGACCTGTTCGTGGGGTATCGCCGGCTGCTGGTCTTTGTCAAGCCGTACTGGCGGCTGCTGGCGATCGCCGCGGTCTTCCTGACCGCCAACGCCTTGCTCGGCCTGGCGCTGCCCTGGGTGGTGCGCAACATCGTGGACACGGCGTTCGCACAGGCGAACATGGCCGAGCTGAACCGCGTGATCGGGCTGTTGCTGGCGATCTTCCTGGTGCAGGCGGTTCTGGGCTTCGGCCAGAGCTATTTGATCGCCTGGGTGGGCGAACGGGTGGTGACGAATCTGCGCCGGACCCTCTACGCGCACCTGCACGCGATGCCGCTGCGCTTCTTCGCGGCCGCCCGCACCGGCGACCTGCTCTCGCGGCTGGGCAACGATGTCGCCGCCATCCAGGAGGCGGTTACCGGAACGCTGCTCAGCCTGCTGTCGCAACTGATCCTGTTCGTCGGCGGCGTTGTGATCATCCTGTTGATGGCCTGGCGTCTGACGCTGCTGATGCTGGCGGTGGTCCCGCTGGCGATGCTCGGCATGATCCTGCTGGGCCGGATGATCCGCAAGATCAGCCGGGAGGCGCAGGACGCGCTGGCTGCCCTGGCCGCGCTGGCCGAAGAGGCATTGGCCGGCGTGCGCATCGTCAAATCGTTCGCCAGAGAACCCTACGAGACGCAGCGTTACAGCGACGGCCTCGAGCGGCTCTTCGCCATCGCGCTGCGGCGGGTGAGAGCGCGCGCGATCCTGGGGCCGCTCATCGGGCTGTTGGCGTTCTCGGCCATCGCTGTGGTATTATGGTTCGGCAGCCGCGAGGTGATCGCCGGCCGGCTGACCACCGGCCAACTGGTCTCGTTCCTGCTCTACACCATGATGATCGCTTCGCCTCTCGGCGCGTTCACCGCGCTCTACAGCCAGCTTCAGCAGGCTCTGGGCGCCAGCGAGCGGGTGTTCGAGCTGCTGGACACGCCTCCTGAGATGCGCGACGCGTCGGACGCGGTCGCTCTGCCGCCGATCACGGGCCAGGTGCGCTTCGAAGAGGTCAGCTTCGACTATGGCGACAGCGATCAAACCCGCGAGGTGCTCCAGCGCGTCAGCCTGGAGGTGGAACCTGGGCAGGTGGCGGCGCTTGTCGGGCCGAGCGGCGCGGGCAAGACAACTCTGGTGAACCTGATCCCGCGCTTCTACGACCCTACGCAAGGGCGCATTCTGGTGGATGGCTACGACATCCGTCGCGTGCAGATGCGCAGCCTGCGTGAACAGATCGGCATCGTGCCGCAGGAGACCGCGCTCTTCTCTGGCAGCGTGCAGGATAACATCGTCTACGGCAAACTGGATGCAACGCAAGAGGAGATCGAGGCAGCGGCCCGCGCGGCCAACGCGCACGATTTCATCCTGGCCTTGCCCGAGGGCTACGCAACGCCGGTGGGCGAGCGAGGCGTCAAGCTGAGCGGCGGGCAGCGCCAACGCATCGCGATCGCCCGTGCGCTGCTCAAAAACCCGCGCATCCTCATCCTGGATGAGGCCACATCGTCGCTCGACAGCGAATCGGAACTGGCCGTGCAGGAAGCCCTGGAACGCCTGATGCGCGACCGCACGACATTTGTGATCGCACACCGCCTGAGCACGATCATCAATGCGGATTGGATCATCGTGCTCGATGGCGGCCAGATCGTCGAGCAAGGCCCCCACGCCGAGTTGCTGGCGCTGGAAGGCGGGCTCTATCGGCGGATGTATGCGTTGCAATTTCGTTGGGAAGAAGGTTAGTTGGTATGATGGTAGATTGGTACATTGGTAGACTGGGAGGCCCCTACACTCAACTCCCAAGCTACCAAGCTACCAATCTACTCCCTACCGAGGCAACCATGTCCTGGTCACTCAAACTCCTCACTGTCCGCGGCATTCCGGTCCGCGTCCACGCCAGCTTTCTGCTGGTGGTGCTGTGGGCCGCCTACATCGGGTTCACCGAGCGAGGCGCCCTGACCGGCGCCGCCGGCGTGGGCTGGCTGCACGGCGCGGCCTTCATGGTCATCTTCGTCTTGCTGTTGTTTGCCTGCGTCGTGCTCCACGAGCTGGGACATAGCCTGGTGGCGCAACTCTTCGGCGTGCAGGTGCAGGACATCACGCTGTGGCCCATCGGCGGCATGGCGCGGATGTCGAAGCTGCCGGAGCGACCCTATCAAGAGTTCCTGATCTCGGCCGCCGGGCCGGCCGTCAATGTGACGCTGGCGTTGGCCCTGGGCGCGCTGGCGCTTGCCTGGATCGGACCGAATGCCCTGCTGCGCACCTTGTTGACCCCGCGGCTGCTGACGCGCGCGATGGCGGTGATGGACGGACAGTCGTTGCTCCTCCTGCTGACCTTCAACAATGCCAGCCTGGTGCTGTTCAACCTGATCCCCGCCTTCCCCATGGATGGCGGACGCCTCCTGCGTTCGTTCCTGGCGGTGTTCATGCCGTTCGCCCAGGCGACGCGCGTGGCTTCGATGCTTGGCCAATCGCTAGCGGTCGTCATGATCGTGGCAGGGCTGGTGTCGCCGGGCGCCTATCTGCTCGTCTTGATCGGGCTCTTCGTCTTCCTGTCGGCCTGGCAAGAGCGCCAACAGACCCTCACCTACGCCAGCCTGACCGGCGTGCGGGTTCGCCAGGCGACCCAGCCGATCGGCCCGCAACTGTATGCGCTAGAGACCGCGGGCGAGGCTATCAGGCGCGTGGGCATCGGGCCGCAGGTCGCCTACCTGGTGACAGATGGCGGCCGGCTGGTCGGTATGTTGAGCCGGCATGAGCTCTTGGGCGCTGTTCGTAAGGGCGGGCCAGGGGCGCGCATCAGCCAGTACATGCGCCGTGACGTGGTGCAATTCAGTCCCGATGACCTGCTGACCCTCGCGGCCGAGCGGCTGGCGCAGAGACAGGCCAGCGTAGGCGTGGTGGTCGAAAACGGTCAGGTGATCGGTGCGGTCAGCCGGTTGGACATTGCGCGGTTGGCAGAGGTTCTTGAGGCGTTTCCGGCCGCGGCGACACGCGAGTAGGTGTTCATGCGGCGCGTAGCCGCAAGGAGGGTGATTTTCAGGCCGCTGACTATCGGCCTCGACACAGCCGCCGCACGACCAGGTAGCGCAACGACGGCAGCCGCGCCCACAGCACCGCGTAATCGTCGCCCCGAAACACGCCGACCGCCGACAGCGCCAACAGGTAGGCGGCTGCGCCGACGAGCAGCGCCGCGAACAACGGCGCGCCGCCGCGCTGCAATCCCCACACCGCGGCGGCATCCAGCCCGGCCGCCAGGAGCGGCCCACCCATCAGCCTGACCCATGGCATGATGGTCACGTGCCGACGCACAGCCCAATAGAACGGCGCGAAGAGCGCGCACTCGGCCGGGATCATGATGATGGCCGAGGCCAGATAGCCATAGCGCGGCACGAAGAACCAGTTCGCCAGCGCCGTGACCGATACGCCGATCAGAAAGGCGATGGTCAGGAAACGCTGCTGGTTGGCCGCAATGAGCACATATTGGGTCACCGAATTGATGAACCCGATGGGGATTGACCAGATCATGATCGCGAGCGCGATCGCCGAGTCGGGCAAATAGGCGGCGCCGCCCAGAATCCCGATCAGCGGCGCAGCCGCGAAACTGACAAACACGGCGATGGGCAGTGCGACGATGAAGAGGAGTTGCGCGGCCAACCGATACGCCTTCGCCAAAGAGTTCTTGCCCGCAACCGCGTAGCGGCTCATCAACGGGAAGATGGCGAGGCTGAAATACGCCGGGATCACATTCAGCCCGTCCAGGTACTTCACGCCGGCCGAGAAGATGCCCACCGCGGCTTCGCCGGGAAACGCCTGCAAGAGCCACACGGAAATGCGCCAGAAGACGCTCGCAAGCAGGTGATTGAGCATCAACGGCCCGGATTCGCGGAGCATGTGCCTCTGCAAGGCCCAGTCCAGGCCGAGGCGCGGCCGGTGAGCGGCTGGGACCTGGGGTTCGGGAGCAAAACTGCCCTGCGCCTCTTCCCTGCCGCTCCCATGTTCGCGAGGCAAGACAGTCCGGCGCATAACCACATAGAGCCACACAACCTGCCCCGCGTTCACGATCAGCGACACCCACGCCAGGCCGACGAAGCCCAGGTCGAACGGCGGCAAGAGCGCCAGCGCGCCCAGCGCAACCTTCGCGACATTCGTAGCCGTGGCCAGCGCCGCGGGATACTCCATCGCCTCGAACGCGTTGAAGACCGAGCTGATGGCATCGGCGAGGTTAGCGAAGAAGAGCGCGGCCGCGAAAATGGCGATGGCCTGGGCCACATCGGGGGGTAACTTGCCGCGGCTGTGATACGCCAGCCCCACCAGGGCCATGATCGGCAGACTCAAGGCCCACAGGCCCACGCGCAGCGCCGCCACATTGATCAGATAGCGCCCCGCGCGGTCGCGATCGCAAGCCACATCGCGCGTGAGTAAGGTGCCCAGCCCGAAGCGCGTGACGATCTCGAACACCCCGTAGAACGTGATTGCGAAATAGTAGCTCCCCTCGCCGGCCGGGCTGAGCACGCGCAGCCGCAACATGGCAAAGGCGAAATCAATCACCTTGCCCAACAGCGACATGGCCATTTGCACTGCGCTGTTCTTGGCGACCGTACCCACCTCGCCGCCTTTGCTGTGATAGAAGCGCCGCCAGGCCCACCAACCTGCCAGCAGCAGCAGCATGACGGCCGCGAGGAAGCTGGCATATGCTCCGAGCAACACGCTGTGCGGCGAGTAGACGAACCGCACGGTCCACTGGCCGGCCTTCTCGATATAGACCGCCCGGAAGACGCCGTCCGCACGGTAGAGCGCCAACTGCTGCTCGATCGGCTGGCCCGTGGCCGCGACCCCTTCTCCTTGCGCGCCGAAAGGTCGAAGGTACGCTTTCCAGCCGTCGAAATACGCGTCGGTGAACACCAGCCATCCGCGATCGCTGACGTTGACATCCACGAAAACCTCGCGCAGCCCGCGGCGGCTGATGCGCGCCTCACGCACCTGCGGCGAAGCAGGCAGCCATTGCTCGGCCGGTACGACCGAATCCGCACGCCTCGTCCAGCCTTCGACATCTTCGACGACGACAACCTGCCGGGGCTCGGCGGCCTGGAGCCTGTCCAATGCCTCCTGCTGATTGGCCGCGAGCTCCGCCTGCGGGACGATGAAGACGCGCGGAAATGCGCCGTGGTTCTCGTAGATCTTGACTTCGCGGTCGTAGACGAGCTCATAGCCGGCGTTGGGTATGGTGTGGGTGGTTACGACGTAGCGCACCCCCAGCAAGTCGAGCAGAGGATTGTCCAGCGCGTCGTAGTTCGGCCTGTCGCCCAACCGGGTGTAGATCGGCGAGATGTTGTTGTAGAGCAGATCCCATTGCGGCTGGATGCGCTGCACGTAGGACACATAGGCGCGCGGGATGATCGAATCATAGCCGCGCATGTCCTCCAGGCCAAACGGCATCGCCGAGTTGGGGTTCAGCGTCTTCTCGCCCGGCGCGTTGAACGCGGTCAACCGCCACGGTTGCTCCGGTTCCTGGTGGTCTTGCAGCCATTCGATCGCTGGCGGCTTGAAGTCCAGCAGCCTGGGGGCGGTCGCGGGGTTGAAGCTATGGCCGAAAAGCCAGAGATCGGCGCTGAGCAGGACGATGATGGCGAGCGGCCAGAAGCGGCGGCGAAATGGTGACAAGGTGACATGGTGAGGGGGTGAGGTTCCCCTGCCTGCCGGTTTGCCCGCCGCCCACCAGAGCACGATGCCGGCGAGCAGCGCCATGATCCCAAAGCGCGCGATACCCAGCGCCTCATAGCTCCAGGCCATCTCGCCAGAGGCAAAGCCGCGCGCCTGGGCGAGATCAGAAGAGAGGAGCAATCGGCTGCCCAGGGCCACGAACGGGCCAGGGACCACAATGCTCAGCGTCACGATCGCGAGGCCGGCCAGACCCGCCAGCGCGCTGACGCCGGCCAACATGCGCGCCAGACTGCGCAGGCCGGGCGTCAGACCACCTTCCAGCAGTGCATGGAGGCCGAATCCGGCCAGCGCAGCCATGCTCAATGTATACGGGAACACCCAACGGAAAGCGGAGTGCAGTTGGCTGTAGCCGGGCACAAGATAGTAGAGCACGGCATACAACGGCGTGCCGAAGGCGAACAACAACGAGAGCAGCGCCAACACTGCGAAGCCCAGAGCATGGTGAGCGCCGCGTGATGCGCGGGCCGCGTCGCCAGCAGGAGACGGCGCTTCAGGGGCCGCGCCCGGCGCCGGCCGTCGCATGGTCCGCAGGGCCTGACGACAGGCGCTCAAGACCCCTACCGCGGCCAGCAGCAGCGTCAGCAGCCCCAGGTAGTTGCCGCCCTCGACGTAGTTCTTCACGCCCCAGTCAATCGTGTTCAGCGGCTCGCCCAGGGCGTTTTGCGTCACGGGGACCGCCTGGCGACTCCAGATGTCGAGATAGGCATGATGGGTCGGGTTGCCGAAGGCGTCGGGCAGCAGGAAGGTGATGATCTGGCGCGTGGGCCAGGCCCAATCGCGCACCTGCTGCAGGCTGGCGGAGCCTTCGCGGAAGTTCTGGCTGACCAGCTCGTAGAGCGGGATCAGTTGCACCGCGGCGAGCGCCAATCCCAGCGCGACCATGACCAGAAGCCACGCGCCTGCCCTGAGAATCCCTCCGTCGGTCATTGCGAGCGCAGTTTGCGAAGCAATCTCCCGGCTAACGAGGGAGATTGCTTTGCTTCGTGCCTCGCAACCGCCAACTACGCTCCTCGCAATGACATTTTCATCCGCCGTGGCGCCGCGGCCGGCATGAACAACTGTCCTGAAAATAGGTGGGTTCGTAGTAGCGACTTCAGTCGCCGTGGCCCGCGCCGAACGACTGAAGTCGTTACTACGAACGTTTTCATCCGCCGTGGCGCCGCGGCCGGCATGAACAACTGTCCTGAAAATAGGTGGGTTCGTAGTAGCGACTTCAGTCGCCGTGGCCCGCGCCGAACGACTGAAGTCGTTACTACGAACGTTTTCATCCGCCGTGGCGCCGCGGCCGGCATGAACAACTGTCCTGAAAATCGCCGCCCACCGCTCTGGTCTCGAGGCTGTGCGAAGCCTCCTTTCAGGATCAGCCGGTTTCTGCCGCCGACCACCAAACCGGCTAAAGCCTCGAATCCAGCCCACCTGTTTTTCCTCCGCCGTCCCACGGGGAGGCTGCGCTCTGTCGCCGCGCCCCCGCAGCCAGATGCCTGCCAAACGCCAGACAGCGTAGAACGCGCTGACCATGAGCACGTAGTAAGTGATCTCGACGTGCCCTGCGAGGACCTGCACGCCCAGGAAAACCGCGCCCAGGATCACGTAGGGCGCGGGAGAGCCCTCGCGCCGAGAGGCATCGGCTGTGGTCCGGCGCAGCGCCAGCTCGATCATCGCCAGAATCCACGGCAGCCACGCGGCCGCGGCGATGACCATGGTGAAGTTGACGCTGACGATCATGAAGCCAGAAAACGCGAACGCGATCGCGGCCGCGGTCGCCGCCGGCCGGCGCTGTCCCATCACGCGGCCAAAACCATACATGCCTGCGGCAGCCAGACCCAGTTGGAGCCAGGTGAAGACCCCATAGGCGCGCCAGAGGGGCATCAGATAGAAAAGCACGCTGAGCGGATAGAGCGCGGAGTGCTGCCCCGCGGCCAGGAATGGCGCGCCCGTAAAGAGCCGCGGACTCCAGAGCAGACCGTTGGGGTCGCCAGAGCGCAGGGCTTCGACGATCAGCGACTTCCAGGCGTAATTCTCCAGGATCAGGTCGCTGATCAGGGCATTATGCGGGACCCCAACACCCTGCTCGCTGGCGAAGCTCTGCCAGGGCGCGAACTGGAACAGATTATCAACCGGCAGCAGGGTCTTGCCGCCCAATGTCTGTGGCGCAAACCACAGCAGAGGCAGGAACACCAACAGGAGAACGAGGACGATGTCTCGTTTCCAGCGAGATATCAAGAGGATTCTCTCCCGTCGAAGGTAATGCGGAACGCAACACAGAATCGGTATACTCGTGTGGGCGACCGCAAGGGTGCGCCCCTACTCGTGACGCGTCGCTCCGTGGTGGCGCAGCCAAATGCGAAAAACGTCCACCGCGCCCTGGAGCTTCACGGGGACGTTCATCTTCGACTGGCCAATGCGCCGGTCCTCGAAGTAGATGGGGATTTCCTTGACGCGATAGCCCAGCCGCTCGGTCAGAAAGGCCATTTCGACCTGGAAAGCATAGCCGTTGCACGCTACGCGCTCCAGGCCGATGCCCAACAGCGCGGCGCGACGCCAGCACTTGAAGCCGGCCGTGATGTCGCGGGTTTTCAGGCGGAGGATGGTCCTTGACCACACCTCGTTGGCCCACCAGCTCAGCAGGCGACGCCACCAGCTCCAGCGTTCGTCCAGGCGACCGCCGGCGACGTAGCGCGAGCCGACTACCACGTCGTAGTCGCGCATCAGATTCAGCATCGTCGGGATCACTTCAGGGGGATGCGAAAAGTCGGCGTCCATCTGGATGATAAAATCGGCGCCGGCAGCCAGGCCGCGCTGGAACCCATCCACATAGGCGCGGCCCAACCCCTGCTTTTCTGGCCGGTGGCGAACGGAAACCACGCCTGGGAAGCGGCCAGCCAACGCATCGGCGACCTGCCCGGTGCCGTCTGGCGAGTTGTCATCTACCACCAGCACGGTCAGCCCCGCCACGCCCAAGGCGAGCAACTCGGCTACGAGCGCCGGCAGGTTGTCAGCTTCGTTATAGGTGGGAATGACGACGGTGGTCCTGGCGTCTGCAGGAAGGTTTTCGGGTTTGCCCCAAGACATAGCAGGACGATTCTACCATGAGGCGCGGCGCAGGTCAAAGCAGTAAGTGACACGCCACAGCCGAATGACAGGCCGCTTTTGGCGCTGCTGATCTGTCGCAAAACCAGTTGCACATCCGGCTTTCTTGAGGTATAATCTCAACGCCGGTTCAGGAAGTTCCCAGGATTCCCCCAGGAGAGATCGCCATGAGCCGCGAGATGAGCGCCAAGTCGGTGCGCATTCTATACATCGGCCGGTTGGATCCTAACCACGAGACGTTGTGGGCGCAACTGCATCGGGAAGGGACCAAAGTCGAGTTCGCGTCTACGCAGCAGGCCGGTCATACGATGGCATTGGCTTCACAGCCACAGATCGTGGTGATCAACACGACGAACGGTCGCTTTTCCGGGGAACGTCTGTGTCGCACGTTAGGACGCCGCCTGCCCAGCACCTTGCGGCTGCTCATCAGCGAGGCAGGCGCCAGTGTAGACGCGCCCTGCGAGATGCGACTCAACCGACCGTTCACAGTTCGCAAGCTGCGCGAAGCCGTCTTCAAGCTGTTGGAACAGGCGCTGCCCAATCTTCTGCGCGCCGGCCCGTTCCAACTCGACCTGGTCTCGCGCATCCTCACCGGCCCGAATGGCAAGCAACACCTGACGCCCAAGCAGTGCGGCCTGCTGACGGTGCTGATGCGCCACCCCAACCAGGTGATCTCCCGCAAGAGCCTGATGGAGCAGATTTGGGACACGGAGTACCTGGGGGATACGCGTACGCTCGATGTGCACGTCCGTTGGCTGCGCGAGAAGATCGAGCCTGTCCCGACGCATCCCACGTGGCTCCTCACACGCCGTGGGGTCGGTTACATGCTGCAGATTCCCGAACTCGACACGCCCTCCAAAGACCCCGCCGAGACCGATTGACCGCGCTTAAACCAAGATCGGCGCTCCTGCCAGGAGCGCCGATCAACGCCGTCCCACGGGCTTCCGGTTGCTCAGGCGGCGGCCTTCGCCTTCGCCAGGGCAGCCATCAAGCGTGACTTGCGGCGGGCCGCGTTGTTTTTGTGAATTACGCCCTTCTCCGCGGCCTTGTCGAGTGCGGAAATGGCGACCTGGATCGCCTCGGCCGCCTCGGGCAGGCTATCGGACGCGAGCAGGTTGCGCGCCTTCTTCACTTGCGTACGCGTGCTCACGCGTACACGGCCGCGATAGACAGTCTTGCGCGCATTGCTGCGCTCGCACTTCAGAGCCGATGGATGTTTCTTCTTGGCAGGCAACTTTCAACCCTCCTGAGTTGGTAGCTTGGACAACACTATACCTCAACCTGCCGTTTTTGTCCAGTTTCGGGGGCCGCGGTGTCTGATCGTATCTTCTCAATAATCCGGGGTAGGGGCATGGCCTTGCGCCTGCCCGCCGGGGCGACCGCAAGGGTGCGCCCCTACAAATTGAGAAGATACGTCTGATCCGACATCGTCCATCGCCTCCTGGACATAGGGATAGGCCAGCCACACCGTCGCCCCGCCAAACAAACCACCCGTCGCGAGTCGCAACAGCCAATCGCTCTCACGCCAGCCGATGAGCTGCGTCCCCCCATCTATGGCAATGGGCAACAGGAGCAGACCGTAGAGCCACAGCGGCAGCTTAGGCAGCCGGCCGCCGGCCGACAGGAGCCGCCGGCGCGCCGCGCCGAAGATCAGACCGCTGAGCAGGATGCTGCCGTAGATCGCCACATCGCGCTGGCAGACCGCGACCTTGTACCCGATTCTCGCCGCGCCCGCGAAGCGCAAAATCTCGCGCTGAAACAGGCTGAGGCCCGGCGGCAACGCGCCCAACGCCTCCAGCTCGTCGGCATGATAGACGGCCTGCGGCCCAAAGAGGAAGAACGAGCGTTCGGGCAATTGGTGGCACGTGGGCCGGTAGACCAGATAGATCAACCGGCCGATGGTCGCGCAGGGCGAACAGTTGTTGGCTTCACCCAGGTGCAGCAACGTGGGCGCCGCAAACGGCAGTCCAATGAACAATGCCACAACGACATTGAACACGGCCAGCCAATGACGCGCCAGCCACGCTACCAACCGATCTACGGCCGCGGTCACCTGTGCGCTGCGACCGCTGGTGGGAAGGCGGACAACGACTCGCGCTTCGCTCACGCCGCCCTCATCCGGTCGGGCCGCGCGCTGGTCGCGTCGCGCTGCCCGCGACCGCGGTCCCACTCAGATAGCCGATATAGGCCGGAATCAGCGGCAGCACGCACGGCGACAGGAACGACAACAGCCCCGCAGCCAATGCGATGGGCAGAGTGACCACCGATGCGCCGGCGTCCGCGCCGAGCTCCAGGCTCGCCAGCCCGGTACCGAAGCGGGAGACGAACCAGTTGGCGATCAATGCCAGCCGATCCATGAAGAGCAGCACGCCCACGAAGATCAAGAAGAGGCCCGTGATCTTGGAGACCAGGCCGAGATAGCGGTTGAGCTTGCGCAACCAGCCCGTCATCGTGCTGAAGGCCGCGCCGGTCGCCAGGAACGGTACGCCCAGTCCGGCCGAGTAGACGGCCAGGAGCAGCGCGCCCTGCGCCACCGTCTGCGTATCGCTGGCCAGGAAATAGATGGCCGCCAACACCGGCCCCACGCAGGGAATCCAACCGGCCGAAAAGAAGACGCCCATCAGCACAGACGACAGATAGCCCAGGCGTTGGTCGGCGCGGGCTTCGTCGTGAGCGCTCAGCCGAACGGCCTGGATGCGTCCCTCGGTGTAGAGCAGCCGGCCCAGACCATCCACGAACGCGATGTAGCCGCGACCGATCAGATTCCGCTCTCCGCCGGCCGCGACCACGCGCTCCGCGATCCAGCCAAGAGCACCCGACACCTGCAAGCCAAACAAGATCAGGATAGCTCCGCCGATCTTGACGAAATCGGGCAGATAGCGGTTGAGCGCGGCGCCGAAGAACGCCACCGACGCGCCCAACGTCACGAAGACCAGGCTAAAGCCCGACACGAACGCGAGGGCGTGGAAGAAGGTTTGCCAGCGCGCGGCCATGTCAGCGTCCTTCGACAAGCTCAGGACAGCGCCCCGCTTCCCGTTCCTGTGCGAGTTCCTTCAGGGCTGCGATCTCCCGTTGAAGATGCGCTTGCCGCTGGATCATACTCAACAGAAAGACGAATATCGCCGCCCAAATGACCATGTAGGCCAGGACCATGTAGATCATGTGTGACTCCTTGTGTGATTCGCCGTGCGCTCAGTGGCCCATCTGTTCCTTCAACGCTTCCACCTGCTCCCTGGTCTGTTCCAGTCGGAAACGATGCCACAGCAAGACCACATAGAGCAGCGAGAAGACAGCCAGACAGAAGAAGAAGATCGGCAACATGCCCCGCGACAGGCCAAAGCTCTTGGCCTCCACGTCAATCAGCACGGGATGGATGGTGCGCCACCAGCGGATCGAGAAGAACGTGATGGGCACGCTGAGAAACGCGAAGATGCCGTAGACCGCCGCAAAGCGCGCGCGTCGCGCCGGATCGTCCATGGCGCTGCGCAGCATGAAGTAGGCCACGTAGAGCAGGAACACGATGGTGTAGGTCGTCAGGCGTGGATCCCAGGTCCACCAGGTGTTCCACGCGGGCTTGGCCCACGCCGACCCGCTGGCGGTCGCCGCGAGGGTGAAGACGATGCCGATCTCGGCGGACGAGACCGCCAGGCTATCCCAGCGACGCTGCCCCGCGGCCAGATAGACGATGCTGGCGAGCATCGTCACGCCAAACGCCAACATGCTCAGCCAGGCGCTGGGCACGTGGAAGTAGATGATGCGTTGGGCGAACGTCTCGTCCGGCGTCAGACCGGCCGCCGCAGGCGCCGCCCGCAGCGCCCCCCACACCGCCGCCAAAACCGCCAGCCCAACAACGACCGTCAAAACGGTCAGCACACGATCAGATACCCGCATAACCCCTCCTCGTCACTGTCATTGCCCTCAGGGGGCCTGTGGCTCCGAAGAGCGTAGTGTGTGATTGCGCCAGCATCCTTCAGGACGAAGCAATCTCCTGCTTGGCGAGGGAGATTGCCTTCGTCCTGGCTCAGGCCAGGGCTTCGCAAACCATGTCCTGAGCTTGTCGAAGGATGCGCTCGCAATGACGTGCGACCTTCGACAGGCTCAGGTGCGAACTCCTCTCGCTAACCACTACTCTTCCACCACGTATCCGAACGTCAGATACGCCACGACCGTAAACACCAGGTCATAGACCACCACCAGTTGCAGCCAATTGCCGGCCGTGCTCAGCGCCTCGCCATCGAGCAATGCGCCGGTCATCTTGACGCCGGCCACCAGCACCGGGATGAGCACGGGAAACAGCAGGATCGGCAGCAGCACCTCGCGGGCTCGCGTGTTCACCGCGATGGCCGCGAAAACGGTCCCCACGGCCGCGAAGCCATAGGTGCCTAGAAACAGAACCAACAGATGCTGCGGCGTGATGATCGGCAGGTTAAAAAAGATCATCACCAACGGCAGCAGCATGATCTCCACGACGACCATGAAGATCAGATTGCCAAGCATCTTGCCGAAGTAGATCGCCGAACGATCCACCGGCGCCAGCAACAGCCCGGCCAGGCTGCCCTTGTCTTGCTCGATCACGAACGCCCGATTCAGGCCGAGCGTGCCCGCAAAGCTCACCGCCACCCAGATGATCCCCGGCGCGACCATCTTCATGGCAGGCACGCGCAATTCGAACGCGAAGTTGAATACGACCGTCGCCAGCAGCGCAAAGACGAACATGCCGCTGAAGATGTCTTTCGTGCGCAGCTCGGCGCGGATGTCCTTCCAGACGATCGCGGCCACGGCCCGCCAGAAGCTCATCGGCCGCCTCCCCCGCCGCAATAGTGGTCGTAGAGCGGCCGGAAGTCGGCCGGCGTCATGCCGTGCGCCCGGCCGTCATAGACGATCCGGCCGTTTGCCAGGATGACCGCACGATCGGCGATCGCCAGCCCGCGCTCGATGCTGTGCGTGACCGTGATGATGGTACGCGCGATCGGCTGCGGCCGCTCGCCGTTCGCGGCCGGCGTGGCCGCATGCCCCCGCTGCGCCGCGTGCGCCGTGGCCGGCGTCTTGCTCAGCCGCAGCAACAGCCCATGCAGCATCTCGGCCGCCTGCGGATCGAGGCCAGTGTCCGGCTCATCCAGCAGCAGCACCGGCGGATCGTGCAGCAGAGCGCGCGCGATCGCCAGACGCTGCACCATGCCGCGCGAAAACGTGCGCACCAGGTCGCCGCGGCGGGCCGTCAGCCCGACCTGGTCCAGCATCTCGCGGATGCGCTCATCGGGGCTGGCCATGCCGTAAAGCCTGGCAAAGAAGCGCAAATTCTCGGCGGCCGTCAGGCTGTCGTAGAGCAACGGCGCATGGGACACCACGCCCAGGTAACGGCGAATGCCATGGGCATGCGTGGCCAGGTCAAGACCGCCGATCAGCGCCTTGCCGCCCGAAGGCCGGCTCAAGCTGGACAGAATGCGGATCAGCGTGGTCTTGCCCGCGCCGTTGGGGCCGAAGATGACCAGCGACTCCCCCGCGGCCACGCGCAGATCGAGGCCGCGCAGGATCGTCTTGCTGCCGAACGCCTTCGTCAGCTTGCGCAGCTCGATCATCGCGATTTCGGTTGCCTGGCGGCCGTCGCTCACGGCTGGCGCTCTTTCTGCACGACATCCTGCAACTGCGCTTTGAGACGCAGCCGTTGCTCCCGATAGGCGGACTCGGAAAGCTGACCATCCTCGAACGCCAGTTCCAGCCGGGCCAGCGCGTCTATCAGTCCCTCGCGATCGGCCGGCGGCGGCACGGTCGGGCCGGCGGCCGCCCTGCGCCGCCACATCGGCCATGCGACCAACAGCGCAACTGCCAGACCCATCGCGCCGACGAGGATGAGCAGCAGACCGCGGTCCGCGCCGGCCGGCGCCAACCCACGACCCGATCCACTGCCCGTGGTTGATGGCGCGTTGGTAAAACGCAAGGTGATAGGCTGGTTGGCCGGTATGTTTTGGCCGACCAGGTTGACGAAGCTCCCGCCCTGCGTCTGGCGCAGGCCCTGGTTGACCAACTGTTGGCTCGTGACTGGCGCGCCCACGTCGGTGATCAGCGCGTTGACATTGTCGGCCGGATAGGCGAGCGTGCGCGCCAGATCGAGCGTGCTGCCCGCGTAGGGGAGGCTGTAGCTGAAGAGGATCTGCCGCACGCTCTTGCCGGGCGGCAGCGGCAGCAAGTCCACAAAGCCGTCGGCCGTCAACTGATAGCGGCCCCCCAGCTCCTCGCCGCTGATCTCCAGCCCTTCGGCGCCGGCCGGCAGGGTGAAACGCAGGACCCCGTTCGCATCGCCGACATAGGTGTGGTTGCCGCTGAGACCGAACACCATCAGCTCGGCCACCAGCAGTTGACCAGCGTCGAACTCGATGATGAAATGTACGCGTTCGGCGCGGATGCCAGCGGAGTCGCCCGTGGTCTCATAGACGAACATCGGCAGGTTGATTGTCGTCTGCCCGGCCTCGAACTGCAGCACGCCTGAGCCGAGCGGGATGCCAGCAGGATACTCGACCTGGGCTGCATAGATCAGCGTGGCATCGGTCGGTAGCTCTCCGAAGCGGAAAAAGCCGGCGCCATCGGTGGTCGCCTGGCGCTCCTCCAACAGAGAGGCCGCGTCGAAGATGCCCAGGTTGACGGTCAGATTGGCGGCCGGCTGCCCGGTGGTGCCATTGGTGATGGTGCCAGAGATGACGCCGGCGCCCACTGGCAGCGGCCCGCGGAAGAGGGGGCCGAGCGACAGGCTGCGAACGTATTCCAGCACAGCGCGCTGCTCGAATGCGCTCAGCTTGTCGCCGAACGCCGGCATCGTGTTGCGGCCGCGGGCTAACACTTCGCCCCACGCGTCCTGGCTGATCGCAGAGGTCGCCGCGAAATTCGTGAGGTCCAGCATCGGCGGCTTGCCCTTGCCCTCTGGCCCGTGGCATGTCGCGCAGGACTGCTCGTAGAGCGCCTTGCCCATGCTGACCTCGCCAGCCGAGGTGTGCAGCGTCCAGGCATAAGCCACCGCGTCCCAAATCTCTTTGTCGCTCAAACGGCCGGCCCACGGAGGCATCATGCGCGCCATGCGGCCGTTTTTGGTCACGTTGAACCATTCGGCCAGCGGCTGGCTGGCTGCTCGCTGATAATCAGCCAGGGCGGTCGGCGGCGCACCCAGGCCCGCGGCCGAAGGGCCATCGCCTTTGCCGGTCTGGCCGTGGCACGGGGCGCAGTTCTGGAGATAAGCCTGTCGGCCGGCCAACGGTTCAGGGGGCGCGACCTGGGCGGCCAGCACAGTCGCCGACGCCGGCGTTCCAGACACGATCAAAGTGATAAGGAGCAGGCCGATCGGTGCTGCTCTGATCAAGAAACGCAACACAGGAATGCTTGTCCTTCCACAGCTTGGCAGCGAAGGGCAGACAGGAAAAACGGCCACCCATCGGCGGGCGACCGTTTTCACGCCCTCTGGTCAGCGATCGTGGCGCGCTCGCTGCCGTTCACTTCACTGCCTGAACCTTGATCTCCTCGTACTCCTCGTAGCGCGACGGGCACTTGAGCATCAGGCTGTTAGCTTCCACGACGCCGTCTCCGCGCAAGGAACCTTCGACGATTGCGCTAGAACCTTCGCGGTCTATCTGATCGGGTTTGACGCCATGAAAGCGAATGGCCAGCAGCTTGCTGGCGTCTTTGGGATCGGCGATCTTGAAGTTCAGATCGAGGGCCGCTGCGTTGTAGGTGATGCTGCCCGGCACGACATCGCCGCTGACGCGCAGATTCTTGCCCGCCAGGAACTCCTGTTGAGCTACCACTTCACTGACGCTGCGGTAATACGCGCCCGAAGTGGCGATAGCATTCGATATCAGGTAGACGATCAACAGCAGGATGACGATGCCGCCCACAATGAACTTGATCTGCCGATTGGCGCGGTTCGTCTGCACGGCCCCGCGCAATATGGTCGAAGCCTCGGTCATTTCGCCCCTATCCTCCGTCCTCCGTCCTCCAACTTCCAACTTCCAACATCCAACCTCCAAACCCTACTTCGCCGCGGGATACCCGATCTCCACGAGAGTCTGCCTGACCGTGGTCAGAGCAGTTTGATCCTCCAGCGTGAAGGTGGCGGTTTTGGCCTGCACATTGCCCTCCACTTGGAGCACACCGGGCAGACTCTTGGTCTCGCGTGCGATGGTCATGGTGCAATGATGGCACGATATGTTGGGGATGTTGAGCGTAACAGTGTAAGACATAGCACGGCTCCTTCTATGTGTGCTGGAATACTTCGAGGATTTCGCTGATCACCGCCTCGCGCCGGGCGTATCTTCTCAATTTGTAGGGGCGCACCCTCGCGGTCGCCCCGGTGGGCAGGCGCAAGGCCGTGCCCCTACCCCGGATTATTGAGAAGATACCGCCGGGCTGGCTCGTCGCCGCGAATGGCAGTTGTGACGCAAGTCCGCAGATGGTTGTCCAGAATGATCTCGTTGATCTTGCCGAGCGCAGCCTGCACTGCCTCGACCTGCTTGATGACATCAATGCAGTACTGGTCTTCCTCGACCATGCGCTGGATTCCGCGCACGTGTCCCTCGATGCTTTGCAGGCGACGAACCACTCCTGTTCTGATCTGATCCTCCATGCAAACCCCTCGATATTGGCTGACCCCGATCCTATCAGATCGGCCGGCCGTATTCTGTAAGTCGGATTGCCAACCCATCCCCCCCAGGGGGGCAACAGCTATTCTAACGCAAGAGCAGCAATTGGCCCAAATCTCGGGCCCCTTTCACCGCCTGCCCCACGTAGTGGTTGTTGAAATAGACCAGCGTCAGCCCCGCGGCGGCATCCAGCTCGCGCAAACGGGGCCCCCACTCACGCAGCTCCTCGGCCGTATAGGTGTAGTCATAGCGTTCCCATGCCTCTTTGTGGTTGTACCACCTGGCTGCGTTGCGGCCGTGGAACCGCACGTAGGCCACCGGCCCGGTCGCGGCCGCCACGGGCGGCATCAATCCCCTGATGCGCGGCTCATCCACGCAGCAGAAGCCCAACCCCAACGCAGCCAGGAGATCGAAGGTCGCCGGCTTCACCCAGGCCGCGTCGCGAAACTCGACTACCGTGTGCAGCTCGCTCAGGCCCGCGCGCAGACGGCCGAGGTAGTCCCGATTCTCGGGCGTGGGATGAAAAGAGTTGGGAAACTGCGCCAGCACACAGCCGAACTTGCCTGCCTCGTCCAGCGGCTTGACCGCCTGGACGAACGCGGCGAAGTCTGGCTGTTCGCGTTCGTGCGTCAGGCCGCCAAACGCCTTGACCGTGAAAAGGAAGTCCGGCGGCGTCTTGCGGATCCAGCCGACGACCACGCGCGGCTCCGGTATGCGGTAGTAGGTGACATTGAGTTCGACGGTGGAAAACTCGCGGGCATAGAAGCTCAAATGGTCGTGCGCGGGCAAATCGGCCGGATAGACAGGCCCGATCCAATCCTTATACGAGAAGCCCGATGTGCCAATGCGAATCATGATCGCCTCCTGCGCAAATCCGCGGCGCGGTCGAAGATCTCCGACCGGCTGACCCCGGCCGCCTCGTAGAGCGCGAAGATATTGGCGTCTGGCGTTTCGGGCGGGATGGTGTGTGAGGCGGCCAGGATGTAGCCGCCGCCATCGGCCGTCATCCCTTCGAGCAGCCGCGCGGTCTCGCGGCGCACCTCATCAACCGCGGCGTGCGGCAACAACTCCTGGGTGTCCACGCCGCCCATGAAGGCGATGTGCGCGCCGAACTCGCGCTTGAGCGCCAGCGGGTCCATGCCAGGGCAGTTGCTCTGTACGGGATTCAACACATCCATCCCGATCTCGATCAAGTCGGGGATGATGGGGCGCAGCGCGCCGCAGCAATGATAGGCCACCGGCAGCCCGGCTGCCTTGCCCACCGCGAAGATGCGCGCTAGATGCGGCTTGACCAGCTCACGCCACGTGCTGGGGCTCATCATCATGTCGTATTGCGCCGCCACATCATCCCCGGTCCAGAACCAATCCAGCCCAAAGCGGCCGCACGCGGCCTCGCCGAGCGCGATGGCGAAGTCGGCGGAGCGGCTGAACATGGTCCACGCCAGATCGGGATCGGCCACCATGTCCAGCAGCGCATCCTCCATCCCGCGCAGCCGCCAGTACATCTCGAAGACGCACGGTGAGACGTCGCAGCCTATGAACGCGTCTTCTGCGGCGCCTACAACGGGCAGCATCTGGGCCAACAGCTCTTCCTGGCGATCCCAGGGGAAGCGATACGCCAACACCTCATCCCGCGGCTTGCCGGCCAGGGGATAGTACACGATCTGGTTGAAGAAAAACTGCTTGACCCAGCGAATGCCCCACAAGTCCGTGTGCCACTCGCCATCGTGGTCGTGGACCACGCCCTCCATCGCATAGTTGTTGTTCACCCATGCCTGGCGGATGTCGTTGCCCATCGCCTCGCCGACGCACGAGACGGGAATCTCCAGCAGCTCCGCCAGGCGTCGGGCTGTGGACGGGTGAAACCACATGAAGATCGGCGCACGGTCAACCGGCTGCCGCGCCAATGCTGCCTGCACTCTCTGTCGTGATATCATTCTCGGACTCGGACCAACCGCTGGCGAACACACGCCAGCACGTAGCGGAGCGCAGTCATCGGTTCCAGACTGAGTATGCTCGCATCCACTGTTGCCTCGTCACCGTCATGGAAATGCGCAGGAAAGGTGATCACTTGCGGGTGATGAGGCGCGTTATCCGTATCTTCTCAATAATCCGGGGTAGGGGCATGGCCTTGCGCCTGCCCGCCGGGGCGACCGCAAGGGTGCGCCCCTACAAATTGAGAAGATACCGTTATCCCACCGATACATTCGGTCCGTTTGGCGGCGCCACCTCCGGCCGTGCAAAGAGGGTGCTCAGCTCGAGGGTCAACGTCTGAACACTCATATCACTCTCCCCGCGTTGTTGGGTCATGTGGGCCGATTCACGGCTCGAACAATCGGGACAACGTAAGAATAGCACAATCCATCCCGACGGTCAATGAGGTCTCGACTTCACCCCCACTTCAGAAGAGTGTAGTCGCCCTCTTGGACCTGCACATCAAGGACACACTGATCGCCCTGCCGCGTGATCGTGATCTCGTCGCCGCGATGCAGATCGGCCGCAGACCGGGCGTCGCCGAAGAGCGCGACTGGCCCGCTGACCCGCACCCGCTGGCCGGCGCTCTGATTGGTGATGAAAAGCAGGCGCACAGCGCCAGACTGCCCCGACCGCCACTGCAACGACGCCTCGCCCACCACCTGTAACGCCGGTAGCCCACCCGCCGACGCGATGACAGCGTGCAACAGCCGCTCGAAGTCGGGGTAGCGGCTCTCGGTGTACTTCTTGCCGATGTAAGCGCCGAGAGCGATCACGCGGCCCTGACCTACCGATCGGCTGATCGCCAGCACGTTGCCTGTGGCATCGCGCGCCAGCACATCGCCGCCATCCGCGGCCAGCGGGGTGATCCACACCGATGCCTTGAGGTCGTAGCCTTGCCCCGCCAGGGTCAGGGTGAAATCCTGCAACAGGCTGCCATCCGCCGCGACCAATGGCCGGCGACCCAGGTCCGCGATGCCCAGGGCCGATGCCAGCGGTCGCTCCTCTGCGCCGTAGCGATAGATGCCCAGCTCAGTGTAGGCGTCCGCCTCGCTTTCGACCAGCAGCACGCCGCCGCGGCGGACGAAACCGGTGATGGCCGCCGCGGCGGCAGGAGGGACGATCAAGGGGAACGGCAAGATCAACGCCTTGAGCTGGTCCAGCGCGGCCAGATGTGAGCTTTCCACGACCACATACGGGACCTGGATGCGCTCCAACGCGGTGAGATAGCCGATCAGGCTATCGCGCGCGCGGCCGGCCGATCCATCCTGCGCCCACTCCAGGTTGTAGGTGTTGGGATCGAAGAAAACGCCGACCGTTGCCGGGTCTGGCCGGTAGCTTTCGAGCAAGGCATCGTGCTGGCGGAGGATCGCGCCGGTCTCTCGCATGGCCGCCAGGCGCTCTTCGGCCAGGCCATCCCGGCCTGCCAGCCCATAGCCCGATGATTCGCGACCAAAGAACTCGTCGCGCCAGCACCAGAAGATGACCGCCTTGGCTCCGCGACCATAGCCGTTCCAGACCCAACGCTGCTGCGGCCGGGCCTGCACCGATGGGCGCACGTCGAACCCCTGCCGCGCCGAACCTCCCTGGAGCTCGCTCACCCAGAAGAGCTTGTCGCCGGCCGCCGAGCGCGTGCACTCCACCCGCACGCCGAAATCCTCATCCGACATGGCGAACCAGAATGGGAAGTGCGAGCAGCCGACGCCATCCAGCGCCGCGGCCAAATCCCAGTCGTTGCCGCGGTTGATGGCGTGGTTCTCCATGTCGCCGGCCGCGTGCACCGACGGCTGCGCGCCGTGCGCGGTGATGACGTGACGTGGATCACCGCGCCTGACGATTGCGGCGCGGAGTTGCATGTGTTGGGCCGCGCGCCACTGCAAGAACTTCTCGAATTCCATCATCTCGGTATAGGGTCGCCGCGGCAGCTTGCCCGGCATCACATCGGCCCAGTCGCAGTAGCGCCGCTGCCAGGCCGCGTTCAGCCCTGCCAGGTCGCCGTATCGGCCGGCTAACCAGTTGCGAAACGCTGCCAGCGTGTGAGGGCAGAAACAGACCAGCCCGTCCGCCTGGACGTTCCACCGCAGCTCATTCCAGATGTCCCAACCGAGCAGGTTGGGCGCGACCGCATAGCGCTGCGCGACCACGTCCAGGAAAGCGCCCATGCGTTGCGCCACCTGGGGATTGTCGAAGCAGCCGCCGGGGGTCAAACCCTGGTGCGCCTCCCCGCGATTGGTGGAGATCACCGGCCGGCCCATGTGGTCAATCATGTGCGCATCTGGGATGACGCGGTGAATCCAGAACGGGTGCAGCTCGGCGATGGAACTGAGCACGACGCCCAGGCCGCGTTGGTGCGCCTGATCCACCAGCTCGTCGTAGTCGTCGAAGACGAAGACGCCCGGCTCCGGCTCCACCCAGCTCCACAACACCCAAAGTTGCAGGGCGTTCAGGCCCGCGGCGACCATGCCGTCCAGGTCTTCCTTCCAATAGCGCCGTTCGGGAAACGGCGGCCGGTAGTACTGCGCGGCGAGAATCATCGTCATTGCCTCCTGCTACGTGTTGCTTATCGTCCTGCGGCCGTGACACAGCTTGAACTTCTTGCCGCTGCCGCAGGGGCATGGCTCGTTGCGACCGGCGCAGGCGAACTTCGCCTCCAGCTTCTGCTCCTGTTCCGCCAGGAAGGCCATGATGTTGGCGGGCGGCCGGCGGTTGCGCAGCTCGTTCGCCATGAAGCGCATCGGCGCATCAATGTGCGTGAAGAACAGCTTGAGGCCCTCGCACAAGTAGTTCAGCCCTGGCTCGCCGTCCGGCGTTGTGCGGATGCGGTTCTTCGGGCATTCGCCATTGCAGACGAAGCGCACCTCGCAGCGCCGGCAACATGCCGGCAATGTCTCCCATTTCGCCATGCCGAAGGCGTGCTGCTGCGGCGAGGCGACGAGATCGGACAAGGCAGTATCGCTGATGTTGCCCAGGAGGCAGCGCGGCTCCACGAAATGATCGCAGGCGAACAGATCGCCGTTGTGCTCCATCACCAACGCCGCGCCGCAAGTCTCCTCGTAGACGCACAATCCCGGCCGCTCGCCGAGCCAGGCCGCCAGAGCCGTGTCGAAGATCTGCACGTATATCCGCCCCACGTCGCGGCGCACCCACTCGTCGAAGACGCCGATCAGGAACTCGCCATATTGCGCGGCCTGAACCGAGCGTTCCGTGACCTGTGCGCTCTCGTAAGCCAGTCCCGCTGCGGGGGAGTAGCCGGTCTCGTTGTCCCGCTCGACGATGGGGATGAACTGGATGAAGAACGGCGCCCCCCCGCGGCTCTGCGCCGCGACCTCATCCCGGAAGAAACGATAGACCTCGACGGGATGCGGCGCGTTGGCAGCGTGAACCGTGCAGAGGATATTGAACTCGACGCCGTGCTCCTGGGCCAGGCGCAAGCCCGCCATCACCCGATCGAACGTTGGCCGGCCGCCCTTGTCCCGCCGATAGAAGTCGTGCACATCGCGGGGGCCATCCAGGCTGATGCCCAACAGGAAGTCGTGGCGCCGGAAGAAGCGACACCAGTCTGGGTCCAGCGTGGTCGCGTTGGTCTGGATGGCGTTGGAGATGCGCAGCCCAGGCCGGCGGTACTTCTGCTGCAACTCGACCGCGCGGCGGAAGAAATCCAGCCCCATCAAGGTTGGCTCGCCCCCCTGCCAGGCGAAGGTCACTTCTGGCGCGGCCGGCTGCGACTCGATGTACTGCCGCGTGAACGACTCCAGCGTCGCGTCGCTCATGCGGAAGCGGCTGTTTGGATAGAGCTGCTCCTTGGTCAGGAAGTAGCAGTAGGCGCACTCCAGGTTGCAGATCGCGCCCCTGGGCTTGACCATCACATGATACGCCCGCGGCATACGCGGACCAAGACGGCCCCTGATGGGCTGATCAGACGTCACTGCGAACGCTCCAGATGAACGCAAAAGATCCAGGATTGTACCTACAGTCGTATCTTTTCAATAAGTGGGGGCCGACGGGGGTCGCAGACCCCCTGAAAGCAGGCTCGTAGGCGGTCTGTGACCGCCGTTTCCCCGGATTATTGAGAGGATACCTCCAGTCTACCATAGCGCGGCCGTATCTTCTCAATTTGTAGGGGCGCACCCTCGCGGTCGCCCCGGTGGGCAGGCGCAAGGCCGTGCCCCTACCCCGGATTATTGAGAAGATACGCGCGGCCTTCAGCCGCAACCAAACGTAAGAGTCATTATGACATCGCCAACATTCTCGCGATCAACGCAAATGTCAGCGGGTAATACTATAGCGATCCGTGCCCCAGGAGACGTTGCTCATAAAGACGTGCTAGCGCGTCTGCCCAGGGCCGAAGCGTTCCTCCCAGGTGTGAAGGCTGGCCCACTGGATCGGCGTATGGATCACCGTCACCGTATTCGCGGCCAGGCCCTCCTCGATCGCGGGGCCGAGCTGCGACGCGTGCTCGATATAGACTCCACGCGCACCCAGGGCTTGCGCCACGCGGTCAAAGCGGATTTCGCCGAATTGACTGGCGATGCGCCGGCCCTCTGGCTGGCCTTCGGCCACGATGCCCCAGGCGCCATCGTGCGCCACCACCACGACAAAGGGAGCGCCGAAACGCAACGCGGTAGAGATTTCGCTCAGGTTGAAGCCCGCGGCGCCGTCGCCGCTCAACAGCAACAACGGATGGGTTGGCCGCGCCAGCCTGGCCGCGATCGCACCCGAAAACCCCCAACCCACGACGCCGCTCGCGCCGCACGTCAGCCAGTGCGAAGGGTGGCGGTCGAAAAGACACATGTGCGCCCATTGGCCGATGTTGCCGCCGTCTATGAGCAGGGTGATGTCGCGCGGCAGGAACTTCTGGATTTCGCGGCAGACGCGGATCGAGGGCAGGGGCCAGACATCTTCGTGGCCCAACGCGTCCCACTTGGCGAGCAGAACCTGGCGCGCGGCCCGCACTTCGGCCAGCCAGGATGCGTGTGAGTCGCAACCTGTCCGCTGGAGCTCCCCGGCAAGCTGTCGCAACACGGTCTGCGGGTCGCCCACGATGCCCACAGCGGGCGTGATGGCCCGGTTGATCTCGGCCGGCTCGATGTCCACGCGGATGATCTGCGCCTCCCTGGGAAAGACCGGCGGCCGGCCGCCGGCCACCCGGTAATCTACCCGTGCGCCGACCACCAGAACCACATCCGCTTCGGCGAGCTTGGGCAGCGCGCTGTTGGTGACCTGGCCGCCGCGCGTGATGCCCACATACTGGGGAATGGCCTGCTCGATGCACCCGCGATCCCAGATGTGCGACAGGATGGGGATGTCGGTAAGGCTGGCGAACTCTCGGAGCGTCTCCCAGGCGCGCGCGTAGAATGCGCCGCTGCCGACCAACATGAACGGCTTGCGCGCCGACGCCAGCAGGACGGCCGCCTGCTGCACCAGCCGGCCGTCGCCGGCCGCGGCTGGCCGCGCCTGCAACAGGCCAATCGGCTCTGGCCTGAGTTGCGCCTCGTCCAGTTCGGCTGCGAAGACGTCGTTGGGAATGGTCAGGTGCACTGGGCCGGGCCGGCCGCCTACCGCGGTCGCGAAAGCCGTGTGGACTTGCTGCGGCAGCGCCTCGATGTGGTGGACCTTTGCCGCATACTTGCAGGCCGGCCTGGCCATGCTCACCTGGTCCAGCTCCTGGAAGGTGTCGGCGCCTTCGGTCCCCTGTGGACTGGCGCCGCTGATCAGCACCATCGGCCGGCCGTCCCACCAGGCGTTGGCCAGACCGGTGAGCGCGTTGGTGTGGCCTGGCCCCGCGCTGACCGCCACGACCCCAGGCCGCCCTGTCATCGCGGCCCAGGCATCGGCCATGTATGCGGCCGCCTGTTCATTCCGCACATCCACCACCTGCAAGTCGGCGTCCACGCAGGCATCCAGGAAGGTGAACAAGCCGTTGCCGTGGAGCACCCAGATATGCTCGACCCCCTGCCGATGGAGCAGGCGAACCAGCCATTGCGCGCCGTTCATAGCCGCCTCTTTAGCGAAACGCTTCAGCCGGGCCGTAGGGCGCCAGGCCGACCGTGATGTAGGGATTGATGGCCGTGTCGTCCTCGCGGTGCGCGAAGCGCCACATGCGGCGGCACATGGCGCGCTTGACATCTTCATAGGCGCCATCGTCGGCCAGGTTGCGCATCTCGTGAGGATCCGCGGCCAGATCGTACAGCTCGTCGTGGTCGAAGCCGTTGAAGACGTACTTGAACTCGCGCGTCATCACCGAGCGTTGGGTATAGTACAGCTCCACGCCATTGCACTGCGTGTGGATCTCATCCCGCCAGCCGGCCGGCGACTCACCGCGCAAGAACGGCAGCAGGCTGGCGCCGGTGAAGCGGCGGTCCGTCGTGATGCCGGCCGCGTCCAGAAAGGTTGGGCCGAAGTCGGCCAGCGAGACGAAGGCATCCACCCGGCGGCCAGGAGCCGCGATGCCCGCGGGCCACCGCACGACCGCCGGCACGCGATAGGCGCCCTGGAAGCACGGGATACCCTTGGCGAACAGCCCATGCTCGCCGCAGTAATCGCCGTGGTCCGAGGTGTAGAGCACCAGGGTGTTCTCCCGTTGGCCGGCGCGATCGAGCGCGGCCAGCAGTTGGCCGAACAGGTCATCCAGGTAGGTGCAGTAGGTCCAGAAGTGGCGAATCCCTTCGCGCGCCTCCCGCTCCGAAAGCTGGCCGAAACGCATCTGGCGCATCCGCCGATAGACCGCGGGCTTGTCGGCCAGATCGTCGGCATGGCTCGGCGGCAGAGGCACGTCGCTGAGGTCATAGAGATCGAGGTACTTCTGCGGCACGATGTAGGGATCGTGCGGGCCGATCAGCCCGACGTACAGACACCATGGCTGATCGCCGGCGGCCAGCCTGGGGAGCAGATCGAGCGCCCTGGCGAGCGTGGTCTCGTCGTGCTGCAGCGCGCCTGCCTCGCCGGCCGCGTAGAGCCGATAGTCGCCGTAGCCCGGCCGCAGGATCTCCGCTTCCCCGCGCGCGGTCTTCTCCGGCGATTCAGCCAGCTTGCGGTATTGATCCCAGCGCCAGCCGTGGTGTGCGCTCTTGTCGGCGCTGACGAAGTGCTCGGTCCAGCCGCGGTCGGCCGGCCCTTCGGTAACGCTGACGTGCCACTTGCCCGAAAAGTGCAGCGCATAGCCGGCTTGCGCCAGGTCTTCGCTCCATAGCCGCACGCCCTCGCGCACGCCCAGGCTCAACGCCTGGCGGTTGCAGACGTTGTTCCACACCCCATGCCCTGACGGGTAGAGGCCCGTAAAAAAGGTCGCCCGCGACGGGCAGCAGTGCGGCGACGGGCAGAATGCGTCGGTGAACGTCACGCCATCGCGCACGAAGCGATCGAGGTTCGGTGTGATCGCGGGATGCTCTGGCAGGACCGTATCGGCCCGCTGATGGTCGGTCATGAAGATGAGGAGGTTGGGAACACGCATGATATACCTCTTGACTACCCCGCAAACTCCCGGGGATGCCTGCGCCGCAATTCCTCCACCGCATACCCTCGACCAGTCTCTGCCAGGCGCGAAACGTAGTTCTTCAAGAAGCCCCGTGCGTGGAACGGGCCCCCTTCGGCCAGCACGATGCGCATAGGATCCTCCGTGTAGCCCGCCGGCATGGTCGCCATCATGCGATCGTGCCATGCGGTCAGCCGCCTCAGCCCCTCCGCGCAGAGGTCGGGCCGCGCCGGCGCCAGGTTGTGCTGCTCGTGCGGATCGTCGGCCACGTTGTAGAGCATCTCCTCGGGGAACAGATGATAGCCGTCGTGCCAGGTGCGCATGTAGAGCCAGTCGCCCCAACGCACGCCGCGCTGACAGACGTGACAGCACTGGCTGATCACCAGGTGCTCGCGGCCGCACTCCACCCCGCGGATGATTGCGGGGGCAAAGCTCTCGCCATCCCAATGCGGCTTGGCCGGCCGGCCGAACAGCTCGGCCAGAGTGGGGGCCAGATCAAGGTTGTAGTGCAGACCCTTGTCCACGCCGCCATGCACGCCGCCAGGCCCTGTCCTGAGCCCGTCGAAGGGCCACCGGATGATCATCGGGATGCGGCAGGTGATGTGGTCGGCGGTGCCGTGCTCGCCGTAGAGACCCAGTTCGCCCAAGTTCTCGCCGTGGTCCGAGCTGATGATGATCGCCAGGTCGTCCATGACGCCGGCCTTTTCCAGCGCGGCGAAGAGTTGGCCGATGTGGTCATCCATGTAGCGGATGCCGCAGTCATAGCCGTCCATATAGCGCCGCAGATCGGCCATCTCGTGCAGTTCGCCCGGATAGCGCGGCCAGCGCGGGTCGAAGTCGCCGTGGTACATGTAGAGGTCGAGCGCGCTGTGCGGTCCCGCATGGCGTTTGTGCTCTTCCAGCACTTCGGCCGTGATCCACGCGGGCAGTGGGTCGTTTGCGAAGGGATTGCCGAACGCGTCCGGCGCGCGGTAGGGGGTATGCGGGTCCCAGTAGTTGACGTGCAGATACCAGTCGTCTTTGGCCGCATTGCGCTCGATCCAATCCAGCACGGTCGGCGTGACCTCCTCGGCCGATTCCATGCCGCCCTTGCCGGTGTCATAGATCTCCCGAAAGCCGGCGTAGAAGCACCACGCCGAATGGCGCTCGCCGAAGCCGCCGATGAAGACCGTGTGCAGCCCGGCCTGCTTGAGGGTGGCTGGCAGGCTGGTGGACGACAGGCTGTTGCGGAAGCCGCGACCGGCGCCGTCAATGCGTGGGTCAGCGCAGGCGCCGCCATGATTCACCACGCCCGTATGGATGCCGAAGCGGCCGGTCATCAGCGCGGAGCGCGAGGGCAGGCATGGCGCGTCGGAGCAGTAGTAGTTGTCGAAACGCACGCCCTGGGCCGCGATGCGGTCAATGTTGGGCGAGGTGTTGCGGTGATACCCATAGCAGCCCAGGTGATCGGGCCGCAACGTGTCGAGATCGAGATACAGAATACGCATGATGATAGATGTCCGTCTTCCTTCCGAAATGACTTGAGGCGATCGGGGGGATCGTCCCGTTGGCCTGACCACATTATGACGCAAGAGGGGCCGGGTTGTCAATTGGGGCCAGGGGAAGTGGATCGCGTGTCACGGGGAGCATCCCCTTGCGCCTCGGCGTCCCGTCCGAGGCCGCGCTGATCCGGTTGTTGCCCGGAAACGGCCTGGGGGATACTACGCTGAACACAACACGTACAGGCTCTTGACAGAGGGGGTCTGCTTGTCTGCCCGGTAATGTCGTTCCGTGGACGTCAGGTCATCCAACCTGTAGAAACGTATCGAGCCTTGCACGTCGAGGGCCAGGATCGGCCGCCAACCCAGCTTGTGGGCCAGGACCTGCATGGCATCGTACTCCTCCTGGGGAAGATAGTAGGGCAGATCGGCCTTCTTGCACTGCAAGCCGATGGTCTGGCCATTCAGCAGGGCCAGCAGGTCGAAGGGGCCACGGCTGGCCTGGGCGTGATAGACCAGCCTGATCCCTTGCGCCACCAGGTGCCTGGCGATCAGTTTCTCCGTCTCACTGCCCAGGACCAGCGGGGGCAACACAGCCTGCATATCGGAGCGCGACCTGAGCCACAACCGGAAACAAGGGTCGGGGACACCGTAGCTGCCGTCCTCTCGCCTGACCACGACATCTTCCTTGAGGAGACGGCTCAGCCAATTGCTGGTGGTGCCTGGGTCCTCGTGAATGGCCCGCGCGATCTCGCTGATCCGCCTGTCTTCGGTCAAGGCCAGCAGGATGGACTCCAGGGAACTGGACTTGCCCACGACATCCGCGAAGAAACGCTGGAAATAGAGGTTCAGGCGGCCCGTGTTGTCGAAGAGCGTCTTCTGCAAGACGATCTTAAGGGTCACGGGGGTAATCTCTGTTGTCGGTTCCTCAGCGCAGAGTTCCTCTCCTACCACCTGCAAATAGAAAGGGTTGGCGCCCACCAGATCCACGATTTCCTGACATAAGGAGGCAGGGATGGTCTTCCCCTCTTGCGGAACGAAGGTGAGCAGCAGTTCTATCGCCTCCTGGCGCGAGAAGGTTTGCAGATCGAAGATGCGGAAGTGCTGGAAGAAGGGCGCGGCTGTATCCAGCAGCAGATCGCGGAGCAAGGTGATCTTGGAGCCGCAGACCAGGTAGTTCACCCGGTCGTGCCGCTGCCAATGGCCGCGCAAGGAAGCGAAGAGGTCGCCGATGTGCTCCTGGATAACCTTGAAACGTTCCAGGCTCTTCAATTCCTGGAACTCGTCAATGATGACGATGCACTTGTGGTCTGTTTCCTGGGCCAGAGCTTGCGGCAGATCGAGGATGGTGTCGAACAGCTCGTAAGAATACTCGCGCTTTTCTAACAGACGCAAGGCCGTAGCCGCCCGATCGAGGGATTCCAGCCCCAGGAGTTGCAGGCGGGCCAGGGTCAGGGAGAAATCCTGGCCCTGGCTCAGGCTGGCCAGGCGATCCACGTAACCTACCCGTTCCACGGCCCCTGACTTGACCAGATAGCTGTTCACCAGTTGTTTCACGAACTCGTGGAAAAAGGCATAGGGATTGAGGCGGATTTCCCAACAATCCAGGTGCAGGCTCAAAATGCCCTCCGGCAGTTGGCGCCGAAATTCCCAGAGCAGGCTGGACTTGCCGATCTTGCGGAAGCCGATGAGGGCATAATAGGTCTGCTTGCCTTGGAGGAGGTCATGGGCGCTTTTCAACAGCGTCTGCAATTCCTGTTTGCGGTTAAAAAAGGCTGGACCGATGGCCGGACGGGCCGTTTCGAAGGGCATGGCAACCTCCGCGGTGACGAATTCTGGTTTTGATTACAACACCAAACCCGGATATAGTCAAGTTTGGTGTGTTCGACTCGCTGCAGGCATCCGAGCGCCGGCCGCAACCGTCTGCAACGGACTGCAGCATCCTGCAAGAAACTGCAGACTTACTGCAGACTTACTGCAAAATTCCTGCCAACCTATTGACAAACCATCAGGACAAGTGTATGATAGCGCCAGTTTCCACGATTGGTTGCATAGTCGGGGAAATTGTATCTTCTCGACAGGTAGGGGCATGGCCTCGCGCCTGCCCGTTGGGGCGACCGCAAGGGTTACAAATTGAGAAGATACGGGAATTCGTTTGCGACACCCCCCTTTTCCCACCTGTAGCTCCTGACGCAGGAGGCAAAGATGTGCTTTGTCAGACCGGCCGTCTGCCGGCGATATGCCTATCCGCTGAACGGCAGCGGACGTGCGACCGCGTGCGCCGGGTGAGGTCGCCGTGCACCCTCGACCCGTGCGCGCCTTCGCTCTCGCCCTGCTGGCCGTGACCGTGGCCGCCGGCCTCGCGTCCGCTGCCAGGCCGCTCCCGATGTACGTGATCGCCGCGGCGCGGCTCGACGCCGCGAACCTGGCGCCGGGCAAGACCGTCCAGGCGTTCTGCGACGGCTACCTGGCGGGCCAGGGGAGCGCGTTCGCGTACCAGGGCCTCTCCTACGTCGCGCTGGACGTCCAGGGGGACGATCCCGAGGCGGCCGGCCGCGACGGCTGCCGAGAGGGCGAGCGGGTCTGCTTCACGGCCGGCGGCTTCTTCGCAGCCGAGCACACGATTTGGCACGAGGGATCTTCCTTGGGGAGTTGGGCCGCGCCCTTTTCGCTGACCGCCAGCTCCGCGCCCGCGGCGCCGATCCCGCCGGCCCTGGCGATCGCCCGCGACGGGACGAACGTCCGGCTGACCTGGCAGCATACGGCCCCGAACACGGCGTATCAACTGTGGCAGGGGACGACCCCGTACTTCAACCCAGGCGGGCCGAAGACCGCGCTGCTCGCCGCGCCGGCCGCGCCCAACCCGTGCGGGACGCTCTCACAGACGACGCCCGCCGCGTTCGGCGATCCGAACGCCAATACGTTCTACCTGGTCTACATCTCCGGCGGGAACGACGCGTGGGCCGTGTCGAACCGGACGGGGGTGTTCAGTTTCGCGATTCAGCCGGGCAATTAGCTATCCGAATCATGCTCGGGCCGGTCTCTTGACCGTGCCCGGCTCGGTCGGAGACCGGCCTCAGCACTTTTTGGATGGGTTCTTAGTCGGACGGCTGTACAGTTATAGCTTTTCCAGGAGGCGACGATGTCTCACCGGCGACTGTCTCGCTATGGCAAGTGGAACGTTCTGACGACGCTGCTGGCCTGCTTCGTGCTGCTCTCCAGCACGTTGACGCCCGCAACGGCCGTGCCTCCCGCTGCGCCTGGCACGCCCGTGCACGTGCCGTTGATCGGCGTCGGTGGGCAGAATCGGCCACAACAGCAACGGCCTGCTCAAACGCCCGTGTATCTACCGTTGATCGGCGTCGGTGGGCAGGGAAACGACCGGGCGCTGCCGACAGCCACACCCGCGACCCCCACCGCAACGGCCACTCAGGTTACGCCTGCGACGACGCCGGCGCCAGAGTCCGACCTGCCGCCGCTGCCTCCTGAAATGGCGCGGCGGGCGGACGGCGCGGGCCGGCCCTGGGCGCCCCTTTCTCGCGCGACGGGGGCGGGGAAGGTCAATGCCGCCGGAGCGAGCAAGGCGCAGGCGTTCACTGCAGAGATCGCGCTGGTCGCGGGCTGGAACCTGATCGCGCTGCCGCTATTGCCGGCGGACGACGACATCGCGACCGTGCTCGCGCCGATTGTCGGCAAGTACAACCTGGCCTATGCCTACGATGCCTGCGATACCACCGATCCGTGGAAGCGGTATGATCCCAACGCGCCGCCTAACCCCAACGTCAACGACCTGGCGCGCCTGGGGCCGCAGATCGGTCTGTGGCTGCGCATGACCGCCGCGGCCACGCTGTCTGTGACGGGGACGCCGGTGCGATCGAGCCAGCAGCCGCTGTGCCTGGGTTGGAACCTGGTCGGCTACCCCAGCCTGGCCCCGCGTTCGTTGCCGAACGCGATGACCGGAATGGGGAGTAGCTACGACCTGATCTATGCGTACCATGCGGCTGACTCCGGCGACCCCTGGAAGCGGTTCGACCCGCTGGCGCCGCCGGCCGTCAACGACCTGCAGGAGCTTGGCCCCAATTGGGGTTACTGGGTGCGCGTCACCCAGGCGGCCGGCCTGGCGGTGTCCAACGACCTGGTCGCGCCGCATGTGACCATCACCACGCCGGCCGCCGGCCAGACGACGGGCAATCCCACGATCCAGGTCACCGGCGTCGTCACGGCGCAATTCGCCCTTGCCAGCGTCACGGTCAACGGCGTCCCCGCAACCGTGGGCGGTTCCGTGTCCAGTTCCCAGCTTCCAGCGCCCAGTTTTCAGTCTTCAGTTTTCAGTTCCCAGCAGCCCATCCAGTTCAGCGCGCAGGTGACTCTTGGCGCCAACAATCAAATCATCAATGTCGTCGCGACCGACGCCATCGGCCAGCAGGGCTCCGCCAGCCGCACCGTCGCCGTAGATCGCGCGGGGCCGCAGATCGGGATCATCGCGCCCAGGGATCGCCAGTCGGTCTACACCACCACGCCAACTGTCACGCTGACCTACGCGGACGCGCTGGCGGCGGTGGATCCCGCGTCGCTGCGCGTGACCCTGCAACCGGCCGGCGGCGCGGCGAGCGACATCACCGGCAACCTGACCGTAGGGTCGGCTGGCGCCTCCGGTAGAGTGGCCGCGGCGCTGCAAGAAGACACGACTTACACCCTGACCGTCGCCCTGGCCGACGCGTTCGGCAACGGGAGCACCGCCAATACCAACTTCTACGTGCCGCCCGCGCCCGAGACGATCACCCCACCGGCGCAGCCGGCCGACGCTGGTTGGGTGAGCGGGGTAATCTACGACTCGACCACGTGCGATCAATACCAGACACAGTGCCACGGGCTGGCCGGCGCGCGCGTGACATTGGAGCAGGTGGATGTGGCTGCCTTGCAGCAGGTGCGCGCTGCGCGTAAGGCGCTCATCGAGACTGAACTGGCAGCCAAGGGACGCGAAGCCTATCGGTTGCCCTCGCCCCAGACAGCACCGCGCGTGACTACCCAAGTGCCTGGCGCCGTCGTCACCGGGCCAGATGGCTTCTTTGCGTTTCCGGTCGGGACAACGGGCCACTACTGGCTGCGGGTGGAGAAGGAAGGGTATACCTACGGACAGCGCGAAGCGGACATCGTGAAGAAACGCAGCGAGGCCACCAATGCCATCTACCTGACGCCGATAGACCCAGAGGTGACATCGTGCAACCAGGCGGGATGCAGCCACAGCAGTTCCGACGACCAGGTGCAGGTAGTCATCCCTGCCGGTGCGATTCGTTCCGGGGATCAGGTGAGGATAGCGGCCACCGAGTTCGCCCAGGTGGAGTACCTGCCTAGCGGCGAGTTGCCGCCGGGCACGTGGGAGACCTACGCCTTCAGTCTGGGCAGCGATGTCGGCTATGAATTCCGTCAGCCCGTAACGGTGCGCATCCGCAATAGCCGAGGTTTTGCACCGGGCACTCGCATTCCGTTGGGCTTCTGGAATGAGCAGACCATGGCTTGGGAGCACGCTGGCCGGGGAGTCGTGGATTCCACCGGGCAATGGATGGAGATGCAGATCACGCACCTCGCCGAGTCTACCTACGACAATTCATCTGTTTCTGATCCAGATCAGCGAGACGTTAGGCCATCGGTCTTGCCCCCTAAGCAAACCATGTACGATTGCAACTCTCCGCAGTCCCCACCGGACCTTGACGCCAATGCAGACGAGGAAAACAAGAAGAACAACAAATGCAACGGCCAGCAAGGATGTATCATCGAATACAGCACCGGCAGGCTCTCGGAATGGATTGATCTGCCGCCCGTGCAGGTTGTGGGCAAAGACTTGGCGCCGCAGCTCCGCTACAGCACGGATCGGGCCAAACCCAATGCGGTCATTGACATCAAGCTCACGGTCAACACGACAGGCTCCGAGATCAAAGATCAGCTTGGGTGGGAGCTGTATATCGAGGGACAGAAGACCGACGCGTTCACCTTCCAGGCCAACATCAGCGGCGCGGGCGAGGTCGGCCGCTACCGCTACTACTGGGACGGACGCGACGCCCAGGGCAAGCAGTTGCCGCCGGGAACTTACGATTATGCAGTGAAGCTCACGATCCCCTATCGCGGCCAATACTGCCTGACACTCAACGAGATCTTCGGCAATCCTCCCGACTGCGTAGACGGCGCCACGGGAGTGTACGTGGATGCAACCAAGGATGTGTGGGTGCGCGGCACCGTCGAGTTGGACGCGCAGCCCACAGGCCCGATGGGCGCCGGTTGGGTCCTGAATGGCCTGCAACGGCTCTATGAAGATGAGGCCGGGCGCATCCTGATCACCGACGGCGAACGGGCGGACGAGTTTTACCTGCCGAAGAATGACCAGTTGGCGCCTGCGGTCGTCGCAGCCGCCGGTGAACAGACGTTGGCCCAGGCGACACGCACGCCTGTTCCGACGCCCATTCCCGATACGATACGTCAGGCGCCGCCGACCGAGGTTCTACCGCCTTCTTCAGAACCGCCACAGAGGGAGAGTATTTCTGTCTCGCAACACAGGATTGTGTTGCCGCTCGTCTTGGCCGGTTCAGGATCTCAAGATCAGAAGGACGCGCGAGCCGACTCTCCGGTTCCGAGTTCAACGCCTCCGCCTCACGTCGTCATCACGCCGACAGCTTCATCCGCCTCGCCGGTGGAGCCAAGTGATCCGGTGTCAGTTACCCAGGTCATTGAGTCTCAGCTATGGTCGGAATTGGACGCGATGGCGGGGCGACACGTTCCTTTCGTAGTGGTTGTCCAACTACCTGACTCTCGCTGGGTGCGGTTGGTGGCTGA